>Ga0265297_10005423_pt1 | contig 19491 bp, 13 predicted proteins | sample Munlanlwell13791_FD_192502 | JGI IMG/M metagenome (GOLD analysis project Ga0265297, IMG submission 192502) | Leachate microbial communities from a municipal landfill in Southern Ontario, Canada - Leachate well 137-91 | ecosystem: Engineered > Solid waste > Landfill > Unclassified | place...
GTATTATGAATTTTTGTCCATAGCTTCTGGCAATTTCGCTGCAAAAGATATGGCAGGGCTGATGCTAGTTTATGGAATGAATAAAAAAAACTCAACGGATTACGGTATGGACCTTTATAATTTCAAAAAAAACAAACCCGGCAATGAGTTTTAGGTTGAGACATATTTTTTATGCACTATGTATCATGTTGCTTTTACCATGTTGCAATCAGCTGGGAGTGAAGGAAAACAAGCAGTCTTTTGAAGTGGGAGAATTCCTAATACTTACTAATTGGAACACCTATGCAGAAGATAACACATCAAAAAAGAAAATTTATCTGGATTATACAAATGCTATCAATGGCTTTATAATTCCTTCTGCCAGTCAAACTTCAGATGGTTATTTCCATTTTGTTTTTAAAATAAAAAACACATCCGGTAACACACAAAAATTCCTTTACAAAATCTATTATCAGAACGAAACCTATAAGTTTAATGAATGTGAAGAAGGAAGCAATGAATATAATATTTTATCTCAGGAAAATTTTTATGGTAGCTGGGATAATTTTCCCGGTTTTATTGAAACCCCATTAATTCCTGCCGATAATAAATTTCATGCTATAGAATTCAGGCTGAGAATCACAGGAAATCCACGTAACGAAATCCACTACTATAAGGAAGGTAAAAACCAATTGTGGCAGCGAAACCCGCGAACAGGTGATTATAGCTTTATGCTGGTTGTTACAACAAGTGAAATAATTGAAAAAGAAATTATTCCAGCCTATGTTTCTGACATTAGTAAAACACAAAAAAAGCATTATAAAAATCCCTATTATTATTTTCTATATGGGAAAGGCAAAGATTTACCTAACACCTATGTCGTATGCCCGGCAGAAAGGCTGAACGTGATTGCGCAGCCCGACCTTGGTTTGGGGATTTATCTTAACACCGCTGATTTTGCTGGAAAAAATTTTCAGGAGAAATCATCAGGAAAATGCGGAAGCAGCAGCTTTCTTTATGAAAACGCGCCATTAAGCCCGTTTCTGAGCCATGTGGATTCTTCCGCGGCTTTTGATAATATACCTGTCATTGCAGATGTTATTGGCGAAGGCTACACTATACGGGATTACAATTGGAACCGGGCTTTTTATAAAAAAGAGGAATTAATCAGAACCAAACCCATGAATACCCCTTGCCCTTGCGAAAACCTTTTCCCAGACTACGTTAACAAAACCGTTCAAATTATTAATGAAGGAACTGTTTATGGCAAATGGAGAAAACAAAATGCCGGAGTTATAACCCGTCATGGTTTTACTTACGGTAAATATACTATAAAGATAAAAATGACAGAGTTGCTTAACAAAAGCGGTATGTGGAATGGACTCACGAACTCAATCTGGCTGATAACGCAGGCAGATGAAAAATGGAATCATCGCAGAACCTGTGATAAAATAGGGTACCTGCCAAAATACTGGGGAGGGAAAGACGATGAACGTGCTCAATATACAGGGTATTCGGAAATTGATTTTGAGATACTTAAAACAGTTCCTTATTGCCCTTCATACCAGTTTCCACCCTCTTATTTATATCCTAAGAATGATAAAACAAATAGCTCATGGTGGAATGTTCCTCTCCCTTCTTCTCTGAAGAATGATTCCGCAAATATTATGGTGTGTTGTACGAATTGGGATATGGCTTGCCCTGCTCCAGAAAAATATGATGTTGGATGCAATCCGATAAATTATAGCGGGCAAACTTTTATGTCGCACCGCTGGGATTACTGGTACCGCGCCTTAAATCAACGCACGCCGGCACCTGATGATGAACTTTTTGGAGGAGAATATTATTATTTCCAGATAGAATGGAAACCTACAGAGATTATTTGGCGCATCGGTCCGGAAAAAAATAAATTGAGAGTCGTTGGCTATATGAATAATAGTGTTACTTCTATCCCAAACAATCAAATGCTTCTTGTCATATCACAGGAATTTCATAATACAGACTGGTGGCGGGGCAGCCCATTCCTGCAACAATTCATTCCTTTCCCGAAAAAGGATTTGACAGGGACGATATTTGAAATCACAATTGAATAATTTTTCATTCAAGATTCCAAGTGGCGCCTTCTTTAGTGTCTTTAATGCTGATTTTTAAATTCTGCAATTCCTGGCGTATTTTATCGGATGTTGTAAAATCCTTGAGGCTTTTTGCGTCCTGACGAGCAGCCAGAATTATATTCATCAGCCCTTCTGTAAGTTGGCTGTTGTCTTGTGAAGATTCAACAGAAAGTCCTAAAATGTCAAAAAAGAAACTTCTGAAAACCTTTTCAAAGCTTGCTTTTGCTTCATTGTCAATGGTGGATTTACCTTCTTTGAGGAGGTTTATCCATTTTATGGCGTCAAACAGGTTAGCAATGACTATCGGGCTGTTGAAATCATCATTCATAGCATCATAGCATTGCCCGGGTAATGCTTTAATAAAAGCCCTCAGTTCGTCAGAAGTTTTTTCAGAAGTTTGCAGGCCTGATAGAGTAACTAAGGCATTGGACAAGCGTTTCAATCCTTTTTCAGAAGCCTGAAGGGCTTCGTTTGAAAAATCAAGCGTGCTTCGGTAATGCGCCTGAAGTATAAAAAACCGGATACTCATAGGGCTATACGCTTGAGTTAATAAGGAGTGGCTGCCATTAAAAAATTCTTCAAGAGTGATAAAATTGTTAAGCGACTTACCCATTTTTTGCCCGTTGATGGTTATCATATTATTATGCAACCAGTATTTGCAGGGTTCTGTGCCGTTAGCGGCAACCGATTGTGCAATTTCAGATTCATGGTGAGGAAATAACAAATCCATGCCTCCGCCGTGAATGTCGAAGTGTTCGCCAAGGTATTTTGCGCTCATCGTAGAACATTCGAGGTGCCATCCCGGAAATCCTTCGCTCCAGGGCGATTTCCATCGCATGATGTGTTCGGGCGAAGCTTTTTTCCATAAAGCAAAATCATAAGGGTTGTTTTTTTCATCCTGGCCGTCAAGTTTACGCGTATTCGTAATAAGTTCTTCAAGCACCCTGCCGGAAAGTTTGCCATAGTGGTTTTTTTCGTTATACTTTTTCACGTCGAAATATACCGAGCCGTTAGAAATATATGCATAACCTGTGTCAAGGATTTTTTCAATCATTTCCATTTGTTCAATGATATGACCTGATGCCCTTGGTTCGATGGATGGAGGCAACACATTAAGCAAGCGCATGCTTTCGTGGTAACGATAGGTATAGTATTGCACAACTTCCATAGGTTCAAGCTGTTCGAGGCGTGCTTTTTTGGCTATTTTATCCTCGCCTTCGTCGGCATCGTTCTCCAGGTGGCCAACATCGGTGATGTTTCGCACATAACGAACTTTATATCCAATGTGTTGCAGGTAACGGAATACCAGGTCAAAAGTGATGGCAGGGCGGGCATGCCCGAGATGGGGGTCGCCGTAAACAGTGGGGCCGCAGACATATATTCCGCAAAACGGCGGTTTTACAGGTTCAAAAAGCTCTTTCTTTCTGCTTAAGGTATTGTAAATTTGTATTTTTTGGTTCATCAGTTTCGAGTATTGATTTTGCAAAGTAACGAAAATTTGTCGTTTTTTTCTTTGCCAAAAAGATTATATTTGCAGAGAACACCATAAATAAATCAACTATTAGTAATTAATTAAATAAGCAATGAAAATTTTGGTTAGCTTGAGCAATGTGCCGGATACGACAACAAAAATCCGACTGACAGCGGATAAAAAAAACATGGATATGGAAGGAGTTCAGTGGGTTATTAATCCATGGGATGAGTTGGCTTTGTCAAGAGCTATTGAATTAAAAGAAAAATATCCGGCTGTGATAGAAAAAATAACAGTGATTCATGTGGGCGGCATCCATACGGAACCAACTATCCGTAAAGCTCTTGCCATGGGAGCTGATGATGCTATCAGGGTGGACACAGAGGCTAAAGACGCTTATTATGTGGCCGGACAACTGGCCGAAGTTATCAAAAATAATCCGTATGAAATTATTTTGTGCGGTATTGAATCGAGCGATTATAACGGATGTTCGGTAGGAGGTATGCTGGCAGAATTTTTGGGATTTGCCTCAGTATCTTCCGTATCTTTTTTAGACATAGAAAATGAAAATGTTACACTGAACCGTGAGATTGATGGAGGGTATGAAAAAATATACGCGAAGTTTCCTTTTGTAGCCATTGTTCAAAAAGGCATTGCTATAGAACCCAAAATCCCTACCATGAGAGGAATTATGACAGCACGCTCCAAACCCTTGCAGGTGATTCATGCAGCACAAATTGATTTTTTAACCGAAGAAATTTCCTATGACCTACCAGCATCCAAAACAGTATGTAAAATGGTAGCTGCTGAAAATGCAGGAGATTTAATAGACCTGTTGCGAAGCGAAGCAAAAGTTATATAATTACAAAACGACCTAAAACCTAAAAGAAAAAATGTCAGTATTAGTATTTATCCAAAATTGGGACGGCAAGTTTAAAAAACTCAGCTATGAATTGGTTTCTTACGCTTATGGAGTGGCAGACATGATGAAAACATCTGTGGTGGCGCTTTCCATAGGTAATGTTTCTGACGATGAATTGAAAAAAGCAGGAACATACGGCGCATCTAAAATCATTACTGTAACCGACAGCCGCCTGAACCAGCTTGAGAATCAGGCATACGCTTTTGTGATAGCGAAGGCAGCCGAAAAAGAACAGGCAAGTGTTATTGTTTTTGCCAACAATATGACTGGAAAAGCTCTGGCTCCAAGGGTTTCTGTAAAACTCAAAGCCGGTATGGTAAGCAATGCCGATGCCCTGCCATCATCGGCCGAGCCTTTTACAGTCCGCAAAAAAATATATAATGGCAAAGCATTTGCCTCGGTGGAGGTAAAATCTGAAATTAAAATAATTACTCTTTCACAAAATTCTTATGGAGTTTTTGAAAATCATACAGAAACAATCATTGAAAATTTTTCCCCTCAGTTTCACGACGAAGAATTTAACACAACAGTTAAAGAAACCAGTAAACAGGCGGGCAAGTTTTTGCTTACTGATGCCGAAATTGTTGTTTCAGGGGGGCGCGGCATGAAAGGCCCCGAAAACTGGCAACCCATCGAGGAATTGGCAGAGCTTTTAGGCGCAGCTACCGCATGTTCGCGTCCGGTTTCTGATGAAGGCTGGCGCCCGCACCATGAACATGTTGGTCAGACGGGAAAAATTATTGCGCCAAATGTATATTTAGCTTTTGGCATTTCAGGAGCCATACAACATTTGGGCGGTATAAGCTCATCAAAAATTATTGTAGCTGTCAATAAAGATAAAGATGCACCTATTTTTGAAGCTGCCAACTACGGCATAGTTGGTGATGCGGCCGTAATCATACCTGAACTTATTAAGAAAGTTAAGGAGATTAAAGGGCTGTAATCATAGTAAACTTCTGATGTTAATTTATAATTGACCACAAGCTTAACAACAAAAGAAAATATTATACATGATACCAGATTTTCAATCATTGATGTTACCGTTTATGAAACATATTTCTGACGGGATAGAACATTCAACAACTGAAACGCTAGACTCATTAGCTAAACAATTTGAGCTTACAGATGAAGAAATAAATCAATATTTACCGAGTGGTAACCAAAAAACATTTTATAATAGAGTTTTTTGGGCAAAAGCACATCTGAAAATGGCAGGTCTTTTAGAAAACACTAAAAGAGGGCATTTTAAAATAACTGAAAAAGGGAAACAAGCACTTGCGGGCAACCCGACAACAATTAATCTAAAATTTTTAAAACAATATCCTGCATATCTTGAAAATGCAGGAAGAACAAAAAATGATGATATTGTTAGTCTTCAAGACAATGAAATTGAATTTGAACTAACCGCAACACCTGAAGAAATAATAGAAAGTAATTATTTACAAATAAGAAAAAATCTTGCACTTGAAATTCTCTCAAAAATTAAATCTTGCAGTCCGTCTTTTTTTGAGAATTTAGTTGTTGAGTTACTTGTAAAAATGGGTTATGGCGGGACAATTAAAGAAGCAGGAAAATCTATAGGGCGTTCAGGTGACGAAGGAATAGATGGAATTATTAAAGAAGACCGGCTTGGGCTTGATGTCATTTACATACAGGCAAAGAGATGGGAGAATGTTGTGGGGCGACCTGAAATACAAAAATTTGTGGGAGCCCTAGCCGGACAAGGAGCTAAAAAGGGAGTGTTTATTACAACATCAAGATTTTCAAATGATGCAAGAGAGTATCAACCAAAAAATGAAACCAAAATCGTTTTAATTGATGGAGAGCAACTCGCAGACTTGATGATTGATTTTAACTTAGCAGTTACAACAATACACACATTCACTATCAAGCGGATTGACAATGACTATTTCGGAGAGGATTGACCAACAATAAGGAATAAGAACTCCGCAAAAAGTGAAACATTGGCAAGCGATTATTTTGGTTTCCATTAAATGTTAATTCAATATTTAAAAAAATTGTTCAGAGATATACCTTGTATTTTTATGAATTTTCTGATTTGTTTCTTAAAAAAACTATTATCTTATTAAGTATTGTAAAAGAAATATTAAACAATGATAAAATTCTCACATTTTGAGCTTGACAACGGATTAAAAGTGATATTAAACACGGATAAAACCACTCCCATGGTTGCGGTGAATGTGCTGTACGATGTGGGCGCCAGGGATGAACACCCCGGAAGGACAGGTTTTGCACATCTTTTCGAACACCTGATGTTCGGAGGCTCCGCCAATATACCTTCTTACGATACGCCTTTACAAAAAGCCGGCGGAGAAAACAACGCTTTTACCAGCAACGATATTACTAATTACTATCTGTCCATCCCTGCACAAAACATTGAAACGGCTTTTTGGCTGGAATCAGACCGCATGCTCAACCTGGCATTCTCCAAAAAAAGCCTCGATGTGCAGCGTAATGTTGTGATTGAAGAATTTAAACAACGATACCTGAACCAGCCTTATGGCGATACATGGCTCTTGCTTCGCCCTCTTGCTTATAAAAAACATCCTTACCGCTGGCCTACTATCGGTAAAGATATAAATCACATTGCTAATGCCACTATGGATGATGTGAGGGCGTTTTACGAAAAACATTATCACCCAGCCAATGCTGTTTTATCTGTTGTGGGAAATATCACAGAAAAAGAATTGCGCCTGTTATGCGAAAAATGGTTTGCTCCAATCAGGAAAGGAAAAAAGATGAAACGCTCATTGCCGAAAGAGCCTGTGCAAACAAAAAAAAGAACACAGTCGGTAACGCGTAACGTACCTTTCGATATGATTTGCATGGCTTACCACATGTGTGCGCGTAAGTCAAAAGATTACTACACAACAGACTTTATCTCCGATATTCTTTCCTCTGGCCATTCATCAAGGCTTTACACCAAACTGGTGAAAGAAAAAAAAATATTCAGCGAGTTGGATGCCTATATCACAGGAGATTTTGACGAAGGCTTGTTTGTGTTTCAGGGCAAACTTATGAAAGGCAAAAGCATGAAGCAGGCTGAGGAATCAATAATTGAAGAAATCAGTCAACTGCAGGAAACTTTGGTTGAAGAAAAGGAACTGCAGAAAATTAAAAATAAAGCGGAGTCGGCTATTGAATTCAATAATGTAAATATCCTGAACCGTGCATTGAAGCTTGCTGTTGCTGAATTACTGGGCGATACCGGCTTGATTAATGATGAGGCTGAACGATACGATGCAGTTACTGCAGTTGACATCCGGAGGTTGGCAAAAAAGATATTTGCCGAAAAGAATTGCTCTGTACTATATTACAAAGCCGGAAGAAAAAAATAATTTATTTATTTTATAACAAATCATGATGATTGACAGAAGCATACAGCCGGAGCTAAAAAAAATTGAAGCCCTGGATATTGCAGAACCCGAAGCGCTGAAACTGGATAATGGAATTCCGGTTTTTATATTCCGTTCAGGAAATATTGATATTATAAAAGTTGACATAGTGTTTGATGCCGGGGTATATTATCAGCCGGAACCATTGGTGGCTGGTTATACAAACAAAATGCTCCGGGAAGGAAGCGCGGGTTATACTTCATTTGAAATATCGGAAAAACTTGATTATTATGGTGCATGGCTTAGCCTCTCTGCCAATATGGATACAGCGAAAATTTCTTTGTCTGCACCTTGCAAACATATAAAACATGTTTTGCCGCTGCTTGCAGAAATGGTTAATTATCCCGCATTTCCTGAAAAAGAGCTAATGATACATTCTAAAAAAGACAAACAGACTTTTATTGAGGATATGGGGAAGGTGAATGAAGTGGCCGCTATGTATTTTAGGAGACAGTTGTTCGGAGCACAACACCCCTATGGCACCATAAGAATCGCAGAAGATTATGATAATTTAACTTCAGAAAAACTTTTAGCATTTCATGCAAGCAGATATCTGCCTTCGTATTGTAGAATGGTTATTTCCGGTAATATTAATAAAAATTTGCCAGGCCTTCTTAACCAATATTTCGGGTACAAATCCTCCATAAAAAGATCACGCGCAACAATAAATAGTTTTGAGCCTGAAAATGAAAAAAAGAAAAAAATAATTAGAATGGAAGGCAGTGTTCAATCGGCTCTGAGGGTTGGAAAAATTATGGTTAACAATACTCATAAAGACTATCTGAAAATTTTTATTTCAAATGTTTTGCTTGGAGGGTATTTTGGTTCCAGGCTTATGAAGAACATCCGGGAAGATAAAGGTTATACCTATGGCATTTATTCTGTTTTAACTCCTTTCAGGCACTCCGGGGCATTTTTTATTACCTCCGAAGTGGGAGCCGATGTTTGCAAAAAAGCGCTTCAGGAAATATATAAGGAATTAAAAAAAATAAGAACTGAACCAGTGCCTAATTCCGAACTTGACATTGTGAAAAAATACCTTACGGGAAGGTTGTCGCGTTCTTTTGACGGACCATTTGAAACAGCAAATTGTTTTTTATCCCTTCTTGGCTCCGGATTGAATTTTAAAAAATATTACCAAAATTATATCAAAACATTAAACTCAATAACTCCTGATGAAATAATGCATACCTGCAATCAATACCTGCATGAAAATTCCATGTTGGAATTAATAGCTGGAAAATAATAGAAAATACCCTAAAAAAGGATTTGATTAGCAAGTGTTTATAATATAATTTACGTTTTTTAATTTTGATTTTATAATGCTTAATGCTAATAATAAATTTTTTTGTTATTTTGCAATAAATAATTTTATATAAAAGCCTTGAAAAGGATTAAAATTTTTTTGTTATTGTTGCTACTCTCAGTGCCTGAAGTGTTGGCAACACATTATATGGGTGGTGAGATTACATGGGAATGCCTTGCTAACGGCAGGTATCGTTTTATCATGAAATTGTACAGGGAATGTGGTACTTCAGTTAATTATTATACCACCGAAACAATTAATGTGAGCAATTATTTACCGCCAACTAGCATAACTATGACTTTACGCCCCGGCAGCAACCCTATGGACGGACTGGATGGGGCTTTGGACGGGAAAACAGATATATCTCCCAATTGCTTTGATCCGAATCAGGAAATTAAATGTTACCCTCAACCAACATTATCTAATACCGGGGCTATTGAAGAATGGTATTTTACCTCTGATGCTGTTTATCCCAATGGTGTGTTGTTAAGTGGAACACCACCTGCAGCGGGTTGGATATTTTCACATTCTGATTGTTGCCGCAATCCGAGTACCAACATGGTTGATCCCACAAATTATAACTGGTATCTTAGAGCTATAATGTATTCTTTTCAGGGACAACCCGCATTTCCTTGTTTTGATAACAGTCCTGTTTTTGCAGAAATTCCCTCCACTGTTATATGTACAGGTTATCCTTTTCGTTATAATCATAATGCTACAGACAAAGAACTTGATTCTTTGTCGTTTGCATGGGCACCGGCTATGCAAAGCGTTACTTTGCAAATGGGTTATACTCCGGGTTATTCTTTCCTAAGTCCCCTGCCCGGTACCGCCCAGAACCCTTCTAACATTCCTGCAACCATGAACCCATACAATGGTGAAATATCTTACACATCTTATACTAACGGCGCTTTTGTTACAGTAACAAAGGTAACAGCTTATCGTTGCGGAATTAAAATAGCAGAAATATTCAGGGAAATGCAAATCGTTTTGCTAGCATGTCCCGGAAACAATGTTCCTCCGGATATTCCCGGCCCATTTTATAATCCTGTTTCAGGGATTTATGAATATACGGATACTGTCTATGCCGGTGATGTGGTAGATTTCGACATCACTATCATTGATAACGGCACACTACCTAACGGATTACCTCAGACGGTTACCTTAGAAGCTTCGGGACAGGAATTTGGTACGAATTATACAAGCACCACAGGATGTGTACGGCCACCATGCGCAACTTTAAACCCACCTCCCATCATATCAGCTATGTATGCTGTGGCTACGCATTTTCATTGGCAAACTAGTTGCGACCACCTTACGCATCCGGTATCAATCACAGGTATTCCGGGTATATGTGGAACGTTATTTAACGTACATAATTTCATTATTAAGGCCTATGATAACAACTGTCCTGCTCCTGGAATTAGGATTGCTACTATTTCAATCGTTGTTTTACCGCTCGCTGTTCTTGAACCTCCCGAATTAAAATGCACTAAAGTTCATGATAACGGAGATATTACTTTGAATTGGATACCTCCGCCTGATCCCCTGAATACATTCAATAGTTATCATGTTTATTATTCTGACTCACCTACAGGACCTTTTGTTGTGATTGATAGTATATTTGATTATAATGTGACTTCAAAAACATATTCAGGGTTGGGAGGGAATAGCGGGCAGAGGTATTTTTATATAAACACACGATCCGGTTGTTATGGGAAGTATTTTTCCGAAACAAACAGCGATACTTTAAGCACAATTTTTCTTGAAGTAACAACAGGAGGAGGTGGTGAGATTGCAAACATAACATGGAACCCAATACATGAACCATTACCTGTTACCTCCTCCCAATGGTATCATATTTATAGAGAATATCCTCCGGGTTCATGGAATCTTTTAGATTCAACAACAGCACTTAATTATCAGGATACTGTTAATATCTGCAGTGCTTTTATTAACTACCGTATTGAAATTTCTGACGCTACGGGCTGTATATCTGTATCTTCAGTAGATGGAGAAAACCTACATGACGGATTCCCACCCACTTTGCCTTTACTTGATAGTGTTAGTGTGGATTTAATCTCAGGGAAAGCGGTGCTGGGTTGGTCCCCAAGTGTCTCAGCAGATGTTGTTAAGTATTATATATATCATAAAATGGGAGCTCCCTGGTACCTGATTGATTCTGTGGATGTACCGCAAACACAATATGTTCATTTAAGTCCCAGTCCTTCCGATTCTTCAGTTAGCTATAGAATCGCTGCCGTTGACAGTTGTAAAAAACTTAGCCAGATGGGGCTTGAACACAAGACAATTTATCTTTCGCCACTGATACTTAATGCCTGCGCTGATAAAATAAGGCTCGAATGGACTCCCTATATTAACTTCCATCCAATACTTGACGGATATACTATTTTTGTTAGCGAAAATGGTAGCCCATATACAGAACTGGCCAATGTGCCGCCAACCATAACATCTTTCGAACACATTGGATTGAATAACAATTCCACTTATTGTTATTACATTAGGGCATTTACACTTAATAACCAAAAGACATCATCATCCAATACTCAATGTGCCTTGGTAACAAAACCAAACCCCCCAAAGTATGTTTATTTAAGATACGCAACAGTGGTGAATGATGATTATATAAGAATAGGATTTTTTGTTGATACAACAGCTTATGTGACCATGTATAAAGTATTGCGCTCTTCAGATGGTTTGAATTATGATACCATTGCCCTGATTCCTCCCAATAATGTATATGCTAATGTAAGCTATAACGATATGTCAGGCGATGTTCATCAGAGTAGTTATTATTACAAAGTAGTTGTTACTGACAGTTGCGACCTAGATGCTTTAGAATCCAACGTCGGCAAAACTATCTTTATAAATGGAAATGCAGATGATTATCTGTATAATTATATTTATTGGAGTCACTATGAGGACCGTTTGCCACAAGCATATAACATAATAAGAGAAGTTGAAGATTATGAGCCTTTTACTAAAATTCAAACACTTTCTTCAAGTGAAACAACTATGACCGACGATGTTGAAAGTTATACCGAAAGCAGTGGCCGTTTCAGATATTATGTTGAGGCTACTCTCTACGATGTTTATGATAGTACTTTTATTTTTTATGATACCGTACATTCAAATTATGTCCTCCTATTACAATCTCCTCGCCTTTATATGCCCAATGCATTTTGTCCTGATGGCATAAATAATATTATTAAACCCATTGGTGTCTTTACCGATAAGGACGATTACAGTTTTATTATATATAACCGCTGGGGCCAAAAACTTTTTGAAACTGCAGATTATAATGTGGGTTGGGATGGGACTTTTAACGGTGATAAATGCGAGTTTGGCATATATACTTACTATATAAAAATCACCAGCGCACAAAACAAGTCATTTGTAAAACGCGGCATCATTACATTAGTTCGCTGAAAACTCTTTGTTTTTTCGCATTTTTATTATTATGAATATAGTAAAGAAATTACTATTTTTCATATTTTTGCAGGAATTTTAAAAAAGTTGTTGGAGAAGGCCTCACATTTGATGACGTCTTGCTCATTCCTGCTTATTCAGAAGTTCTCCCTAAGCAGGTTAATGTTTCTACAAAATTTACCCGTAACATACACTTGAACATACCCATTGTGTCTGCTGCTATGGATACTGTAACTGAGTCGTATATGGCCATTGCCATTGCTCAGGAAGGTGGTATTGGGGTTCTTCATAAAAATATGCCTATTGAGGAGCAGGCCAATGAAGTTCGAAAAGTGAAACGTGCTGAAAACGGCATGATAATAGACCCGATTACTTTAAAAAAAGATGCATTTGTTTATGATGCCCTTGAATTAATGCGCGAATATAAAATTGGCGGTATTCCTGTGGTTGATGATACCAATAAACTTGTAGGCATTGTTACTAACAGGGATTTGCGTTTCGAAAGAAATCACGGCCGCCCGGTATCGGAAGTAATGACCAAAGAAAACCTGATTACTACCACTGAGTTTACGGATTTTGAAAAAGCTGCTGACATTCTTCAGGAACACAAAATAGAAAAATTACCTGTTGTTGACAAGAATTACAAGTTGATTGGGCTGATAACTTATAAAGATATTATTAAAATTAAAGCCAGGCCAAATGCTTGTAAAGATTCAAGAGGTCGCTTACGTGTAGCAGCAGGAGTAGGTATCACAAAAGATTTGTTTGACCGTATTGATGCCCTTGTTAAGGCAGGTGTTGATGCTGTAGTGATGGATACGGCACACGGACATTCGAAAGGAGTTTTAGAAGCTGCTGTACAATTTAAAAGAAAATATCCTGATATTGACCTCGTGCTTGGGAATATAGCTACTGCTGAGGCCGCTCTTGACTTGGTAAAAGCCGGTGCAGATGCCGTAAAAGTTGGAATTGGCCCTGGGTCTATATGTACAACAAGGGTTATCGCAGGTGTAGGTGTTCCCCAATTGTCAGCTATTAATTCAGTAGCTAAAGCTTTAGAAGGTACGGGAGTGCCTTTAATTGGAGATGGAGGCATACGTTTCAGCGGAGATATGACAAAAGCCCTGGCTGCAGGGGCTCATAGTGTAATGCTGGGCTCATTGCTGGCTGGTGTCGAGGAATCTCCGGGGGAAACTATTATTTTTGAAGGAAGAAAGTTTAAGATCTATCGAGGGATGGGTTCTATTGAAGCAATGCAAAAAGGCTCAAAGGACAGATATTTTCAGGATGAGGTTGAGGATTTAAGTAAATTGGTGCCCGAAGGGATTGTTGGCAGAGTTCCATACAAAGGTACTTTGTCAGAGGTCATTCACCAAATGGTAGGCGGGTTGAAAGCAGGAATGGGTTATTGCGGCGCTGAAAATATTAAAAAACTGCAACAAGCAAAGTTTATTAAAATAACTTCTGCAAGTGTTGACGAAAGCCACCCTCACGATGTGATAATAACCAGGGAGGCCCCCAATTATAGTAGAAAATAATGAATTGTTTATTTTTATAATTTTGTGATTTTAAAATAGAATATTATGAAAAGATTAGTTTTTTGTTTACTGGGAATAGCATTAATAAGCAAATTATCGACCGCACAGAATGACGTTTTACTCACAGTGGCAGGAGAAAAAATTACTAAATCAGAATTTATTGCGGTTTATAATAAAAATAATGTCAAGGGCGAAGTGATGGATAAAAAATCACTGAATGAATACCTTGATTTATATATTAATTTTAAACTAAAGGTGAAAGAAGCAGAAGAACAAAAACTGGATACCTTTACTAGTTTTAAAACAGAATTGGCAGGGTATCGCAAACAACTTGCACAACCTTATCTAACAGACAGGCAGGTTGATGAATATCTTATTCAGGAAGCTTATGAGCGTATGCAACAAGATATAAGGGCAAGCCATATTTTGATCAGGATTAATAAAGATGCATTGCCGGAAGACACACTTGCTGCATATAAAAAAATTATGAAAATTCGTGACCGGATTTTAAAAGGGGAAGCTTTTGATGTTGTTGCTAAAGAAACATCTGAAGACCCTTCGTCACGTGATCGTGAAGACCCTACTTCAAAATCAGTCATTAAAGGCAACGGTGGTGACTTGGGATATTTTACTGTACTTGATATGATTTATCCATTTGAAAACGGAGCTTACAATACCGAAGTTGGTAAAATTTCAATGCCAATACGTACGGATTACGGCTACCATTTAATAAAAGTAACCAACAAAAGGCCGGCTATGGGGAAAGTTGTTGTTGCTCATATTTTTGTCAGTATTCCCAGAGATGCTAAACCTGAAGATTTGCAAAAATATAAAGACAAAATTTTTGTAGCATATAACAAAATCAAAGATGGAGCAAAATATGAAGATATAGCAAGTGAATATTCTGATGACAAAGGTTCTGCTTCAAAAGGAGGTGTCTTACCAGGTTTTGGAGTTAACAAAATGGTGCCGGAATTCATTGATGCTATTGCCGAACTGAAAAATACTGGCGATTATTCTGCTCCTGTTCAAACCATTTATGGCTGGCATATCATAAAACTAATTGAACGTAAGCCGGTAAAATCATTTGACGATGAAAAGATCATGTTAAAAAACAGGATACTTAAAGATAGCCGTTCCAACAAAAGCCGTGAATCAATTATTAACCGAATTAAAAACGATTATAATTTCCGAGAATACCCTGAAACAATACAAGACTTCTATACGGTAGTTGATTCTTCTGTATTTGATGGAAAGTGGGATGCCACTAAAGCTGAAAACTTAACAAAAACAATGTTTACCCTCGGTAACAAAACATACACACAAAAAGATTTTACGGCTTTTTTATCTCAAAAACAGGTAAAAAGAAATAAATCACATATCCAGGTTTTTGTAAACGAACGTTATGAAACCTTTGTTGAAGAAAGCTGCCTGCAATATGAAGATAGCAAACTGGATGAAAAATATCCTGAGTTTAAATCTCTGATGAAAGAATACAGGGATGGCATTATGCTTTTTGAACTTACAGATAAAAAAGTTTGGTCAAAGGCTATTCAGGATACCAATGGGCTGAAAGATTTTTACGAAAAAAATAAAACAAAATACATGTGGGGTGAACGCGTGGATGCCACTATTTTTACTTGCAAGGATGATAATGTGGCAAAAAGCACCCGTAAATTGTTGAAAAATTACGATAAAGGAAAAATAAAGGATATTGATATCTTGAAAAAAATAAACACCGACACCATTACAATGCTAAAGATGGAAAGAAAATTATTCAGTAAAGATGATAACCCGATTATTGACAATATGAAATGGGAAAAATACATATCTGATAATCAAGAAATTGATAAAAAAATTGTGTTTGTAATGGTTCATAAAGTTATACCTCCAGAGCCGAAACAGATTAAAGAAGCTAAAGGCTTAATTACAGCCGATTACCAAAACTATCTGGAAGAAGAATGGATTAAACAACTTAGGGCGAAATATCCTTACCAGGTTAATCAGGCAGTATTTGAATCTATATTGAAATAATTATATATGAATACTTGCAAAATGTGGTTTGAATAAAACCACGTATATTATGCCGGTTCAAATAAAATTTAAAGATATCATTATCAATGGCAAGGCTACTTGTAAAGCTTTATTATCAATTTTTGCAATAGTTGTTCTGTTTTTTTCCTGCAAGTCTGCCGATAATGATATGGGAGATGCTGTTGCTCGTGTTTATGATAAATATCTTTTCTTAAGCGAAATTGAAGAAATTCTTCCTGATGGTATCTCAAAAGATGATAGCATTTTAATTGTACAGGAATATATTGATAACTGGATACGACAGCAGCTTCTCATCAGGCAGGCAGAAAAAAACCTGAATAAAAATCAGAAAGATTTTGCCAAACAACTTGAAGAGTACAAAAATTCTCTGATAGTATTTGAATATGAATCGCAACTTGTGAAACAAAAATTAGACACAACGGTAACAGATAAAGAAATAGAAGATTATTATGAACAAAATAAATCAGATTTCGAACTTAAAGAAAATATAGTAAAAGTTGTGTATGTTAAAATACCCAAAAATGTTCCTGCAACTTTGCCCCATACACTTATACGCTCCGATAAGCCTCAGGATAAGAATAAACTACAGGATTTCTGCCATAAGTATGCAACTAACTATTATCTTGAAGACCAGAACTGGCTTTTATTTAATGATATATTGAAAGAAATACCCATCAATACTTATAACCAGGAAGAATATCTCAAAAATAACAGATTAATAGAAATACAGGATTCATCTTATACGTACTTAATGAATATCAAAGGGTTTATGATTAAAGAAAGCATTTCTCCAATTAGTTTTGAAGCAAACAATATCAGAGATATTATTATTAATAAGCGTAAACTTGAATTGATAGATAATATGAAAAATGATATTTATGAAAATGCTCTTCGCAATGGAGATTTTGAATTGTTAAAAAAGAACTGAAAGCATACTATTTTGTAATTAAAGAAGTTATTATCTGATAAATCATCCCAAGAAATGAAAATAATTCAAAAAGCATTAATTATATTCCTGATATTTTTACATTCACTTAGTGCAAACGCACAATCCGATACTGGGAAAATTATAATTGATCAGGTTGCAGCTGTAATCGGAAACAATGTCATACTCTTTTCAGATATTGAAAATGAATACATACAGGCTCTTTTGCAGGGAAATACTACCGGAAGCATTATCAAATGCGGCATACTTGAAGAAATAATGTTTCAGAAATTACTTCTGACTCAGGCGGATATTGATAGTATAACAGTGACCGACAAGCAGGTTGACAGTGAGATTGACAGACGGATTCGGTATTTTATCAGTCAGGTAGGAACACAGGAAAAACTGGAACAATACTTTAATAAAACTATACTGGAAATTAAAGAAGATTTGCGAGACAAAATTCGGGATTATCTGTTAATACAAAATGTGCAATCAAAACTCACACAGGATGTTAAAATTACTCCATCTGACGTAACTGATTTTTTCAACAGTATTCCACCTGACAGTCTCCCTTTGATTGGTTCTCAGATTGAAATTGCGCAAATTGTAAAAAAGCCTGTAATCAGTGAAACTGAGGTTCTGGCTGTAAAAGATAAATTAAAAGCATTGCGTGACCGTATTTTAAAAGGTGAAGATTTTGCTGTTATGGCAAATTTGTATTCTGAAGATCCAGGGTCAAACAGAAAAGGCGGAGAATTAGGATTTGTAGGCAGGGGTGAGTTTTTCCCTGAATTTGAATCTGCGGCCTTTTCTCTAAAACCCGGAGAGATTTCACCCATTATTAAAACAAAAAAAGGCTTCCATATTATTCAAATGATAGAAAGAAGGGGAGAATATATTAATGTCAGACACATTCTGATGAGTCCAAAAGCAAACCCTTCCGAGATGACAAAATCACTTCAGGAGCTCAACAGGATTGCCGAGTTAATAAAGAAAGACTCTGTTACATTTGAGAAAGCAGCAATTCTTTATTCTGATGATCCTTCAAAGCTAAATGGCGGTAAACTCACCAACCCATATACTGGTGATACCAAGTTTGCCCCGGAAGAAATTGACCCATTGATATATCTTGCCGTAGAAAAGATGAATGTTGGAGAAATGTCAGCTCCTACAATATTCACTGATGAAGAAGGGGTGCAAGCATATAGGATAATAATGCTTAAATCGCGAATGGACCCACACACAGCAAACCTCAAGGATGATTACCCGCAAATCCAAAACCTTGCATTACAAGTTAAACAAAATGATGCTATTAATAAATGGGTAATGGAAAAGACAAAAAATACGTACATATACATAGCTGACATTTATAATGATTGCAAACTTAAGTTTGATTGGATAACAAATGAATAAACGATAAACACTTTGTTTTATGACTCAATTTAAATCGGATGTAGAAGCTATGGAAGCGCTTGTTGAGAAATACAAAGCAGTAAAATCTGAAACTGCCAAAGTAATTATTGGGCAGGATGAGGTCATCAGAAATATCATCATTTCTATTTTCAGTAACGGTCATGCGTTATTGATTGGGGTTCCCGGCTTGGCAAAAACACTTATGATTAATACCATTGCCCAGGCTCTGGGACTGAATTATTCAAGGATACAGTTTACTCCTGATTTGATGCCTTCAGATATTATTGGCTCTGAAATCCTGGATGAAGAACGGAAGTTTCGTTTTATTAAAGGTCCGGTGTTTGCCAATATTATTCTGGCCGATGAGATTAACCGTACTCCTCCTAAAACTCAATCAGCCCTGCTGGAAGCCATGCAGGAAAAGGCAGTAACAGTAGCAGGGAAAACATTTAAACTTGATGAACCTTTTTTTGTCCTTGCTACACAAAACCCTATTGAACAGGAAGGTACGTACCCATTACCCGAAGCACAGCTTGACAGGTTTATGTTTAACATATGGCTTGATTATCCATCTTTCGAACAGGAAATAAATATTGTCAAATCAACAACGACTAATTACAAACCTTCTGTTAACGTGGTTCTTAAAGCCGATGAAATATTAGAATTTCAAAGTATCATAAGAAAAATTCCCGTCCCTGACAATGTATATAATTATGCAATAAAATTGGCCACAATTACTCGTCCTAATACCAATATTGCTCATCCATGGGCAAACAATTATATTTCTTGGGGTGCCGGGCCAAGGGCATCTCAATACCTTATTATTGGCGCTAAATGCAGTGCTGCATTAAACGGGAAATTTTCTCCGGATATTGAAGATGTTCATCAGGTTGCCAGAC
>Ga0265297_10005424_pt1 | contig 19486 bp, 19 predicted proteins | sample Munlanlwell13791_FD_192502 | JGI IMG/M metagenome (GOLD analysis project Ga0265297, IMG submission 192502) | Leachate microbial communities from a municipal landfill in Southern Ontario, Canada - Leachate well 137-91 | ecosystem: Engineered > Solid waste > Landfill > Unclassified | place...
TCAGCTCCATGGTGCCGAAGGGATGGGACCCGCACATCGGACGGATGCTCTCGACGTGGTTCGATCCGAACTTTCTCGGCGGATTCCTGTCGTTCGTTGCCGTCATTGCCGGCGGCCTCGCGCTGTATTCGAAGGACAAGGCGAGCGTCGTGTACTGGGCGTTCGCTGCATTCCTTTCGGTCGGTGTCGTGCTGACGTTCTCGCGCAGCGGGTATGCCGCATTCATCGCGGGCGTGTTCGTCCTGACGTTCCTGAAGTCGAGACGGCTGTTTCTCCTTCTCGCCATCGCCATCGGACTGGTGGTGGTCGCCGTACCGCGGGTCCAGGAACGCGTCATCGGCGCGTTCAACGTCGATGAGACGGCGAAGACGCGCATCGTGTCGTGGAAGAACGCGATCACCGTGTATGCCGACCACCCGGTGTTCGGGATCGGATATAATACCTATCGGTTCGTGCAGGTCGACTACGGGTTCCAGAAGGATGCGGCCGACCACTCGGCCGGAGGTTCCGACTCGAGCCTCCTTACCATCCTTGTGACGACCGGGCCGGTCGGTTTGCTCGTATTTTGTTGGATGCTCTGGGCGTACGTATCGGTCGCATGGAAGTCCTTCAGGAAGGGAGCGACGCCGGTGATCCAAGGATTGGGTCTCGGAGCGCTCGCGGCCATGGCGAGCGTGATCGCGCACAGCTTCTTCATCAACAGCCTGCTGTTCCCGCACATGATGGAGACCATCGCGGTGACATTCGGCATACTGATAGGCCTGCGGGCCCTGGAGGCGCATACATGACGATACTCGTGATCACTGTGGCGGCTTTGTTGGCGGTTATCGCATGGATACGGATGCCATGGGCGCTCGCAGTGGTGATTGTCGGAACGCCCGCGTACCTCGTGAAAGTTGACGTCGCCGGTATTCCCGTGACGCTGCTCGAGGCAATGATCGTTGGTACGGTACTCGGATGGTTGGTACGGCGTGTGGCGACAAAGAGGCTGCGCGAAGCGATGCGTACGATAAGCACGGCGATCCCGCGCGCTCTCTGGATACCGTCGGTCGCCGTCGTACTCGGATGGTTCATTGCTACGTTCGTTTCGGTTGACGTCCGCGCGAGCCTCGGTGCGGTGAAGGCGTGGTTCATTGAGCCGGCGCTTATCGGATTTGTTCTGTTGGCCGAACTCAACAGCGGAAAGACGAGAGCATGCATGTTGCGTGCGTTGCTCGTTGCGCTGTCGTGGGTGTCGCTCGCCGGCATCGCGCAGATACTGTTGTTCCGGTCGACGTTGCAGGACGGACGGTTGAGCTCGGTGTTCGCGCCGGTCGCGAACTACTTCGCGATGTTCGCTGCGCCGCTGATCATCATCGCGGTCGGCATGATTTTGGTGAACAAGGATCGACGTCTCGCATCGAGTGCGGCTGCGGTCGGTACCCTCGCGCTCATCCTCTCATTTTCATACGGCGGTTTCCTCGCGATTGGCGCCGGAGCGATCATGCTGATCACTACGTTGCTGTCGTCGACGCAGCGCAAGCGCGCAATAGTCCTGTTGACGGCCGTAGCCGTCGTCGGCCTCATTGCGCTCATGCCGACACGGCTTTTCCATGAGAAACTGAACTTCTCGACGCGGTCGTCGAGCCTGGTCCGCACCGAGATCTGGCGCACGGCGTTGGAGATCGGACGGGAGCATCCGTTGTCCGGTATCGGCCCGAACGCGTTCGAAAAGGAGTATCGGGTCGTCGCGCCGACGCTATATCACCCGCCGCTCGAATGGCTCGTCGCGAAACCGCACAACCTCTACCTCAATGCATGGGTCGAGACGGGCCTGCTCGGCATCCTCGGCCTGCTCTGGTTCATGGTGTCGTACCTTATGCGCTTGTTCCGGTCACGCGGTCCTGAAGCGCAGACCGCATGGATCATGGGTGCTGCGACGGTTGCGATCCTTGTGCACGGCCTCGTCGACACGCCGCTCTTCAAGAACGATCTCGCGGTGCTCGGCGCAGCCATCATCGCGTTCGGGTTGGCCGCAGCATCGTCGCGTCAGGAATAAAAAGACTACCCCCGCGTCGTGCGCGGGGTGTAGCCAGTTTGTTTTCTTTGTCGAAAGTTACTTGCGGCGCTTCGCCTTCTTCACCTTCCTGCGGACGACCTTCTTCGCCTTCTTCACTTTCTTCTTTGCTTTCTTCTTTGCCATGTTCGTCACCTCCTCTCGGGAGTCGGTGTACGCTCATGGTGCGCCACCGAATAATTTTTTCTTACGTTATCCACAGTTACCGTGGTTTCTTCATTGTATCACCATCGTTCTGTGAATGATATAGCAGAACATATTCGTGTTGCCGCTACGAAAGCAGAATTTTAACCGCAGACGCAATAATAACCATGGCGAAAACGATCTTTACCCACGAATTCCCTTTTTTGATCGCAGCGTGCGCGCCAAGATAGCCGCCGAGCATCATGCCGATGATGAGCACGACGCCGAAACGGTAGTCGATGAGGTCATTGAACGCGAAGATGAGCACCGATGAGACCGACATGACGGTGTATGCGACAAGCTCGGTCGCGTTCGCCTCGATCATCGGCAGGCCGAAGAAGTACACCACGTTCGCGATGAGCAGCGCACCGATCCCGCCGAAGAAACTGGCGATGATGGAGATGCAGAAGTAGATGGCGTAGCCGATGAGTTTGGAGCGTTCCGTGGTGGCGCGCGGGTGCACACCGAATCCTTTTTTCATGAACATCGTCGGCACGGCCAGCAGCAACAGTACGCCGATGAGTGTGTTGAGCGGCGAGCCCTCCGTCGACAGAAGGATCTTCGCGCCGATGAAACTCGCGAGGGTTCCCATGAGCGCGAGGCCGATCGTGTACCGCCAGACGATCTTCTTCCCGCGGATGAACTTGAACAGCGCACCGGCGCTTAATCCAAGCCCGCCGAGCTTGTTCGTCGCGAGCGTGACCTGCGGCGGCACGCCGAGGAACAGCAGGAACGGGATGGAGATCAAGCCACCGCCACCGGCGATCGCGCCGACGAAGCCGGACATGATACCGACCAGGAGCACTTCGATGAGGTGGAGCAGCGTCACGGATCAGCGCGAATTATCGTTTCCTGAAATGTCCGTCGATGATCTTGTACGTCGTCAGGATGAAGTATGGAAGTATGAGGATGAAGAAATACTCTTCGAGTGGCATGTTGCCTATGGTGATGCCGACCGTATGGTCGTTCGGGAAAATCCAATGTCCGCGCGAGATGGCGAACGAATCCCAGATGATTCCGACAACGAAGAACAACATCACCACCTCGAACCGTTCGCGGCGGTTATGGTAGAGGTGTATGTGATACACGCGCTCAAGAATGAGCGTAATGACCAGCAGGGCAACAAGGATAAGCAAATACTCCATGACGTCAGTATATAGCATTCTCGTAAATTCGCGAATTATTGTGGTGGATCAAAGTACCTGCCTACGCCGTATGAGGTTCCGGCTCCGGCGGCCATAAATACCCCCGATTTTAATCTTGTTGATAAGTACTTGTTGAGTCATCATAAGGTATCATAGTATAATATATTTATGGCAAGCAATCAGATTTTCAAAGCTGTGTATTTCCCGGATCACAAAGAGGCTAACCTAAAAACGAAGGGGTTCATTTTGGCTTTCGGTGAACGCAATAAGGATTTATATAGAACCATTGCCGATCTCGGGAGCAATGAACTCCGCGGCCTACTTGGCACTGAATCATTTTTAGAACTTGAACAGCGAGCAGAACAGGAGGGATTACCGGTAAATACCTACTGTCTTTGGTATCTTCGTAAAAATCTTGGTGTCGAGGAGACAAAAAATACCAAAAATGGGAAAGAAAAACCCATTTCTCATTTCGAAAACAAAATTATTGAGGGTGATTGTTTGGAAGTAATGAAAGGTATCCCCTCAAAATCAGTAGATTTGATTTTATGTGATTTGCCATACGGAACCACACAGAATCAGTGGGACAGCGTTATTCCGCTTCATCAACTCTGGGCTCATTACGAACGAATTATTAAAGACAAAGGCGTGATTGTCCTCACGGCACAAGGGCTCTTTACTGCCAACTTAATGATTTCAAATCCAAAATTGTTTAAGTATAAAATTACATGGGTCAAATCAAAACCGACAAACTTCCTAAACGCAAAAAAACAACCCTTGCGTAAGCACGAGGACGTCCTTGTTTTCTATAAGAGTCAACCAGCCTATAATCCGCAAATGAGCAATGGTGAACCCTACAACAAGGGTTTTAGGAAGGATCAGCTAACAGGGAGTTACGGAGATTTTAAGACGGTGGAAGTTAGAAGCAACGGGAAAAGATATCCTACAGACGTTGTTTACTTTAAGACCGCTGAAAGCGAGGGACAAGTCTACCACCCCACACAAAAACCTGTGGAACTTGGCCGTTATTTTATTCGCACCTTTACCAAAAAAGGCGATCTGGTGTTGGATAATACCTGCGGGAGCGGAAGTTTTCTAGTTTCAGCAGTATTAGAAGGTAGAAAATATATTGGAATTGAGCAGAATCAGGAAGTTTACTTATTCAAAAATGAAAAAGTCGACTACATTGATATATGCAATACAAGAATAAAAGAGGCAGCAGAGAAATATAGAGCTACCAGCAATAAACTGGTTTAAATTCCTTTGAACAACTCTTCTTTAAGAATCTCTTTAGCCTTTTCCAGTTCTGCGTCTGTTAGCTCACCTTTTTCTTTAAGCCACTTCAGCAGGTGAAAGTACTGATTGGGGTGTAAAATTGGCTTCACTATCTTATCAAGCCCAGTTTCTTTCTGTAGATAAAGTAAATGCTTTTCTGCTAGAACGCCGCGACCAATGAGGTCATAGGCAATTCGTATTGCGTCAACGAATGTTAAATTCAGATCGCCTTTGCGCCGATTATCTTTTTCGACGTCGTCTGGTTCGATACTAAATAGATCCTCGATCTGTCCAAGTCCATTTAGATTCCGATTGTAAAATTCAATTTCCTGGCCGCGATACGTAAACCAGGTGCGTCCCTGTTCGGTTAATGAGCCACGTGGTAAATAAACACCCTCTCGAGCTACGCGTTCTTTTGATACCCAACCACAAATATATAGTATCCATTTCTTTTGTCGTTTTGTGCCGGGGAGTTCACGATCAGTCGGAGTTTCTAGGTGGGTCATCAAGTAAATGTCGGTATCCAATTTTTCATCATGTATTTGACGAGCAAAGAAATTGTGTTTTGCTTCCCTTACGATTCCATCGCTACTATCGTATTCTTCTTTGAATGACAAGGCTCCGCCACGGCATTTCACGTCAAGCTTAACACCCGATGGCAATAGAATGTCGTATCCTAGCGGATGGCCTTCTGGATTAATTTCCGGCATTCCAAGCTTGTTTCGAATAACCATTTCAGCGAGTGCTCCAAATCCCTGTTCTGCCGAACTCCCTCGTTCCGCGCCGGTTCTATTTTGGTTTTCGGAAATATATGCAGCAGTTCGCTGGCGCAATCCAAAACCCCAATCGTCGGTGAGCTTTAATACTATTGGAGAGGGGCGATGATATTTGTACATATTATTCTAGAAGCAATTATATCTCAATTTCCCTCAAAAACAAACCGTTTTCGTTGCGGAGCGCCTGCCTGCGCCATGTAATGCAACGGCTTTAGCGGGTCCCGTAGAATCCTTTCGGATTTATACGGGGCGGGCAGGGATTCGAATACCTGTTGTCTCGACAATTCTGGTGGACCCTACCGGGCTCGAACCGGTCACCTCCGCGTTGCAAACGCGGCGCTCTACCAAATGAGCTAAGGGCCCGCCCGAATTGTCGATGATCTTCTGCGAACTACTCTTCCGAACTGACGTTGACGTTTGAGTTGAACGACTTGCCGAAGATATTGTTGAGGGGAGCGTTGAAGATGCCCATCATTGCGAGGAACGAGATGATGATGATGGCGGCGCCGAAAAGCTTGTAGAAGACGCGCGTACCGCCCTCGGTGCCGAGGTGCTGTTCGGCCCAGTCGAGTCGGCCGAAGTTCTCGACGAGCCATTCGGTCTTCATGATGAGGAGCACGCCGATGCCGATGACGAGGAAACCGTAGATGAATTTCATCCCGTTAGAGAGACAGTGAATAAAATTTGGGAATTGGCATAGAGAAGATTTGTATTAGAGGGACTCTCTAACGGGATTCATGGGAAAGGTGGTTACCTGGTGGGCAATGTAGGATTCGAACCTACGACCTCCTCGGTGTAAACGAGGCGCTCTAACCAGCTGAGCTAATTGCCCCAAAAATTGTTACATTCTATTTTTTAGAAAACGTCTTCCGTAACCCGTTTTAAAATATTTTTCACGAGCAAGCGCCTTTTGTTTATTTTGACACGCTTCATAGTAAACGAGTATGAGCGGTCGTCTGCATCTTGTCGAAATAACGTTACCATCATGGTGTTGTTGTACCCTTTCGGAAAGATTCGGCGTGAATCCGATATAATGTTTGCCGTCTTTTTGGCTTAGTAACACGTAAGTGAAATACATCTTTGTATGATTCTACCAGCTGCCCGCCCGCTACGCCTGAGCTTCGCTCATGCGAAGCGATGGCGGGCGGGAGCTAATTGCCCGAGTGCAAAGCGAGGAGGAACATCGAACGCGGTGTAGTGTACGATAGTTCGGCCGTTTTTTCAAGGCGAAAATATGTCGTTGAATAAGAGTTGAGCGCCGGACCGGTTGGCCAGACGCTCACTCCCTCCTGTCTGTCCCCTTTGCGGGGATGTTCACGCGTCCGTGTGGGCTATACGGAGGTCATTCGCGATCGGGATGCCGTTTCGGCACATCGGGCACGACTCGGGCTTCCAGAGCTCGTGCGGGATGTTGATCAACGGCCGGAATGGTATCCCGAGGATGTCCTCGGTCACACCTGCCCGGTTCCAGATGGTCGTCGCACCGACGATGGTGCCGCCGGCGTTCTGCACCGTCCTGATCAGTTCAGAGATGGTGTTGCCGGTCGTGACCACGTCGTCGACGATGAGGGTCGGCACTCCTCTCGGGTAACTGCCCGGGAGTCGGAAGCTGCCGTCGGGCTGTTCGGTTGCCTGTACCGAAGTGACGTCGGCGTGATCGTGACGCCCCAGTCGGGCGGCGAATGAGGCGCCGAGCGCGCCTGCGTCCCTCTCCGATGACACGACGGCGCGGATCGTCGATGTCGGGAACATCTCACGAAGAAGATCCGCAATCTGCATGAGTACCTGGTGGTCGGCGACCAGGGCTGCCTTGTCGAGGAATGCGTCGACATGGAGCCCGTTCGGGAGTACCGCATGGACGTTGTCCACGATGAGCTGGTGATCGTGGAGCAGTTCCCGCGCGATTCCCTGCGGAACCCTTCCCATGGAATCACCTCCTCGTTGCGAGGGAGAGAGCGACGACGCGGCGTATTATGGCACACGCACACAACGCGTGATTGAACGAGCAAAACACGACAGTTGATATGTGTTTCTGTAATGGAATACAGTACCCTACCTACGACAAAAAAGCAAGGGTATGCCGATAGTCCAACATGCGATTATATGGTCACGTTGCGCGTCGTGTTGACGATGAACGTCACGATCGCCCACGACATCAGCACGAGCACCATGCCGATGACCGCCGATGAGATGGTCTTCTTCGCGAGCTCGACGCGTTCCTCGTTGCCGGCCGAGGTGAGCCACTGGAATCCGCCGACGATGATGAAGACGACGGCGACGAGCGCGAGCACGCCAAGCGCCCACGATACGATGTTGATGACGGTCGTCTTGAGATCGGCCGTGCCGAGTCCCACCGAGGCACCGATGTCCTCGATCGAATACGGTGTGCCGTTTGCCTGGGCAAGGAGAACCGCCGGAAATCGACGGATCGTTTTATCCATACTGAAAGTCATGGTTTCGTATGCTATCACGTTACAAGTAGATGTGGCAGGCCCCTTGCGTGGTGATGCAAGGGGACCTGGTTGTGGCGACCGGAGTCGCCGTGAGTTTCGGATGTGACAGGGCAGAGACTACATCCGCTCGATGAGGCGGCGGATGAGCCGACCGAGGCGCGGCGCGCGGCGATTGACGACCGCCGTGACCTGCGCGTGCGTGATCTTCTCGCCCGCCGGATCGGTCACGAGCGAGATACCGAGGAACGCCATCATCATGGCATGCGCAATGATGGCCTCCTGGATCATCGACATGCCGACGACATCGATGCCGTTCCTTCGAAGGAAGTCCGCGACCGACTGCGTCTCGAAGTGCGGTCCGCCGACCTGTGCGATGATCCCTTCGGCGAGCGACGGGTCGATCTCCTTGCACAGCGTCCGCAACCGCGCACTGTACACCCGCGAGCACTCGAGGAACTTCGTCGTTCCTTGAAGCGGTGAGGGAACGCGCGAGATGATGTCGTTGTGGTCGCGGATGAGGACGGCCTGCCCCACCTTGAGGCCGGGGCGCAGCCCTCCCACGGCGTTCGTGTGGATGAACGTCCGGCAGCCGAGCGTCCGCGCTACCCTGACGTAGTGGACGACCGCCTCCATGCCGTCGCCGTCACGGAACTCGTAGTTGTGCTTCCGTCCCCGGAACACGAGGACATGCTTCTTGCCGATTCGCACGACACGCACCTTGCCGGCATGCCCTTTCACTGTCGGTGGAAGGAAGCCGGGAAGCCTCGTCACCGGGAATTCGATGATGGACTTGCCGAGCTGCTTCACTGCCGGATCCCATCCAGATCCGAAGACGACGGTGACGTCGATCTTCCCGATACCGGTGACCTGACGGAATTCCCGGGCGGCGGAACGCGCGGTTCCATGCGGATTATCCTTGAGAGACGCGATGGTTTCCCACTGCCGCATCGCAAGCTTCTTCATGTTCCCCTCCCGGAGCGACAACACCAAACTGCCACGATATCCTCGTAGCACGGAAACACATGGTAGACGTGTGAAGGAGCGCGAAACGTCTCGCCCCTCCGAGCGATTATTCCTAAATAACCCTACAGAATATATGGCAGAAACACAAGGAGGTCGGTTGTCGATAACTTCGACCCGTTGAATATAATCGAATGATGTAATTGTCTATCGTTTTTTCAGAAGCAGCCTGCTGATAGGTATGCGGACTGCCTTTTCCCCATTAAAGTCGACGATATCGACGTCCGCCGTTGTCCCCTTGATTCCCGCGCGCTCAAAACAGTCTTTGACCAGCTGTTTTCTTCGCTCCGACCAAGTTCCCTGAGGATCAAACCGGTCCATGATCGAGTCGGGGGTAATGCGGAACTCGATGTCGCTACATTCTTCTGCGGCTACTACCTCAAACCCAGCTCGTTGTGCAAACCGTGCCAGCTCTTCACCCGCGGTAAACCAGCGTTCGCTGCTGACGCTATCGGCATCAGCAAATCGTTCGCCCTCGCTTTCACCGGTAATGCGGGAACCGGTGATACCGTTCCAAAAATATGAAATTGCATCAGCGCGCTTTCGTTCGGTTTCGGTGCTATAGCGGAACGCACCCGGCCATACCAGATCAACGGTACCCCCAGATTTCGTCACTCGGTATAGCTCTCTTAGAAAATCCGATTGGTCAAAGACGCGTCCTTTATTTTTTGCCTCTGATCTCCCGAGTACGTCCCGTCTGAACCGTTGGTATTCCGGGGTTGCGTTGTATTGATCAATCGGACGCGGCAAATACTGAATAACATGTCTTGAAATTCCAATGTCGACGCCGTTGGTTTTTAATGGAAGCTCAAGGAGATCCGCTTGTACCGGTTCAATGGAGGGATGCTTTTTTGAAGCAACGGTAAGTTTTCCTTTTTGTTCGACATCTATCAGCACCGGTGTGATATCAGCACCGGCTTCAGTGAGCTGTGTCCGCAGTTGCTCTAAGAGAGTTCCGTCACCGCCACCGAAATCCGCTGTGACAAGCTTTTTACCATGTACATCCCCGGACTGTTCAAGAATTGGATTCGTAAAAAGACGCCGTGTGAGTTCAGGATCTGAATAATATGGTCTCCATTCTTTTCCGCCCCCCGGTTCAGTGACGATGCAGCTTCCCCACTGATCGAACGACCGGCCGCCTAGTTAAGAATATGCCGGATGTTCTGTACCTTCATATGAGGTCACTTGTTCCCTGGGGTTTCTGGAAGGCGTCATGCGATGGACTAATGAAGCTTTTGGTGCGGACGACCCGCCTTCGCTTTCAGCTACGGCGGGCAGGCAAGCTGGCTCATGTCCGGATGGTGCGGACGAGAGGATTTGAACCTCCACGGTCTTGCGACCACCAGCCCCTCAAGCTGGCGCGTATACCAAATTCCGCCACGTCCGCTCCATCCGGACACGATGTGAGTCTGCCTATTTGTCTTCGAGCTTCTGGGCTTGGGGCAACCGGAGGTAGTGCAGCTTCGCGCGGCGGACCTTGCCCTCCTTCACGAGTTCGATCTTCGCGATGATCGGTGAGTGCAGCGGGAAGATGCGCTCGACACCGACGCCTTCGGAGATCTTGCGTACGGTGATCGTACCGCTCAAACCCGTGCCGCCCGAGCGGCTGATGACGACGCCTTCGAAGACCTGGATGCGTTCCTTTTCGCCTTCCTTTATCTTCTGGTGGATGCGAACGGTCGCTCCGGGTCGTATGTCAGGCAGGTCCTTCTTCAGCTTCGATGCGTCGATGTTCTGGATGATGTCCATGGCGTTCGGAAATATAAGAATAGCGACTGGGAGTATAGCGGGTGCAATGCGAAACGTCAACCCCGTTAGAGAATCCCTATTGATCAGATGTCCACCTGTATTAGTGTGTAATGTATAGTAAAGAGAATTCTCTAACAGGGTCAACCCCGTTAGAGAGCTGCAAAAAAATGCTGCAAAACAAAGGTTACGCATGCGCCTATTACAAGGGACTCTCTAACGGGATCACTGCGACAGGAACCGCCGGAGCTGTTCGGGCAGCGGCGCCTCGAACGATCGTTTCGTTCCGTCGAGGTCCGTGAACGTGAGCTTGGCAGCATGGAGGAACAGCCGCCCGAGCGGTTCGTTCCTGTGCCGGAATTGCTTCGTCGTATAGACCGTGTCGCCCACGATCGGATGGCCGATGGATTTCAGATGGACCCTGATCTGATGGGTACGGCCGGTCTCAATGGTCACCCGGAGCAAGGCGTTGTTCTTGACCTTCTTCTCGACGGTCCAGTGCGTGACGGCGTCGCGCCCTTCGCCGTCGGCGGGACGCGTTGCCATCTTGCCGTGCATGCGCTTCGACCGGTCGATACGGAGCTTGATCGTGCCTGACGCGGAACGTGGAATGCCATGGACGAGCGCGAGGTACTCTTTCTCGACAGTCCGGTCCTTGAACTGCTGTTTCAGGTGCGTAAACGACGCTTGCGTCTTTGCAATGACCATGGTACCGGAAACGTCGCGGTCGAGACGGTGCACGATGCCGGGACGGACGGTGGGATCGTCGCCGACGTCGACGATGGACGGGACGCGTCCACGCAGCCAGTCGACGAGCGTCGGGGCGTGCGTACCGATGCCAGGATGGACCGTGAGGCCGGCCGGTTTGTCGATGACGAGCACGGTATCGTTCTCGAAGAGCACCGTGGGCGTAGGGACATCAGCATGATGCACCGGCGTCGGTGCGACGGCGACGTCCGTGGTGATGGAAATGCGGTCACCGGCGCGGAGGATGCGGTGCGGCGTCGTGGTTTTGCCGTTCAGCATGATCGAGCTGCTCGATATGAGCTTCTGGACGGCGCTCCGCGAGGTGCCTGAAATCCGCGCCGTCAGGAACACGTCGATCCTGTCGCCGATGTCGGCGGATTCGACAGTGAGTTCACGGGACATAGTGGGTTTTCACGAACTCGACCGCCTCGTCGCGGGATCGTACGGAACCGTCGAGCTGCGCGTCGCGGAGCGCCTCGATGATGTCGCCGACCGGTTTGCCGCTGTCGACGTTAAGGAGTTCCATAATCTCCGAACCGGTGAGGAGTGGTGAGGGTTCACGGTCGCGGTAGCCGCGCTTTATAATCTCCGCGATACGCCTTTGTAGGTTGGTGTGCCCTGTGATTTCGTGGAAATGATGCTTCTTTCGTGCGTCCTCGGGGCGAAGTGATGCGCGGTCGTCAGCCCAGATGACTTGCTGGAGGAGCTCGCCGCGACCATCAGGCGCGAGGAATATTTTTTCGATTGTCGCCGGACGCATCGAGTCGATGTTCATATAATCATGGTGGTGCTCGATCAACCAAACGAGGAGCGGGACGTCGATAGCACCGGTGCTTGCAAGCTTGAGCCGCGTACAGAGCTCTTCTGCCATTCCGGCACCGCGAGGTGTGTGGCCTTCGAACCTGATCTGTTGTGTGGCCTCATGTTCGTGTGTAATGGCCGTCGGCGGTTTGCCGACGTCATGGAAAAGCACAGCGAACACGACCTGCGCGGACAGACGTCCGTTGAACTGCTTCTCAAACGACCGGTCCATGAGCGCCTCGAGCGCGAGGTGTGTGTGCATCCAGACGTCTCCTTCGTTGTGGAAATCGGTGGACTGTTCGCAGTCGCGGAGCGCTTCGAGCTCCGGCATCAGCGTGGCATTGATCCCGGTGTCGTGCAGCAGATCGAGCATCCGGGCCGGTGCCACGGAGAAACCAGTGACCAATTCCTGCGCAATGACCTCGCGCGGCGTCACGAACCCGTCGTTCAAGAGCTGCAGCCGGTTGCGGATGCCCTCAAGCGTATTGGGTTCGATGGTAAAGCCGAGTTGCGCGGCGAACCGGACGGCACGAAGGATGCGCGTCGCGTCCTCCTGGAAGCGTTCCACCGGGATACCGACGCAGCGGACGGTGCGCCGTTTGACGTCGTCGCGTCCATTGTACGGATCGATGAGGTCGTGCGTTGCGATGTTCCATGCCATCGCGTTGATCGTGAAGTCGCGGCGCGAAAGGTCTTCCTCGATCGGCAGGTTCGGGTCAGCGCGTACTTCCACATCGCGGTATCGGCCTGTACCGAAGCTTGCATCGATGCGGGGCAATGCGATATCAATGCGTGGTCCATCCGGGAGCGTGATCCTGATTACGGCGAACCGCCTGCCGATGACGTCAATCCGTCCTACCTTGCCAAGTAGTTGCTCGACCTCGGGCAACGGCATGCCGGCGATGACCATGTCGATGTCGGAGATTCGACGATCCATGATTGCGTCACGGATCGCGCCGCCGACGACGTAGACATCCGCGTTGGTGCCTTCGAGCGCGGAAGAAACGGTCCGGACCGCGATGTTTTTCGCTAACAATGGGATATGCATAGAAGTGGTGCGCATGAAGTATAGCACGCATGAAAATACCGGTGCGATAATGTACCACATTAAAATACAGCCGGGGTACCGGCGTCTTTGGTTTGTCGTTTTGTGGTGGGCGATAGAGGAGTCAAATCCCGGCCTTCGCCGGGACGGCGCTTCGTAATAGTATCCTCGCTGGTGGGTCCGAGAGGAGTCGAACCTCTGACCTCCACAATGTCAATGTGGCGCTCTAACCAACTGAGCTACGAACCCAGAGACCCACCAGCGAGGATGCTATTTGAAATGACCTCCACAATGCCTGCCCCGTAAACGCGAGCGTTGCGAGCGTTGTACGGGGTCAATGTGGCGCTCTAACCAACTGAGCTAACCGCCCCCCACAAAACGACAAACACGCTGCAAGGAAAATAACACACCGGAGAAAACAAATCAATCCGAAAGGTATATGGTGGGCGGACCAGGACTCGGACCTGGAACCGGCCGTGTACCTGCCCGCCGCACGAAGCAATAAAGATTATCAACCGCTGGTGGACCGTAGCGGAGGACGTTCGAACTTGGTTGCTCAACACCCGCGATGTCTTCCTACCGGACTTGCGGCGTTTCCGACGACGTAAGCGCAGTATGACAAAGAAGAGGGCGGGTGCCTAGAGGGGTGGAGGCACGCACGGCCCTTCCTCGCAATGAACATCCTCGAAGTACTGCCCCGAAAAGCAGAGGCCGTCACCGCAACTACTCTTGACGGCAATATTAAACAGTGCTATGCTGATATATCTTCGTCTTCCTGTGGGTTCGGAGCCAGTGCTCTCAACGGAGAACTTGCTCCGCCACCCTTACAGGAGGACGGCAATGGATCTTTGGACCACGCTCTGCGAGGCGATCGTCTTCCCGGTCACCGCTCTCGAGCCACTCCGCCACGGGCTCCCGCAGGTCACTCGGGACATCCTGAGGTTCCCAATCGACCTGCTGGCGCTCTGACTCCCCCGTCGTTCCACCCACCGGTCTGCAAGACGGTGGGTGTCTCTTATCCTCTCCCTAGCCGCTCGCTTGGTGCTTCGCGCTGCCCGCAGCTGCCAGGATTCGCGGGAAGAGCACGATGTTCAATAGGGCTCCCAGCGTCACACCGAGCACCGCGACGATGATAAACACCTTGTAAGCCGCGATGAACAAGTAACTGTAGAGCGCAATCGTGCTGGTCGCCGTCAGCACGCAGCTCAGTAGTCCCACGAACCGGGTTGGGATGAGCCAGCGGACCGCGAGGAATCCCGCAAAGCCGACGTCGTAGAGGTCGCGAGGTCGGGTCCGCTCGAACAGTGCTCGCGTCTTCTCGGCGAAGAGCTCGTCCAGCGAGTACGCGGGGAGCCTCTGGCACTCCGTGCGCAAACTCCGCAACGACGTATCTCATCCGACCTACCAGATGATCGTGCTACCCGGTATGGCTGTTGGGCTCTTGGAGCGAATGGCTGCCGAGATCAACGACTGTTGGCCATGACCGACCCTAGCGGCGTGGTGCCGGTCCGCGCTCACGCCGACCCCTTGACAAGGCTCACCAAGACGATAGGATGTCCTTGTTCAAGCTCCTTCCCAAGTAGTCGATCGAATCAGGCAGCCCTCTGCTCTCCCGACCAGTGGGCTGCCTGATTCGCGAATGGTTCGCGGCTCATGGGCAGTATGGAGGTCCCATGTCACCGCGACCCATCCCCCCGCATGCACTCACAGTGGTGATGACGGCGGAAGGCCTGTTCGTCATCTCAACCCAACTTCTGGCGGCGGCGCCGGCCGGAGCTGCCCAAGTGCTTTTTGTCACCTGTGCGTCATACGCCCAAGTCCTCCGTGAGCGGGCGCTCACCCATGCAAGGCGCTCACGGGGCCGCGTGGGCCCCTTGAGTCGGGAATCAGCACTTCCTGGGTTCACCGTCACATTGCCCTTTGGCTCTTCTCGCCGCGGCAACCTCGCACGCGCCCTCCGAAACGCCACGAGCCTATTCCAGGTCCTTCTTGGAACCGTCTCGTAGGCGCCTTCACGCGGACTCACCGTCATCCGGTGAGTCCGCTCTGTAGATCCCGCTGATGGAGTAGTGTCCCGTGCTTGGCCTCAATTTGGCCCGTCTCCACAGTGCGCGCACCTCTTCGTCAGCATCAGCACGCAACCTCACTTCCCAGTCGCAACATGCGTGGTTCTCAAGCAGCCGCAACTCGTACGCGGAACGGTCGGCAAGAGCCTGCGCGTCGGCCTTCCTCCCGCGTGTAGCCCGCAACACGGCCCGCTGGGCGTTCAGCGATGCCATTCTGGCAAGCTGAAGGCAATTCGCTGATGCCTCCGGGCACATCGTGTTCATGACGTGCCATGCGTCAAGGAACGCATTCTCGATCTTGTCAATGACTACTTCTGTCGGCAGGGTTCTGCCATCACAGTGGGCCAAGTACATGTGTTCAGCCATGAGTAGCCCAACGTCCATGAGCAGGTAGTGATCACGCGCGGCGAGGGCGTTCTGAAACGCGGTGAGCGCAGCATCTTCCGCCTTCTCCAGATGCTCAACGCGCTGCTCAAGTTCGTGGCAGAACGCGTCCGTCAAGGCGAGGAGGGCCTGCAGCGTGTACACCCGGGCGCGGTCTGCGTCTGACAATCCTGAGCTGAGCGTCAGCGGCTGACCAATCAAGCTCTCGCACTGCTCGCGGGCACGCCGCACCTGCCTCAGGTTCCTGTTCCAGGCAAGCTTGTGTAGTGCAATGGCGTACCCGTGTTCAATCGAGAGGCGCGCGTGCACCAGGAGCCCCTGCACATCGCTCAAGCGGCGAGGGGCTGTAAGCAACGTGTCCAGAACTTGAACCGCGGCAACTGGGTCGGCTTCAGGGCCAACCCGCTGGCACAGCCGCAGTATCGTAATACCCGTGCTGTCTCGAATGCTGGAGTCCTTCGTGTGCTTGTAGAGGCGCCAGAGTTCGTGTGTCGCCTCTCTGCTGGATGCCCACGACTGCCAGAATTGCGGCAGTACATCGTCCGGCACCCAGAACCACCTCCGATGGCGAACCGAGAGACGAAGATCATCGGATTGGCCTTGGTTAGTACTCCGGCGGCGGCTTTAGTCGAACGGGTGTACTATGCGACCGGTAAGAGACTCAAAGGCAAGTTCGACGAGGACAATCCTGCACATCGGCGTCTGCTCGTAATGCCCAGCACTGTCGCGAAGCTTGAGGAAGCGCGGATGCTGAGGGTTATCGACCAGGTGACCAAGAGCCACTCCCCGCGAGTGATATGTTTCAACGAGCTGGCCTTCCCAGCCAGCAACGGGCGCGCACGACGAGGCTTCTTGCAGGAGTTGTCCCGACGCGCGGAGGAGAAGGACTGTCTGGTGTTGGCTGGGACGTCCCACGACGCCATCACACTTTTCAACAGCGCCCGCGTCTTCTTGCCTGGTGCCGGTCCGGCCGGTGTCGTGTTCGTCAACACTGGAAAGGCCCACAAGGGGAATGGCGTGGCACTCTTCGGGTTTGGTCAGCGAATCGATGCGTCCTCAAAGCCACCATGGATAGGTGACTTGGTGGAAGAGAATGTCGATGGCTGCCAGGTCACCCACGTCGAACTGATCCACGACACGTTTAGATATCGACGCACCGGGCTTCGGAGTGGGAAGTTGAGACGTGGCCATCCGCTCTTTGGACTGCCGACGATCGCGTCTGACTAGTAGGAGAGGCAGCAGTGCGGGCACTGCTGCCTCTGTGTTCGCTCACGGTCTTCGTTGAAAGCGTATCAGATTGTAAGCGAGGGCGCGGTCGACGAAAGGTGCGAGCCCCCGCATCATGCGGATCAACGCTCGGCGTTGGCTAACGCAGGTAGGTCGGCGGCACCGAAGCACGTGATAGAGAGCGATGGCTAGAGTCTCGTTGCGCATGAGGCGGTCGGCGCCGCCCATGGTGTGAAAGAGCGCTGATAGGTGTTCGCCCTCCACTACTCCAACCGTTTCGTCGCCGTTCTGCAGTTGGGCCACGAGAGAGCATTGGGGAACATGGAGCATGCCTCCTTCTGTCTGGGGGTGTGGGGAGGGGAAGGACAGCCAGTTACAATCTATATTAATGCAATAGAACTGTAAAGGCTGTTGAAAGCGTAGTCCTCGGCTTGTTCAAGTCAGGCATTTCCCCGACAACGACGAGTGGGGCTTTCGCACACGGAAGACCAAGCGGCAGGGCGGCAAACCGCTCGGGTGGTCCGGGTTCTACCGCATCCTCGGCGATCCCTACTACATGGGCCTGATCCGGCTCCGGAACGGCGACACCTACAAGGGCGCGCACGAGCCCATGCTCAGCCCGGCGGAGTTCGAACGCGCGCAGGAACGGCTCGGCCGCTCGATCCGGCCGCGGCCATCGCGGCACGAGTTCGCCCTGTCCGGGCTGCTCCGCTGCGCCTCGTGCGGCCGCGCGATGATCGGCGAGGTCCACACCAAGCCCTCCGGCAAGCGCTACGTCTACTACCGTTGCCAGACCCACCGCATACCCGCCCGCTGCCAGGAGACGGCCCTGCCGGAGGCGCTCTTCGAGGCCCAGTTCACCGCGGACCTCGCCCGCCTGAGACCGACACCCAGGGCGGCGGCCTGGATCCGGAAGGCCGTGGCCGCCTCGATCGGGCCCGAACTGGAGGCGCTGCCTTCACGGCCGGCGACCCGGTTCTGCGCCGGCAGATCCTCGAGGCGGTTGGCTCGAACTACCGGGCGACGGGCAGGAAAGTGCTGTACATAGCGAACAATCCCTTCCGGGCACTGGCCACGGCAAGGGATTCTTCGCTTTGGTGGGCGAGCTAGGACTCGAACCTAGAACCGGTCGTGTATAAGACGACTGCTCTACCATTGAGCTACTCGCCCACCAGCGGGCGACAATTGAAAGTCGTTGTAAGGAAGAGATTAAGGGTTGTTGCTTCGTGCTTCGGCAGGCGGGTAAGACGGATGTTCTACCATTGAGCTACGGACCAGCCACTGGGCGCCGCCCCCCCATGCGAGGCATAGGGTACTCAGGATCGCGCGCATTGTCAAAGCCGGCGCCGCGGGTCCCCGACTTGATCGGGGATGGCGCCGCGTGGTGGGCGGGGGGTCACTTCTTTATCTGTGCAGCCGGTCTCGGTGACGTTTCCTTCAGGTCGAGCACATAGTGCACGAGCCGGCGGAGCTTCGAACGCCCGGTCCCTGCTTCGAGCTGGAGGAACAGGAACGTCCACGATGAGAACTGGAAGGTCGTGAGCCATGCGTAGACGAATCCGATGGCAGCGAGGAAGAAGACATAGCCCACGTTCGAAACGTCCGGAAAACCGATGGCATTGATCAGTGCGGAAGCCGCGACGTAGACGACCACGGTCTTGATCACGATGAGGAGCGACGCCAGTTCGACGGTGACGAGCATGTTTCGCGTGAAGAGCTTCCATCCTGCGACGATCGATTTCCATACCGGATATTTCCTGATGACGACGTAGGAGTTCGCGAATTTCGTGATGAACGAGACGATGACCATCACCGGGAACAGGATGAGGAACGTCCAGAGCATGATCCCCGTGGCCGCGGCCACGCTTGCGGTCTTTACGTAGACGATGATCAGCGGCACGTCGACGACGAACAGCAGGCCGTAGACCACGACTTTCGCGATCAGGTTGGTGAGGAAGATCGGCCAAAAGTTGATCATTCCGGCGTCGAATCCCTCAAGGAGGTTCAGTGATTTTCCCGCCTCATGTCGCCGTGCACCCTCGATGAGCGCGCCCTGCGCGACGATCACGAGCCAGGCGAGTGCCAGGATCGCGACGATCCAGACGACGAGGAGGTAGAGCGTGCCGGGAATGTTCGTGCGTACGAAGTCGGTTGCCGAATGGGCGAATCCCGAGAAGAGACCGAGTTGGAACGCATCGCGGTAGTAGCCGAGGTTCGCGGGGATGGAATTGAAGAAGTCGCTGTTGCGGAGCAGGACGTCATACTCCTCGCCCATCGCGAGGATGGCCGCGAACAGACCGAAAAACCACAGGCTTTTATTGACCCATGAGATCGACCATGCCTTTTGGAGGATGTTTTTCCGGTAGAATGATGGCGCCATAGGTTTGTGTTGTTATCCGCTCCTTAGACGAGCAGCAGTATAGCATAAAACAGCCCCTCCGTGAAGCGGAACGTTCAGGTTTTTACCGGTGCCGTGAACAGCGCCTCGAACTGGGCGCGTTCGAGGGTCTCGTCCTTCAGGAGCGCCTTGACGATCTTGTCGAGCTGCGCACGCTGCTTCGT
>Ga0265297_10005425_pt1 | contig 19480 bp, 18 predicted proteins | sample Munlanlwell13791_FD_192502 | JGI IMG/M metagenome (GOLD analysis project Ga0265297, IMG submission 192502) | Leachate microbial communities from a municipal landfill in Southern Ontario, Canada - Leachate well 137-91 | ecosystem: Engineered > Solid waste > Landfill > Unclassified | place...
TGTATTCAGCGGACAATCTCAGGAAAGGATGGAAATTCGCTTCGCCGGTTCATGAGGATGACTCGGGCCGCATAAAATTGGACGAGATAAAGTGCTCTGTGCCGCAGAATATACGCTTCAGAAAAGAGAACGATTTTTATCTAGCCGACCGTTTCGGCTCGGAGATACTATGCGTCAAGCCGGAGATCGCGCAGATACTGCGGGATCGCCAGAAGGCGAGGGAGCCATTTTCTCCTGCTGAGGCCGGATTGAACGATGTCGAGACGGTCAAGACGCTTTTAAGGGAGAAGCTCCTCACAAGAGAAGGTACGGGGGAAAATTGAATATGATAAAACACCACGCACTGATACCGGCAAAAGAGAAATCGAGCCGGTGCCCGAACAAAAATTGGCGGAAATTTGCCGGCAACGATTCGATAGTAGACTTTACTATCAAGACCCTGCCGCGGGGAATATTCAAAACCATTATAGTCTCTACGGATAAAAAGGATTTTATCGCGCCAAAAGGCGTAGCGAAACATTCGAGGCCCAAGTCAATGGCCACGAGGCTCTCGTGCGTAAAGGATGTGATGAGGCTTCTTATAAAAGAGTATGGCATAGCAGATGAAGACTACCTGTGGCTCTTGAACCCCACCTCTTTGTTTCGGTCCAAGAGCGATTATGCCGAGATCATCAGGATGATCAAAAGCTCTTATCCTGATTCGGTCATATCCGCGGTAAGATTACATCCTTTCATATGGAAAGACGGAACGCCTCTGTTTGCCACGAAGGGGAAGAGGCGCAATACCGAAGATTTTAAAGAAGAGTATCTGGTCGAGAACGGGATGTTCTATGTGGTCCGCGCCGGGAAATTTTACAAGAGAAATTCATGGTACGACGGTAAGGTCCGTTTATATAAACAGAAGAGCGTTTGGTCATCGGTAGACATAGACACCGAAGAGGATTTTAACGAGGCGCGTAAGATGGTCAAATTATGGAAAAATTAAAGAGAGAAGGTGACGCCATGCTGCGATTCAAGGATATTAAGGATATCTATCTGATAGCCGAGATAGGCATTAATCATAACGGCGATCTGCAGACGGCCAAGAGACTGATAGATGCCGTCTTTGCCTGTTCCTGGAATTGCGCAAAATTCCAAAAGCGCGATCCTGATGCTTGCGTCCCTGCCAGGCAGAAGAACGTCCCTAAGGATACTCCGTGGGGAAAGATGACCTATCTCGAATATCGGAAGAAGATAGAGTTCGGTAAGACCGAATACGACTATATAGATGAATACTGTAAGGCGAAGCCTCTCGATTGGACATCTTCGGTATGGGATATGAACAGCCTCAACTTCATGCTTGATTACGATATCCCGTTCCTGAAGATACCGTCCGCCAAGATATCCGATAAAAAACTGGTGGAGGCGGTTGCGAAGACCGGAATACCTGTCATCGCATCCACGGGTATGAGTACCTTAAAAGAGGTCGATGACCTGGTCGATATAATGAAGCGTTATTCATGCGAATTCGCCCTCATGCACACCAACTCCAGCTATCCAACCCCGATCGAGGACATAAATATAAACTGCATAAAGACCCTTAAGAAGCGCTACAACTGCGTAGTTGGATACAGCGGACATGAATATAACGTTGAACCCACCGTGTATGCCTCGGTGCTTGGGGTAAAGATAATCGAACGGCACATAACCTTGAATCACAAGATGTGGGGAACGGATCAGGCCGCGAGCCTTGAGGTGGCAGCCATGGATATCTTAAGGAAGAGGGTCAGGGATATCGATCTCGTTTTAGGCGACGGCAGGAAGAGGATCACGCCGGTAGAGAAAGCGATCAAGTTGAAGCTTAAGAAATGACCGAAAGGGAGGTACGGCATGCCGGACCTGGATTTTAACAAGCAATTTGAATATGAGAATAACTATTATCTGACAGCGCCTGTCAATAGGATCAGCAAATTCGCAACGCACCTAGAGCTCTTCAGGAGGGTCTCCGGAGTTGCCGGAGAGATAGTGGAATGCGGCGTCTTTAAGGGGGTATCCCTGTCCAGACTGATAAAATTCAGGGCTCTTTTTGAGAATCCGTTCAGCAAGAAGATCGTAGGGTTCGATACGTTCGGAGAGTTTCCTGAAGCGCAATATAAGGATGATGTTAAGAGAAGGGCTCAGTTCGTCAGGGAGGCGGGCAGCAGAAGCATAGGCAAGGAAGAGTTCATATCGCTGCTGAAGAAGCTCGATCTGTATCAGAACGTCGAACTCGTAGAGGGCGACATACTTAAAACGGTGCCGGAATATATAGCTAAAAATCCGCATCTTAAGATATCCCTATTGCATATAGACGTCGATCTCCATGAGGCCACCGCTGTATGTCTGAAAGAGCTTTATCCGCTAGTTTCGAAAGGCGGTATAGTTATACTTGATGATTACGGTGCATTTGCCGGGGCCAACAAGGCCATAGACGATTTCTTTGCGGGCAAGAAGATGAAGATAAATAAACTGCCTTATTCGAACGCCATATCGTTCGTCGAGGTAATATAAAGGTAAGCATTTCTCATGGCTACAATATTGATGATCCACTGCAACAGGCTCGTTTCCGGGGTGCAGTACCCGGGCATGTCGAGCCTGTCGGCATTTTCTAAAAGGGCGGGGCACAATTTTGTATTCTTTGACACCGCCAATTATACCAGTCAGAATACCTCGGAATCCTATCGTTCCTATAAGGATAATAGGTTCAGGATAGATTTGGAGTTCAGGCACATTAAGGATAAGGAGGCCATGCCGTTCAAGAAGCCCCTGCCGGAGCTATTGACCGATCTCAAAAGAGAGATATCCAGCCGAAAGATCGATATGGTCGGCGTATCTTCATTTTCGGATGATTGGGCCTTCGCCTTATTCATAATAAAGAAGGTTCGCGCGATCTTACCGTCTGTACCGATAGTGGTCGGAGGCGTCCACGCTACCGTAAATCCGAACGGGGTAATAAAACACCCCGAGGTCACGGCAGTCTGTGTGGGCGAGGGCGAAGAGGCGCTTGTCGAACTGCTCGATTCGATCGACCGCGGCCGGATCGATACCTCGATAAAGAACCTATGGATAAAGGACGCCGGAAAAGTTATAAAAAATGCCTTACGGCCCCTGATAAAATTGGACGATGACTTTCCGAGGCTCGATTGGTCGCTTTACAACGATACGAATTTCTATTATCCTTTCGAAGGAAAATTATTCCGCAGGGGCAGTGTATTTGTCGCGCGAGGGTGCCCGTATTCCTGCAGTTTTTGTATAAACGATCTATTCAAGCGCACCTATCCCGGCTCCAGCCAATGCCGTTTCAAGAGCCTTGAGTATGCCATAAATGAACTCGCATATCTGAAGAATGAATATCGGCTAGAGTTCCTTCGTTTCTGGGATGAGACCTTTTTGGCTATGCCCAGGAAATTTTTGCTAGATTTCGCCAAGGCCTATAAAGAGAAGATAGATCTGCCGTTCACGATAGAGACGACCGCTCCTACTATAAATGAAGAGAACGCCGGGATGCTGGCCGATATGGGCTGCCAATCCGTGAGCATCGGCGTGGAGACGTCGAATGAACGGTTGAGGAAGGGCCTTTTGGGCAAACCGATCAGCGATAGTGCATATGATAAGTGTTTCAAGATATTGACGGAATGCGGACTGCGTAAAGTGGCAAACCTCATGTTCTTTCTTCCTCACCAGACGTTAGATGATATGTGGGCGGACGTATACGCCTGCCAGAGGTGGAAGATAGATCACCCATCCGCAAGGATATTTTATCCGTATGTGGGCACTACGTTGAGGGACTACTGCATACAGAACGATATGATAGATCTGCCGACGCTTAATTGGATAGAGGACGAAGAGGCCGTAAAGACGCTGGACGGGCTCAATGAGAATTATATTACGTTCCAGGACACCGTCCTGAAGTTTGACCCGGCCGTTAAAGAGGCGGGCAAGAAGATATTAAATAATTTTATTCTGTTCCAGGAGACAGAGCTCTCCGGGCACGCTCAGCTGTCCCAGCTGCTGGATAGGGACGAAGAGAGCGCCCGAAACACGCTACGAAAGCTTGAGATCGAAGTTTATAAAAAACGTTTCGGTGAAGAGCCGGCATTCAGTAATTAACGAGGCAGATGAAGATACTATTGATAGTTTATGATAATGATTCGTTCCTACATTGGTTCCCTGTCGGGTTGGGGTATATTGCCGCTGTCCTTAAAAGGGAAGGCCATGATGTGGAGGTCTACCAGCAGGACGTGTATCATTATCCTGAAGAGCATCTTACGGCCCATATCGATAAAGGCCATTACGATATAGTCGGAATGGGCGTGTCCGGAGGATATTACCAATATAGAAAGCTCCTTAAGATATCGCAGGCCATAAACCGATCAAGGAATAAGCCATTTTTTGTGATAGGAGGCCATGGGCCGTCGCCCGAGCCGGGATATTTCCTTAATAAGACCGGTGCGGACGCAGTGGTGATGGGTGAGGGCGAGAATACGATCGTCGAGCTATCTAGAGTGATAGGTGATAAAAAGTCATGGAAGGCCGTGAAGGGCATCGCTTACATTGATGATAAAGGCTCTCTGGTTGTGACCGAGCCAAGGCCGCTCATCAAAGATCTCGACTCTATACCGTATCCGGAGTGGGGCCTATTCAATATAGATTATTATTCGTTATTTCGTTTCCCGAATATAAAACATAACCAACGGGGGCTGCCTGTTATCACGGGCCGGGGATGTCCATATAGCTGCAACTTCTGTTATCGGATGGAGAAGGGGATGCGGCCCCGGACCGCGAAGAGCATAATAGCCGAGGTCCAGACCCTTAAGAAGAAGTACGGCGTAACCTATATATCTTTCTGCGATGACCTCTTTATGGTATCGGAGGCCAGGACCGTGGAATTGTGCAATGAATTCCTTAAGGCCGATCTTGGCATCAACTGGTATTGCAATGGCAGGCTGAATTTTGCGTCCAAGAAGACATTGGAATTGATGAAGAAGGCGGGATGCGTATTTGTGAATTACGGTATTGAGGCCATGGATGATCAGATATTGAAGAATATGAACAAGGTATTGACGACCGAACAGATAATAAAAGGCGTGGAGAATACCCTCGATATCGGAATGAGCCCGGGATTGAATATAATATTCGGAAATATAGGAGAAAATAAAGAGACCCTTAATAAGGGCGTGGAGTTCCTGCTGAAATATGATGACGCGTCCCAGCTTCGGACCATACGGCCCGTTACGCCATATCCCGGCTCCCCTCTATACTATTACGCCATCGAGAAAGGGATGCTGAAGGATTGCGAGGATTTTTATGAGAAGAAACACGTCAACTCGGATCTCTTGACGTGCAATTTTACCGATATGAGCGATGATGATTTTCATGAGGCATTATTGGAAGCCAATACCAAGTTGATCAAGAATCACTTTGACCGTAAATCGCACCAGGCAATAGACCAGTCAGTTAAATTATACCGCGGACATGACACGAGCTTCCGCGGGTATCGTCATACATAAGGATATGAATAGTGATGGCAGAATATAAGGCTGCAGTAAAGAATATCTGGGTTCAGAAGATGAATATGCCGCAGGCCTTCTTCCTGTGTGTAAAGAATATATTTTCGGGATATATGATACGTTATGAGGAGCACGGGATATCGCGCATAGCTGCAAAATTCCTCTTCTTGGCTAAAAAGACGGGCCTTTGCAAAAACTTTCTTCCCGCCGGACTTTTAATGGCGGAAAGGGAGGGTGATGGGTTTGCGCTGCTCCAGAATATGTTTAAGGGCCTGGATGGATCGATAAATAGTTTTCTGGAGGAATACCTTGCGGCGGAGCCGCACAGCATAAAAATGGCTCTAAGGTCCTATATATCGGAGCCCTTACGAGATACGCTTGCGTTTATAACCATGGCTAATAAGAAGGCCGGTGAGGCTGGAAGGGCCCATGAAGATCTATTCTATATAAGAAGGCATCCTCTGAATCACATATTTATCGATAATTTTCGAAAAGATGGGATTAAGATAGCGGAAAGCGGTTTGTGGGAGATGCTAAGGTTCCATCTCATGCCTTATCTGAAAGTTGCGGCATCGATCCTTTTTAGATTTCTGCCGCAAAGAGATGTTAATAATATAAATAGCGTAAAGCCGTCGATATGGATAGAATATGCGCCGCTTGATATTATGGATTTTGCGTTCTGGAGCCCTTATGTCGAAAAAGATAAATTTGATATAGTTGCCTATTTTGACAGGCCCGTATTCTGCGATATGGATAAGGTGAAGGCAAAGGTTACGTTGCGCGGATTTAAATGGGCAAGATTATCTCTTCCCATCCTGTCAAGGCTTGGCAAGATCGATCTACGGCGGCTCTTTGGAGAGCTGCCTTGCAGCGGCTATCATAATTTGCCTTCATGGGTCAATGCATTTCGTGTCGAATACCGTTTCTCATCTCTTCTCTATGAGGCCGTATTCAAGCGCTTTAAGGTCAAGGTGCTAATTCAACATCAGGAGGCCTCCTGGGTGCAGAGCGCGCAGGCTGCCGCCGTTAAATCGGCCGGCGGCATAATGATCGGATATAATTGGTCCAATTATTATTTTCGTTATCTGCCGACGCATATCTTTCCGCAGCACGTTTATTTTGTGTGGGCCGACGAGGTGAAGCGCCATATAGAAAATATAGATAAGCCGCACTATCTTCTTCCGTCCGGATCATGGGCGCTGCCGCATAACGATACGCCTTCAGAATTGAACGGCCTCGATACGGGTATTAAATTCAAGATCGCCATATTTGACAATTCTACAGGATATGCAATGCAATATTCGCCGGAGATGCTTTCGTCCTTCTATCTCGAACTTTTAAAATTGCTTGAAGAGAATACTGAATGGGGCGGCATCGTTAAAGGGAAGAGCTACGAACTGGCAGCCCTGAAATTCCTTCCGCGCGGTGAAGAGATAGTGGCGAAGATGAATATGCTTATCGAAGCAAAAAGGCTCGTCGTGCTTGACCGCAATTACAGCCCCCTGGCCGCATCGGCCCATGCGGATCTCTCGGTCTGTTTTGGTTTAAATACCGCGGGCATTATTGCCGGGATCAACGGTTTCAGGGCCATCCACTGGGATTGCGGCGGCATATTAAGGTCTATAGAAAATACAGAATATTATAAGGACGTCGTCTATGGTTCGCTTAAAGATCTCGCCGCCGCTATCCTAAAGGCTGCGTCGGGCGACATGGCCGTGGGAGACTTTTCAAACCATAGAAAACAGTTCAATTATTTTGACGATTCTTCTGCGCCCAGGCGCGTGGGCGATTTTATCCAGACCTTTATGGGTCAAATATTGAAGACGGGTGAGCCGGATCAAGCCTTGAATTTTTCCGTTAAAGACTATATTGTAAAGAACAGGATCGAACAGAATATACCGGAGGTTTCTTTTGAAAAAACGTATGCCTAAAGATATCCAGAGACGCACAAGGCTGATAGTATATGATTTTGACGGGGTTTTGACGAACAATAAAGTTATCCTCAGCGCGGATGGCATGGAGAGCGTTATCCTTGACAGGTCCGACGGTATGGCCATAAGAATGATCAAGGATATGGGGATAGAGCAAGTTATAATGACGTCAGAGACAACCGATATAGCGGTCAAAAGGGCTGAAAAGCTCGGGATCCCCGCCATAAATAAGGTCGTAGATAAAAAGATCGCGCTGCTGGATTATTGCAAAGAGCGCAGCATATCTCCGGACCTGGTTCTTTACATCGGGAACGATATCAATGACCTTGAAGCTATGAAGAGGGCCGGCTATGCAGCCTGTCCTTCGGACGCCCATGATAAGATCAAAAAAATATCCGATTTTGTCCTGAAGTCCCGAGGGGGCAACGGCGTCGTTCGGGAACTTATGGACATGATCAAAGGATGATATAAAAAGGAGATGGTATTATGCCAAGAAAGAGAGTGCGGATAGGGAATAGGACAATAGCCGAGGATCAGCCCTGTTATGTTATAGCCGAAATAGGCATTAACCATAACGGCTCGCTGGAAATTGCCAAGAAACTGATAGATGCCGCGCATGATTCCGGATGCGACGCCGTTAAATTTCAGAAGAGGACCATCGACATCGTATACAGCCGGGAGGAATTGGCCAAGCCGCGCGAGAATCCTTTTGGAAAGACGAACGGTGATCTGAAGAGGGGTCTGGAATTCGGCGTTAAAGAATATGCAGAGATCGATAAGTATTGCAGGGGCAAAGGTATTGTCTGGTTCGCTTCCTGCTGGGATGAAAAGTCCGTGGATTTCATCAGTCAATTCGATGTGCCTTGTTATAAGATAGCATCGGCTTCGCTGACGGATGACAACTTATTACGATACCATCGCACAAAGGGCAAACCCATCATCCTTTCGACCGGAATGAGCGACATGAATATGATAGAGCATGCCTTTAATGTTTTGGGTTCGGACGATTTAATCATCATGCACTGTACGAGCACCTATCCGTCGCAATCCGAAGAACTGAATCTCGTGGGAATAAAAACATTAAGAGATAAGTTTGATGTGCCCATCGGTTATTCCGGCCACGAGGTCGGATTGTATACGACTTTCGCCGGGGTCGTGCTTGGCGCATGTATAGTAGAGCGCCACATCACCTTGGACAGGTCGATGTGGGGAAGTGACCAGGCCGCATCGGTTGAGCCCCAGGGATTTAAACGGCTGGTCTCCGATATAAAGACATGGGAACTGGCGAGAGGGGACGGCGCTATCAGGGTATATGACAGCGAAATACCAATAATAAAAAAATTGAGACGGGTAGGTGGAGATGCCATTGCGAAGAGATAACATCTTAGCGCTGATACCTGCCAGGGGAGGCTCAAAAGGCATCCCAGGGAAGAATATTATCGATTTCTGCGGGAAGCCTTTGATATCGTGGTCGATAGAACAGGCGTCGGGCAGTAAATATATAAGAGATGTTTATGTAACCTCCGATGACGATGATATCCTGAGAGTCTCTGAAAACAGCGGTGCCATAGCCATAAAGCGCCCCGGAAAGCTGGCAACTGCGACTGCCTCTACGGAAAGCGCCCTCATGCACGCTATTAACTGCATAGATGAAAAGGGCGCTGATAAGATCGATGCGATAGTCTTTCTACAGGCGACATCTCCCTTGAGGACCGCTAAAGACATAGACGATTCCATCGATCTATTTATTTCCAAGAAGGCGGATTCTCTCTTTTCAGGAACCGTGCTGGATGATTTTTGCATATGGGCTCTTAAAGGTAATAAATTCAGCAGTTTAACGTACGATTATAAAAATAGGGGGCGAAGGCAGGAGAGAGAACCGTTCTTTCTTGAGAACGGCTCCATCTATATATTCAAGCCTTCTATTTTGAAGAGATACAATAATAGGCTTGGCGGCAAGATAGAGTTCTTCTCAATGCCAATATGGAAGTCTTACGAGATCGACAAGCCGGAAGATTTGGAGATCTGCGCGTATTTTATGAAAAACAATATTTTAAAGGCGAGATAAAAATTATGCCGGAAATCGATTCGCGTGATTATCATGATTTCGTCATAAGAGACGGAAGGCTGATAGGTGAATTTGAGCAGATGTATAGGAAGTCTGCGGATATCCCATGGCATCAGGATGAGCAGGATGACTGGATGGACGTGCGCCTTATAACGCAGTTATTAAAGGACTATGCGCCATTCGACTATATCTGCGATCTCGGATGCGGGCTCGGATACTTTTTGGATATCCTGAGCTCTCGGGTAGGCAGGAAAGGCTGCAGGACCGTAGGATACGAAATGTCAAAGACATGCCGGGAAAAGGCGGGCGCTATCTTCCCTGCGATGGAATTTCGGCATATAGATCTGATGGATGCCGGCAGCTCGACATCCCAAGACAAGAGAAAGGGAAATGAGAAGCGTCTCTTCTGCATCAGAGGCACGCTATGGTACGTTTTTCCAAAGATCGAAGAGACGGTTTTGAACGCTTCGAACAAAACCGAAGAAGGGGATATCTTTCTCGTTTCTCAGAATTTTCCGCCGCTCGGCTCTAATTATGTAGGCAAGGATACGATACCGGATCCGGAGGCGATCATACGGTTATTCGGGAAATATTTTGAACCGTTGAAGAGCGTGTTTTATGAAGAGAGGCTTTCGTCGGGAAACGATAACTGGTTCATAGCGGTATTTGCAAGGAGGAAAAATGTCTAGAGTGGTCTATATGAATGGAGAGTTTGTCCCGGAAAAGGATGCGAGGATATCGATATTCGATTCGGCCCTCATGTTCGGCGATATGGTATTCGAAATGACGAGATCCTTTAATAAGAAGCAGTTTAAATTAAGAGAACACCTGGAGCGCCTTTACGCAGGTATTAAGATCTTCAGGATACCTCTTAAGATCAAGATCGAAGAGATGGAAAGGCTATGCAATGATGTGGTCAAGAAGAACGAACCGTCTTTCGGCAAAAATGATGAGCATAGGCTGATGATAAATGTAAGCCGCGGTCCGTTGGCCATCTACGCCCCTGTCTTCGGAGGAAAGCTCGCTCCCACGGTAGCGATAGCCGATTTTCCTCTGAAATGGACAGTGACCGGCATGGGAAAGCTCTTTGATACCGGCATCAACGCTGTCATAACTTCTCAACGGGCTATCCCTGCATCATTGCTAGATCCGAAGATAAAGAATAGAAGCAGGCTTCACTACCAGATGGCGAACATCGAGGTGTCCAGTCATAAAGGCGATAATAACTGGGCCCTCCTGCTTGACCCGGACGGTTTTGTGGCCGAAGGCACAGGCGACAACTTCTTCATAGTTAAAGACAATGTGATAATCACCCCGGAAGGACGGAACATACTCAGGGGTATCAGCAGGGCATATATTTTTGAATTAAGCCGGCAGTTGAAGATGGAATGCATAGAGAAGAATATAGAACCCTACGATGTCTATACCGCAGACGAGGCGTTCATGACCGGAACGCCGTTCTGTGCGCTGCCCGTAACGAGCTTGAATGGGATTCCTATCGGGAATGCGAAGATGGGCGATATCACGAAGACGCTTCTCGAAAGATGGGGCATAAATGTGGGTGTTGATATTATTTCGCAAATCAAGAAGTTTAATAAAGAGACCGAAGCTATAAAAGGCGGGGCCGGACCAACTCCCTACAAATTCGATTAGAATAGAAGAGGGTGGGACTCGTCCGCACCAAATATGATAGAGGTGTTTTGATGTCCAGATGCTTTAACGGCCTTACAACCGTAAACGTCGAACTCACGAGTCTTTGCAATAAGGACTGCTGGATGTGCGGCAGGCGGAAGATAGACCGGGAGTATCCGCAAATAAAACTCGATTACGGCTACATGGATTTTGGGCTTGTAAGATCGATAGCCCGCCAGCTGCCCGACGGTATAGTTGTTCAGCTGCACAATAACGGGGAGCCGCTCCTGTATCCGAGGTTCGGGGATTCTGCCAGATTATTTAAAAGGCAGATAAGGTGCATGGATACGAACGGTAAGCTTATAGTGGAGAAGGCGGGCGAGATAATAGGCAACCTGGATACCCTGACGATATCTACCTTCGAGAACGATCCGGAAGCGGATGACCAGTACCGGCTGATAAAAAAATTCCTTAAAATTAAAGCTGACCGGAAGCCGAACGTTATAATAAGATGCCTCGGTGACGTTGACATTAAAAGATACAAAAAATTGGGCTGCATACTAGCGACGCGGATCCTGCATTCGCCGCTCGGAAGTTTCAACTATAAAAAGAGCTCTACCGTCCCGGAGATAGGCATATGTCTTGATCTCTTGGGCCATATGGTGATCAGGAAAGACGGTAAGGTATCGACGTGCGTGAGGTTCGATCCGCTTGGACTGGGGATAATAGGAGATTGCACCAAGCAAGATTTAGCGGCCATATGGAACGGCCCGAAGCGGAAGCGATTAATAGGTTATCATATAAGCGGTAGAAGGGAAAAGGCCCCGCTCTGCAGTTACTGCGAGTTCTGGGGCGTTCCCACAGGATATTGATGATAAAGATACGAAAAAATATATTTCCGTTGAATGAATTTCACATTCCATCTAAAAATGTTGAAACGATGGATAGCGAACAGCTGGCCGCTGCCGGAATGTTCAACAGAATGGTGAAGGAAGGGAGGGTGCGTTTTGAAGAGGTCCCATGTATTTGCGGAAACGATACCTTTGACCTTATAGCTTCCGTCGACAGACATTCGATATCGCAAAAGACCGTCATCTGCACGCGATGCGGACTGGTCCAGTCCAACCCGAGAATGGCAGAGGACGCATACAGGGATTTCTATTCATCCGATCTTTACCGTAGATGTTATGAGGGGGAGAAATTTTTGGATTTGGCCGAAGCAAAGTATCGGGGTATTTACGGCGCGCATATTTATGAGGAAGTTAACAAAATTAAGAATGTGGACGCTAAGACGTCCGTGCTTGAGATAGGCGCCGGCGGCGGATGGAACCTCGTCCGGTTCCTTAAGGCCGGATCGGCGGTCACCGGCATTGAATACAGTCCGTTCTTAGTTGAGATGGGCAAACGGCACGGAATAAATATGGTTCAGGGCCAAGCTGAGTCAATAAGCGGAAGATATGATGTGATCATCCTCAGCCACATCCTTGAGCATATGCCGGACCCTATTAATTTTTTGAAGACGGTGACGGACCATATGGCGGACAATGGCATAGTCTACATAGAGGTCCCGAACATATTGAACTTCAGCCTGGCGCAGCTTCAAAATGCCCACACATACTATTTTACGCCGGTCACCTTCGGCTCTACGTGCGTTAAGGCCGGGTTGGAAGTTATTGTCAAGGGGCCGGCCCAAGGGACTCATATATTCGGCATATTAAAAAAAGCGGCTGTACGGCATGATGATGAAGATGTTAAAAGTGATTATAGGATGATGCGTCTTAAGCTTCAGGAAGTAAAAACGAAATATATGCTGAAAGACGTGATAAATAATATTACCGGAAAGAAGACGGATAGGGTGTCTCGGGCAGGAAAGATAATGAAGGTAATATATCTTGTCGAATCGCTCTTCTGTAAACGTGATTACGAAAGGTTCGGGATCGATATCATGAAAGAGAACGGATTTCAGGTAGAGGTGTGGGACTTTACGCCTTTTCTCTATCCGGGAACCGATCGTAAGGTTGAGGTAAAGGATCCGGTGCCTTTTAAAGGATTGAGAACATTTTATCCAGGAAAGAGGCTGAAGATGCGATATCGGCCCTCAAGGGCGATGCCTTTTTGGTCAGCATAATCTTTTATAATTCAAAATCTTTTTCTCTGTTCAAGGCAATGTCGAAAGCGGGCCTGAGGTATGCGATCTTTGCGGCCAATATAATACCGCATGGAGACTCTGAGGCATCGATATCCGGAACGCTGAAGAGAGTCAATAATATAACGCTCCAAAAGATAAGGAATAGGGCCTCTCTTATGATGCCGTTTTATATGAGAGGTATTAAGCCGGCCGCCTTTCTTCTGGCCGGAGGCGGGAAATCGACCGGGCCATTTAAACATTTCCCGGTGAGTGCGCATACCCGGACACTTTGGATGCATACGCTCGATTACGATGTCTTTCTCAAAGTCAAAGATATGCCCGCAGATCTTAATGAAAAACTCGGAGTTTTTCTAGATGAGGATGTATGCTTCCATCCGGAGTATATACAAACAGGCCAGGCACCTCACTCCACCGCGGATGAATATTTCGTTCTTCTGAGGCGGCTCTTTGACAGCCTTAGAGAGAGGTATGGCGTCGACATAGTGATCGCGGCTCATCCCAGGTCAAAGTATGAGGATCATGGTGACTTTTTCGGAGGCCGCAATGTTGTCCGGTGGAAAACGGCTGAACTTGTGAAGGGGGCCGGTTTTGTAATAGCGCACTCAAGCACTTCAATAAATTTTGCCGTACTATTTAAAAAACCGATAATTTTTGTGACGACAAATGACCTTGAGAATAGCCCGCAAGGCAAACTGATAAAGGCGATGGCCTCCCATTTTAATAAGAGACCGATAAATTTGAATAACGGCTGCAATATAGACTTAGAGAAGGAGCTTGTTGTGGATCAAAAGGCATATGCCGATTATATGGACTTATATATAAAGAAGGGCTCGTTTGATGGCCGGCCTTTTTGGCAGATCTTGGCCGATAACTTAAAGGCATATCAATGAAGATCACTCTGATTTCGCCTTATACAGATGTCCAGTCGTTCGGCTTGAGGGTAATATCCTCATGCCTTAAGAAGGGCGGACACGAAACACAGGTCCTATTTTTAGTGAATGATTTTTCCAAGAGATACGAGGATAAGGTGTTGGATGAGGTCGTTGAGTTGTCGAAAGATTCAGGGCTTATCGGCATTTCATTGATGACAAACTTCTTTGACAATGCCGCTCAGCTTACCGCGAGGCTGAAGAAGGACTCGAAGGCTCCGATAATGTGGGGAGGGGTCCATCCTACTATCCGGCCTGAGGAATGTCTTAACTACGCGGATATTGTATGCGTTGGGGAAGGCGAAGAGACGATGGTTGAGATCGCCGGGGCGATCGCTGAAGGCAGGACCTTTAACGGTATCAAGGGTATATCTTTTAAAGATGGAGAGAAGATCGTCAAGACCGGCATGAGGCCGCTTATCCGCGATTTGGAGTCTATACCTTTTCCGGACTATAGTTACGACGGGCATTATATACTCAGCGAAGAACGTATTCATAAGATGAACGAAAATCTGCTTAATAAATATACACACGGCGCATATGTTACGATGTCGACAAGGGGCTGTCCGTTCAGCTGCACATATTGCTGTAATAGTTTTTTTAACAAGATACATTCCGGCCAGAGCATGATCAGGAAGAGAAACATGGATAGCATCCTTAAGGAGCTGACCGAAGCGAAGAAGGCGCTGCCTTTCATTACCAATATGCGTTTTGAAGACGATTGTTTTTTCGTCTATACAGAAGACGAGATACGGAAGTTCAGCAGCTCCTATAAGAAGGATATCGCCCTGCCATTGCTGGTCCCGGGCATTGCTCCATCAACGTTCAGCAGGGATAAGCTATCGATGCTCGTCGACGCAGGTTTGCGCTGGATAAGGATGGGGATACAGACGGGAAGCGAACGGACGAAGCGATTATATAAACGCAACTATTCCAATGAAAAGGTCGAAGATGTGATCAAGGTGATCAATGAGTTCAAGGATAATATAATATTGCCGAGCTACGATATCATACTGGATAACCCGTGGGAGACGGAAGACGACCTGGTCGAGACCCTGCTATTTCTCGCAAGGCTTCCTGCGCCTTACAGGCTGAATCTATTCTCGCTCGTCTTTTATCCGGAAACCGAATTATACGATAAGGCGAAGCGGGAGGGTATGATCAAGGATGACCTGATAGATGTTTACCGCAAATATGTGGCAGGGTGCAGGATGACATATCTTAACAGGCTCTTCTTTCTGCTTAATGACTATGTATCGATAGGCGGCAGGATATCGCCAGGCATGATGTCCCTCTTGACGAACCGCAGGCTCAGGCAGATGGGCCTGAATTGGGCGCTATACGGTTTATTGAAGATACGGATCAAATTATCCTTTAAGAGATTTTGGCGGTTGAAATATTATTTTCATGAGACTTGGAAAGATATAGAAAGAGGCGATTGGTCGAGAATAAAAAGATATGCAAATATTCGTCAAAAGCTCGGACTTAGGAAGGATAGTTAATACATGGTGAAAAGCAAATTCAAGAAATCTCTATTCTACATTAAGAAATATAGAACGCTTTCAGTGGCCATATTTCTATTCGTCGCGTTTGGTTCGCTCTTAGAGGTATTCAGCGTCGGGCTCCTCTTTCCGATACTTCAAGGCGTGATGGGGAGTAAGAATATCTTCGCCGGCATACCGTTCCTGGCAGGATTCGATAGCGGCCTTGCCGGTTGGCCCAGCTCAGACATGCTTTCGGTGCTTCTTGGGGCGTTCCTTCTGGCCTTTACCGTAAGGAGCGTCGTCTTCTATCTCGGCAACGTGATGATATCCAAGCAGCGTTTTCTAGTGACGAGAGATCTGCAGTTCGAGTTTTTCGAAAAGCTGATGGATGCGGGCATAAGTTTCTACGACTCGACCAAATCCGGCTACATCATAAACAGCATACATAATGAAACTACCAGGATAGGAAATTTCATAAATTGTATGCTGCGCATATTTGCGATGTCTGTGCGTATGGCGGTAAATGTCGTTATCCTGATCGCCATCTCTTGGAAATTCACAGCCGTGGCATTTACGGTCTTCTTGGTATTGAGAGTGCCGCTCTACCTCATCATTAAAAATATAAAACAGATAGGCATAAGCGTGAATAGGGCAATTGCGGATCTTAATTTTATAGTGCTTGAGGCCGTGAACGGCATACGGCTCATACGGATACATTCCGCCGAAGAGTATGAGAAGAAGAGATTCAGAAGATCTGCCATGCATGTCTATGGGCTCAATTATTCAAATCTCAAGAGATCAGAATCGATCATGCCTTTTACGCAGATAGCCTTCCTGGGCGTATTCGTCATATTATTTATTATCGTAATAAAGAGCTCGGGCGTAGATCTGGCTAAGACCCTTCCTTTTATAGTCGCATATCTATATGTCGCCAAAAACGTCCTCGGTGATTTCACGGCGTTTCAGGATCGCAGGGCGGAAGCGGCCAGCTATATCGGATCTTTCGATTCTTACGAAGATCTCGTGCGGAAAATAGACTCCACCATAGACAGCGCCGGCGATATCGTCTTTACCGGGCTTAAAAATAGCATACGGTTCGATGATGTTTCATTTGGATATTCGCCGGACAAGAAGGTCTTGAGCGGAATAACCTTCTCCATAGCGAAGAACAGGACCACAGCGCTCGTCGGCCATTCCGGCACGGGCAAGACAACGCTCGTCTATCTATTGCTCGCATTCTATAAGATATCGAGCGGCCGCATATTGGTGGACGACCTAGACCTGAGATCTCTTGATATGAAATCATGGCGGTCAAAGATAGGATTTGTATCGCAGGACGTTTTTATCTTCAATGCCTCTGCCAGGGAAAATATAGCATATGGCAACCCTAACGCTACCGATGACCAGGTGCGCGCCGCGGCAAAGACGGCCGAGATAGATGAGTATCTCTCCGGCCTTCCAAATGGCTATGACACCATACTGGGTGAAAGGGGCGTAAAGGTCTCGGGGGGCCAACGTCAAAGAATATCTATAGCCAGGGCCCTGATGCAGGATCCCGAGATATTGATACTGGATGAAGCGACGAGCCATCTGGATACACAGACAGAACGGCAGATCCAGGATGCCATCGAAAAATTGGCAAAGGACCGCACCGTTCTAGTCATAGCTCACCGGCTTTCTACCATATTGGCCGCAGACAACATACTTGTGCTGAGCGGAGGAAAGATAATAGAGAGCGGGACCCATTCGGAGCTTATGAAGAGCGGCATGCAATATAAGAATCTTTACGAAACTCAGTTTCAGCAGAATCATGTCTCATTATGATCCGATTCAATTGTCAATTTATCAAGAAAGGGGAGCGTGGGATGAGCTTAAAATCGAAGATGATGAAGAATAAGATCACTATAGGTTCATGGATAACGATCGGCGATCTTTCCGTGGCAGAGATCATGGCAAATATGGGATTCGATTGGCTGACCATCGATATGGAACATTCCGCCATTACGCTCGACAAGGCACAGGCGCTTATACAGATAATAGGGCTATCCGGCGTTACCCCCTTGGTGAGGGTTGGCGAGAACGATCCGACTCTGATAAAGAGGGTGATGGATGCAGGCTCGCATGGGGTAATAGTGCCCATGGTAAATTGTGCGGATGACGCGGTAAGGGCCGTAAAGGCGGTTAAGTATCCGCCGGTCGGCACGCGCGGCGTAGGATTGGCCAGGGCACAAGGATATGGGCTGCAATTCGAAAGGTATAAGAACTGGGTCAATAAGGAGAGTGTTGTAATAGTCCAGATAGAGCATATTGACGCCGTAGAGGATCTGGATAATATACTTGAGGTAGACGGGGTAGATGGTTTTATAGTAGGGCCGTACGATCTGTCGGCTTCTATGGGTATGCCCGGCAGATTTGATGATCCAGAAGTCCGGGGCGTTCTAAGGCGGGTTATGAAGACGGCAAGGCATCACAAGCCGATAGCCGGTTTTCACGTCATACAGCCTGATGAACGGAAAGTTTTGAGCAAAATAAGAGAAGGCTACAAATTTATCGGTTTTAGTTTGGATAGCCTATTTTTAGGAGTCAACTGCGCCAAGAGCGTTGGAAAAATAAAGGCGGCGATAAAAAGATGAATATTATAGGTATAATACCGGCACGTATGGCCTCGAGCCGTTTTCCCGGCAAGCCTCTTGCTAAGATATGCGGGATCCCGATGATAGGCCATGTTTATTTCAGAAGCAAAATGAGCAAGGTCTTGAGCGGTGTGTACGTAGCGACATGCGACAAGGAGATAGCCGCATATACCAGATCGATAGGCGGAGAGCCTATAATGACTGCCGATACGCACCAACGCGCTTCCGATAGGGCGGCCGAAGCCATGTTGAAGATAGAGCGGAAGACTGGGAAGAGGACCGATATTGCGGTTATGATCCAGGGTGACGAGCCTATGATATATCCGGAAATGCTGGATCAATCCGTAAGGCCCATGATGAAAGATAACGCCATACAGGTTGTCAATCTAATGTCGGCGCTAAAAGACAGCAATGAACATGAGGACCCTAATGAAGTGAAGGTGGTTGTTGACCGGAACGGTTTTGCGCTCTATTTTTCGCGGGAGCCGATACCGTCGACAAAGAAGGGCGCATCGATAGTTCCGATGCTAAAGCAGGTCTGCATAATACCGTTCAGGAGGGATTTCCTGATAAAGTTTAACAGGATCAAACCAACCCCGCTTGAAATAATAGAATCGGTCGATATGTTAAGGATCCTGGAGCATGGGTATAAGGTGAAGATGGTCATGACGGACCGCGACACATACAGCGTGGATACGCCGGCAGATTTGAGGCATGTAGGGAAGCTGCTTGCGAAAGACAGACTGCTTGCGCATTACAAATAGGATATGACGATGAAGCGCGAAATGCAACCGGTTGTTTTAAAGTGCCCATTATGCGGCGCCGTTGTAAATAATGCCAAGATCGTGGGGGACGTTGTATATGGCGGCGGCGCAGACCAGAAGTTCTATCTTTGCAGAACCTGCGATGCGGCATTCCTGTATCCTGCAATGAGCGAAGAGGAGGAGAAGGGCTTCTATTCCAAGGAGTTTGAGAAGTTCATGGAGAAGCGCGCCGGCAAGGATTTCGACTGGAGCGCTCCGGAGGCCCATATAAAGTCTAACGAAAAACAGTATAAGAGGCGTCTTAAATTTTTTGAAAAATTTTTATCGAAGAAGCCGCGTGTCCTGGAGATAGGCTGCTCATC
>Ga0265297_10005426_pt1 | contig 19475 bp, 19 predicted proteins | sample Munlanlwell13791_FD_192502 | JGI IMG/M metagenome (GOLD analysis project Ga0265297, IMG submission 192502) | Leachate microbial communities from a municipal landfill in Southern Ontario, Canada - Leachate well 137-91 | ecosystem: Engineered > Solid waste > Landfill > Unclassified | place...
CATGATGTTATTTTACCGAGTTCTCCCGAGACTGCAGATGAAAGGGCAGATGATGTTTTTATGAGTGTTTGTAATTTTGTCGACGCACTTTTAGAAAAATTTTATGGACTTAATCGGGTTTATCAAATTAAAAAAAGAGAAGATTTGGTTGGACAAATTGGTGTTTGTATGGCTCCCCATAATTGTGCAGGGGTTATCTGCCGTTTTATTGGATTTTCTAATACGCTTGGACTTTTGGCTAGTCCTTATATGCATGCAGCAATCCGACGAGACTGCGACGGAGATGAGGCTGCAATTATGCTTTTGGGAGATGTTCTTTTAAATTTCTCGAGAAAATTTTTACCTGGACACCGAGGAGGAACACAAGATGCTCCGTTGGTGTTAAATGCTAAAATTGATGCAGGAGAAGTTGATGACCAGATTCTTGATTTTGAATTAACAAATGAATACCCTCTTGAACTTTATCAACTTGCAGAACAAAAAAAACATTCTTCTGAGATGAAAATGATTCCAACTGTAAAAAGTTTTTTGAAAGAGGGAAAAAATCCTTTTGTAGGAATTGGATTCACTCATAATACTTCTAATTTTAACGACGGTGTTCTCTGTTCTTCATATAAATCTTTGGAGACAATGCAAGAGAAGGTTGATCATCAGATGGCTCTTGTTGAAAAGATTCGTGCAGTAAATACTTCTGATACTGCTAAATTAATTATTGATAGACATTTTATCAAAGATTTAAAGGGTAACCTTAGGAAATTTTCTATGCAAGGATTTAGATGTGTTGCTTGTAATGAAATTATGCGTCGTCCACCATTAACTGGCGTTTGTCAAAAGTGTGGGGGGAAAATAATTTTTACAATCAACGAGGGCGGAATTAAAAAATATTTAGAACCGGCTATAAATTTAGCGAGCAAATATAACCTGTCAAATTACATAAAACAAAATTTAGAAATTATTAAAGAAAATATTGATAGTATTTTCGGTAAGGAATTGGAAAAACAAAAAAGTATAACTGATTTCTTTTAAGAAAAATTTTAAAAGAAAAATAAAAAAATAATTTTAAAATTTATTTCTTTTTTGTTTTATGATGAGATGCTTTTTTATGAGCTCTCTTATGTGCCCTATGTTTTTTCTTTGTTGTAGTTGCAGAACTTATTCCGGTTAAAGATACTCTGAAATTTTTTGGAGTTTGTCTTGATGCAAATCTCTTAACTTTTTCAGCAGTTTGGTTGAGATTCCTAATGTTCTTTCTTATTTCTTCATTAAGTCTTTGAAGTTCTTTTCTAACTCTCGGTATCGACGAAACAAGAGACTTTTTAGCGATCTTTCCTGCCCTGTATCTTTTACATTCATTGACGAAATCGTCTATAACTACTTGTTTTTGATCCTGTCTAGTTCGGATAATCTCTGCATAAGCTGTAATCTCTTTTGTGATATTTCCAAAATTAGACTGGTTCATTGCTTTTTCAGACGCCATTTTTCACCTCCTTTATTTTTTGAATGAATTAAAGTAAATAAATCTTTTGTCTAAAAAAATTTTGGAAAATAATAAATCATTGTTGGAATTAATAAACATCCCATCATGTTCGTTTTCTTTATTGCAAGAGAATTGAAAAAAATTCCTGTCATTGTCGACGCCAGAAGAATCAATATTCCCATAATTCCTGAAAAAATAAAAACAATTATTACAAGAATGATTAATGTTGCAATTGACAGAATTGTGTAATTCATTTTGTATATTTTTTGTGAAAAGAATTCTGCTAAAAATTTTGTAAGAAAAAATGAAATTATGCCACTTAATAAAATAACAAATAATATTATCCCTAAAACTTTCCAAGATAAATTTCCAATTAATTCTTGAATTGCAACTGCTGCTCCTGTTCTGGTTTTTGAAATTGCATAAAGTGAAACAAAGGATAAACCCATAACCAAAATATTTGTTGCACCGATTAGAACTAAAAATCCTTTTTTGTCTGGCTTTGAAATTGTGCTTCCTAAAACTGCGGCTTGTCCACTCCCAAGTCCTGGAAGAAATCCACATAATGGAGAAGCAATTAGAGAACCGACGATGGGTCTTAACAGATTACAAGTTGGCTTTGTAATTTCTTGTGGGGGAATTTTTATTTTATTTTTTATGCTCATAATAATCATTGAACTACCAAACAATCCAGTTAAAAGGGGCAAAAGCGGTTCTTTGACGTCGAGGTTTAATGCACATAAACCTAAAACTCCTGAAATTAAAAAAACAAATAATGAACTTATTTTTCTTTTTTCTGTGAATATTAAAATTGATGAAGTTACTAAAAGAATCCAAAATATAAAAGAATGAATTGTTTCATAAACTTTTGAAATTATAACTGCTGTGGGGAATGAAATTATTATCAGAATAAAGATTGCAACTAATCCGCCATAAGCGGTCAACATTATTGCTTCGTAACCTTTTCCTTCTTTCAGTAATTCGTGTCCTGGAAGAATAGAAAGTTGTGTGTCTGTGTCAGGGCACCCTAAAAATATTGATGGAATAAAATCAATAAATGTGTGGGTTATTGCCATTGCGGAAATAAAACATACTAAGTAAATTGGTTCTGTGCCGGATAGAATTGTTACGGATAATCCGACGAGAATTGTTCCAATTAAGTTTATATGAATCCCTGGAAAAAGGCCAGTGAATGTTCCTGTTAAAATTCCGATAAAAATAGAAATTAAAATTTCTAATAACATAACTAAAAATTGAGAATTTGGTTTTTATTTTTATATGAGAAAAGTTTTAATAATCGCAGGTTTCTTGTATTTGTATGAATGTTGAAGAACGATTTGAACTGATTAAGAGAAATACTGAAGAGATAATTACTGAAGATGAGCTTAAGAAACTTCTCAAGGAAAAGAAAAAACCAGTTGTTTATTGGGGAACTGCGACGACAGGAAGACCGAGTGTTGCTTATTTATTTCCTGCATTAAAAATTGCTGATTTATTGAGGGCCGGATTTCATGTAAAGATTTTACTTGCTGATTTGCATGCGGCTTTGGATAATGTTCCTTGGACTGTTGTAGAAAAGAGATATAAATATTATGAAAAAATTATCCCCCTGTTGATTAAATCTATCGGTGTTGATATTAAAGAACTTGAAATTATTAAGGGAAGCGAGATGCAACTTAAACCCGAATATATGTATGATGTGCTACAAATGTCTAGTCACGTTTCTGTTCATGATGCAACAAAGGCGGCTTCTGATGTTGTAAAAATGGGCGATAACCCGAAACTTTCTGGAATTATTTATCCAATTATGCAGGCGATGGATGAACAATATCTTGGTGTTGATTGTCAGCTTGGCGGAACAGACCAGAGAAAAATTATGGTTTTAGCGAGGGAGAATTTACCTAAAATTGGATATGATGCAAGAATTGAAATTATGAACCCATTAATTCCTGGGCTTGTGGGGAAGAAAATGTCTTCTTCAGATGCTAAATCTAAACTGGATTTACTCGACGATGAAGAAACAATAAGGAAAAAAATTAATGACGCAGAATGTGTTTCAGGAAATCCGAATAATGGGGTTATGGCTTTTTTGAAATATGTTATTATGACAATAAAGCAAGATAACAAAGATAAATTTGTGATTAATCGAGATAAAAAATACGGCGGAGATTTGGAATATAAAAATTATGAAGAGGTTGAGAAAGATTTTGTTGCAAAGAAACTTCACCCTCTTGATTTGAAAATTGCTGTGGCTAAAGAAATTTTTGAAATTCTAAAACCAATCCAGAAGGAAAGAAAAGTTTTGGAGAAGTTAGAGAAGGAAGCTTATTGTTAAAATAAAAATTTATCTAAATTCTTTTTTTGCTTTTTTACTAAAGAATAAATAACTGATAAATGTGGTGTATAATATTATGTGGGTTATACTATTTGCCAGATTTTCTTGAATCATAAGAGCAGACATAATTATCTGAAATCCGCTAACAATAAAGACTGCAATTCTTGCCCACTTTTTTGTATTCCATAATGCTTTGCCGAGGAAAAATTCAAATATTCCGAGTCCAATCTGGAAAGGAATTAGGAAATAATAAAAATCTTGTAGATAAACTGGAAAAATATTTATAACACTTTCTTTTGAAAAGATAAGCATTAATCCGCTAATGATATCTAAAACGGCTCCTATAAAAAAGTAAATAGAAACTAATTTTATCCCTAAAGGAATATTTTTTTTATTAACCATATTTAATCTAATTTTTTTATATTTAATAATCTATCTTGTTTTAAACTCGACGACATCCATATCTTTCATTTCATGATTTAATCCGACAACTTGTCCAGGATATTTGCTTGAGGGTCCCCAAATTCTTGTTTCTTTAATTTTGGAAGAAAATCCTTTCAGAATTTTTTCAGCCACTGTTTTTATTGTGGATTTTGGTGAGAGGATTATTGGTTTGTGACTTTTTTCTTTTCCTGGTTCTTTTGTATAAACTCTTATTTTTCCAAAACTCTGGAAGAGTTTTTCTTTAAATTGCCCTAATCCTTCTTTTGTTTTTGTTGAAAAAAGCAGAAAATCATACTTTCGATATTTTGATTTTAACGTCGCTGAAATCTTTCTTTTCTCATTTTCTGACAGCAAATCTATCTTATTAAAAAGGATAATTTTTTTTCCTGGAGCCCTTTCAACTATTTTTTCTATTTCTTGAATTTGAGACAAGTCTGTTACTAAAATTAAAATTGTATCTGCCGAATTTACAACGCCCCTGTCATAATATTCTGATTCAATTGAAGGGACTTCTATCATTTGTATGCTGACGCCGTTATAGTCCATCATCCCTACAACTGGATTTCTTGTTGTTAGTTGATATTCTGATATTCCTGGTTTAGCATTTGTAAAAAAAGAAATTAAAGAAGATTTCCCTGTCTTTGTTTTTCCGACGATAACTGCTTGCAAGTCTTCTTTTTTTATTCCAACCCTCACAGCAGATTTTTTTGTCTTTTTCTCTGTTTCAATTTTCTTTTTTAATTTTATATGTCTTGTTTTCAAATTAGCAAGCATTTTTTCTGAAGACTTATGTTTTGGGCATTCACGAATCATTTCCTCTAGATAATTAATTCTTTCTTCATCTGTCTGGGCATTAAGAAATTTTGATTCAGCTTTCTGGTATTGGGGAGATTGATTTGTAGATGCCATGCTAAGACACCTCCGGTTTCTTTAGCTTAATCTTCCCACTAAATTTGTGCTCAAGGCCGATCATTTATTTTTGAATACAATAATCTATTTAAATTATTTTTTATTTGTTCCGAGATGCAGAGAGAATTTCAAGAAAAGATTTCTGAAATTGGTCGAAAAGTTAAAGAGAGTAGAGGAGAAGTAATTTTAAGTTGGAGAGAATTTTCTATTCCAGGGAAATATGTTGGGGGTTTTATTGGGTATGAACCCAAACAAAATTATAACTATTACTCTGCAGGAATTATCGACGGAGAATTACACCAAGAAAAGAAATGTTTTGTAGATAACATTTTTCTTGAACCTAATTTTAATATAACTTGCAAAGCAAAGCAATATCATTTTCTTCCTCACTTTTCTATTCCAATCGATAAAAAAATTCATGGTTTTTTAAATTATTTTTATAACAACTTTAATATTAGGGTAGATCAATTAGAGCAATTGAATAAAGGGAACATTTTGTTTAGTTCTCACGAAATGGGATTCAAATCTGTATTGCCTTCCAAAGAAGATTCTTGTTTGAAAAATTTTTCTCTCTTGATTGGAGATAATGAGGTTAAGGATTTTTTAGAAGAAAAGAAAATTGGTGACCTTGAAGAATTTTTTGATACTTTTAAAAAACCCTCGATGGTTGAAGCAAAAATTGCTAAACATTATCATCAGGAAAGAAAATTTTTTGGGAATAATTTAGTTCTGGCTTCAAACCAGCTATTTTTAGAATTTGCAAAAATTAAATCTATTGAATCTATTCTCCTGAAAACAAAATATGATTCTGAATTGGAACAAGATGGAATTTTATTCTATTGGGATAATCCTAGAGAAGTTTTTATTTATTCAAAATCGAAAGAGAAAATATCTAAACAAATTCCTGAAATTATTGATCAATTAAATGTGGGGAAAAAACTTTATTCTACTACGGAATTCCCTCTGATTAGTGGAGATGAAATGGGTTTTCATGGGAAAGTTACTTTTCAGGGATATTCTGATTGGCTTAAAGATGAAAAAATTCCTGAAATGAAAAAGACTATCTGCAATATTGATGAGCACTTGAGTGAAGCGAAAAGAGAAGCCGGTTGTTAAATTTTTAAATTTCTAATTCTTTAAATCTTGATGAATAAAAAAATTTTGGATAAGATTCGAGAGAAAAGAGAGTTTTCTTTACTTCCTGAAAAAGATATTGAGACTGCTTTTAGCCATTTTGAAAAACGACAAACTAGCGATGACGAAAAAATAAAATTGACAAAAGAATTGTTGAGAAAATTGTTTAGTGCTTTTGTTAGTCAGAAACTTTTATCTTTAAAGACTAAAGAGCCAGACTGGATTTTAAGAAAACACATTTCTACGCGAGAAAGAATTTCTTACTATGGGGAAATTTATGAAAGAATTTTTGGTGATGATAAAAGAATTAGTGTGATTGATTTGGGGGCCGGAGTAAATGGATTTAGTTATGAAAAAATTAGACCTAAAACCGATTACACTGCAATAGAATCTGTTGGGCAACTTGTCGGATTGATGAACTTTTATTTTGAAAAAAATAAATTTAATGCAAAAGCAATTCATATGAGTCTGTTGGATAAAGAAAATGTTAAAAAAATTATTTGTCAACAAAAAAAGCCGAGAATTGTTTTTTTGTTTAAAGTTATAGACGCTCTTGAAAGTTTGAAACCGAATTATTCCAAGGAATTAATTTCTGAAATTACTCCCCTTGCAAATAAAGTTGTTGTGAGTTTTGCGACGAGAAGTTTGGGGAGCAGAGAAAAATTTAAAGCAAAGAGGAATTGGATTGTAGATTTTATTGACGAGAATTTTCGAGTTTTGGATACTTTCGAATTTGGCGGAGAAAAATATATTGTCTTCAGTAAATCTTAAAAAGATAAAAACCTTTAATTTCCTATGAAACAATTACATCAGGGCGCGAAATGGGGTTTTAGAATCAGATTTTATTTTTCTTCACTTTTTTTAATTTTTATATTTGCAAGTTTTTTCTTTCCGATTGCAATGTCTCTTTCCCACTTTTCATTTTTTGATTCTTTTTTTGTAAGTTTATTTTCTTTTTCTTTATTCTGGATAGTTTTGACTGCTGTCCTCGGTGAAGTTTATTCAAGACTTGCTTATAAGAATTGGAAATATGAACTTACTTCCCACGAAATAAAATTAGAACGGGGAATAATTTGGAAAAGATATTCTGCAATTCCTTTTGAAAGGGTTCAGAACATTGATATTCAAAGAGGTATCTTAGCAAGGATGCTTGGTTTTTCAACATTGAACATTCAAACCGCCGGTTATCATATGCCTGCACGTGGAGGAGGAGTTTCAGAAGGATATATTCCTGCAGTTTCTGTTAAAGATGCAGAAGAAATTAGAGACTTTTTAATTAAGAAAATTGGGAAAAGACAGGGACTTTAACCCATTAGTTTTAAATATCTTAATAGATTTTTTCTTTTATGGTTCCACAATTTTATAGAAAAGTTTTGAAAAACGGAATGACTATTGTTTTTGAAAAGAGAAATCTGCCTGTTGTTGCTGTTGCTTTTGCAGTTAGAAATGGGGGAATTAATGAAAGTCTTTCTGAAAAAGGAATTTCTCATTTTATTGAACATATGCTCTATAAAGGAACTCCGACGAGAGATGCAAAAAAAATTGCTGAAGAAATTGAAAAACGCGGGGGAGATTTGAATGGTTTTACTGATGAAATAATTACTGCTTATTGGTGTAAGATGCCGAGTAAACATTTTAAGACTGCTCTTGAAGTTTTGACTGACATGATTAAAAATCCTTTGTTTGATGAAAAAGAATTAGAAAAAGAAAGACAAGTTATCTTCGAAGAAATTAAAATGAGAAAAGATAGCCCACATATTTATGTTCTCGATAATGTGCAAACAGAATTATATAGCGGAACTCTTGGGAAAAATTTAATTGGGACTTATGAAACAATGAAATCTATTGACCGAAAAAAACTTGTTGAAAAGTTCAGACTTGTTTATCAGCCGAATAATTTAATCTTGGGAATTGTTGGGGACGCTGACTTTAATGAAATTGTGAAATTTGCCGAAGATAATTTTGGAAAAATAAAAGGTTATGTTCCTAAACAAAAATTTTCTTTGAAAAATGGTTCGAAAATTGAAAATAGAAAAGGAATTGACCAAACAAATCTTGTTTTTGCATATCATGTGCCTCTTGCAGGAAATAAAAAAAGTTATGCTGCAGAAGTTTTGGGAACTTTAATGGCTGGCGGTATGTCGTCGAGATTATTCAGCGAGATAAGAGAAAAAAGAAATCTTGCTTATTCTGTGAAGGGAGATTCTAACATTAACAAATTTTTTGCATACAATCTGGTTTATGTGGGAACTACCAAAGAAAATATGATGCTTGTCAAAAAAATAATTCTCGAAGAATTTAAAAAAGTTGCAGAAGAGCTTACAGAAGAAGAACTTAATCAAGTTAAAGAGCAATTAATTGGGAATTATCACATTTCTATGGAGGATTCACAAACACAAATGATTAATCTTCTTCTTAGTGAAATCGACGGAAATGCTAAGGAATTTTACGAATTTGAAAAAAATATTTCTGCAGTTAAACTGAAAGATGTTAAGGCTTTGGCTAAAATAAAAAACTATAGTTTTTTTGCTTTGGTTCCCGAGTAGTTCACATAATTTTTTAAATTCTTTTTCTTAATCTTTTGAATGTTAATTGTAAAATCTTCTCCGACGATAGGGAATGCTATCATTGAATCTTTGAAAGAGATTTATAGCAATGAATCTGGAAATATTATTGACACAAAACTTCTTGAAATCAGAGAATTTGTATCTCGAGAAGAAGACCTTTTTAAAATTTTTAATACTAAACAGAAAGTTATTTTTTTGGGAGGAAACCATATGGATTCTTCTGTTTGGGAAATTTTTTTGGAAACCTGCAAAAAAGAAAACAAGAAACCTTGTTTGATTATTTTTGATTCTCATTTGGGTTCTTGGTTTAAACCATTTATTGAAGGAGGATTTCCCCCTGAAAATGTTTTACTTGTTGGAACTAGAAATTTGCCTCAAGAAGAAATAAAATTTATCCGGGAAAAAAGGATAAAACTGCTTTCGATGAATGCACTTACAGAAGATTTGAATGATATGTGTGACACTATTATGGAATTTTCCGACGGCAGAGAACTTTATATTTCAATTAACTTAAACATTATTGACCCTGCTTTTGCTCCTTCAGTATTCTTCCCAGAAATCGGCGGATTGACAAGTAGACAATTTATTTTTTTAATTCATCGGATAAAAAAAATACAAACACTAAGAATAGTTGACATCGTCGGAATAAAAGAAGAAAACGAATCTAATTTAACATTAAAGATGGGTGCAAAAATCCTAGCCGAACTGATATAATTAAAACTCTAAATCTTTTTAAATCGACATTTACCAAATAATCTTATGAATAAAAAAGGGATGGTGTTAATGTTTTGTTTTTTAATTTTGAATCTTTCTTTTATCACCGCAGGAATTGACGACGGATTAGTTTCTTATTTTAAACTAAATTCAAATACTATTGATAATTCTAACCTTAGTTACAGCGGGATTGTTCAGGGAGATGTTGCTTGGACTGAGGGACATATTAATGATGGTGCTGGATTTGCTGGAAGTAATGATTATATTAAAATTGGGGATGCTACAAAATATTCTGACCTTTGTGTAAATGGTTGTACAATTGCAGCATGGATTAATCCTTATCTTGCTCATACTGGAACAATTGTTGGTCGATGGGATTCCACAGATAATAATTACTTTTTTTCATTAAAGACTAATGTTAACAATCGACCAATGTTTAGTCTTTCTGAAGCAGGTTCTTCAATATGTTATTCTTTTAGTAAGTGGGGAAATAACTTAATATATAATCAATGGAACTTTGTCGTCGGTGTTTATAATAAAACAACTTTGCTAACTTATATTGGGAGCAATATTGCTAATCCCGGAATTAGTTCTGGGTGCAACTTGCAGGGCATAAATTCTGTTGCATGGCAAGATTCTGAAGCAACTTTTATCGGAGTTGAAGATGATGGCGGTCTTTTCAATGATTTTAATGGAATCATCGACGAAGTTAGAATGTATAGTCGAGTTTTAACTCAAGAAGAGATAGAAGAATTATATGCTTATACTGGTGAATTGCCTGCCCCTCCTGTTTGTGGAGATGGTGTGATAAATGGTGTAGAAGTTTGTGACGGAGATTTATTAAATTCTCAAACTTGTTCTAATTTTGGTTTTGATTCAGGAACATTATCTTGTAATTCTGAATGTACTGGTTATGATTTAAGTCAATGTTTTAATCAACCTGTTTGCAATACTTGTTCTCAATGTGATAGTATTTTTGATACTTGCACAGAACAAAAATGTCACAATGATTGTGGTTCTGAATGTTATTACCGAGGAGAAATACCTTTATTTGAAGATTGCATTTCTTTAACTGATGCGTGTTCTGAGATAACACAATGTTCGGACTATTCTAATTATGAATGTGGCAATAACCCTTGCAACCTTAATTGTACTTGGGATGGTGTTACTTGTGAAGAAAAAATTTGTTCTGCTGAAATTTGCAATGACAATTTAGATAATGATTGTGATTTGTTTTCTGATTGCGATGATAGTGATTGTGTGTCAGATGTTAATTGTATCTCTAAAGATTTGCAAACTTATTTTAAGGAAATTAATTTTGGTGCAGTTCTTTTAAATGAAAATAAAGATATAACTTTTGTAATGAACAACACGGGGGATGATGTTATTTCTGGAATTATAACAATTAACTTCCCATTTAGTATTGTTTCTGGAGAAACTTATTCTCTTCAACCGGGAGCAATACATAATGCAGTGATTAGATTTTCTCCTGTTTCCGAAGGACATTTTTCAAATAAATTAATTCTTTCAAACTCCCAGGGAATTTCTTTAAGGGCATATGGTAATGGAGTAACTGACTTATCAAATCAAAAATTGAATTTACCTTCGTCGATTACTCCGAGATTTACAATTACAGATAAAGTGTGGCCGTCTAATCACGGAGATTCTAATGTGTGTTTATGGGGCGATGATAAAATGGCTGCTGTTTCAATTTCTATCGACGATAATTATGTTAAAGAGCATGACTGGTGGATTAATCAGACTCAACAAAGAGGAAATTGGTCTATGACTTGGTTTGTAATCACTGGTTTGGTTGGCGGGAAATCTTTTGCTCAATATGGTCGCTGGACTGACTTTCAGAGATTAGTAAATTTGGGTTATGATATTCAATCACATACTGCAAACCACACAAATATTGAAGCGACTAATTTAACCGAAGAACAATTAGCATATCAATATAGCCGTGCATTAGAAGACATAAATGAAAATATTCCGGGATATAGAGCTACGACAATTGCTTATCCTTATTGCAATGGTAATGAATCTATCTCTTCAAGATATCATGCTGCTAGCCGTAGTTGTTCTGGATTTCCTGATGCTGTAAACAAAGTAAATTATTCTGCGGTTTTAACCGTGAGCAATTTGGTTCCTCCTTGGACAAATTTTAAGGGCAATTGGATTGAGAAATTAATATACCCCAACACAACTTATGTGCGATATTACCGAGGCTGGCTGAATCTTTTCAAACATACTTATCAAGGATATCCTAAAGACGGAGGTGTAATAACTTTGTCTGAATTAGATATACTCTCTCAATACAAAGATGATTTGTGGATTGATTCATTTACTGCGATTGCACTTTATGGGCAAGAAAGAGACACACATACACTTCATGTTTACGACGTTACAGATAATTCCATTAAATTTACTTTAACTGATTTGATGGATGATTCTGTGTTTACAATTCCCTTAACTGTTAAGATAAGAATTAATAATAATTGGAACGCTGTTACAGCAATTCAAAGCGGAGAAATTATTCCAATCAGTTTTGTCGAATATAATGGGAACAAATATATCTTGGTAAAAGCAGTTCCTGACCGAGGAGAAATTATTTTAACAAAAAGAACAATTTAATTTTATGAAAACTTTTAATAAACAATCTTTTAAAGATAGAGTCCTTATTCTAATCCTATGCAAAAAAGGGGTTTGTCTACAATAGTTATAACACTTATTCTAATTCTTGTGTCTCTTGTTTCAGTAGGCATTGTCTGGGTTGTTGTAAGAAATTTAATTCAAACTGGAACAGAAGGAGTTAGTTTAGGACAATTTTCACTCAGCGCAAAAATAATGGGTGTTATCGTCGATAATAGTTCAAATAATATTACTCTTACAGTAAAAAGAAATGTTGGAAAAGGAGATTTAAGCGGAATTAATTTTGTCTTTTCAAATGGCACAGATACAGAAATTATAACGCGAAATGTTTCATTGAAAGAACTAGAGCAAATGAAATTTGATTTTCATTTAAACTTTAGTGTTTCTGAAGTTGTGACTGTTACTCTCATTCCGTCGATAAGAAGTGGAGGAAATCAGATTTTGGGGAATGTTTTAGGGATTTATAATTTTAAGACCGGAACAAAGACCGAGCCTACAATCAATATAAACGAATGGGTGAAAAATTCTCAACCTGTTTTTAGAGGTCAGTTTGGAATAGCTTCTGATTCTGCAATTATAAAAATAGGAAATGAGTATAGAATGTATTATACTTGTTTGATACCGTCGACAGATAGACCTGCAATATGTTTAGCAAATTCTTCAAATGGTTTAAACTGGCAGAATATTGATAGAAGTGAGAATATTGGTGGATTAGATATTGAGGGCTTGATTTTCCGAGGTTATGATGGAACTTGGGACGAACGTGTTGAAACGCCATATGTAATTTACAATGGAACACACTATCTTCTTTATTACATTGGCTACACTGATGAAGATATTGCAGCAGGAGGATATCCTGAAGGTATGAGAACTCCTTTAGGTATGGCATATTCAGAAGATGGAATTAATAATTTTGTTAGATACACCAACAACCCTGTAATTAATCCAACAGATAATTGGTACGATCATAATGGCGTTGTTAGTGAAATAATTCTAAAAGAAAGTGTAGGATATGTTATGGTTTATGCGGGATATAAATTTACTGGAAGTCCTAGCGACGGAACTTATATCATTGGGGCAAGTTCTTCAGATGGAATAAGTTGGACAAAAACAACAGAACCTATTCTTAGACCAACAGACTGGTCTCCTTCAGAATGGATAAATTGGGGAGTTGGTGAACCAGGTTTCATAAAAGGACCGGATGGTAAATATTATTTATTTGTTACATCGATTGGTCCAAATGAGGAAAATAGATCTGTTGGTGTCGGTGTTAGTGATAATCCTTTTGGCCCATACACAATGAAAAACGAAACGATTGTAAAACCGGGGCCTAATTGGTTAGATATTAGCGGTGTTATTGCTCCCGAAGTATTATTTGAAGATAATAAAATTAGAATGTGGTATTCAGCAAATAATTTCAGTGTAAATTTTCCCCCTTATGGTTCGGTTCATGAAATTTCCGTCGGATATGCTGAATCAAAGTGGCCTCTTGATTTAAATTAGTATAAATCTTATCTGTAAAAATGAGAAGTTTATTGAAGTCTATAAATTAAAAATATAAAAAATAAAGTTAATCCTGTTTTATATAATTTTTGTATAGAAAAGAATATTTTTCCATACACATTTTTTTAAAAATATCAAACTCTAAATTATATTTTAGATGGATGTAAATTTATTGGAAAAGATAAGCAGACAGCTTTGTTTGGATTATCTTTCTGTTTTGTATAACCCTAAAAATTCCAAAAATGGTTTTATTCCGATTAAAACTATCCTTTTGCACGACGCGGATAAAAAAATTCTCCAAGAAGCTAGGAATTTAATGGAAAGTTATTTTTCTAAAAAAAATGAAACTGTGCAGATTGTTCTAGAAGAAGAAATTAATCCTATTTTAAATCATAACTACCGAATAGATATAGGTTACTTTTTGGAAAATCCGCCTAAATCTTATTGATAATCTTCGCCTGCAATTTTGAAAACTTCTGCTTTTTTCCCAATCGATTTTTCCAATTCTTCTATTGAAGAATTCATTATATTCTTTATTGTTTTAAATTCTTCAAGAAGTTTTTTTGCTGTTTTGGGACCAATTCCCGGAAAAGATTCCAAAATAAATTGCATCCTTTCTTTTTTGTTTAATGTTTTTTTTGAGACATTCAGCGACGATTCTTTTACTTTTTTTCTTGCAAGCACATTGATAAATTTGGCTGTGTCTTCTGAATCTTTAGAAAATATAATCGGGACTTTGAATCTAAGAATTATTGAAAGCAGAAAACCGCGAATTGCATTGGGATTTACTCCGTCTAAATTATCGTCGCTGTAAAGTTCTTGTTCACTAGTTCCTTCTATAATCAAAAACTTTTTTTCATATTGCTGAATCTCTTCTAGCTGACGAATAATCCTTTTATTTATCATTGACGAAATGAAATCTGAAACTGTTTTTCTTTCAATTGCAATATCATTGATGAGATAATCTGCAACTTTTAATTCTCGGAATTCAACTTCAAGTCCGAGGGAAATTAATTCAGATGCAACTAAAGAATTTTTTTCACGATAGTCTGCAATTACTTTTTGTTTTTCTGTTTCAATCTTTTTCTTTTCTGGTTTTTTTGAAAAAATATCAAAAATTGGTTTTGTGTAAATTGTTTTCATAATCCTTCGATTACTCCATTTGCCCGACTTTCTTCTAATCCGGAATTTGTAATTTCTATGAAATCTGCCTTTCCAATTAAACTGTTCATATTTTTTGCTCCGATGTAAGTCATACCTGACGCGAGACTTCCAAGGTACTTTTCTATTATTGGATTGATTGAACCTTTGTAGGGAATAAAAGTTTTTTCCCCTTCGACGCTGATTATCTTTTTTTCTTTTTCTCCGTCGAGTTCGGCTTTTTTTATTGTTACATCGTAACTTGCTGAGCCCCTGTAAACTTTAAATTTTTTCCCATCTTGTTCAATTATGTCTCCTGGAGTTTCATCTGTTCCAGCAAAGATATATCCTGACATTATTGTATTTGCTCCTGCTCCGAATGCTTTCACTAGGTCTGCTGGTTTTTTAATTCCGCCGTCGGCACAAATTGGAATATCTCCTTTTGTAGCTTCATAAACATCCATTATTGCTGTAAGCTGAGGAATTCCTGCCCCAGTCATTAATCTTGTTGTGCACATTGAACCAGGGCCAATTCCGACCTTCACAGCGTCGGCACCTTTTGATAAAAAATATTCTGCTGCATCTTTTGTTGCAATGTTTCCCACCATAACATCTATGCGGGGGTATTTTTGTTTAAGATAATCTAAGGTTTTTCCTGCATATTTTGAATGCCCGTGAGCAATATCAATTACAAGAATTTCCACTCCTGCTTCTGCAAGAGCTTCTGTTCTTTCTTCAACATCTTTTACTCCAATTGCTGCTGCGCAAATTAATCCCTGACTTTTAACTTCTGCAACTTGTTTTGCTTGTTCTTCTATTGACATAAATCTGTGAATTACTCCAAGGCCTCCTAATTTGCCGAGGGCAATAGCCATTTTAGCATCACAAATTGTATCCATATTTGCGGCAATTATTGGGATGTCAATTAATAATTTCTTGTAACTTTAGTTTTTAATGAAACATCTTTTCGAGAAAGAATTTTATTATATTTTGGAACAATTAGAACATCATCGAATGAAAATCCTCTTCCAATAATTCTAGCCATGCGACGACACCTCTGATTTCTTCCGCTCGAATTTTCCGCTAAATTTGTGGTCAAACCTGCAAAAGACACCTATCGTTTTCTTTTGTAAACTTCCCTTTAAATTTGGGTCACGCCTGATTCTCATATTTTTTTAAAAAGAATTTTTTTTATAAGGATTTATATTATAGAGTTTTCTGAAAATCTGGTTTGACTCCTGTTGACATTTCATCTTTTATTTCTTGAATTGTTTTGTGCATTTTTTTCTCACGAGCATTTGCAACGTAGTAAAAACTTTCATCTCTTGTGCTACGTGTTATAAGCATGATTAGTTTTCCCGCCATCAATCTTGCAGTTCTCCCGCCTCTTTGGATTTTTCTAATTGCCGACGGAACAGATTCATAAAAAATTACTATATTTACTTCTGGGATATCCAGCCCTTCTTCCCCAATAGAAGTTGCACACAAAATATTAATTTCTCCTAACGAAAATTCTTGAATAATTTTTTTCTGTTCTTTTTGATTCAATCCTGTGCTTTCTCCTTTCTGTGAAATCTTTTTTGCCTGCCCCACAAAAACTTTTGATTTAATCCCTGAAATTTTATTTAATGTTTTTGAAATCGTCGACGCTGTATTTCTAAACTGGGTAAAAATAATAATTTTTATTTTTTCATTCTTCGTTTTTTCAATGTCAATTATTTTAATCAATTCTTCAATTTTTGGATGTTCTATTCCTCTCGCTAGAAGTTCGGTTGATTTAATATACATTGAACTAAATTCTGGATTTTTTACAAGTCTTACAATTCCTTTGCTTTTTTTATCGACGGCTTGTTTGAATAATTCTTTCAAATATTCATTGAAACTGGAAAGGGTTTGGGTTTCGAGGAGCTCCATTGCGTGCTGTAATTTAATTGCAATTGCACATGCAGAAACTGCGAGGAGATAATTATAATTTTTGTTTCCGTGGGAAATTGTCGCCATTAATTTTTTTTGTATTTCTATCAGTCCCACCTTGGAAAAATTCCCCCAAGAAATTCCGTGAGATTTTATTTCTTCCAGATAAGAATTGAAAATTTTTTTCAGTGTTTCTCTAATTGAATTAAATTCTTCGGGGAAGTCGACTAATTTTTTTTCAAAAGTTAATTCCTGAAGATAGGGTTTTACATCTTCGGAATCTCTCGTTTTTATCTCAACTTCTTCAATTGACAAATTTCTGCATATTTCGTTAATTTTCGTTTTATCATATCCGGGGGAGGCGGTCATACCGATGATTCTTTGGTGTTCGGATTGTTCTTTGTATTTTTTAGCAACAAAATTGTAATCGTAATTTTTAATACATCTGTGTGCTTCATCTTCGACGAGGAGGCAGACATTTTTTAGGTCATATAATCTTTTTTTCAAATCGTTAGCAATGCATTGCGGTGTTGAGAAAATTATATCTGTATTTTGCCAGAGTTTTTTTCTTGCGTCGGAATTTATCTGTCCGGTGAATAGATTAATTTCTCCAAATAATTCTGTAAGATGTTTTTTGAAATATTCTAAATGCTGTTCGACTAAAGGCTTTGTGGGGGCAAGGAAAAGAACTTTTTCTCCCGGGAATTTTTTCATGCGCTCTATTGCAAGCATTAAAGCAATCAGCGTTTTTCCTAATCCTGTTGGCAGAACAACTAGGCAATTCTTCTCGACGCATCTTTCAAATATTTTTTGTTGATATTCTCTCGGTGTAATTTTTTCTAAAAATTCCATTTTTTATTTTTAATGTTTGCTCAGTTATTCCCGCCCTCCCGCCCGAAGGGAAAGTTAATTAGTCTTCGCAAAACCGAATTATTATAATTTAATTATCCCAGAGGAAATAGTTATCACCTCTTTTTCTAAAAATAAAGTGTATATTCTCCTATTGGCCTAATTATTCCCTCTTTTGGATTATAGAAATGTGTCCAATCATCTCTCCATAATTTACATGCTTCATCACTTAAATTTTTTGGAGCTCCAAGAACATAATTATCGTCGCGAATAAAGATTATATCTACTTTGATGCCTAACTCTTCGGCTCTTGCTGGCGTTACAGCAGTTCCTTTTTTATTTATTAAAACTCTCTCAATTTTCCCCTGAATTGGCAAATGTTCTTCCATACAAAAAGAATATTAGATTGCTATTTAAAAATTATTATATTTTATATAATAAAAATAGCGAAGAGCATTCCGATTAAAACTATTGACGCTAAGAAGCTCCATAAAATTCTGTTTCCGAAAAATATTTTGTTTCCGTCGAGGTCTGAAAGCGGAATCATATTAAAGAATGCAAAATAGACATTAAGTCTTGAGAAAAGTGGGAAGCCAAGGAAATATCCGACCACTGCAGCTATGATGTTAACTATAACTCCTGAAGCGGCGATTACTCCTAAATGGTATTCTGTTATATTCGAGAAAGTATAAAGTCCGTGCCGTTTTGCACCTTTGTAAATTCTTGGTTTAATATCAAAAACCATTGATGCTAACCAAATAAAAGGTGAAAGAGGAAAAAAGATAAGTTTTGAAATTAGTGGGAGAAAAGCCCCTACTGGAAATGGTTTTTTGAAATGACTGCTGGGTTTAAGCCCGAATTTTTCTATTTCCCAAATTTTCATTTCTATTTCAGAGTCAAGGAAGTATGCGATTATTTTTTTTGTAAAAATATTTAGAAGGAACATAATTGAAACTGCAAGGAAAATTCCCGCGAGGTTTTGCCATTCTTCGAGGATTTTCAGCGATAATCCTATTGAAAGACTCGTTATTACTATAATTAATAGTACTGGGAATATCTCTTTTTTGCTTATCATATATTTGGTTGCTTTTAGTTTTTTATAAAGTTTATTATAGAAGGTGATTTTAGATAAAAATTCATTTTATATTTTCCATTACGGAAAACTATTTAAATGCAGTGGGATAAATTTATTCATGCGAATTAAAAAAATAAGCGAGGTTATCGGGAATAAAGTTTATACTGATTCTGGTGATTTCTTCGGAGAAATTGAAGAAGCTAACTTATTTGACAACAAAATTGACGGCTGGAGAATAAAGGTCGGAGGAAATGTTATGTCAATGATTGGCGGAGCAAGAGGAGTAATAATTCCTCATCAATTTGTCAGAGCAATTGGGGATGTTTTCTTAATTAACAGATCTGCTTTACCAAGTCAAGATTCAAGTATTGAAGAAATTCCTGAAGACTTAATCTAATTTTAAAAACAAATAGTTTTTAAATAATTAAAACTTAAAATTTCTATGAAAATAAATTTAATTGGAGTTTTTGAATAATGGCAACTGAAACATTTTTACAAAATCCAATTTTTGTAGATTATCTTCTTCCTTTCTTATTAATGTTCTTTATTGTTTTTGCAGTTCTCGAAAAAACAAAATTATTGGGCGACGGCAAAAAGCAAATTAATGCACTTATTGCATTTGTAATAGGACTTATATTTGTAACCGCAATTTATCCAAAAATTGTCGTCGGTAATTTAGTTCTTTTCTTAACTGTTGCAATTGTCTGCATTTTTGTGATTATGTTAATTTGGGGATTTATCTTCGGAGATGACAAGGCTTTT
>Ga0265297_10005427_pt1 | contig 19467 bp, 22 predicted proteins | sample Munlanlwell13791_FD_192502 | JGI IMG/M metagenome (GOLD analysis project Ga0265297, IMG submission 192502) | Leachate microbial communities from a municipal landfill in Southern Ontario, Canada - Leachate well 137-91 | ecosystem: Engineered > Solid waste > Landfill > Unclassified | place...
CCTCGATGGTTATCTTCTCCTGTTCGAGCATCTTCGTGTCTTCCGCCAGCGCGCCCCAGGTGACGTCCGTGCCGATGCACATCTCGATGTCCGAGAGGACCTGGCGCATGACGACGTCCGCGGTATCGTCGGGGATCAGGTGGATTTCGAGATCCACCGTCATCACCCTGAGCCATGAGCCCACGCCGTCCCACTCGCTGCGGAGACGGTCTCGGCATACGATGGCGGGAAGATTGCTTGTGGCCAGGTCATGGACACGCCACCAGAAGACGTTTGAGCCTGCTTCTGTCTCGTAGCCGTTGGGCAGCGAGATCGTCTTGAAGCGGTCGTCTATCTTGTCCACGATCTTCTGTCTGATGGATTTTATGGGCATCCTATATCTCCTTGACAAGTTCCAGCACCGTGACGCCTGTGCCGTCGGGCCGGACGCTCTTGATCTCGTAGCGCACAGCGGATCGGACTATGATCTCTTTAGGCTTCGCTGCCGATACCGATGACGTCTTGACGGTCAACTGCGGGCTGCATGTGTCCACCGTGACCGCCCCCCCGTAGGGATTGAAGGCCTCGAACGCTTCATCCCAGATGCCGACAATGGAGGCGGAAACGCCGGCGGTGTTGATGTAAGTCACCGTCTCGCCGAAATCGTCGGCGCTGATGAAGGTGTCCAGGTCGGACAATATTTGCGTCGCTAAGGTCATATGGTTAAAACCTCAATTTCTCCCGTCCGCTTAAAGACCTCGGAATAGAGTATCGAGGTCGCAAGACATTTCAGGGTATAGGTCGTGCCGGATACTCCATTCTGTAACCATACATACACATACGGGCTGGCGATCCGCTGCTTTGTACCGTCAAGGATTACGTCGCTCGGCCCCGATCCGCCCGACTCCGTGACGACTGCCGAGGCTATTGAATCGCCGTCAAAGATCAGGTCATTCTCAAAGTTGAAGCCGATGTAGAAGTCTTCTTCCGGGTCTTTGTTCCCAAGCGCTTCGGCCATGTCATTGCTCCAAGTAAGTGTTTATGGTTCTCCGCCTGGGCGGAGCGTAAATAATCCTGTCCCTGAGCGGGGCGTTGATCATCCGCTTGCGGGGCGCCGCTACGCTCTCGAATTTGGGGTAGATTTGCCGCCCCAGAGTAAGAAGGAATGTTGCCGCCTGGCCGGTGACGTCATATGCGCCCGCATCCGCCGCAACCACCCGGCCATAGTAAAGGCCGGCTTCCTGGCCGGCTATCTCGATGTCGCCCGCATCGGCTGCCAGCTCGTAGGTGCGCACGAAGCTCACGGCATCGCCGGTGATGAGGATCGCGCCCGGATCGGCGGAGAGCGCCCTGTCATGACGGAATGAAACATCTTGGCCGGTGATCGCCATCGCACCGGGGAGGGCAGACAAGATGAACCCTCTCACAAGCGTGGCATCTGCGCCCGTGACCTGGGCCACTCCGCCCGTGGCTGTCAGGATGCTGTCTTTCAGGAGATCGGCGACCTGGCCGGTGATGAGGATCGTGCCGGACTCGGCGGATAATTTGCGGCCATAAAGCAGGCTTGCCGTTTCTCCGGTGATGTCAATCGCGCCGCCTTCCACGGCAATGACCCGGCCGTAATAGATGCCCGTATCCTGGCCGGTAAGAGCATAAGCACCGCCTTCGGCTGACAGTTGCGCCGCCCGGAGCAGATCGGCGGCAAAACCCGTCAATGATACATTCCCCGCCTCGGCTGTCATGGAATAGCCAAAGAAAAGACCCGCATCCGAGCCGGTCAGCACATAATTACCAGCATCAACCGTGATGGTATATTCAACTAAAGTATCGATCAGCAATAAACTCATTCATTCACCAACACAAAGGTCACGTCGTCCGCCGGTATTCCCGTAAAGGCCGCCGCAACTGTTATAATCTTGTCAGTTCCATCATAATCCAATACTTTCCGTACCTGTCCTAATAGCGCCCCAGAGGTAATTTTCAAATATGATCCTATCCAAAAATCATTTGTCGCTTCCGTAAGCGTCGTTTTAAATACCGTTGTGGAGTTTCCGACATAGGTTGCAACTGCGCCGGTAGGCCGGGTAAGGGAGTATCCCGTCTTGTCATCGTTCGTCACAACAACAACCTTGCCGTTGGAATCTGCAATGTGGTCAAGGTTATTCAAGACAAGCGCTCCTTGCGCCGAAATATCATAGAGATAGGCCGTCACATCAACGTCTGAATCTGCCACGTTTGGAGATAAAACTTTTATGACAACCTCTTTATTCGCCGGCACCGGGAAAGGCGTTGTCCACACCGCCGCCCTTACCGCTGTTGAAAAGGTGACGGTCTGGGGGCTTGGTTCAATCGTTTGTCCTCCTACCGTAATGATAAGCTGAAAAGCCCCGCCCGTGCCGTCAAGGTTTTTTGCTCCGTCGCCGAGAAAGATCAAACCTTGACAAATCATCGGATTTGAAGCATCAGGCGTATGCGTCAACACGGTTATCGCCGCCGTCTTAATGTCCCTGTCTGCATTTTCGCTATCAAGTTGCACAATCATCGAAACGCCCCCACTTCAAAAGGCCCGACTGTCGGCCCACCGCCCCCACCGCCGGTATATTCTCCCGTCACATCGTCAACTACTTCATCGTCTTTCAGGATTCCCGCTGATAGGTCGCTTCCGGCAATGCCCGCGCCCGAATGTAAGTTAGAGGCATGCAGCGTTCCCGTCGTCCCGTCCCCTCTGTTGATTCCATTGTAAACATATTTTGCTGCTGGCATGGCCGAGGCAGGGTAAAGGGTTATGTTTCCAGCGCCGTTGTAGGCGGTATGGTAGTTTGATGAACCTGGATTAAAGACCAGCTTCTTTGCACAAACAGCAGATCCATCACTTGTATCAATTAAATTTCCGTTAATCGTCGTAGCGATTGCTGTATTCGCTGCATTGACCCCGCTGCATCCTGCGGCACTTCCCCCCGTTACTGTCCCATTCACGGTAATCGTTGCAGTTGTCCCGCTGGCAAAAACTCCATAAGCAGTTGTCCCACTTCCGCCAACCACGTTTCCAGTGATTGTTATTGTACCATTTGCACCTATACCGTAAGCCGTTGTGTCCGTTCCTCCTGTAACCGAGGCCGTAACTGTAATAACCCCCGCGCTATTCATAAATATGCCGCGCGATCCCGCTATGCCCCCACTAATAGCGCCTCCGCCCGTGCTTATTAACGTACCAGCTCCAGAAAAATATACTCCGTGCGTACTTGCCGTTGTAGTTGAGCCCAATATATTTCCACCTGAGTGAGTAACGGTTCCGGTTGTTACGTTAACAGCGAAAGCAGCATCTGCAACTATATTTCCTTGGATAATTACAGCCCTGGTACTAAGTGATATTCCGTAAGCACTCGTGCTCGTTGCACTTGAATATACATCTCCAATAATTGTTGGTATATTTGCTGAGCTCACAGTAATACAAGTTGTTGTCCCAGCTTGTATTTTTGCTGTTATATTTACCGCTGAATCCGCAGTAAAACCCCCGCCACTTGTGAGAGTGTCAATTTGAGCGCAAGTAACATTTGCATTTATTGCAATAGCCGTTTTCCCGTTTGCCCGGAGCGTATCGTCAGCGGCCAATGCAGCTATGCTCCCATCATTCAGCGGATCAAGCCAGTTACCTAAGCCAGTAGCAAGGTCATTCCACATATTCGCCGTGCCCTGAAGATTCACGCTGCTTTGTTGTGCGTACCAAATAGTTGCCATTACAGTACCTTACGGATTGCGTTCAGCCTGCCGAGAATGGATATAATCAGTGCATATACACTCTGCATGTCGGCTGACAGTTCATTCAAATCTTCATCCATGGCTAAAACATTAGGAATATAAATCATATTGTTCTGTCCCGACATTTCCCATTTTCCTTGTTCATCGACAGACGCACAGGCAAAATGCACCTGGCAGGATGTCACAAGTTCCCCGTTGATAATCGCCGTCTGCATCAATATCTGCGGAAAATAGACAGCGTTTGGGACAACCGGCATGTTTTCAAGCGGTATCGGCATGATAAATCCTCCTTAATTAAATCTTACTCAATCGTCAGGATCGACGGTCCGAAGTCCACCTTGAATGTCTCTCCGGTCAGCACCGTGATGGAACTGCCATAATCCCACCAGCAGACCAAGGCGTCCGAGGCGTTCGTGTCGTTGTAGATCACGGCGTAGCGGAAGGGGCCGAATGATCCGCCGGAAGCCGTGAAGGTGACATCGACGCCCGTAAGGGTCGCCACGCCCGCCGCCTCGGAGATGTCATTCTGGATGTCCGCCGCCGCGTATCCGTGCTCCTCCGTGATCCCGGCAAGGTCGGTCTTGACGGCGTCATCCGCCGCGCTGGGTGCGTTATTCGTGAGGTAGACGTTCAGCACATCCCCCGCCGCGTGCAGATGATGCAGCCCCTTCGCAAGCTGCTCCACAAAGTCCTGAAATTTATTGTATGTCGCCACGTTTAAGCCCTCCTTGTCATTTTATAAGCCAGCTTTCATACTGCCGCTGTGCCCTGTTTTTTATCGTATGACCTTAATCCCGCAATGCCGAGCATTCCCAAAAGGAGCTCCATCAAAACAACCGTGTCGATCGACGGCGGCGCCGGGTATTTCCATATTGCAGATCCCCATGATAAAAGCGGTTGAATCAGAAATGTATAAAAAAGCCCTACCACGCACACCCATCCCGCTGCCGGTCGCCATCCGCCCACAAATATCGAGCCGCTTGCGGCTTCAACCGCATTCACCTTTATCTGTTCGATAGCACGCTGGAAATCCTGATCCATCTGCTTGAATTCGCCGGCTTGCTGGAGTTTGATCATTTCCAGTTTTGCCTTTGCCGCGTCTTCCGCATTCGGCCAGATTTTGTCTATGATTTTACTGCCGAAATCGAATAACGAGCCAAATCCTGTTATATCAAAGCCCATTTTGTCCCCCTCACATTTTAACTGCCACGAATACAATCACCGCTATGGACGCGATGACCGCCGCGAGGCATTTGTAAAAGACGGGCTTCCCGTAAAACCATGCCAGGTCAAAAAACAAGGCAAGTCCGCCCAGCACTCCGCAAACCGTCGCAATCATAACCAGGGCGATGATGATTAGGGTTTTCATGCAGCCGCCTCTTTAATAAAATGTCGCACTTCAGTCGTCACCCTGGCCAGGCGATTCATCCAGCCCTTGAAAAATATATCCTGGCTGATGTCGCAGGCGACAATTTTGCGGTAAAAGATGTCCCGCTCCAGGAGCATGTTGCGGATGAGCTGATCCGGATCTGCATTCTTCGCCGCTTCGATGGTTTTGCTTCCCAGGATGCCGTCGAGGTCGAGGTTGTATCCCATCCGGCTTAACGCCTTCTGGAGTATGCGCGCTGCATTCTTGGGGCCGGAATTCACCCCAAAATCGAACAACAAATAATCGACGCCGCCCGGTAGCTCATCGAGGCGCATCCTGTCCCAGAACAGGCGCTTGTAGATCGGCGCCGCTTCCTCAGGCGTTTCGAGCAGGAATACATCGTCAACGTCCACGTCTCCGTCTCCGTCGAGATCTCCGTAGTCATAATCCTTGCGGTACTGCCGCAACGTCGCCAGGGTGATCCCCTGGTTCGTGGCGCCGCCCCTGTCGAGGGCGTGATCCACAAATCCGCCCTCGGAAGACAAGATCAGTTTCAGACATGCAGGGAAGTTTTCTTTCATTCCGTGCCTCGCGGTATCACGACATTCCCGGTCCTTAATTTCTTACAGGCATCGTTGCCGCATTCTATCTCGTGGTAATGGTTGTTCATTCGATGCCATACTTCGGATATTTCGCTTTTCATCCCGGTCAAGATGTAGATGATGATGGCTTGCAGGAAGCCCACTCCGATGCCGATAAGCGCTATAATGGTTGTCTCCATCTTGCCACCGCCCCTTTTTCGTGTTATGTCCCTGCCCGGCGGACGGGTCCTTGCCTGTTACCCTTCAGGGGGATGTTCGAGCATCCCGGCCCGCTCCGCTGCTTTAATGCGTCCGGTAATAGTAAATTTTCACTGTACCCGCTGCCGATCCGACATTGTTCCCGGTCAAAACCATGGTCAGGGCGCCGTTGACAAAACGCGGGCCGTAATAGGATGCACCTATTTTTGGCACTGCATGGGCGCTGACCGTCTGGCTGAGGTTGTTCAGCTCTGCGCCCATGATATCCACGGAATCGGAATCGTTTAACGCAATGTCATAAGCGGCTTGCGGCTGCACCGTGCCGGGATCTGTTGTTGCCATAAACACCCAGCCCTTGAAGCTGGAGCAAGCCGTCGAAGTCACCGTCCCGTCATCGCTTTTCGCCACCCATGACCAGGTGATGGTCGACACCTCGCTGTTGACGCTGCCATAGGACACGGTGACCACAGAAGGATCGACAGCCCAGGAAAGCGCAGGAAGCAAGAGCAGTAATATGGCCAGGAACAACTTGATGCTTTTCATATATGCCTCCTTTCTGGAGGTGGGACCGGGCAGGAGCGGGGAGTCGCGCCCCTGCCCGGTAAGAATGGTTAAGGTTGCTCGAATATCTCAATCACATCGGTTGCGTGGGCGACATAAAGGCCATATTTCCCGTTGGCTATTGTGCCGCCGGTCTGCCCGGTCACTTTGAAGGTCAGTGTTGCCCCGCTGCCGTTATAGATGAGATACTGCTGACCCGGTACGGCCGCCGGCACATAGGCATTCACCGCCCCGCTCGCGTTGGACACCGTGATGAAGCTGCACATCTTTTCTGCTACGTTGAGAGTCCAGTCGTCCGCTCCCGCAGCGTAATCGTGCGTGGCTGTGCAGTTGAGCTTTACTGTGCCTGTGGCGTCGGGGACCGTGAGCGTCCTTGCCGCCGTCGGATCTGTGACGGATACGGCCACTCGGTTAGTCCCGTCTGTTGTATTCCCGTCGAGGATCAGCGGAGTTGCGCCCGAAAGGACTGCCGCCGTCAGGTTGGTTGCACCCGTCAAAGTGAGGCCGGAACTTGCCGTGAGAAGCCCCGCCACGGTTGTCGCACCGCCGGAATCCACCTTGAATTTGACATCGGTGTAGGCGTTGTCGCGCATGACAATGAAATTGTCCTGAGCGTCGCCGTCGGCATTGCGATCAAGGGAAAGAAGGTAAGAGGCGTTTGTCTGTCCGCCCGCTGCCGTGCCCTTGACAACCAAAACCGCTGTATTTGCCACCATATCCGTCGCCGAATTTTGAATAGTCACTTCTTCGTCGGCTGCATCGAGAGAGACAAGAACGTCTTCATTGACAGTAAGGCCGCCCGTTGCAGTGATGGTCCCCGTTGCCGTGATGTTTTCATCGACCTGCACAACACCGGTCTTGACGTGCAATGCCTCGATGTTTGTAGCATCAATGGTCACGGCGTAAGAAGTACCCACGCCGGGAGCCGTGGCCGCGTCTGCCGCGTATATGACAGACCCGTCTATGGCCGCCGCATGCTGGCCTGTGCCGTTCTGGTCAAGCCTCAAAAGCTGGCCCGCCGGAATAGTCACCGCCGCCGTGGTGTTGACTTCAATTAGACCCTCGCCGGTTGCGCCCGTCCAGGCTCCGGTAATATTCAGGGCACGCTCGTCAACCATATTCGTCATCAAAATATCAATGACATCACCATCCCTCGCTACCGCTGCATCAATGTCAATTATGGGATAATCGCCTGATGCCGCAATCTGCAAGGCCGTCGCATTGCCCGTTCCGGTCTGGTCAATCTTTAACGCAGTTCCCGCAGTCCCGGCGCTCTTGACATACAATGCCTGATTCGTGCTGGAAGCGTGCGTCTCCTCTACGGTTAAGGCCGGGCCTGTTCCCGCGCCTGCAAAGTTACGCTTGATGTAGTTGGCCTCATCCTGATCGTTGTCAATCGTGATGAAACCCCTGTCCACATCAATATCGCCCGCCGTTACCTGTATATCGCCCGCCGTAATGGTCAGGACATCCGTCGAGGCATTGCCGGCAATCGTTGTGGCGCCGTACCGCTTGACGGCGAAGTCTTCCGCCGCCCCGTCATAAGCCCGGAAATAGGAGCCGGTGAACCCTGCCCCGTCGGTCACGGCTGCATTAAAGGCCGCGCCCGTAAGGACTGCACCGCTGGAGCTGTAAGAAACGCCGTACCCTGAAGTCATGGCATTTGCCGTGATGGAGATGGCCGTTCCCTCCGTCATGGCGTTGGCGGTAATGCCCACCGTCGAGGCCGTGGTCGCCCCGTCTATGATCTCGATGACATTGTCGGACGTGCGCGTGCCCGTTGCCGATAATGTCACCAGGTCGGCGGTCGTCAGGGTGTTGTTGGTGAAAACCACCATGTCGGCATTGGCCGTATCGGTGACGGTTAAGTCGCCCCCCGCCAAAACAAGGTCAACCGTCGAAGGAAGATTGACGAGGGTCGCCCCGCCGCCGAGAGTAACGGTGCCCGTCGAGGTTCCGCCGATCGTCACCCCTCCGGCGCCTGTGCCGTCCACGGTCAGCGTGGTCGCTGCCGTTTTTGCTGAAATGGCATCCTGCTGGAATGTCCCGGTCACGCTGACATTGCCGCTGAAGACGCCGTTTACCGCCGTCACATTGCCGGAAGCATCGACGTCGAAATTGGTAAAGTCGATGACGGCTGTGGTTCCCGCAATGGTGTTTGCCCCGACATCGATCGCGTTCGTCAGGGTCGCGTTGCTTGCATCGATGCCGACCGCCGCCGCCGAAGGCGTAAGGGTGATCATCGATCCCCCGTCGTCGCAGGCCAGCGTGATCGCCCCGTCTGCCGACACATCGAAGTCCGTATAATTCAGGACTCCCGTGCCGCCGATGATGTCCACGTTGCCCGATCCATACACCTGAATCGAGTTGATGGAATTCGCCGTTACGAGCAGGGCGTCGGCATCGGTGTCGGCGCTGATGACCTCAAGCACCGTGCCGTTGGTCGGGTTTCCGCTTGTCTGCTGCACCTTCAGGATGGAGATGTCGCCAAAATCGCCGGTGTTCTGGATGGTGAAGCCGTCCGCCGCGGTATGCGCCCCGGTGAGCGTGGTTGTGTAAGTCCCGAAAGTGATTGTTTTATTGGCATCAGGATTGCTGATGTCGTCCCAGGCCGTAGAACTGCCGGGAGACGCCCAGGTGAGCGTCCCGCTGCCGTTTGTCGTCAACTGCTGTCCGTTGGTTCCATCCGCCGACGGCAGGGTGTAGGCAATGCCGCGGAGCGTCAGGGATGAGCCGTCGAATCGTACCGCGCCGTCAACCTCAAGGGTGCCTTCAATATAGGCGTCCTCTCCGTTGAGCGTCACAGAGGGCGTCTCGTTGCCCACCTTCAGGTTACCCGTCAAAATGTTAAAGATGGAGCTTCCTGACGCGCCGTTGAACTTCCAGTAATTGAGCGTCATGTTGTCCATCGTATCGCCCTTGGGACCGCCCAGATAACCCTTTAAAAGTAAATTGGTGTAGTACCCGTCCCAGTTTGTGGCCGCCATAACCGGCAAGGCCGTAAACACCAGCATCACCGCAACAGCCACCCAGGAGATAAGTTTTGTTCTCATTTTTTCAAGCCCTCCTTTCGAGCTGTTGTTTAGGCCACCGCGTCTTTGATTATATAAGCAAGATCGCTGCATACGGCCTTTTCGACGATGGACATCTCCGGCTCGATCCACTGCCCGCCGCCGCCCGTTTCCTCGTCGCGGTAACGTCTGACCTTGTAGCCCGCATCGGTCGATACCTGAGTCCACCGGAATGTTTTCCATGCCGTGAGATTTTCCAGGGTCACAGCTGGGTCGATGTAGGCCGCCACAACGTGCTTGCCCCACAGCCGCTCATACACCGCCGTCTGTCCTTTTATGGCGCTGTTGTACCGGCGCTTGCCTACCAGGATTCTGTCAACCTCAAAGACTTCCGCCGCCAACTGCAAGGTCACGAGCGCCGGGTTCGCAGATGTCGAGCCGCCCTTGACATGATCCAGAAGTTGCGGATGCCGCTTGAGTTTCGTCCATACGTCTTTGCCCATAATGAGGGTGTTCGGCTCCATGAAGCAGGCGTCTTTTGCCGTATCAATCACGCCGATGGGGTCGGAGCCCGCATAATCGGAAAACTGCGATGTTCCGGAAAGGGTTGTGCGTAGCCCGGAGGTCGCATAATTCCCGTAGGTCGTCACCAGGTCGGCCACCCGTTTTTCCCAGTTGTTCAAAAGCAGATCGAGCAGGAAAGCCGTTGTTCTCTGCTCCGGCTTGATGGCCGCGTCGCTATTGGCTACAATCGCGTCGCTCAGGAAATCCCTCAAGGCCCGGTCGATACAGGCGTAGGAATCGGTCGAGCTTCCCCATGTCGCCTGATTCGCCTTGGCCTTCGGCCCCCTGAGATCGTTGGGGATGCTGAATTTATCGGCCTTTGTGAAGACCATGTATGTGTCGCTCTTGTTGTTTACCGGCACAAAAGGCGCCACCTGGGGCGCGATGATTGTGTCGTTTTGGTATTCAACCGCAAAATTGGAAAGCGGTCGGTCAACATGTACGTCTGAATGTAAAGGCATTGTTTAGCCCTCCTTTCTTGTGTTTTAGTTGTCGGCGCTGGTGCTGATATAGCTCGGCCCAACGACCATCACGTCAATGATGTCCCCGTCTTCCGTCGCGTCTTCAAGCGCAATGGCGAAATAAAGCGCATCATCTGCGGTCACTTTTACGCCGTGGTAATCGTTCCCAGATCCGAGCTTGTCCATCTGGCTGATGTCAGTGCCGGCATTGACCACCATGAGCGAACGGCCCTGGAAGACGACTTCCGCCTCCTGGTTGGCCGCACTCGGTTTGTTCTGCAAAATGCCCAGCGGCATGGTTGCCGCGCTGGTATCGCAGTAGTCAATGTTTCCGTCCGTATCGAGTGTAACGGTGTGGTACTGGTAACTGGATAAGTCCCTTTTCGCGGGGCCAGTGTATTTGAATCCTTCTCCTGTTTGTCCTGTTGCCATAATGATTTAGCCCTCCTTTCTCATGCTGTAAGCCGTTGCGAGCTTCGGGTTTTCCCGCTCTGCCTGAGCAAAAGCATCGATGTAGCTGCATTTCTTTTCGTCCTTGATTTTGCGGGCAATCGCATCCAGCTTGTCGCCCGCCTCTTTGGGATTGCCTGCTTTTTCCGACGGCTTTTCGTTTACGGGAGCCGCCGCACCGGGCACCTTCCCGGCCTCTTTGCCGTCCTCTATCAGAGCTGCGAGTCTCATTTCCCTGGTCGCCTTCTCCGCCGCCACGATCTTCAGCGCCACGTCGCCGGGCTGAGATATCCCGTCGGAAATGGCCGCCTCGATGAGCTTCTCGTGGCCGGGGATGAGGGCAGCGTTAAGGCCCATGATTCGCGCCCGTTCCGCTTCCGCGCCCGCCTTCAGGGCTTCGGCCTTTGCGGTTTCCACCGTCGCCGCTGTCGCTTGAACGCCCTCCGCTTTCCCGGCGTCGATAATCTCCTGATAGACTGCCGGGAATTTCTCCTTCATTTCAGTTATGTTCACTGTCTCAACCTCCTTTTCCGATTGTGAATAAAAGGCCGCGTCACCGGCAGCCAATCCGTTGATGAGGCTGTTGTAGGTGGAAACACCGTCCACCAAACCTGCCTCAATCGCCTGTTTTCCGATATAGATCCTTGCTCCATCAGCCATTTCCAGGGCCTTCTCCACAGATATTCGCTTGTTTCTGGCTATGTCGGAGACAAAAGCCGAAAAGAGATAATCGACCTGCTCCTGCAGGTATTCTCTCGCGTCTTTGCTGAGGGGGAAGTGCGCCGATGCAGCGCGCTTGAACTTACCCGATGTGATCTCCGTATATTTCTCGCCGGCCATTTCGTCGGCCCTGGACTGATCCACATGCGTCGCCACAACGCCAATAGACCCGACATGGACCGTATCGCCGGAGATATAGAGCTTGTCCGCCGCCGATCCAATCCAGTAGGCGCCGGAGGCCATGGCGCCATCGGTATAGGCGATCATGGGCTTCGTCCCGCGGAAGGAATACACGAGCTCGGAAAGCTCTTGTGTCCCGTCCACTGTTCCACCAGGGGAGTCGATGCGGAAAAGGACCGACATTACGGAGGGATCAGCCATTGCCTCAACCACCTGGGAGCCTATGTCCTGCATGGACGTGCCGCCGAACAGCCATGAGCAGGGCGTCGTTGCCTTAGTAAGCACGCCGGACACGTTGATCACCGCCACGCCGTCAACGAGGTCGTAGCCTCTTTCCGGGGCATCGGCCTGCTTTTGCTCATATTCCGCCTGCCCCGCGAGCAATCTTTCCTGCAATCCCTTCCAATCGACCTTTGGACCCTTCATATGGGACTGATACAGGGCCTTGATCTCCTGGAGTTTCGACGGCTCAATCGCCCATGGCGCAGTAAGGACATCGAGAATTCTCATTCTTCCTGCTCTCCTTTCGGAAGGTATTGTATTTGCGGTTTTCTCATCTGCACGGGCTGCCAGAGGCCGATCTCCGCCAGCTCTTTTCTCTCCTTGCGGATGCGTGGCAGGTTCTTTTCCATGTCGCCGCCCGTGATGAGGGTCGTCTCTTCGTCGAGGGTGCTGATGCCTAACTCCATACGCTCCTTTGACGCGCTCACGTCCTTTGCGGGGTCGATATAGCCGGGAGCGTCGCCCACCCAGACAGCGCCGGCGTAGGACTTGCGCAGCAGGGGATCCGAAAAGAAACCCGGGGCCGCAATTCTGCCCGCCGCGATGGCCTCGTATAGCCATATCTCATAAACGGGCTGGCAGAAGTTCAGTGCCAGCCATGCCCGCCGGCCGCGGAAAAACCGCCAGGCCTCCAGGAGCGCCGCTCTCGATGCGGAATAAGATGAGGAGAAGTGCCGGACGATGATCTCATAGGGAATTTCGAGGGCCGTCCCGATCTGCTCCATGATGGCCTGAACGAACGGGGAAAATGCGGTGTTTGGCCGAAGCGGGTTTGCGGTGTCAATGCTCTCGCCTTTTGCCAGGCCGACAATCGCGCCGTTCCCCAGCTTCATATCCGTATCCGTAGACGTTGCCCCGGTCTCCGCTCCAAGGCCGGTAAAGTCCACGTCCAGCCCGCCGCCCTCAGTCTTGATGAAGACGGTGAACATGGACGAGATGACCGCCGCCATGAGCTCCGCCTCGGTGTAGCGGTCCAGCATCTTCAGGGATTCGATGACGGGGGCCAGGTAGGGGACGCCCCGCGTCTGCCCGGGGCGCAAGACACGGTAGTTATGGATGACGTTTCTAAGGTCTGTTTTGGCCCCGAAAGCGGGAACGACCGTCCAGGTGAATGATTTCTTTGATACAATGTCAGAGCCGGGATGCTGATTCAGGATGTGGTAGGCCGTCGGAGCGCCGTTTGGGTCCTTCTCAACGCCCTCGACAAGGGTTTCGGTGTTCTGTTTCCACTTTTCGTTGCATATCCGGTCGGCCTCGACGATTTGCAGTTTAAGCATATAGGGAAAATTGCCGCGCTTGAAGCGGGGCGTCAGGGTGAAGACATCGCCGTTTTCAAGGGTCTGGCGGAAAACAAGCTCCTGGATGGAGGCAAAGTTTTGTGTCCTGGCCGCATCGCACTCCTGGGACTCCGCCCAGAGACGGAATTCCCGCTCCGTCTTCGCCTCCCATTCATCCGCCTGATCTTCATCCATGCGGATCACGTCGCGATCGATTCTTGACTGGAGTTTCAGGCCGGTGCCGACGGTGTTTGTCAGGGCGGTGGAAATTGCGCCCACGGCGAGAGGGGTGTTGCGGCAGAGGTCGCGGGAACGTTCGCGGAGCTTCGGCAGGTCGTAAAGCAGATCGGAGTCGGCGTCTCCCGTGGATGTCACCCATTGCTTTGTTGACCGGCGGGACGAAGACGCGCCGAAATAGGAGCCTGTCCAGGCCATCATCGCACGGCCGCGGATCCGCTTTGCCGCCCTGATCGGGTCGAAATAGCCGATTGCGCGGTCGATCAGGTTCGGCTTGATCTGCTCCGGCGTCAGCATGGGGTGCCTCCCAGCATTCGGAGGCCGCCGCGGGTTTGAGATTTAACCTCAGTATTCCATTTAGTCACCATTTCGGAGGCATGTTTTCGATCCCGCAGGACTGATCGGCTCGTGTTTCCGCTTGAAATTTGATAGCCAAGCCTGCGACTCTCCGCGAGCCAGAAAGCAAGTTCCGCTTCCGCCTGTGCAAGGGTGATTCCAGCCATTCTTTAACCTCAAGATATAGTGGTTTCCAAAGACGGCTACACCATAACATGGGGTTTTTGAAAAAAAGGGCCATCGGACAGCTATTGACCGGAAATAGACCGCCTTTATACCGGCTATTGACCACTAAAGTTCTTGACAAGGTTTTTTAGGTGTGATTCGGGGGGGCAAAAAATAGACGAAAAAAGGCATAAAAATGCCCCGGCGATGATGTTGTTCACCGGGGCTTTTTACAATGTTGTCATGGTGTGCCCTGAGCTTGTCGAACGGTCGAACCATGACAAACCACTAACATACACCCTTCGACAAGCTCAGGGTGACAACACTATTTTCATGCTTCGTGTTTATCCGTTGCCTTAATGCTGATCCCGACGATGCGGCCGCATCGATAAACCTCTTCCGGTCTGTCAATGTAATGCACATTGATATCGCCGATGCAGCGGGATATGAATTCAAGGACTTCGTGCATCTGCCGCCTGTTGTAGGCCGCTAACGTCTCGAAGATGATGCCGAACCGCTGCCTGTCGTCGGGATCGAGAAGCGCAATCAGGCTTTGATAACGCTCGTGCATGCAGGCCCAAAGAAAATCAAGCTCTATCGTGCCGGTTTCGATCTCGGATCCGACGGGGTGACGGTAAACGACCGTCCCGTCCTCTTGCTCCTCCCTGATAATGGGATAGTCGTCCGAAGGCACGGGCGGGACCTCGTGCGCGCATTTCCGCTTTGAAGACTTGTTTTTAGCTGTCATGGCGCACCTCCCGGCCTGATCGGCCATCATCCGTATGAATATGCAGCGGGCGGGCGCAGGTACAGGAATGACGCTCCGGATCAAGGGCAAGGCCGCGAAGATGCCGCTCCGCGCCGCCGGGCACGCGCTTGTGATAATGGCGCAGATGCTCCACGCCATAGAGGGTGCGGAAAAAGGATTGCCTGTCGAGGACAATCAAGTCCTCCGCGGCGGCATATTCCCGATAGGCATTGTAGAGGTCTTCCTTCCGGACGGACAGATCATCGCCAAAGATGCAGCAAGCGTCCAGGAAGGCGCGTACATCGCCGCCGCCTGCCGGCAAGGCATCGCGTTCGCGCATGCTTTCGCAAAGTTCGGCGTAATCCCGGAGGACTTCCTCTTTGGATTGGGGCGTTTCGGCCAGGCGTCCCAGTTGGCAGCAGATGTCCAGAAGCCGCACACGGAGGCCGAGCTTGATCCCCCGGTGGCTTTGCCTGATCTGCGCCCAGAGTTCCGGGGAGACGCGGCTTGCCGTCCCCTCGATGCGGCGGGTCAGCTCATCCTCCATCCTGTTGAAGGCGGCGATGTAGGCGAGCTTGAACTGCAGCGCCCGTGCGCCCGTAAAGCCCATGACCAGGATGGTAAAACCGTCGCGGGTGATCTGGTACATGGATTGCGCACGACCATAGGAATCCAGGTAAGAGATCAATCCAAAATTGGATTGATTGAATTCCTCCGGTACCTCCATGTTTTGGATGGTCCGCAAGACATGACCGTGTTGCTTGCCGAATACCTCGGCGATATTGAGGCTGGTGGTAACGGGTTTTTGGTTGACCAGGGATACGACGGGAAAGATTTGGCGTTTAGCAGACATGATACTTACCTCCTGTTGGTTTAGTATCCGGCGTTAATGAGCGCCGGGGCTCAACTGCCTCCAACAGAAGGCGGGGCTTATTCCCCTTACGGGTTTTGTATTCGGCCCTCTTGCCCCGACATATCGCCGTTTTCATGTCTGCCCGGTGAGGGGCATAAAAAAACCGCAATTCTCGGAGCGGATCAGCCGCTGTTGGTTCAGTGCGACAAGTCTGCCACGGGTTTTGTGGTTTTGTCAAGAAATTTATTATCCCTTTTCTTTTCATTCTGTTAATATATTTTCCCTCATCAATCGCACATAACTTATTATTATGCTTTAAATAATAATACTTTCTGCAACTGATTTGATTGCTCTTATTAATCTCACACGTTGCATTATATTTTCACAATCAGGATATACATCGATTAAAGCAGTAAGGTATGCTATCTTTTCAAAGCATTCACCGGTTGATAATTTATGTTTTATGCCGTCATACCAAATGGAACGCGAATTAGACCCACGCACACTGGGCAAACTGCTTTCTGTGCATCGTGCAACGGAAAGGTTATTTCCAAATGCGGAAGAATTAATATCTGGCATTGGTCTCATACCTCCACTGAAGATTGTGATAGTTGGTCGGAACCGATAACAATATTTCATCAGATGCTTCAAAACGGCATGGAATATAATGGCGCGCAAATCGAAATACCGATAAGAAAAAATAATATATTACATAGAGCAGATGCAGTATTTCCAAATGGTAAGATTGTTGAAGTTCAATGTTCCCCATTGTCACCAGATGACATTGAGAAAAGAGAATGTTTTTATGAGAATATGGTTTGGTTATTTGATATTCAAAACGCATATGATTCACAAAAATTCCTCGTAAGAGAGAATAAAGGTTATTTTACTTTTCGTTGGAAGCATCCTCAAAAATCTATCACGTATGCAAATAAGCCTGTTTATCTTTATCTTGGGTTAAATTTATTGTTCAAAGTTGAAACATTGTATAAAAACATACCATGTGGTGGTTGGGGCCAAATAATAACATGGTCAAATTTTCTGAATGAGATGAAAAAATAATGCATGTCAATATCGTCTTTACTTTCGTCATGTTTTTTCTCCTTTCTTCATGTTTATTGGCGGTCACGGGAGATCCTCGGCGTTCAAAATTTCATCGGGAACGTGCTTCGCCGATGTCCTGGTGACGAGTCTGAAAAACTCATCGATATTTTCAGTGTGGGCATAGCATCGGCCATCCATATACAACACCGGCATCCCCATTTTCACAAATTTAAAATAGAGATGCCGCGATATCCCGGCGTAATCCATGATCTCCTGGCGGCTGGTCAAAACCCTCTTGATGGTACTCGCCTCACTCATTCAACGCCTCTGCTTATTTGACGATGTCTCTCCTTCTTGATCACCTCGCCTGTCTGTGTTTTCAGGTGCTTTGCCATCATCTGCAAGGACGGCATCCATGAGCCATCGGCACAGGCCGCGGCCAGGCACTCGGCATCGAGGAGGTGGTTCGCCTTCCGCACACGCACCCAGGTCTTCTTGCCTTTTTTATCACGCCGCAGCTCTTCGGCCAGGAGCTGGCGGGCATAGTCCTCGCCTGTCGCTGCATGCAGGAAAAAGCGCTGGGACTCTTCCTTGACACCGGTGACGTTTCCCTTTGCATCCAGCTCCCGGCCCCGCTCCAGACGGTAATGGATGAGCGCCTTCAGGGCGTTTACATTGAGCAGGCGGAGTTCGAGGCCGCCGGGAATGGCCTTCTGTGACGAGGGGAACTTGTCGATGGTCGTCACGCGGACGGTCTGGAGTTGAGTATGGGATGCGCCCTTGCATCCATAAACCTTATACACGGGTTTCTTGGAAATGCTGTCCCAGCCGATGGGCGGCTGATTTCTGAGCCACTGGTATATTTCCTCCGTGCGGGACCAGTCGTCGGAATCCGTCTCGCCGCCGCCCGTGTCGATGGCGGTCCGCCAGATCCCCATTGTCTTGTCTGAATCATGAACACGGTAGGCTGTATTGAAAACGAGATTACTGACATCGTCCCAGTTGGCCAGCGAACCATACTGAATCAGCCATGATGTGAGGTCCTCCGCCCAGGCCCGGACGACAAACCAGAAGCTGAGCTTCTGGCAATCAATGCCGCAGGTCAGGGTGATGGCTTCCGGGAGAACGATCAGGGGCGGAAGGGCCGTTCGGTGCTCCAGGATTTTGTCTTCTTCCTTCGTGGTGATCGTCTCGCGGTAGACCTCGGCCTCATGCTGGGTGATGAAGACATACTTTTTTGCCGGGTCTTCCTTGCCGCGGAGATAGGCGGCCACGACGCTGGACAGTGAAATGAACGGCGAATACCAGGACGGGAGCTGAAATCCCACGACAACCGGCCGTTCTACGGGATCGTCGGCCTGCCAGAAGCCCGCACGGACGGCTAAATTGCGCCGGTAATCGTCCCAGAGCATGCCGCAGGCGACGCACTGGTAATGCGCCAGGCGCTTACGCACGAGCTCGCGGGGATCCCGGCAACTCTCCGGCCAGGTGAACTGGTTGAAGACCATGCGCTGCGGCGCCTTGCAGATCGGGCAGACGGCAAAATAGTGACGGATCTCGTCGGCCTCCGTCTCAAGGGCCTTGCCGATAAGGCTTGTTTCATCCGTGGGGGTGGATATGTCAATGATCTTCTTTGTGTCCGGATAGGCGTTGGTGCGCATGTCAGACAGGGAACGGGGATCCGCTTCCTTGCCTGAGAAATCGGGGAACTTGTCTGTCTCGTCCCGGATCAGGTAACGGACGGACTCGGAGGCCATCTCCGCCGCCGAGGTCGCCCAGGCCATCATCAGATCCATGCCGTTGATGAACTGGACGGCCAGGGTGGTGGTGTCGGCGGCGTGGGGGCTCATCAGCTCGGCGATCCGAGGCGTGCCGCGGAATGTGGGAAGGATGCGCCGGCGGATAATGCGCTTCGTGACCTTCTCGTCGGGCATGATGTACATGGCGGGGCCGGGGTCCTGGTCAATGCAGTAGAGAAGGAAGTTGAAGGCCACCTGCGTCTTGCCCGTCTGAGGGGCGAACTGGAGGATGATCTGGCGCACCCAGGGAAGGTTCAGGGTATCCATGGGCTCGACCAGGTAGGGCGTGACGCTGTTATCCCAGCGGCCTATCTTCGGACCGTTGGTAACAATCCGGTACCTGGCGGCCCACTGGGAGATGATGAGTTTCTCCTTCTTGCGGAAGATGCGGCGCTCGCCGGGGGTGAAGATCAGGATGTCCGGCGGGGGCGGGAGTGGCTGAAGGTTTTGGGAGTACGGCATGGCGGCGTTGATCATTCCTTGTCCTCATCTTCGGCAAGCATATCATCGTTTCCGGACAGGCTGATCGGCGGCGGCACCTTGAATTCCTTTTCTTCCGCGTAGTGCTCCAGGAAATCGCCGATCCTGTCCAGGAGATGGTCGACCAGGTCGGAGACCTTGCCGTCCTCCCCATTCACCAGGTGGATGATGCCGGCGGACTCGGAGCGGGCAAAACTCTCCAGGTCATTCCGGATCACGGCGGCGCGCTTGGCCAGCTCGAGCTCAAAGAATTCCTTGGGAACATAATCTCCGGAAAAGGCCCGCGTCTTGATTTCCCAGTGTTCGGCCTGGGCCATGGCTTTTCTCGTCTCCGCAACGACCCTTTCCTGTTGGAGCTGGTCGAGCTTTCCCGTATCGCTGCCGTCGCGGCG
>Ga0265297_10005428_pt1 | contig 19466 bp, 21 predicted proteins | sample Munlanlwell13791_FD_192502 | JGI IMG/M metagenome (GOLD analysis project Ga0265297, IMG submission 192502) | Leachate microbial communities from a municipal landfill in Southern Ontario, Canada - Leachate well 137-91 | ecosystem: Engineered > Solid waste > Landfill > Unclassified | place...
CGTCCGTGACAGAGACGGTAGAGGTGCGGTTTTCTGAAGCCGACGGAGTGGATGAGGTAGTGATCGTGGAGAAAGGATAAAATGCTTTGGACGCGTAAAGACCTGCTGGGGCTGGAGGAATTAAGCAGGGAAGAGATCGAATTTATTTTAAGCACCGCCGAATCATTTAAAGAGGTTTCTACGCGCGACATCAAAAAGGTGCCGGCCCTGCGCGGCAAGACGGTCGTGAATTTATTTTACGAACCCTCTACCAGGACGAGGGTTTCCTTTGAGGTTGCGGCAAAAAGGCTTTCCGCGGACGTGATTAATATCGCGACGGAAACATCAAGCGTAAAAAAGGGAGAAACACTCATCGATACAGGCGCAAATATCCAGGCATTAAAGGCGGACATCATCGTGATGCGGAATAATTATTCCGGAGCCGCAGTCATGCTGGCCAGGCACGTAGATATAAGCGTGGTGAATGCCGGGGACGGCTGGCACGAACACCCCACACAGGCGCTGCTGGACATGTTCACTCTGAAGGAGAAATTGGGTAAGATCGAAGGGCTGAATGTCGCCATAGTCGGGGACATCGCCCATTCGCGGGTCGCCCGTTCAAATATCTGGGGGCTGACCAAGCTGGGGGCCAAGGTTACGGTCTGCGCACCGCGCATGCTTATCCCGGTAGGCATAAAAGACATGGGGGTTAAGGTAACGCATGATATAGAGGAGGCCCTGCATCAGGCAGACGCTGTAAATGTACTGCGCATGCAATTCGAACGCGATGAGGAGAATGCCTTTCCAAAACAGCTGGAATATTTTAAGAATTACGGCATAACGAGAGAGAGGCTGGAGAGAGCCAAAAAGAACATCATCGTTATGCACCCCGGACCGATCAACCGGGGCATCGAAATCTCAAGCGAGGTGGCCGACGGCAATAATTCGGTCATACTGGAACAGGTCACCAATGGCATCGCGGTCCGCATGGCCGTTTTATTCTTAGTGGCACAGGGGAGAGACGGGGAAAATGAATCTGTTGATTAGAAATGGGCTTGTGGTAGACCCGGCAAATAGAATCAATCAGGTGATGGATATCTTTGTTGAGGGAGGGAAGATATCCAGGGTAACAAAGGATATCGATGCGAAGGCCGATAACGTGATAGATGCCCGGGGATTAATAGTAATGCCGGGGACTGTGGACATGCACGTTCACTTAAGGGAGCCCGGCAGGGAAGATAAAGAAACCGTTCTATCGGGCACATCCGCCGCATTAAAGGGCGGGGTGACTTCGCTGTTGGCCATGCCTAATACATCTCCGGCGATCGATTCTGTGGAGAATATAAAATTGCTCCAGGGCATAATCAAAAGAGATTCAAGATGCGATTGTTTTATCAGTTCAAGTATAACAAAATCCCGTCTCGGTGCAGAAACGGTTGACATAGGAGCGGTAAAGCGCGCGGGCGCGCTTGCTATGACTGACGATGGTTCCTCTGTGGACGATGAGCGGGTATTTACCAGGGCCTTAAGAGACGCCAAAAAACACGGTTTACTGGTCATTGCCCATTGCGAAGATAAAGGCCTCTCCGGTAACGGCGTAGTGAACCTAGGGTTTATTTCAACAAAACTAGGCCTGCGAGGGATACCCAAGGAATCGGAATACAAGAGGGTCCAGCGCGATATAATGCTGGCGCAAAAGACAGGCGCGCGCCTGCACATAGCCCATGTAAGCTGCGCGGAATCGGTAGAGGCTATCGCCAGGGCCAAGAAAAAGAGCCCCCGTATTACCTGTGAAACGGCCCCGCATTATTTTTCCTTATCCGAAGAGGACTTGGTGGATTATGATACGAACATGAAAATCAATCCCCCGCTCAGGAGCAGGCATGATGTGGCGGCGATAAAAGAAGGGCTAAAGGCGGGAATTATAGACGTCATTGCCTCCGATCACGCCCCGCACACGGAAAATGAGAAGAATATAGAATTTGACCGTGCGGAGTTCGGCAAGATCGGCCTTGAGTCCGGCCTGGCGGTAAGCATCACGGAATTGATCGAGAAAGCAATATTAGATTGGCCGGGATTGGTGGAAAAGATAGCCCTGAACCCGGCGAGGATCCTCGGCATTCAAAAGGGGACACTAAGCCCCGGCTCTTGCGCGGATATAGTTATTGTCGACAGCAAAAGAGAGCTCATCCTGAAAAAAGAAGATATTGTTTCCAAATCGAAAAACTCACCTTTTCTTAACAGAAAACTCAAAGGTGTGGTAAAATATACTATTCTGTCGGGGAAAATCGTTTACGTAAATCCCGCTTAGCTTTCGTTAAGTCCGTTAGCTTCGTTATTGCCGTTAATTGCGTTATAGCGGCGATAACGGACCAAACGAACACAACGAACTTAACGGCCATGAAGTTCTTGTTAACAAAAGAATTGGGCAGGTTTACCAAATGGCTCAGGATCCTGGGATTTGATGCAGCCTGTTTTCAGGGAAGAGAAGCCGGTTCATTGATAATCCAGGCATTAAGAGACGACAGGATCGTCCTGACAAGGAACAGCCGCATCCGCGCACGCACAGGCTTACGGATCATTCTGCTTAAATCGGAAAAACTCCACGAACAGTTCAGCCAGCTGCATAGAGAAATTGGCTGCAAAATTGACCCGGCCGCGATGTTTACCCGCTGCATTATTTGTAATACAGAGTTAAAACACATTGAAAAAAAAGCAATTAAGGATAAAGTGCCGGAATACGTATTTAAGACCCAGGAGGATTTTTTTGCGTGCCCCCACTGTTGCAGGGTTTATTGGCAGGGGACGCATTGGGGAAACGTTCATGAAATAATGAAAAAAATGGGGATTACCCATAGTTCATGCGAGGATGTCTAATATGGAATTCATAGCAGACCTACATATTCATTCAAAATATTCGCGGGCAACGAGCCGCGACATGGACGTTGCACATATATCCGAGTGGGCCAAATTAAAAGGCATTACCCTTATGGGAACAGGTGATTTTACTCATCACCTGTGGCTGGAAGAGCTGAAGCACAGCCTCGAGGACCTCGGCAACGGCTTATTTAAATGTAAGGACACTTATTTCATCCTGTCGGCGGAAATCAGCAGCATATATTCCAAAAAAGGCAGGACCTACCGTATCCATAATCTTGTTTTCAGCCCTTCGCTTAAAACCTGCGATAAGATACACTCTACCCTTTCCAGGTACGGGAATTTAGCCTCTGACGGCAGGCCCATCCTGGGATTGGATGCGGCGGACCTGGCCAGGATCATCTTCGATATTGACGAAAACTGCATGATAGTGCCGGCCCACGCCTGGACGCCTTGGTTCAGCCTATTCGGTTCAATGTCCGGCTTTGACAGGATAGAGGATTGTTTCGAAGACCAGACGGCAAAGATCTTTTGCATTGAGACAGGCCTATCCAGCGACCCGGCGATGAACTGGAGGGTGTCGGCGCTTGACAAATACACCTTGATCAGCAATTCAGACAGCCACAGCCCGGCTAAAATCGGCAGAGAGGCGAATGTCTTTAACTGCGACCTGGATTATAAAAGTATCAGGCAGGTACTGAAAAACAAAGATAAAGAGAAATTCCTTTACACGATAGAATTTTTCCCCGAAGAGGGCAAATATCATTTTGACGGGCACAGGCTTTGCGGCATAAGTTTTTCTCCCGAAGAAACAGCGAAGCACGCAGGGAAATGCCCGAAATGCGGCAAGGCGGTTACCGTCGGAGTGATGAACCGGGTCAATCACCTTGCGGACCGGCACGAAGGGTTTGTCCCCTCAGGCGCCATACCTTATAAGAACTTAATCCCGTTCGATGAGATCATTGCCGAGGCAAAAGGGGTAACTAAAACCTCGGTCGCAGTCGAAAGAGAATACAGAAGCCTGGTTTCCAAATTCGGGACAGAATACGAAATTCTGCTTCGGGCATCCAAGGAAGAACTTCTCAAGGGCCTGCCGCAAAGAGTCGCCGAGGGGGTTTTGCGGGTGAGACAGGGAAGGGTCCGAATACAGGCGGGATTTGACGGGGAATACGGGAAGATATCGATCTTTGACGAGGGCGAAGAGAAGAAAAGTGAACAGCAGTTAAGCCTTTTTTAAAGGCACTATATGATAAAAAACTTTTTCGTTAATAATGTAACCTTTAGAAAGCAAGACCTGGGGGAAGGCTTGATTGTAAGCGGGGAAATAGCCAATAAGACAGGAAAAAATTTTCAATCAGTAGTCTTTCGAATAGTCATTTTCGTAAAGAACAAGAGCCTTCCCGCGGGAAGGACCCTTTTGACCATAAACGGTTTTTCTACCGGTCAAGTGAGGGTCTTTGAGAAAAAAATGGAAGACTTGGCATATAACGAAGTAATTAATAGTATTACCAATTGCGAGATTTTAGTCGAAAGTGCTTATTAAAAAGTAATAACGCGCCTGCCCCCGTAGTTTTGCTGTGTAAATGTAATCGTGGGGACACAGCGGAAACTTGTAGATAATGCGCCTGTGGCCCAATGGATAGGGCACCAGCCTCCGGAGCTGGGTGTGACAGTTCGATTCTGTCCAGGCGCATAAGACTCGTTATGATGAATAAAAAAGCCGTAGCTGTAGTTGGAGGTCATAATTGTGATGCCGAAGTGGAGTTGATTGCCCAAGATTTAGGCAAAAAACTATATAAAGTGGTAGAAATTGTCATTTGTGGGGGCCTAAGTGGAGTAATGAGTGCTGTTTGTAAGGGATTTAAGCAGGCAGGTGGCATAACAATAGGTATTATACCAGGTTACGACAAAAATGAAGCCAATGAATTCGTGGATATAATAATACCTACGGGATTAGGTTTTGCCAGAAACGTGCTGGTGGTCAAAAGCGCGGATGTAGTTGTTGCGTTGCCGGGAGAAGAAGGTACTCTCTCCGAAATAGCCTTTGCCTTGCAATTCAACATCCCGGTCGTTAGCTTGAATTCCTGGGATATCCCCGGTGTTGTAAAAGCCAAGAGCGTTGATGAGGCGATAAAAGAGGTCCAAAAAAAGATATGAAACAGAGGAAAATGAGTGTGATTATTTTAGGCGGCGGCCCTAACAGGATCGGCCAGGGGATAGAATTTGATTATTGCTGCTGCCACGCGAGCATGGCCTTAAAAGAAGAGGGGATAGACAGCATCATGGTCAATTGCAACCCCGAGACCGTTTCCACGGATTATGATACTTCAGACAGGCTGTATTTCGAGCCGATAACCGTTGAAGACGTTATGAATATAATTGAATTAGAGGAACCTATGGGTGTCATAGTGCAGTTTGGAGGCCAGACGCCGCTTAATTTGGCAGTACCCCTGCGCAAATTAGGAGTAAATATATTAGGAACAAGCGCAGACAGCATTGACATCGCCGAAAACCGGGAGCGTTTTAAGCAGATGCTGGACAAGCTCGGCCTTCTGCAGCCGGAAAACGGGACTGCCTTTAAATACGAAGAGGCCAGGGAAGTGGCCAGGCGCATAGGGTATCCTGTTTTAGTCAGGCCTTCGTACGTATTAGGCGGCAGGGCCATGGAGATTGTCTATGATGAGGATAAATTGGAGCAATTCATTGCCGCAGCGGCCAGGGTTTCCGGGGAGCACCCGATATTGATCGATAAATTCCTGGAAGATGCTACTGAAGTTGACGTTGATATGATCGGGGATGGCCGCATTTTCGTCATCGGGGGGATCATGGAGCACATAGAAGAGGCGGGCATCCATTCCGGAGACTCTGCAATGGTGCTGCCGAGCTTCACGTTGCCGGAGAAGATCCTGGCAAAAATCCGCTCGGCAACATATGAGATGGCGAAGGAGCTGAAGTTGGTAGGCCTGATGAATGTGCAATACGCCATAAAGGATGAAAAACTTTATGTATTAGAGGTTAATCCGCGCGCTTCACGCACAGTGCCGTTTGTGTCCAAGGCAATAGGGGTACCTTTGGCAAAATTATCAACTAAGGTCATGCTGGGCAAGACATTGAAAGATTTGAAGTTTACCCGGGAGATAATACCCGGATATGTGTCTGTCAAAGAATCGGTTTTTCCCTTTAACCGTTTTTCAGGTGTTGATATAATCCTGGGCCCGGAGATGAAATCTACCGGCGAGGTAATGGGCATGGATAAGGATTTCAGCCTTGCTTACATCAAAAGCCAGCTGGCAGCGGGGCAAAACCTGCCGTTAAAAGGGAACGTCTTTATTTCGGTACGAGACAGGGATAAGCCCTCGATTGCGCCGGTCGCAAAGAAATTACATGATTTGGGATTCCGCATTTACGCTACCAGCGGCACCAGGGGCGTCCTTGAGAAAAGCGGGATCCCGGTCGGACCGCTCTTTAAAATCGCCGAAGGAAGGCCCAGCGTGCTGGACCTGATGAAAGACGGGAAGATCCAGCTGGTAATAAATACCCCCTCAGGAAGGATACCCCGCCAGGACGAGATAAGGATAAGGACCCGGGTCATTGCCTGCGGCATTCCATATACTACCACGATATCCGGGGCGCAGGCGACGGTGAAAGGAATAGAGGCCCTCCGGGAAAAAAGATTGGATGTTAAGCCGCTTCAGGAATACCATAAACAGGCTGCCGTAAGCAGGCGTGGAAAAAGAAATGGAAAGAATAAGCGTAAGAACAAATAGCCGCACAGAATTAATCGATATAACCGACAAGGTCAGGAAAATAGCCGAAGGCAATACAGCCAAAAACGGGGTCTGTATCGTGTTCTGCCCGCACACGACCGCGGGGCTTTCGATTAATGAAAATGCCGATCCTTCCGTCAGGAAGGATATAATCAACTCATTAAATAAGCTTGTGCCTCAGGGCGCCGGTTATTCGCACGCCGAGGGAAACGCAGACAGCCACATAAAATCCTCTTTTTTCGGTTCTTCCCTTTCTGTTTTTGTGGAGGACGGCGCTTTGGCGCTGGGGACCTGGCAGGGGATTTATTTTTGCGAGTCGGATGGCCCGCGCGAGAGAGAGGTCTGGGTCAAAATAATCAAGGAGTAAGGTCATGCCGGAGCTGCCGGAAGTAGAGACTATAAAAAGAGAACTCGGGAAAGTCATAGTCGGCAAGAAAATAGCGAACGTCATCATAAATAACCCCAGGGTCATCCTTGAGCCTAAAAGAGAGGATTTTGTCAGGGATATAAAAAACTGCCTCGTCAAAAATGTCCTTAGAAAAGGCAAGCTTTTGATCCTGGAACTGTCTTCAGGGAAATCCCTGGCTATTCATCTTAAGATGACCGGGCAGCTTATTTATCCCGGAACCGCAAAGGCAAGCCGTGTGAGCTTTAAGTTCTCGGACGGCAAGCTGCTTGATTTCAACGACCGCAGGCTGTTTGCCGAGATACGGCTTGTGGATGACTGGCGTAAATTAAAATTTGTCCAGGGTCTGGGCCCTGAGCCCTTTGATTTAAGCGCCGGGCAATTCAAAGAAAAGCTCTCGGGCAGGAAAACGAAGATAAAGCCGCTGTTAATGGACCAGACTTTTATTTCCGGGATAGGAAATCTTTACGCCGCCGAAGCGCTCTTCAGGGCCGGGATCGACCCGCGCAGGACAGCGATGAGCCTGTCTGACCGGGAAAAGGAGCGTCTTTTAGAAGAGATACGGGATACTCTGGAGGAGGCAATAAAATATAAAGGGTCTTCGGTGGACCAGTATGTGCAGCTGTCGGGAGAGGCGGGAGATTACGCGAGGCATCATAAAGTATATGGCAGAGAAGGCAAGCCCTGCCCGGTTTGCAAGGCGCCGATCAAGAGGATCGCCCTCGGCGGACGAGGCACTTACTTCTGCCCCGGCTGCCAGAAATAAAAACATGAAAAAACGCATCCAGATACAGGGGTTCCTTATATTTGCCGCTACGGTAGGCGTTGCCCTGTTTCATAAATACATATTCCAGGACCGTTCGGAAATAACCCTCAATAGAATCCTGGGCATCCTGGGCGCGCTGTTCTTTTTCGGCGGATATTTTTTACGCGTCGCAGCGCGGGGGAATAAATCGGAACAAAACCCCGACGGCAAAACCCTTGTTTCCTGTGGGCTGTATGCGGTGACGCGCAACCCCATGTATCTGGGCACGCTGCTTATAGGCCTGGGAATAAATTTTTTTCTTTTTAAATGGTGGGTGGGGTTAGTGTTCCTCGTCGTTTACCTGGCTATTTATATACCGCAGATCAACCGGGAAGAGCAGAAACTGTCCGCCCTTTTCGGAGAGGACTTCAGAAGTTATTGCGTTAAAACACCCAAATTCTTCCCCAATATCTTCAGGGTATCTCTGCGCAATTTCAAGGTAAAACAGCAGTGGTTTAGAACAGAGCTCCATTCTTTTATAGCAGTTTTGATTTGTATTATAGCGATAAAGATATTGGCGGGATTACTGGGTTAAAATTGCATGAAAATATTTCAGGGTAAACTCAAAGTCAGGGGCAAGGAATTTATCGGCAAGGATTATTTTAAGCTCGCGTTTGAATCCGGGTTTATGGCCGGCTGCGCCAGGCCAGGGCAGTTTGTCGAGATAAAGGTTTCTGATTCAAACGAGCCGCTTTTGCGCCGGCCTTTGGGCATCCACAGGGTCAGGGGCAGGAACTTTGAAGTTCTCTGCGAAATAGTAGGGAAGGGGACCCAGGCCCTTTCACAGGCAAAGGCAGGAGAATGCCTGGATGTCATCGGCCCGTTAGGGAACGGGTTTGATCTTGCGCCGTACGCGCTACGCCGTACGCAATGCATCCTGGTGGCAGGAGGGATGGGGGTTGCGCCGCTTCTGTTCCTGTCAGAAAAACTAAAGTTACAAAGCTGCAAAAGCGCAAAGCCGCTTGTCCTGCTTGGCGCAAAGACAAACAGCCATATCCTCTGCACAAAGGAATTCAAGGCTTCTGGCTGCGCAGTAGAGATCGCCACGGATGACGGTTCCCGCGGATTTAAAGGCAGGGTCACCGATCTCTTAAGAAAGGTTCTGCGAGAAAACGAGACAACGGGAAAACGAGACAACGGGCTTGCGATCTATTCTTGCGGACCTGAGCCCATGCTCAAAGAAATTTCGGCTATATCGAACGATTATAATATCCCGGCGCGGATCTCCCTGGAAGCACATATGGCCTGCGGCATAGGGGCGTGTTTAGGATGCGTCGTAAAGACAACGGATGGTTTTAAGCGGGTATGCAAGGAAGGCCCGGTTTTTGACGCGCGTGAGATTGTCTGGCAGAATGAAAAGGAATAATCAATGATTTTGTTAAAGATATTTTTTGAATTCTTTAAAATAGGGCTTTTCACGTTCGGCGGGGGATATGCGATGATCCCTTTGATCGAAAAAGAGATCGTGAATAAATATCACTGGTTGAGCACGGAGCAGTTTATTGACCTTGTTGCCGTTGCAGAGATGACGCCGGGTCCCTTCGCAGTCAATTCCGCCACATTTGTGGGATACAAGGTGGCTAAATTCTGGGGTTCGGTAGCAGCTACCTTAGGCGTAGTCCTGCCTTCGTTCATGGTGATCTTAGCCATCGCTACGGTTTTCTTTTCATGCCAGAATAATCAGTTAGTGCAAGCTGCCTTTAAAGGCTTAAGGCCGGCTGTTTTGGGCCTGATTATTGTAGCTGCTTTAACTGTCGGTAAAATCGCCATTCAGGATTACAAGTCCGTACTCGTGATTATTTTTGTAGTTTCCGGGATTTATTTTTTTAAGGTGCATCCTATTTTGGCCCTGATAATTTCGGCAATCGCCGGGATATTATTTTTCAGGTAAATAAAATGAACCCAGATATATCTGTTAAAATCGGCAAGCTCAGATTAAACAATCCTGTAATGGTCGCTTCGGGTACTTTCGGCTATGCGGAGGAATTCGGGGAATTTATGGATCTTGAAAAACTCGGGGCCATAGTGACCAAGACCATTACATTAGAGCCGCGTCAGGGCAACCCTATGCCCAGGACATGCGAAACGCCTGCCGGCATGCTCAACTCCATAGGCCTGGAGAACCCGGGCCTGGAAGGCTTTATCAAGAAAAGGCTGCCTTATCTGAAGAAGCCCGGCATCCCGGTGATTGTGAGCATCGCGGCAGAGTCAGACCCTGAAGAATTTGTGATAATGGCAAAGAAGCTTGATAAAATAAAAGAGGTTGCAGCGATCGAATTGAATATTTCCTGTCCAAACGTCAAGCATGGGCGCAGGCTCGCAGCAGGAACAGCGCTGATCTCTCAGGACGCTCAAGCAACGGGGGAAATAGTCCGCAAAACACGCAAGGCCACGGGAAAAACCCTGATCACAAAGCTTTCCCCGAACGTGGTTTCAATTGCCGAGATAGCCCTGGCAGCGCAAGCCGCAGGCAGCGAAGCGATTTCCCTGATAAATACGCTTACCGGGATGAGCATAGACGTTGATACGAGAAGGCCGAAGATCGCCATGGTGACCGCGGGATTAAGCGGCCCCGCGATAAGGCCGGTGGCGGTAAGAATGGTCTGGGAGGTATATCAGAAGATCGGGATTCCTATTATCGGCATGGGTGGTATAATGGATACCCGAAGCGCCCTGGAATTTTTTGTTGCAGGGGCAACCTCGGTAAGCGTCGGCACAGCGAATTTCATTAACCCGAGTGTTTCAATAGAGATAATCTCCGGTATTGAAAAATATTGCCGTGATAATAAAATAAATTCCATTAAAGAGTTAACGGGGTCGTTAAAATGCCAGATTTAAGGGAAAAATTAATAGTCGCCTTAGATGTTGATTCATTGGAAAGAGTTGAAGAGATAGTCGGCGCTTTGTCGGGAAAGGTCAAATTCTATAAGATCGGAAGCCAGTTATTTACCGCTTATGGTCCGGAAGCAGTCAAGATTGTTAGAAACGGGGGAGGCCGGGTATTTTTAGATTTAAAATTTCATGATATCCCTAATACAGCATATTCTGCGACAAGAAGCGGCGCTTCGATACTATGCGCTTTTGAGCCTGACAAATGCGAAGGCGTTGTTTCTTCTAAAGTAAAAGAAGCGATAAACTTCCCCGCTGTTTTTATGATGACCGTGCACACCAAGGGCGGGGAGGAAATGCTTAAAGAAGCCGCAAGGGGTGCTAAAGAGAGGGCGCAAGAATTAAACATCGCCAGGCCTTTTATCGTAGGCGTTACGCGTTTAACCAGCGATGCCGATGAGGGAAATATCAAAGAGGAAGTCCTGGCGGCCGCTAGATTGGCCAAAAAATCAGGATTAGACGGCATAGTCTGCGCGGCTACGGAAACAAGAATTATCAGAGATGTTTTTGGTCCGGACTTTATAATTGTCAATCCGGGAATCCGGACAAAGGGAGCTCGCGCCGACGATCAAAAAAGAACCGCTACCGCCAAAGAAGCGATCGAGGCGGGAGCCAGTTATATAGTAGTCGGCAGGCCGATACTGGAGGCGAAAGATCCTCTAAGGGCAGTGGATGAATTATGGGTTTAAGGTTGGGATAATTTTTAGGAGAACGATATGGCAGAAGACATCAAATCATTAATAGAAAAGATAAATCAGGAAGGTATCGTTGCCGCAGAAGCCAAGGCCAAAGAAATCGAGGATAAGGCGGGGCTAAAGGCAGGCCAAATCCTGAAACAGGCGCAAGCACAGGCGGAAAAAATATTAGGTGATGCAAAAGAGGCAGTTTCCAGGATGCAGGAGAAAGAAAAAGACCTGCTTCGCCAGGCAGGCAGGGACTTCTTGCTCGTATTGAGACAGGAGATAAATGTCATGCTCAGCCAGCTCATCAATGCCCAGGTTAAAGACGCGCTTACCACGGAAAGCCTGCTTAAAATCTTAGACAGCGTGATCGCGCACTCCCTTGAACAGAAAAAGGGAGAGATAATAATTTCCTTGAACAAAGATGACCTAAAGGCAGTAGAAAGCAGTTTCTTAAGCAGGCTAAAAGAGGAAACAAAGAAGAGGATTACACTACGCTCCGCGGACGATATACGCGCAGGGTTTGTGATAAGTTATGACGCGGGTAAATCGCAGTTCGATTTCAGCGATAAGGCGCTTGCCGAGTATATAAGCACGGTTTTAAAGCCGAAGTTAAAGGAAGTGCTGCAAGGATAAAATGGGTGATTTTTATGTTTATCTGATCTCAAGCCTCCCGGTCCTTCATTTTGAGGGGAACGCCCCGTTTTCATTTGAGACCTTTTTGGGAAGATGCCGGGATTTTATTCCGCAAAAGGATTGGGAAACATTAACCCGGCTATCACCGGAATATCTATGGCAGCAAGAGGATGAGACAGCAAGGAAATTTCTGGCCTTTGAGATATTATTAAGGAATGAATTGGTATATTTACGGGCCCTGCGCAAGAAAGTTGCTCCCGAAAAATATATCAGGCCCGACGGGCTTAGTGTAAGCTCGGTCCATCACATTGCGGTCGCGGCGCAAAGAAGCCCTTCCCCTTTGGAAGCGGAAAGGATATTGGACAGGGCCAGATGGGAATTCCTGGAGGAGTTGAACCTGGGCCATTATTTTGACCGGGCGTTTTTGATCATTTACGGATTAAAACTTTTGATACTGGAGCGTTGGGAAAAAGTGAATAAGGCGGATAAAGGAGAGTTGGTCAAGGATTCATCCGGTGCAAGCCGATAGAGGGTAATATGTCCAAGAAAAGAACGGGATTTATCACCAGAATAAACGGCAACATGGTGACGGCGGGTTTCGAGGGCTTCGTCATCCAGAACGAAGTAGCTTATATAGTGCACGGGCAAGAGCGATTGAAATCAGAGGTAATCCGCGTAAGAAACAACAGCGCGGAACTACAGGTTTACGAAAGCACCGCAGGGTTAAAAGTAGGAGAACCGGTAGAATTCAGTTCAGAGCTGCTGTCGGTAGAGCTGGGGCCGGGCCTGTTAGGCCAGATTTTTGACGGCCTGCAGAATCCCCTCCCCCTATTGGCTAAAGAAAGCGGGTTCTTCCTTAAGCGCGGGATATACTTAAAGGCCCTGGCCGAAGACGCGGCATGGGAATTTACGCCGCTTATCAAGCCCGGGGATAAGATACGGCCGGGAGAAAAATTAGGTTTTGTCCCGGAAAAAATATTCAAACACTATATTATGGCGCCTTTTTATTTACAGGGGGCCTTGGAAGTATCCTCTATCGCAAGCCAGGGGAGATATGATTTAAAACAGCCGATCGCAAAATTAAAAGACACGGATGGCAAAGAGAGCGATGTGTATCTCACCCAGCATTGGCCGGTCAAGGTCCCTATTTCAGCGTATGCTGAAAAGCTCAAACCCAAAGACCCCCTGGTAACAAAGATGAGGTTGATAGATTCTCTTTTCCCTGTCGCGCTTGGCGGAACTTACTGCGTGCCAGGGCCTTTTGGCGCTGGTAAAACAGTCTTGCAACAGCTGACCAGCAGGCACGCAGAGGTGGATGTGGTGATCGTGGCTGCCTGCGGCGAGCGCGCCGGAGAAGTAGTTGAGACCTTAAAGACCTTCCCGGAATTAGTGGACCCGCGGACAAATAAACCCCTTATGGACAGGACCATAATTATTTGTAATACCAGTTCCATGCCGGTTGCGGCAAGGGAGTCAAGTGTTTATACCGCTGTAACGCTCGCGGAATATTACCGGCAGATGGGCCTGCATGTTCTGCTCCTGGCTGATTCTACGTCCCGCTGGGCGCAGGCAATGCGCGAGATGTCCGGCAGGCTGGAGGAGATCCCGGGAGAAGAGGCGTTCCCCGCGTATTTGGAATCCAGGATCGCTTCGTTTTACGAGAGGGCGGGCCTGGTGCGGCTCTATGACGGGACCTTTGGCTCCGTGACAATCGGCGGCGCAGTAAGCCCTGCCGGAGGAAACTTCGAAGAGCCGGTAACACAGGCGACTCTAAAGGTCGTGGGTGCTTTTCACGGTCTTTCGCGGGAACGTTCGGATGCCAGGCGTTACCCGGCGATAGACCCTCTGATCAGCTGGAGCAAGTATAAGAGTTTTATCGACGAGGCCCAGGCTGAGAGGGGCCATGAGATCTTGCGTAAAGGCCACGATGTGGCACAGATGATGAAGGTAATCGGAGAAGAAGGGACGTCGCTGGCGGATTACATTGATTATCTCAAGGGAGAATTCTTTGACTTTGTTTATTTGCAGCAGAATGCCTTTGACAGGACAGATGAAGCGACGGCCAAGGAAAGACAGATCTATGTGTTCGGATTCATCCATGATATTTTGGAAGGAGAATTTTCCTTTAAGGATAAGGACGAAGCGCTGCATTTCTTTCAGGCCTTAAGGCAGCTTTTCCGCGGCTGGAATTCCTGTCCCTGGCAGAGTGAGGATTTCAAGAAGGCGCAGGAGGATGTCTCGGCGCTGATAAATCAAAAAATAATTTCAAAAGAAAGCCTGCCTGCCGGCAGGCAGGAAGAGCTCAATGCAGAAGGTTTACACTAATATCATTCAGATCGCAGGGGATGTTATCACGGTGGAAGCAGAGAATGTGGGGAACGCGGAGATCGCCCAGGTATTTACCAGGCGGGGCGTTTCTCTCGCGCAGGTAATCAGGTTGGACGATAAGAAGATTTCCCTGCAGGTTTTCTCCGGCAGTAAGGGTATTTCAACCGGTGACAAGGTGAGGTTTTTAGGTCATCAGATGCGCGTCGCATCCGGAGAAAATTTATTGGGCCGCATCTTTAACGGCAGCGGTTCGCCTCTTGATAAAGGCCCGCGCCTTGCGGATAATTTAATAGATATCGGCACTCCTTCCGTAAATCCGGCGAAGAGGATCATCCCGAATAAAATGATACGCACAGGCATACCGATGATAGATGTTTTTAATTCTCTTGTTGAATCGCAGAAGCTGCCGATTTTTTCCATTGCCGGAGAGCCATACAATGAATTACTCTCCCGTATAGCGATACAGGCAGAGGTGGATATTATTGTTTTGGGAGGAATGGGCTTAAAATACGATGATTATCTGTTTTTCAGGGACACATTGGAAGAACACGGTGCACTTGCGCGCTCCATTATGTTCATTCATACGGCGGCAGATCCCGTTGTAGAATGCCTGCTCGTGCCGGACATCAGCCTTGCCGTCGCGGAAAACTTTGCCTTGCAAGGAAAGAGGGTTTTGGTGCTGCTGACCGACATGACTAATTTCTGCGATGCCTTGAAGGAAATTTCTATTACTATGGAACAGGTGCCTTCAAACCGCGGTTATCCGGGAGACCTTTATTCCCAGTTAGCCTCGCGCTATGAGAAGGCGGTTGATTTTGAGGGCGCCGGCTCGATCACGATACTGGCCGTAACTACTATGCCGGGCGATGACGTAACTCACCCTGTGCCGGATAACACCGGTTATATTACAGAAGGCCAGTTTTATCTGAAGAACGGGGTAATCGAGCCTTTTGGTTCTTTAAGCCGCCTGAAACAGCAGGTAAACGGCAAGACGCGCGACGACCACCGCACGATCATGGATACGATGATCCAATTATTCGCGAATTACCGGGAAACCCTCGAGAAGCAGGCAATGGGCTTCCAGATGAGTAATTGGGACAAGAAGCTCTTAAAATACGGGAAGATGTTCGAGCGGCAGATGATGTCGCTTAAGGTCAATATCCCCCTTGAAAAGGCCCTTGACCTGGGCTGGCAGATCATGCGGGAATGTTTTACGCCTGAAGAGACGGGAATCAAGAAATCGATGATCGAGAAGTATTGGGCCAAATAAGGGCCGCAAAGTCCATCAAGCCACAAAGTAAATGCCCAAGATAAAACTTAGCAAAGGCGAATTAAAGCGCCAGCGGGACGCGCTAAAGCAATATGAACGCTACCTGCCAACTTTGCAGTTAAAAAAACAGCAGCTGCAATTGGAGATACTCACTCAATACAGCCTTTTGGCGGCGAGGAAACATTTCCTGGAAACAAGATCAAAGGCGGCATTAACCTGGGCAGGTCTGCTTATTGAGTCGCCCAAAGAATTGAAGCAGTGGGTCGCCCCGAAACAGACCGTGACTTCCCTGAAAAACGTCGCGGGGGTTGATGTTCCGGTATTTGAGCGCGCGGAATTCGCCGGCGCCGAATACGATTTATTCGACACCCCCCTCTGGGTCGACCAGGCGATAGAGCATTTAAAGGAATTGATTTCGCTGCGCCAGGAGTTGAACGTGATCGAAAAGGGCATCGTTGTCTTAAGGCAGGAACTGCGCGTTACGACCCAAAGGGTCAACCTATTTGAAAAAGTCAAGATACCCGAGGCGCAGGAAGCGATACGTATAATTAAGATTTATATCGGAGACCAGATGGCCAATGCAGTCGGCCGCAGCAAGATCGCCAAAAGAAAGATAGAGGAGGCTGTTTTTGAGGAGGTGGCGGCATGATCGTGCCTATGAAGAAAATATGTTTGATCATGCAGTCAAAAGACGCCGGCGCAGCAGTCCTTTCCCTGCGCGCCAAAGGGGTATTTCACGTTGAATATTCCCAGCCGCCGAAAGGCAAAGACCTCTTGATTCTGCATGATGACGCGGCATTGCTCGATCAAGCGCTTGAAGTCCTTTCTGGAGCGCAAACCCTGGGCCTGGCTGTATCCTTGCCTGACCAGAAAGCAATGGATTGGAAAACTGCTGCCAGGCATACAATAGATTTATGGAAACGCCTCGATTATCTCAGGGAATTTTCAAAAGGGCTCTCCCGTAGGATCGAGGAATGGGAATTATGGGGTGATTTCGATCCGGACAGGATCAGGCAATTGTCTGAAAGAGGCGTTCATGTAAAGCTCTTTGCCCTGGCACAAAAAGAATTCAGCACGTTCCCCGCCGATATTTTTATCAAAAAATTAACAGTCAAAGCAGGCATTGTTTATTGCATCGCGTTCGCGCGGGAGAAAATTGAAACGCCGTTTAAAGAGGTAGAATTGCCGAAAATGAGCCTGGCCAAGATGAAGGCCCGCTTAGAAGAAGATAGAAAAGTAATAAACAATATAGAAGAAGAAATCGCAAAATGCCTTCGTTTTCGTGTTGGCCTCATTGAAGCCAAAGAAAGATTACGTAAAGAGATTGAATTCCAAAAAGCCTTAAATGGCATGGGCCAGGAAGGGCAGCTGGCCTTTTTACAGGGTTATGCCCCGCAAGAGGCAGAGGCTTCCCTGACCGCTTTGGCGAAAAAAGAAAAATGGGGGGTCTTAATCAGCGACCCGGCAGAAGAAGACAGTCCTCCTACGTTGATCCGTTCTCCGAAATGGGTTTCTCTGGTAGAGCCGGTATATAAACTGATGGAGGTTGTGCCGGGCTATCGTGAGCTGGATGTCAGCCCGCTTTTTTTATTATTCCTGTCCCTTTTTTTCGGCATGATCATCGGCGATGCCGGATACGGCGCGGTATATTTTACGCTGACATTTCTGGCCAGGAGAAAATACGGGGAAAAGCTAAAAGACAAGAAGGTGTTTCCCCTTTTTTACCTCTTTAGCTTTAGCGCGATCATGTGGGGGGTTTTGACGGGAACTTATTTTGGCCAGCAATGGTATCTTGCCAGGGGTTTCAAGGCCCTGGCCCCTGCCTTAAATAATGTTAAATTCCTGATGGCCTTCTGCTTTTTGCTGGGTGCCGTCCAGTTAAGCCTGGCACATGCATGGTCGGCCATAAGAAAACTGCCTTCTAAAACGGCATTTGCGGACGTCGGTTTTATTTGCTTGTTATGGGCGGGGTTCCTGTTGGCGAAGATGTTCATTTTAGGCGACGCATTTCCTCGGGCGGGGATTTGGCTGGTCTGGGCAGGGGCAGCCCTGATCGTTTTATTCGTCAGTCCCAAGAAAGACTTCCTGAGGACCATAGGTTCGGGCCTGGGCACTTTAGCCCTTGGGGCTATGGGGAATTTCGGTGATGTGGTTTCTTATATCCGTCTTTTTGCCGTTGGATTGGCCGGAGTTGCCGTAGCGGATTCCGTTAACACCCTCGCGCAGGGCGCGGGCGGCAATATCATTGCGCGGGTTTTAATCCTTTTCATAGGACACAGCATAAACATCATACTTGGGCCGATGTCTGTTTTGGTGCACGGGATAAGGCTTAACATATTGGAGTTTTCATTACTGCACGGCAATGTCACATGGAGCGGTTTGGCATATAAGCCGCTCAAGGAATAATAAAGGGGGATAATATGGAAACAGGGATATTAAATCAATTTAAGGATCTGGGGGCTATTTTAGTCTTAGCGCTTGCCGCTGCTGGTTCGGCAATGGGGGCGGGTATTGCCGGGATGGCTGCGATAGGCGCCTGGAAGAAGAATTTCACTCAGAATAAGAGCGCAAATTTTTTGATGATAGCCTTGGTAGCAGCGCCCCTTACGCAGACAATTTATGGGTTTATCGTCATGAATAGAATGGTTGACCTGGTAGGTAAAGGGCAATTCCTTTGGGCAATAGGCGCATTCGCAGGCACTGCCATAGGGCTGTCTGCCTACTGGCAAGGCAAGTGCGCGGCAGCGGCTTGCGATTCCCTGGGAGAAACCGGCAAGGGCTTCGCCAATTATATGGCAGTGTTAGGCATGACAGAGACAGTCGCCCTGTTTGTCATGGTGTTTACCCTGGTAGTTTTGGGGAAGTTTTAGCATCGGTTTCATTGACAAAATTAAGCTGTAACCCTATAATTGCTTTACGGATAAGGTTCTGATTTAAAGAATCGGGCGGTTAGTTCAGTTGGTTAGAACGTCTCTCTTACACAGAGAAGGTCAGGGGTCCGAGTCCTCTACCGCCCACCAGTAAAATATATATTGCAAACAAGTTCGATTTAAGATACAATTTAGCTCCTGTCTTACGTATAGAGGGCCCGTGGTGCAGTCCGGTTCAGCACGTCAGATTGTCGATCTGAAGACCGCGAGTTCAAATCTCGTCGGGCCCGCCATTTAACATTACGAATTCCCCTCGAAAACATTGCTCTTCATGCAGGCCCCGCAGCTATTTCCTTCTTTTGTATAACGTTATAGTCCCCATATTGAAAATTGCTTCATAATCGGAATTAATATTGCTCTTGTAGGATTTTTGCGCCTCCGGGTTATCCATTAAGACATAATCTTCATCCCGCCCGTCACCTGACTTATCCCCGATTATAGAATATTTTTCTCTGTTCGAAACAATTATGGCTACCCTGGCAGGCACGCTTATTGAGGCTTCCGGCGGGACAAGCGCTAACGCCTCTTTTATCTTTTTTACATAGGCCGGATCATTTTTATATTCTGTCAGCCCGAGCCAGGCAGGGGAGCAAATGAGTGTAAAGGAAAGAACGCACGCGCAAAGCAATAACCTTATTTTTTGTTCATCAATTTTCAGATATCTTTTATGGTTTATAAAGGCGGAAACTTTTTTTATGCCCTCTGCCGTGCCTATTAAAAGAAAACAAGAAAGCACTATGGAATAATGCCATAAGGGTGAGAACATATTCGGGTTGCTGGAACTAAGATTAACGATAAACTCCGGTAACCCAAGAAGGCTGACCGGGCTTAACAGGGGAAAGATTATCGCCAGAGGCAAAAACAACAACCGCAGAGACCTTAGGGCATCAGGATTGAGC
>Ga0265297_10005429_pt1 | contig 19466 bp, 17 predicted proteins | sample Munlanlwell13791_FD_192502 | JGI IMG/M metagenome (GOLD analysis project Ga0265297, IMG submission 192502) | Leachate microbial communities from a municipal landfill in Southern Ontario, Canada - Leachate well 137-91 | ecosystem: Engineered > Solid waste > Landfill > Unclassified | place...
AGCACCCCGGTGCTGATCGGTTTCCTGAACGAGGTTGAAAAGGAATTTTTCGAGTCTTTTATCACGGTCTCGGGGATCGGGCCTAAAGCCGCTTTAAAAGCTCTGAATCAGCCGATATCCCAGATCGCCAGGGCGATCGATGAAGGCGACGTGGATTCCCTGCGCTCTTTGCCCGGTATAGGGCAGCAGCGGGCAAAGGAAGTGATCGCCAAACTGCAGAACAAAGTCGGCAAATTCGGATTGATCCAGGACAGCCAGGTAAAGAACGCAGGATCGCCGGCCCATGATATGCAGGAAGAGGTAATGGCAGTGCTTACCCAACTGGGATATAAAAAACCGGAAGCCCAGACTATGATAAAAAAAGCCCTGGAACACGCCGGGCAGATAAAAACAAGCGAGGAATTACTCAACGAAGTTTACCGTCAGAAAAAAATACTTTAATTACGCCAGCGGGAGATATTATGGAAGAAAATACCCAAGCTGTGGAAAATACGCGAACGGATGACAATATAAAAGCGGTCGTCGAGGCCCTGCTTTTTTCCAGCGAAAAACCTTTAATGGTCGACCAGATCCGCAAGGTCCTGGATAACCTGGCCGCGGACCAGATCCGCGGGAAGATCCTGGAATTGAAAGAAGAGTATGAGCATTCCAACCGCGGCATGCGCATATATGAGGTCGCCGGAGGCTATCAGATGATCACCGCGCCGGTCTTCGCCACTTTCCTGCGCAAACTATATAAAGGGCCTCAGAGCTCGGAAAAACTATCCAAACCCGCCCTGGAAACTCTGGCGATAATCGCTTATAAACAGCCTTTGTCCAAGCTGGAGATAGAATCCCTGCGAAAGGTCAACGTGGACGGGGTCATGGCGACATTGCTGGACAAGAACCTGATCCGCGTTACCGGCAGGAAAAAAGCGCCGGGACGGCCCAAGGTATACGGGACCAGCCGGGAGTTCCTGGAATATTTCGGGTTAAAATCACTTGAAGAGCTGCCAAAGATCGACAATTTCCCTTTGCCTCAGGAATTGCTGGAATCGCCGATCGAAGAAACGCCAAAGAAAGAGGAGAACAATGTCCCTGGAGAAGCTGCGCAAACAAATTAACGAAACCGACAAGAAACTGGTAGAGGTCCTGAACCGCCGCGCCAGGATCATCCTGCGCATCGGGACGATCAAGGAAAGAACCGGCAAAAGCGTCTATTGCGCCGACCGGGAAAGCAAGATACTTAAAGGCATAACCGCGGCCAATAAAGGGCCGTTAAAATCCGAGGCATTGAAGGCGATCTACCGCGAGATCATGTCCGCCAGCCGGGCGCTGGAAAAGCCGCTGACCATCGCGTTCCTGGGCCCACAGGCTACTTTCACCCATCAGGCGTCGCTGAAGAAATTCGGCAGCCAGGTCGATTACCTTTCCTGCGAAAACATCAGCGACGTGTTCAATGAGGTGGAAAAAGACGCGGCGGATTACGGGGTAGTGCCGATCGAGAATTCTATCGAAGGCGCGGTCAACTACACCCTGGACATGTTTATGGACTCCGACCTTAAAATATGCAGCCAGATGAGCCTGGATATTGCGCATAACCTGCTGGCTAACTGTTCACTGGAACGGATCCGCAAGGTTTACTCCGTGCCTCAAGTCTTCGGGCAATGCCGGATATGGCTGCAGGAAAATTTGACGCACGCCGAACTTATCGAGGTCTCCAGCACCACCAAGGCCGCCCAGGTCGCCGCGCACGAAAAGAACAGCGCTTCCATATCTTCGATACTGGCGGCGCAGATATACGGATTAAAGACCGCCTGCCGGAATATCGAAGATTCCCCGCATAACATCACCAGGTTCTTTGTCATCGGCAAGGAACAATCCGGGATCACCGGGCAGGACAAAACATCGCTGATGTTTTCGATAAAAGATAAAATAGGCGCGTTGCACGAAATGCTCGAGCCGTTCCGAAAACACAAGGTAAACCTGAACAAGATCGAATCGCGGCCGTCGAAGAAAAAGGCCTGGGATTATTATTTCTTTGTCGATCTGGAAGGGCATATCCTTGAACCCAGGATCAAAAAAGCGGTTGAAGAGCTGGAAAATAAATGTAAATTCTTAAAGGTGCTGGGTTCATACCCGGTAGGAGACTAAAAATGAGCTTAGCCAGAAGGAACATACAGGAGATATCCCCATATATCGCCGGCAAACCGATCGCCGAGACAAAACGCGAATTGGGCTTAAAGAAAGTGATAAAGCTGGCTTCCAATGAAAATCCTTTCGGTGCTTCGCCGAAAGCGGTGAAAGCGATCAAACGCTGTTTGAAAGAGCTGAACCGTTATCCGGACAGCAACAGCTTTTATTTAAAGAAGCGCATAGCCTTGGGGCTCGAGGTCATACCTTCGAGCATCGTAGTCGGCAACGGCTCCGACGAATTGATCGATATTGTCCTGAAGACCTTTGTCGAAGACGGCGAGAACATAGTGACCGGGGATACCACTTTCCTGGAATACGGCATTATTTCCAAGGTTTACGCGCGGCAGGTCATCAAGGTCCCCTTGAAGGATTTTCGTTTCGATCTCGAGGGCATCCGGGATAAAATAAACAACAAGACCAAACTGGTCTTTATCGCCAATCCCAACAACCCAACCGGAACTTACGTAACTAAACCCGAACTGGAAAAATTCCTTTCGGGATTGCCGGATAACGTGATCGTGGTGATGGATGAGGCATATGACATATTTATTGACGTCCCGGATTATCCGTCCGGCGCGGATTATATAGGAAAAAACAACATAATCGTTTTGAAGACATTTTCCAAGGCTTACGGCCTGGCCGGATTACGCGTAGGTTTTGCCGTGGCCGCGGAGAGCTTAACCGCCTTTATGGAAAAAGCCAGACAGCCGTTCAATGTCAATTTGCCGGCCCAGGAAGCAGCCCTGGCTGCGCTGGACGACAAAGCGTTCCTGAACAAGACGCGCAAACTTGTCCTTAAGGGCAAAAAATACCTGTACGGCTGTTTTGACCGGATGAGCCTGGAATATATACCGTCGGTCACCAATTTCATTTTAGTCGACCTGAAAAAAGACGGGGTAACGGTATTTAAAGACCTATTGAAACAGGGGGTCATAGTCCGCGATATGCAGCAATATGGATTGAAGAATTTCGTGCGGATTACTATCGGGACTGCCGCGGAAAACAGAAAATTGATCGCCGCGTTAAAAAAAGTATTATAAAAACGGGGTAAAAAATGATCATTGTATTAAAACCTGGAACGACCGAAGAACAGGTAAGCCACATTATCCAAAAAGTCGAAAAACTCGGACTGACCCCGCATGTTTCCAAAGGGACAGAGAGGACCATCATTGGAGTGATCGGCCCGGAAGATATATTAAGGATCACCCCGCTGGAGGCATACCCTGGCGTAGAAAAGGTCATGCCGGTTTTAGCCCCTTACAAGCTGGTATCCCGGGAATTCAAATCCCAGGATTCGGTGATCGATGTGGGCAAAGGCGTGAAGATAGGCGGTAAAAATATCGTCATATTCGCAGGTCCGTGCGCGATTGAGGATACCGATACCCTTTACGATATCGCCCAGGAAGTAAAGAAAGTCGGGGCAAAGATACTGCGCGCAGGCGCATTCAAACCCAGGACATCACCTTACAGCTTTCAGGGAAAAGGCAAAGAAGGCCTGGAAATACTGCAAAAGGTCGGCAACGACCTGGATATGGTCACCATAACCGAGGTAATGGATTCCCGGGACGTGGAGCTGGTGGCTAAGTATGTCGATATCCTGCAGATAGGCGCGCGCAATATGCAGAATTTCAATCTTTTGAAAGAAGTCGGGCAGACAAAGAAACCGGTGCTATTAAAGCGCGGCCTGGCTTCGACCATCAAGGAACTGCTGATGTCGGCGGAATATATACTATCCGGAGGGAATTTTAACGTGATACTCTGCGAACGCGGTATCCGGACGTTCGAGGATTACACCCGCAATACACTGGATATCAGCGCGATCCCCGCGGTAAAACAGCTTTCGCATCTGCCGATAATCGCCGATCCCAGCCACGCGGCTGGAAAATGGGGGCTGGTTGCGGCGTTATCCAAAGCGGCTGTAGCAGCCGGCGCGGACGGATTGATCGTCGAAGTGCATAGTCACCCCGAGGACGCTTTATCCGACGGCGCGCAATCGCTTTTACCGGATAATTTCGCCAACCTCACACAGGAATTAAAGACCGTGGCCGCGGCTGTGGGAAGAGAGATATAAATGAAAATATTCGATAAAGTGGCTATAGTCGGCATTGGGCTTATCGGCGGCGCGATCGCAATGGAAATAAAAAAGAAGCGGTTGTGCCGCAGCGTGGTCGGGATAAGCCGCCATAAAAAAAACCTTCAGTTCGCGAAAAAAATCAAAGCTATCGACGCCGGATCAGTATCCCTGGAGATACTTAAAGACGCGGATATGGTGATCCTGGCAACCCCGGTCAGCGCTATCCTGGAACAAGCGCCTGAAATCGCAAAGGCCATCCGTCCGGACTGTATCGTTTGCGATGTCGCCAGCACGAAATACGGGATTGTAGCCCGGCTGGATAAACTTTTCCCGCGCTTCATCGGGACCCATCCGTTGGCGGGATCTGAAAAACGGGGGATCAAAAATTCTCCGGGCGTTATCCTGGACGGATCGATCTGCATAATTACCCCGACCAAACGCACCGATAAGAATACTTTAAAGATTGTCACGGCGTTTTTTGCCAAGATAGGATTCAAGACCGTTGTGATGTCCGCCCAAGACCATGACCTGGCGTTATCATTCATAAGCCATCTGCCGCACTTGGCCGCGTTCACAATGATCAACTCTATTCCCCGCAAATTTTTGGATTTCGCGCCGCCCAGCCTGCGCGAGACCACGCGGATAGCCTCATCCGATCCGCAGCTCTGGACGGATATAATCCTGAACAATAAAAGGTCCGTCTTGAACGCCCTGGAGCTTTTTCTAAAAAACCTTTCAGCAGTCGCCGCATTTATCAAGAACAACGACAAATCTTCCCTGGAACGTGTTTTTGCCGGAGCCCAAAGAAATAGGAAAATACTTAAATGATCATTGCTATCGACGGTCCGGCAGGCGCAGGTAAAAGCACGGTCGCCAAGATACTGGCAAAGAAGCTGGGTTTCCTGTACCTTGATACCGGAGCGATGTACCGGGCGCTGACCTTTAAGGCGCTGGAGAACAAAATGGACATAGGCGACCACGCCGGGCTCGCCGCGTTGGCAAAAAACACCTCGATAGACCTGATCCCCGGCAAAGATGACCGATTAACCGTATTGCTGGACGGGAATGACGTTTCCCTGGCTATCCGCGAACCGCGAATAACCCGCCATGTTTCGGATGTTGCCAAGGTAAAAGAGGTGCGGCAGGTGCTTTTAGAACTCCAGAGAAAACTGGGATCCAGCCGCAACAGCATACTTGACGGCAGGGATATCGGCACAATGGTTTTTCCTAACGCCGAGAAAAAATTCTTTATCGACGCTAAGATCGATGAGAGGGTCAACCGCAGGTATAAAGACCTGCAGAATCTGAATATACAAGGCGTATCCCGTGAACAGGTCGCCGGGGACCTGAACAACCGCGACACCATTGATTCAACCCGGGAATTCGCTCCCCTGAAAAAAGCGGATGACGCTATCTATATCGACACGACGAATTTATCGATAGATGAAGTAGTTCAGGCAATGATAAACCACCTTCAATAATCAAGACCCGGTCTCGCAACGCCTTATGCTCCAATAAGTTACAAGACCGGGTCTTAAACATAAACTATGGATAAATCACTGATCCGCAATTTCAGCATTATCGCTCATATCGACCACGGCAAATCCACGCTTGCCGACCGGATACTTGAGCTTACCGGAGCCCTTGACCGCCGGCATACCAAAGACCAGGTGCTGGACGATATGGATCTGGAGAGGGAGCGCGGCATAACCATCAAGGCCTCAATGGTCCGTATAACCTATAAAGCAAACGACGGCAAGGAATACATTCTCAACCTTATCGATACCCCCGGCCACGTTGATTTTACCTACGAGGTATCCAAATCCCTGGCCGCCTGCGAAGGCGCGGTGCTGCTTATTGACGCCGCCCAGGGCATAGAAGCGCAGACCGTGGCCAATTATTACCTGGCCCTGGAAAACAACCTGGAGATCATCCCGGTGATCAATAAGATCGACCTGCCCAGCATCGACCTGCCGAAAACCACCGAGCAGATAATCGACGTTTTGGGATTCCGGAATGAGGACATAATACAGGCATCCGCGAAAGCCGGCACCGGCGTAAAAGAGATACTGGAACGGGTGATTGAGATAGTCCCTGCGCCCAAGGGAGAAGACGCCAACACCTTAAAGGCTTTGGTCTTTGACTGCCGTTTCGACGTGTATAAAGGCGTGGTGGTCTACGTCAGGATAATGGATGGGCGGTTCGACAGCCGGACGCAGTTAAAAATGATGCACTCCGGAAAAGTCTATAAACTGGAAGAGTTGGGCGTTTTCGCCAATTTGAATTATACCAAGGTGGATGAACTTACCTGCGGGGAAGTCGGTTATTTCACCGCTAACATCCGCGACGCGCGGGAGATCATTATCGGAGACACGATCACCGACGTAAAGAACCCCTGCACCGTGCCTCTGGCCGGGTACAGAACGGTCAAGCCTTTGGTTTTCTGCGGGATATACCCGGTCAACCCCGCGGATTTCGCCGACCTGCGCGACGCCATGGATAAACTGAAACTCTCGGACGCCTCGTTTATTTTCGAACCGGAGAATTCCCAGTCTTTCGGTTCAGGGTTCCGCTGCGGGTTCCTGGGATTGCTTCATATGGAGATCGTCCAAGAGCGCCTGGAGAGGGAATACAACCTTAATCTCATCCTGACCGTGCCGAACGTCGTTTATAAGATCAAGAAGACCGACGGCGAGGTCGTCGAAGTGGATACCCCCGCGAAATTCTCGCCGCAGGAGGTCCTTGAGGCCTATGAGCCGTACGTAAAGCTTTTGATAATCATCCCTGTTGATTCTATCGACCCGGTCTGCGAAATGGTCAAGGGCCGCAGAGGCAGCTTTGTCTCCAAAGAACACCTGGGGACGGAAAGGGTCAAATTGAACTTCGATATCCCGCTTTCGGAGATAATCGTGGATTTCTACGACCGGCTGAAATCGCTGACACGGGGGTATGGTTCTATCGACTATGAATTTAAAGAATATTTCCCCACAAAGCTGGTAAAACTTGATATAATGTTCAACGGCGTCATTTGCGACGCATTTTCATCGTTGATGCCAAAAGAAAAAGCCAGCCATAAAGCGCACGCCCTGGCGTCAAAACTGAAGGAATTGATACCGCGCCAGTTATTCGAGGTGGCAATCCAGGCGGCGGTCGGCGGACAGATCCTGGCATCCGAAAAAGTCAGGCCGGTAGGCAAACACGTTACCAGCAAATGTTCCGGCGGAGATATTACCCGCAAGCGCAAACTATGGGAGCACCAGAAAGAATCGAAAAAACGGCTGAAGCAGTTTGGAAAGGTGGAGATACCGCAGGAGGCGTTTCTGGAGGTTTTAAAAATATGACACTGAAAAAAAACAGCGCTTTACCCGGAAAAAAAAGGTCGGTTATATATGAGTGGCTGGAATCCGCGGTCATCGCGTTCATTCTGGCGATGATAATACGCGCTTTTATCATCCAGGCGTTCAAGATCCCCACAGGATCAATGCGGCCGACATTGCTGGAAGGCGACGCCATCCTGGTCAATAAATTTATTTACGGGGCCAGGGTCCCATTCCTCGGCTGGCAGATGCCGGCTTTGCGCCAGCCTAAAAGAGGTGACGTCGTGGTTTTTATCTTCCCCAAAGACCCCAAAAAAGACTTTATTAAACGACTGATCGCCACCGAAGGCGAAACCGTGGAGATAAAAAACGGCACTATCTACGTAAACGATCAGCCGCTGCTTGACCCGATCTTCAACCAGACATATTATTATAACCGGGAGTACTACGGCAGCAATAAGATCGTTGTACCAAAAGACAGTTATTTTGTTTTGGGCGATAATTCCGCGTCCTCCCAGGATTCCCGGTACTGGGGATTCGTCCCTAAGAAGAACATGCTGGGAAAGGCCATACTGATCTACTGGCCGCCGCAGCGCATGCGGGTAATTAAATGAACTTCGCAAATAAAATATCGACGTTCAGGATAGTCAGCGTCCCGTTCTTTGTGGCCTGCCTGGTTTATTATTCCCAGGAACCCGGCACGCGGGATTACTTGCGCTTCGCGGCTTTGGGCATATTCATACTGGGGGTGATTTCCGACGCGGTAGACGGTTATATCGCCCGAAGATCAAAATCCTATTCCCGCGCAGGACTGATCCTTGACCCGTTAGGCGATAAATTGCTCCTGATGAGCGCGTATGTCTGCCTTTACCTGATTCCGATGGATATCAAATTCCCTTTGCCGGTGATCCTGATAGTGATCAGCCGCGACGTGCTGATCCTTCTCGGCGCGCTGGTCATATTCATCGTAAAACAGGATATAAACGTTTTTCCCAGCCGGTGGGGCAAGCTTACTACCACTTTTCAAATGCTCTCGGTGATCTTTGTACTCCTGCAATGGAAATTTTCATTTATTTTCTGGTGGATCGCGGCGGCATTCACCATTATTTCCGGCGCGGACTACATCAAGAAAGGGTTCAAAATACTCTATGCACTGGATAATTCCAGGAACAGCCGTTAGTTATCTTATCGGGTCCATACCTACGGCATATATTTTTGGCCGGCTGCTTAAAGGCATTGATATCCGCAAATTCGGTTCAGGCAATGTCGGCGCCACCAACGCCTTGCGCATACTGGGCAAGAGGGCGGGGATCGTTGTTCTATCTCTGGATGTGTTAAAAGGGCTGCTGCCGGTTGTTTTATTAGGGAACTTTATACTGCAGCGGACTTTGTTCAACCCGCAGGTAATTTTAATAATCCTGGGAATCGCCTGTATCACCGGGCACAACTGGCCGATATTCCTGAATTTCAAAGGCGGCAAAGGAATAGCCACCAGCTTGGGCGTATTGCTCGGCCTGGCGATCAAAATACCCGGCTTAGGCGCTATTTTAGGCATGGTTTTGCTTATTTGGCTTGTTGTTTTTCTGCTCAGCAGGATCGTTTCTCTGGCTTCATTGGCAGGCGCTTTTTTTTTACCGGTTTTCATGCTGCTATTCAAACAATCGATACTTATGTTTTCCGCAACATTGATCCTGTCTATCTTTGTGATTTTGCGCCATAAAACCAATATTATCCGGCTATATCATGGCCAAGAAACCCGCCTTAAATTCAAAAAAACCATTTGAAACCGTTTTCATTATAACCCCTTGTCGCACTTGAAAATATAAAAATAAAGGCTATACTTATAATGAAAAACGAAATTTTTTTTGGGGTTTTAATTAAGCATTTTCGAAAGTATTTAATAATCCCCACCAATTGCCCGGAAACACGCGAGGGCAAAAACGGAAGGCAGGGGATAGCCGGGTCAGCTAATGACCCGGCGATTTTGTAAAGCCACTTTTTCAAGGAGAAAGCATGCGCGATCTCTTGTTTAAGAACCTGACATCCTCAGACCATCACCGCCGAATAATCGCCAGTTCGGAAGTAAGCGATAAATCCGGCATTCGCACTACGGTAAGGCGGCATTTTGTCTACTTGGTCAGAGAGGTCCCGAATAACAAGATCGAAAGACATTTGCCGTATTTATTTGTTCTGAAAGAGAGGAATACTCATACAAAAAGTGAAAAGTTCTATTGCCGGATGAAGGGGAATATTTACGCTGTCTCTCATGGCAAACTTCTGCATATCCAATTTATGCATTCTTTAAGGATCTATCTGAACTCGCTTCCGGCTGATCAGGTGCAAATCTAAAAAATAGTATAATATATGTTAATTTATAATATATTTAGTGTAAAACTTGACAAATTGCCATCCATTGGCTATACTTATTAAAGGAATTATTAAAGTGCTTTTCCGGCATTTTTTGCCACGGAATGTAACCGGATGACTCAAGATATTGCGTATCCGGTTTTTTGTAATTAAAAACCTATGAAAAAACTCAAATTACTACTAATTTTGGCTTGCGTAATCGCCCTGATCTTCACGGCTAATCAGGCGTCTGCCTCATCGGAAATAGTGGAATTCCTGATAGACCTGGGCACTTCGTATTATGATGAAGGAAGATATGATCAGGCCTTGACTGAATTCAAAAAAGTCCTGGTTTTGGAACCGGATAATGCTATCGCGGCAGAGTACATCGAGACCATAAAAGAAGCGGAAGAGGAAATCGAACAGATCGAAACCGAACAAATACAGGCCAGACAAGCCGAAGAACCCGCAGTTGAACCGATCCCTGAATATATCGCGCCTGAAGTAAGTGAATCAATAACCCAACCTATAATTGAACCTGTAAACGAATCACTACTTGAGCCTGAAACATTTGAGCAGGAATTTACGCCTCAACCGCCGCCGGCATCAGCTATTCCGGTTACCGCGCCGTTCATTCCCGGGGTATCCGCGCCTGTGCCCGCAAAGCCGGCTTCGGACAAAAAAGACGATATTAAACATTTACAGATAGGCAAAGTGATCGTATCCGGAGAGGTCCAAATGGCCGCCGGTATGGACTCAGGCGGGAACGCCATATGGAACCGCTCGAATTTCGATCTGAACGAAAAGAACTGGCGCATACTTTCCAGGGATGTCTATAATTACCGTGAGAACACTTACGACCCGGGTATATACGACAGGCTGAAGGTCATACTGAACACCCCGGAAGAAGACAACGGTTTCGGATTCCACGCCGATATCACCATAGATCCATGGAGCTTTACCCGCAAGAGCGAGAAGATGACCATTACCGGAGCGGGCGGGGACAGCGCCGAAATACAGTTAAAGGGCTTCGGCAACAGCAATTACATGATGAACAGCTCTGTCTATACCACGCAGAACAATGATACCTTCAGTATCCCGGAGATCAAAGTCGTCGACGGAACGTCGGTACCAACGAATATAACCTCCAAGTGGACGAACACCTTCGTGATCCCGGCAATGGACGTGGATTACGAATTCCAGCCTATCCGGGAATTATGGGTGGATTATAAGCAGGACGATTACCTTAAACTGCGCGTTTTCCCCATAGCCACCGAGAAACAGGCGTATAGCTCGGACGATCCGCTGAAACTTTCCAACAACCGCACTTACTGGGAGGACAGCCCGTGGCTGCGGGCATGGAAAAAAGGCAACTATAATTCCACATCCGGCAGTTTTACCAAAGGATACTGGGACGATTCCATCAGTTTCGGCACCCGCGACAGCTCAGGCAACAGATTGACCGCGCTGCGCGGTTTTTCATTCAATCTTAACCCGGGGGAAGAGACATCATTCACCACCACCTGGGCCACGCCCAAGGATCCCTGGCAGTATTATTCGGATATCGATAACATCGGCGGCGCCACCCGGGTCAAGCAAGTTGTCGGCGACAAGGTAGCCCTGGGGCTCACGCATACCGCCCGCATCGGCATGGTTGACGGCGGAAGCACGGTTGACAGCCGGGTCAATGTCCTGGCTGGCGACGCTTCATATGAATTTATCGAAGGGACTAAAGCTGTGACGGAAGTCGCGGCTTCCCAGGGCAAATACGATATAACCAACTCCACTTACATGACCCGCTCAAGGGGCAACGCATATTTCTTCTCCCTGGTAAACCGCTATCCCCGGATGGAAATACTTAACACGAGTTACGACCGGATCCAACCTGAAAAAGACGAGAGTTTCATGTCCAAGGTCAGATTTATGGCTGTGCATATGGATAAAGGATTTGATACGCCGCTTTCCAGCTACCGTCAAACCCGAAAGGATTCTTACTGGTCCAGGCACATACATTTCCGCCAGCCGCTTAATTATTTCTATGAAAGCCTTTTTTACCCCTCAATGAATTCCGCGGACCTGTCGGCATTCGCCATCGGCGACGGCGTTGATATCGGCAGGGACGTAATCGGGATGCGCTGGAAAGTAAGTTTAGAGGATAGTTTCAGCAATTTATTCGATATCAGGAACGTTCATACCGTTGAAGGCAAATATGTCGAAACCGTAGCCAGGGACGAAGCGGAATTAAAAGTAACCGACAAACTGACCGCCAAAGCCTTGGGGATCTACCAGGATATGCCCAAAACAAAAGCCGGGATCGACCCGTTTATTTACGACAGCCTAACCGGGATATATCTGACTAATTCCGCTGTCAAAGATGGCACCGATCCGTCGTTAAAGACCGGTTCTTTAGGCATGGAATATGAATTTACCGATTGGGTGCGGGTGAACGGCGTATATGAGCGGACCAACGATTACACTTTAGCTTACGGCGATTTCCCGCGCGGAATACTCTGCGATGCCAATATGTCCGACACCTATTACGAATACGGCAATAAATATATGCGCGAGCTGAATTACCTTTACAGCCAGCAGTATTTCCCCTCAGCGCCTTATCCGTTCTATAATGTTTACAAGGCCGGGATAATGCTGACACCTACTGACAAAACCCAGATATACCTGGATTACACCCGCAATGATTTCGAGAAGGCCGGACAGATATCAGACGGTATGAATCATTACGGGGCGGAGATCGGTTACCTGCCGAGCAAGAAACTGGGATTTTACACCCGCTACACTTATTCCCGCTGGCAGGACCTTGACCGGGTGATCGAAGGTGATACTAAAACCGTCGGGCATCATAATATTTTTATCTCAACGCGCTACGCGCCGACCCCTGAACAGGAATTTGACATCGAATACGGCGTTTCCCCGAATTACCCGGTGATCGAATCCACTACCAGCGATCCTCTGGGCGGCAGCCTTCAGACCATCGACACCATGCATATAATCCGCTTATACTACCGCCGCAAATTCTAACCCTGTAGACGTTGTACGCATCCTCTTATCTGATAACGAATTACAAATAAATGTTTTATTAACCAAATTACATTTTATTCTTTAACGCTGCGTTTTAAAAAACTTGTTAGATTTTACCCTACTTTACGTCTATTAATAGTAGAAAAGGAGGGTAAAATGCCCGCATATGCCCGTAAGCACCAACTCAGCAACGCAGTGATCTATCATGTATTTAACCGCAGCCTTAATAAAAAGGTAATATTCGGCGCGCCAAACGATTATTTTCATTTCCGAAGATTGCTCAGGGATTATTGCCGCAAATTCAAGCTCAGTTTATATCATTGGGCGATCATGCCCACGCATTACCATCTTCTTCTTGAGATCGATAATCCAGCGCAGATATCACGGTTCATGGCCGGGTTAAACCGGGCATATACACATTATCACCATAAAGTTTATTCGAGTTCAGGTTTTCTCTGGGGAGGAAGGTTTAAATCGCAAGCGATCCAAAAGGAACGTTATCTTGTGGCCTGCGGAAGATATATCGAACGTAATCCGGTCAGAGCCGAGTTTGTGAATAACGCGCAAGATTATTTACACAGCAGCGCGGGGTTTTATTGCACTGGCGCGGCGGATGAGCTAACCACTGAAGATACTTTTTATACGGAACTCGGTAATGATCCGGAAACGAAACGAATAGCCTATACAGAGTTCCTGCGGGATTTCAATGCGGATGAAGAAGAATTATTCGCCAACCTTGAAGATCCCCTTGGCGATATAAATTTTATTACGCGCTTACGCAAACAAAACGGCCGTTTTATGCCTAGAAACGAAGGACGCCCACAAAAACATTTATTTGTAAATGCATATACTGGAAGCAGTTAGCTACAACGTCTACAGGATTAGAGATAAATATCGATCCTGGAAACCCGGCCGCTGCGCACCTGCCGGGCATAAGGAGCAGGGATAGTGTCGGAAAATATCTGCACCGGTTTGTTATTTTCATCGTTAAACGCGATCTTACGCACGACCGCGGCATCTTTTCCGAACGTATCTTTACGCTGCGGGTTATGATATACAACCTGCACTTTGCCTAAGAACGAGAAGCTATATGTATTCGCTTTCTTGGTGAACAGCCAACCGGCCAACACCGGAGAAAATCTCAAGTTCAACTCATTTTTTTCGTCCAGGATGAACGGTTTTTTACCGACATTCATCACCAGCCATATATTCAGGAATTCCACGGTAGAGCCGGAAAGCCTGGCCACAAAACCGTTGCCGTGGAGTTCTTTATACGGGAATGCGCTGGAAACCAGAAAAGAAGAATTTTCCAGGATACTGCGGCCGTAACGCTCGGGTTTCTGGAAGGGGATAAGCACATTGCGGAAATCCGAGTAGAACTCCTCATAAAGGCCGTGCTCAAGTATTTCCAGGAGGTATTTATATTCCATATGCAGCCAGATCGATTCATTCTCCAGCCAACCGGGAGTGAATGCCCGGCAACGGCCAAGCTCTAAGGGCATATCCGCAAGCGGGGCGGTCACTTTATACATCTTCAGAGCCTTGTCATAAAGCGAGCTTTTGCGGGTCGCGTCATATATCTTTCGCGCAGTCTCTTTATTGCCGGTCAGGCGCAAGGCATGCATCTGTCCTTCGAGGAAATAAGATACTTTTTTCTGCACGAATTTAGTCGGCTTGATGAAACCGTCGTTCAATCGCTCATACGCAACCACTTCATTGATGAAATACCCGCAATAAAGGTCCGCATCATCGGCTTTGGCCAGCCCGATATCGATTTTTTTAAGCGCATCTTCCAGCACCGGCTTTATCGCGGAAACATAAACCTCGACTTCCTTGCCGCTGAACCCGAATTTAGTCTTTTGGCGGTAAGCCTCGCGCAGGCCGTAACTTTTATCCCAGAACAGATACTCCTTATCCTCGCAGCGGCTATCCAGATTCTCACGGATCAGCATGCCCAACTCAATAAAAAATTCATTGATCTCCTCGGAAAGGCAGATCTTTTCCACCCGGGCCTGTTCAAACGCGTTTTTGAGAAAAAGCACCAGCCTTTTCAACTCAAAGCTTTCGCAGGAAGACGAACCGAAAAGTGCAGGCAGGCCGTTCAAGGCGTCGAACCAATTGGGTTTATCCGCTTCCATCTCGATCCCCACGCCGAACGGATCAAGCGATGAAAGCTTGTTCACCAAAAGGCAAAAAAGCTTGTTTACCGGCGTGGTCACATAAACATCGCCGCGGCCGTTGGCGGAGCGCATAATATGCGGCAATTCCTGCCTTTGAGCGATCAAATCTTTCTTCTCCGGGTCAACCACTACCGAATGCAGCTGTTTAGGCCGGCCGTCGAGAAGCAGATATTTTTCATTGCGCGGACGGATAACATGATCGTTATCAAAAAAAGTGACGCATTTCTTGTCAAAAATAAGCTCTTTAAGTTTTTCCGGATAAACCCCGAGGTAATTTTCCAGAAGGTCGAGATTATAATGCCAATGGTCGGTCCAGAATCCTTCGCCGTGCTCAGCCTGCGGGATCTTATCGGAAGACGTCAATAAAAGAGCGAGGAATCCGTCATTGGTCAAAGTTAACTTGATATTATTCTCCTCCAGAAAAAGGATGACTTTACCCGGAGCGAACGGCTTAGCCAATAATCCCATTATCCTGGCCGCGTCTTTTTCCGAACAAATACCGTTAAGCCTGCCCCGGAAAGCAGAGCTGTCCTGCAAACGGAATATAGCGCCTTTGACTACCAGGGGATTATACCCGTCGGACTGCAGGAGATTCAGGAACGTGGGGATGTTAAACTCTTTTATCTCCGGATGGAACCATACGTCGCACCTGCGATTCTGGTTCATATCGCGGTAATTCCCATTGCCCTGGGAGAAATACGTGTCCTGGATCTGGAATTTATTGTAATCACGCTCCAGGTCGCCGTGTTTGCGGGAATAAAGATAGAAGACCTTTTCCTTATTATCGGCGGCAAAAGTCACCGGGTATCCGCCGCGCATAATGTTATCCAGGTATGTCTGGCGGCAATACTGGTCGAATTCCGCGGAACTGCTTTTTGTATCCACCTCGGACTGCAATTGGCCGATTATATCCCTGTTTTCCGCTTTTTTCCGTTCAAGATAACCGGGCTTAAGTATCTTTTTGACCGCGGTATCCAAAAGTTCGATACTGCGGGTATTGCCGACCACGGTAGAGAAGGTTTTTTCGGCGCCGGAGGCCAGGTTAAGGTCCAAAAGAGAAAAACCGCAGGGGATCTTGCAGACAGTCTGCTGTTTAGCCGGATAGCCGAATTTTTTCGTAGAGATAAACCGGCGCGGGCAGGAAAAATCATTGATCTGGCCGAATATCGCCTCAGGATCAACCACCGGCTTGATAATCTCGTTCTTTTTCCCCTTGGCCTGAAAGGACAGATAGAAATTACCTCCTTTAATATGGACCACCTGCGGACGGTCAATCGGGTCGAGATCGACCTTATAAAAAGGCACGCCTTTCTTCAAGTTTTCCACCTGCATCCAGGCCTCGATGGTCCGGCTGAGTTTTTTCAGAAAAAGGTTGGCTATACCGAAAGGGACGATCCTGGGCAGGCCGTCAAGCAACTGTATTTTGCGCTGTTTACGCGAGGTATTCTTTATCCTGACTATCCTGACCAGGGCGGCGTATGAGTCCTGTGGAATAGTGAAATATTCCACGTTAATCTCCAACCCCAGGCTTTTATTCAACTCCCGGATTTTCAGGTCATGAGAGGTCATAGACATCCGGTTCTCCAGGTCGTATTCAAAGCTGGTAAAACCATTGTGGAAGGGCTCGTAAAACCGCTCTTTCTTATCCGAGATTATTTTAATGAAGGTACGGAAGCCCAAAAGAGAGGTCTGCTGCCAAGCCTTATTCGCCGGCTGGAATTCCAAGATCGCCTGGTCCTTGCCGTCGGTGCCGAAGCTGTTGATACACTGGCCGCGGTTGACGTAAAAGACCCACATGGGGATACCGTATTTTCCGGCAATACCCGGGAAAAAATTCGCCAAAGGCTTGGCGTAATTATAATTCTCGATGATAAACTCACCGTTCGCGTTAAGGTGATATTTAACTTTCTTATCGTTTGCGGCCATTGACATTTTTAACACTCCTTGAAATAAGCTAAAAAAACGGCAGGACAGAGCCACCTTTACTGGAATTGATAATTGACTTACTTATTTTACCTATTTTACTTGATTTGTCCACTAATTTTCGCGCTCTGTTTTTCTTTGACTTTTAGAGCAAAAAATGTTAATATTTAGCTCTTATGGCACTCTCAAAAGAAACAGTAAAGTATGTGGCGGACTTAAGCCGGATCGAGCTTAAACCGGAAGAGCTGGAAATCCTTTCCAAACAACTGGAAGGGGTTCTGGCGTTTATCGGCAAGCTTAACGAACTGGATATATCAAATATAAGCCCGACAAACCACATCCTGCCGATCAATAACGTGCTGCGCGAAGACACGGCTAAGAGCCCTTTAACCCCGGATAAATCCCTGGCCAACGCGCCACAGGCCCGCGGCAATTTTTTCGAAGTACCCAAGGTGATCGAATAAATATGGAACTTTTCAAACTTACAGCCAGCGAGCTTCTGGATAAGCTAAGCCGCAAAGAAACAACCCCCGAAGATATACTAAAAAGCCTGTCACAACGGATCAAGGATATTGACAACAGGGTAAAAGCCTATGTCCGCTCTTCCAATCCTGATGAGCGCCTGCCGCTAAACGCCCGCAGCGGACCGCTGGCAGGAATACCTGTTTCGATCAAAGACAATATCTGCACCGCAGGACTTAATACAGAATGCTGCTCCAAGATACTGGATGGGTTCAAGCCGCCTTACGACGCCACCGTTATCAAAAAATTAAAGGATTCCGGCGCGACGATATTGCCGGTAAAAACCAATATGGATGAATTCGCTTTTGGTTCATCCACGGAAAACTCGCATTTCGGCCCCACGCATAACCCCTGGGACCTGAACCGCGTTCCCGGGGGCTCTTCAGGAGGCTCAGCCGCGGCAGTAGGCGCGGATGAAGCGATCCTGGCATTAGGCTCGGATACAGGAGGCTCGATACGCCAGCCCGCATCGTTTTGCGGGGTAGTCGGCTTAAAACCCACATACGGACGGGTATCACGTTATGGATTGATCGCTTTCGCCTCCAGCCTGGACCAGATCGGGCCGCTGACCAAAGATGTAAGAGACAGCGCTCTATTGTTGAATGCGATCTCCGGACACGACCCTATGGATTCAACCTCAGTGGATATACCTGTCCCGGATTATACCAAATCCCTGGTCAATGACGTAAAAGGGATAAAGATCGGCATTCCCAAAGAATATTTTGTCGAAGGGATGAACCCGGAAGTAAAAGCGATCGTGGAAGAAGCGATAAACAAATTGCGATCGCTGGGAGCAAAGCATAAGCCCGTATCCCTGGCGCATACGGATTACGCGGCGCCGGTTTATTACATATTGGCGACTGCCGAGGCCAGCTCTAACCTGGCCAGATTCGACGGTGTGCAATACGGGCTAAGGGTTAAAACCTCAAAACTTATCGATATGTATAAAAGGACGCGCGGCGAAGGATTCGGCCAGGAAGCGAAACGCCGGATACTCTTGGGGACTTTCGCGCTTTCTCACGGTTATTATGACGCTTATTACCTGCGGGCGTTGAAGGTCCGAACATTGATAAAGCAGGATTTCGACCGGATATTCAATGACTTCGACTGCATCGTCACGCCGACCTCGCCGACGCCGGCATTTAAAATAGGCGAAAAATCCGATGACCCGCTTTCAATGTACCTGTCGGATATCTACACCATTTCAGCGAACCTGGCCGGAATACCGGCGATATCCATTACCTGCGGTTATACCAAGGCCGGGCTTCCGGTGGGATTGCAGATACTGGCTAAGCCTTTCGCCGAAGAAACGCTTTTCAGAGTGGCGCATACTTACGAACTGAATACCGAGTGGCACAAAATAAAACCCAAGCTATGAGCGATTACGAGCCGGTAATAGGACTAGAAGTCCACGTGCAGTTAAAAACCGATACCAAGGTCTTCTGCGGCTGTTCGACCAAATTCGGTGCCGAACCGAATACCCAGGTCTGCCCGGTTTGCCTGGGATTTCCCGGTTCTTTGCCGGTATTGAACCAGCTGGCCCTGGAGTATTCGATAAAGGTCGGGCTGGGGCTGAACTGCGCCATCCAGGAATATACCAAGTTCGACCGCAAGCATTATTATTATCCGGACCTGCCTAAAAATTACCAAATATCCCAATATGACCTGCCTATATCCAAAAACGGCTTCCTGGATATTGAAGCCGCGGGCAAAACAAAAAGAGTGGGGATAACCCGCGCGCACCTGGAAGAAGACGCCGGAAAGCTTATCCATAACGACGGCTCAAGCAGCGTTGATTATAACCGGACCGGACAGCCGCTTTTGGAGATCGTCAGCGAACCGCAGATATATTCCCCGGAAGAGGCGTATGAATACCTTACCGCGTTAAAAAGC
>Ga0265297_10005430_pt1 | contig 19466 bp, 13 predicted proteins | sample Munlanlwell13791_FD_192502 | JGI IMG/M metagenome (GOLD analysis project Ga0265297, IMG submission 192502) | Leachate microbial communities from a municipal landfill in Southern Ontario, Canada - Leachate well 137-91 | ecosystem: Engineered > Solid waste > Landfill > Unclassified | place...
ATTGCTTTTGTCTCATTACCAAGAAGAACAATTCCGGCCTCAAATGTTTCCAAGACCTCATATTCAAAGAAGACTTTTCTGTTTTCTGAAAGAATATTCATTAAATAGAGTGTAGCATTTTTTTAATAAATATAAAGTTATTTTATTTAGGACGAAAAATCATTTATAATCAAATAATCAATAGAATTATGATTAAACAGCTTCTAAGAGAAAAAATTAAAGTTAGTCTTATAAACCTTTCGGGGAAAAATTCTTTGCCTAAATTTGATTTTCCGGATATAAAAATTGATTGTCCGGAAGACGAATCAAACGGTGATTATTCGACAAATGTAGCAATGCAGATAGCTAAGGTGGTGGAGAGGTCTCCAATGGAGGTGGCTGATTTGATTGTTTCAGGAATTGAACATAAAAACTCTGAAGTTTTTGAAAAAATTTGGGCGGTTAGCCCTGGTTTTATTAATTTTTTTCTTTCTCAGGATTTTTTGCAGAAACAAATGGAAGAGATTACCAGGAAAGATTTTGGTAAATTAAGTATCGGGAAAGGAAAAAGAATAAACATAGAATTTATTTCTGCAAATCCAACAGGGGCATTACATATAGGAAATGGCAGGGGAGCATTCTTCGGAGATATCTTGGCCAACATTCTGGAATCAGCTGGATATAGGGTGGAGCGGGAGTATTTTGTGAATGATGCAAGAAAAAGCAACCAGATTCAAGAACTTGGAAAAACGGCCCTGGGAAAAGGAGAAACTTATCTAAATGACGATCTGAAATTGAAAATCAATAAAGTAAAATCAAAATTAAAAAATATTTTTAACGATGGCGAGGCTGGAAATATTCTTTGCCAAGAAATTCAAAAAGAGAATAAAAATTTTATTGAAAATAAATTAAAAATAAAATTTAATAAATGGTTTTCCGAGGAACAGGAACTTTTCAAAACTAAAAAAGTGGAGAAAGCCTTTCAATGGCTAAAGGGGAGGGGACTAACTTATGAGAAAGAAGGCGCGGTTTGGCTTAAAACGTCCGAATTTGGGGATGAAAAAGATTGGGTGATAGTCCGTTCTGATGGAGAGCCTTCATATTTTTTAAGTGACATCGTTTATCACAAAGAAAAATTTGATAGAGGATACAGCAAAGTTATTGATATTTGGGGAGCCGACCATCAAGGTCATGTCGGAAAAATGAAGGCGGCTTCAAAAATTCTTGAGAACAAAACGGATTTTGAAATTTTAGTTTCTCAACTTGTGAGATTAAAATCCGGTAAAATGTCAAAAAGAACGGGGGAAATAATAGCTCTTGAAGAGTTAGTTGATGAAGTGGGACTTGATGTCGCAAGATTTTTTTATTCTACAAAAGCCCTAGGAACTCAAATGGAATTTGATTTTGACCTTGCGAAAGAACAGTCGGAAAAGAACCCGGTTTACTATATTCAATATGCGTATGCCAGAATGTGCAGTATTTTGGAAAAAATTAAGGGAGCGCAATATAAAAGTCAAAGCTACAAGTTTTTAAGTCACGAATCGGAATTGGGCTTGGTAAAACAGCTTATAAAATTTCCCGAAATTATTGAAGAGACGGCAAAAGACTATCAAATTCAAAGAATTTCTCAATACTCAATGGCGCTGGCAAATTCTTTTCATAGATTTTATTGTGATTGCAGGGTTATAACGGATAATAAAATTTTGCAGGAAGCAAGAATTAATCTTATTCTTGCCACAAAAGACGTTTTGAAAAAAACTCTTGATTTAATGGGGGTTTCTGCTCCGCAAAAGATGTAGTTTTTTAATGGAAAAAGATTCTTACGAAAAAATTATAAGCGAACTTGTTTCAAAATTTTGTCCTATTGGGGGAGAAGAAAGGCTGGGTTTTGCTGACCTTTTTTTGAAGTTAGCTGCAACTAATCCAATGCTTGCTGCTGATGTTCTGTTAAGAAAAGAGCTCGTCGGAAAAATTGAAGAAACAATAGGCGAAATCGCGCAACAGATAAGTTGTTCTGGATCAAATTGCAGGGCGCTTATTGAAACGGCGTTTAATTTTTACGGGCTTGAATCAAAAACAATCGGAATTTCCCAGCTCGAAAAAGATATAACCCTAAGATGGATTACGGATGTTTTAAAAAAATGGGAAAAAATTAATACCGGTAAGCGGACAATTGAACTTGTGATAAAGAATGTTTTGGATGATATGGAAAAAGTTTCAAAGAAAAATACAATGCTTTCTTTGATGGCAAAAAATATAGAAAATAAAATAAGAATAGAAAATTTGGTTGAAAGTTTTCTAATAGCGGCCAAATCAGAAATTGAAGAAAATATATATTATAAAATGGTTGATGAAAAAATATGTAAATTTGGAAATGATTCGGCTGTTGGCTTGAGGTTTTTAAGACATTTGGGATTTTTTCAGTCCACGACAAATCCATCAATAATTACGTATGCATATGAAGAATTTCCAGAACTTTTAAAAGATTTTTCGGAGATTGCCTCAATTAATCAAGAATGGCGTAAAAATCCCGAAAAATATTCCGATGAGTTGGCTATTTTTGCAACAATTTTTTCTATTCTTCCAAATATCTTAACATTACGGCCGATCGCACTTCTTTCTGATTTTAATGATGGGCTTGCAACGTATCAATTAAACCCCTTTCTTAATGAGGACATAAAATCAAGCATAAACGACGCAAAAACGATTTTTTCAATAATTAGAGATGTCGTCTATTTTTATGATATTTGGCTGGGATGGGATTCAAAAAAATATAATGGCAGACCGAATTTAGTTTTTAAAGTTGCGTCTTCCTCGCCAAAAGCGAAAGAAACAATAAAGCAGTTAAACGAAGCTGGCCTTGGGACAATGAGTACCGTAACCTTCGGATTTTCTCAAGAAATTTCCCTTATTTTTTCAGAAATTGAAGGAATGATAGAGGCGAAGAAAAAAAATATTTTTTTAACAAAGTCTTATATGGCTACTATTGTTGGAAGAACGGAAGATTATTTAAGGGAAGTGGAAATAGAAAAAATAATAAAAGGAATGAAAGATGATGTCTTTTGGGAATTTTCTCGGGAAATTTTTCAGGAGCAAAGCATAAAAAGAGACCGTAAAGAAATAATAAAAATAATATCTTCAAAAAAATATATAAGTTCTTTAACCGATGAAAGACTGATAAGGTTTGTCGGACAAAACGAATCGGAATTTTTAATTCAAAAAGAAAATGATATTCAGCAAACGGGAATATTGGTGGCCCGTCGGATTTTTAATGTTTTTTTTGGAGAAAGATTAAAAATAGCACAATGGCTTGAAAAGAAGTTTAATTTACCGTTTGAAGACGTTTCTTTTATTCTTGATAAGATTAATTTACTTCCTGCTTCAAAAAGACGAGCTGAGGACTCATATTCCTTACTTGGCGCTTCAAATCTAACAAGCGTAGAAACATTAGAACAGCAATCGAAAGTATACTTGAAATCAAAAACAGACGGGTTTTTAATGGACGAGTTTAAAGATTCTATAAAGAAGCAGGCGAATTCGGAATTATTAAAAAGGCTTTTGGAAGTTGAGGAGTTCCAAAAGATTTATGAGGCATCTCTCAGCCTTGGTGACAGACTGAGAGAAATTGGCATAGAAGGAAATTTTGGCAATAAGGGAATGGAAGATGGTGAATGGGAAGAATATGGGGCCATTGAAAAAACAATGGAAGAATTTAAAGAAGCGTATAGTAAATTAAAGAATATGGTGGCTAAAGCATTGGCAGATTAAATTTATTTTATTTAAATAGTTTATATTTAAAAGAACGAGAGCTTAGTTGAATCATAGCTCTTTTCTTTTGGTCTTATTTTGGTTAATATAAAAGAAATTTGATTTATTTTTTTAAATTTATGGATATTAATTTTCCTAAAAAAGAAGAAGAGGTATTGGCTTTTTGGAAAAAAGAAAGAATATTTGAAAAAACCCTTGAAAAAGGAAGAACAAAAAAAGGTATTTTTGGTAATTTTTCAAAACCAAGAAGTTTTGTTTTTTTTGAGGGACCCCCGACAGCGAATGGCGTACCCGGGATTCATCATTTTTTGGCAAGAATTTTTAAAGATGTTATCTGCAGGTATAAAACAATGCAAGGTTTTTTAGTTGAAAGAAAGGCTGGTTGGGACACTCACGGACTTCCGGTTGAGCTTGAGGTGGAAAAAAAGATGGGGTTTAAATCAAAACAAGATATTGAGGCGTATGGAATAGCGAAATTTAATGAAGCGTGTAAAAAGTCTGTTTGGGAGTATAAGGGGGAATGGGAAAAATTAACCGAAAGAATTGGATTTTGGCTTGATATGGAACATCCGTATATAACCTATGACAATAATTATATTGAGACCATATGGTGGGAAATAAAGAAAATATGGGAAAAAGGACTTTTTTCTCAAGATTATAAAGTAGTGCCGTATTGTCCAAGGTGCGGAACGCCACTTTCCGGCCATGAGGTTGCTCAGGGGTATAAGAACGTCAAAGAACCGGCAATATATATAAAATTTAAAATTAAAAATTTTGAAAATAAATTTAATTCTTTAAACAAAAATCAGGACTCCTTGGAAGTTCAGGAAAGATTTTTGCTTGTTTGGACGACAACTCCATGGACACTTCCTGCAAACGTGGCCATTGCGGTAAATCCAAAATTAAAATACGTTGAGATGCAAGTCGGATTTACAAGTTTTATTTTAGCAAAAGAAAAAGCTTCTTTAATTCCGGATGGCACTATTTTAAGAGAGTTTAACGGAGATGATCTTTATGACTTGGAATATGAGCCGCTTTATTTATCTTGTGATCCACAGCTTTGCTTGTCTGCTTTTAAAGTTATAAAAGGAAATTTTGTTAACGCCGAAGACGGAACAGGGCTTGTTCATATCGCTCCGGCTTTTGGTGTTGACGACTTGGAAGCCATTAAAAAACAAAACGAAAACATAAATGACGAAAGCAAGAAATTTCCGATATTAGTTACGGTTGACGAAAAAGGGGCTTTTAAGGGAGAGGTAAGAAAATTTGCCGGTATGTTTGTGAAGGCTGCCGATCCGTTGATTATTCAGGATTTAAAAGAAAGGGATATTTTATTCAAAGAAGAAACATATGAACACGATTATCCGTTTTGTTGGAGGTGCGGGACTCCGCTTCTATATTATGCAAAGAAATCCTGGTTCATCGGAATGCAAAAAATTAAGAATGAATTGATAAAAAATAATCAGAAGATAAATTGGGTGCCAAGTCATTTAAAAGAGGGAAGATTCGGAGAGTGGCTCAGGGAAATAAAAGACTGGGCTGTTTCAAGGGAAAGATATTGGGGAACGCCTCTTCCTGTTTGGCAATGCGAAAGATGCAAGAAAACGGAAGTTTTGGGGTCAAAAACAGACTTTCTTTCAAAGAAGTTTAGCAGAAATCATTACACAGTTTTAAGGCACGGCCGTTCCGTGATGAACGATAAGGAAATTCTTATTTCTATATTGCCGGAAAAAGTAGAATGTCCCTTAACAAAAGATGGGGAAGCTGAAATAGAAAAAGCCGCATTGTTAATGAAAAAAAATAAAATTAAGATCGATTTGATTTTTTCTTCCGACCTTTTACGGACAAAAAAAACCGCTGAAATTATTGCTAAAAGTTTTAGTATAAGTGAAATTAATTTTGACGAAAGATTGAGGGATGTTCAGGCAGGTGTTTATGAAGGGAAAAGCTTAAAAGAATATCATAGTTTTTGGAAAGACGGCAGAGAAGCATTTATTAAGTCTCCTCCCGAAGGAGAAAACTACAACGAGACGAAACTCAGAATTCTTAATTTTATAAAAGAAATTGATAAAAAGTATGAAGGAAAAAATATTTTGATAGTCAGTCATCAACGGACACTAGCCATGCTTGAGGGCGCTGTTTTAGGATTTTCAACGGATGAGTTTTTGGAAAAAATTGAACCGATGAAAATAAAAACGGGAGAATTCAGAAAGATCGAAATAAAATACTTTCCATACAATGACGCAGGAGAACTTGATCTCCATAGGCCATACGTTGATGAGATTGAATTTCCTTGCGAAAAATGCGGATCAAAAATGAAGAGAGTCAGTGAAGTTATTGATTGTTGGTTTGATTCCGGGTCTATGCCGTTTGCTCAATGGCATTGGCCGTTTGAAAACAAGGAATTAATAACAAAAAGAAAACAATTTCCCGCAGAATTTATTTCAGAAGCGGTTGACCAAACAAGGGGGTGGTTTTACACACTTCTTGCCGTGTCTACTCTCCTGGGATTTGAAGCGCCGTATAAAAACGTAATTTCTCTAGGGCATGTTTTGGATAAAAAAGGAGAAAAAATGTCAAAATCAAAAGGAAACGCAGTTAACCCTTGGGAGCAGATAGAAAAGTATGGAGTAGACGTTTTAAGATGGTATTTTTTCACCGGAAATCAGCCTGGCGAGCCAAAAAGATTTGATGAAAACGCGATAAAAGACTTTTTAAATAAGTTTATTTTGACGCTCTGGAATTCTTTTGTTTTTTTTGAAACCTATAAATCTCAAAATAAAGAAGGGGCGGTAAATAATTTTAACCTTCCAAAATCAAAAAATATTTTGGATAAATGGATTATTTCCAGAATTTATGGACTAACAAAGGAAGTTCGAAAAGATCTGGATAAATACGACATAACTTCAGCGGGAAGAGCAATAGAAAAATTTACAGTCGAGGACCTTTCCAACTGGTATATAAGAAGATCTCGTCGAAGGTTTCAAAGGCCGGAAAATGAGGAAGAAAAAAACGAAGCCGTTCAGACATCAAATTTTGTAATGCTTACGCTGTCAAAGATTTGCGCCCCATTTATTCCATTTTTGAGTGAAGTTATTTTCAGAAGCCTTACGGAAAAGAATTTTAATTTTTTGCAATCAGTGCATTTAAGTGATTTTCCAAAAGAGAAGGGAGGGTTTATTGATAAAGCACTTGAAGAGCAGATGGATGCCGTAAGAAAGATTTGCACTTTAGCCTTAATGGTTAGGGCAAAGGCCGGAATCAAGGTTCGGCAACCTCTTTCAAAAATGGAAATAATGTTAGAAAAATCAAAGAGTTCTTTAAAAGAATCTTTGTTAGAATTAATAAAAGAGGAGCTAAACATCAAAGAGATAATTATTGTAAAGGAAATAGTCGCGGAAATAAAAACTCAAAAAAAATGGTTAATAGAAACTGAGGGGAAAATTACTGTCGCGATAAATTCGGAAATAACTCAGGAATTGAAGGAAGAGGGGATAGTGAGGGAGATTGTCCGTCAAATTCAGGAATTAAGGAAAAAAGCCACTTTTACTCCGGAAAACAGGATAAATATTTTTTGCGTTGCGGGAACACAGACGGAAGAATTAATCAAGAAAAATAAAAAATCTATTTCAGAGGACACTTTGGCCAACGATATAGTTTTTTCTAAGAAAGAATGTTTAGCTGAAAAAACATCGCAAATAGATAAAGAGGATATTTGGCTTGGGGTGGCTAGTTAAACAGAAAAAATTTAAGAAACTCTATTAAACGAGCCTCGGAAAAAATCTGAGGCTCGTTTAAAATTATAAGAAAAAGTGTTATTCTTAGAATAAGCAAAAAAAGACTATGTATTCTACAGAAGGAATTGTTATTAAGGAAATTGATTATAGGGAGGCAGACCGTTTTTTCACAATTTTTACAAAAGATTTTGGAAAAATAAAGGTTTTTGGGAAGGGAATAAGGAAGATAAAAGCAAAACTTCGGGGAGGATTACAAGTGTTTAATCATATTTATCTTGAGTTTATACAGGGAAAGTATTTTTTTACAGCTACGGAGGCAGTTTGCAAAGATAGTTTTTTACCGATAAAAAAAAATGAGGAAAAATTAAAAACAGCCCTTTTTTTAAGCGACATAATAGACGGGTTGATAAAGGAAGAAAAAGACGAAAGAATTTGGTTTTTAATTCTGGAGATTTTTAAAAAGATTGAAGATCCGGAATTTTTTGGAGAAAAGCTGGAAATATTTATTTTTTGTTTTGAATGGGAGCTGTTTGATATGTTGGGTTATCACCCGGAACTTTATAAGTGTGTAAATTGTCGGGAAAGATTAAAAGAGGGCGATCTTTCTTTCAGTGTCATAAATGGAGGAGTTTTATGTCCCCAATGCAAAGGCAAGGACAAGGGAGCAATTTTAATAAGTGTTGATAATTTGAAAATTTTAAGGCTAATATTGGGCAAAAGAAAAGAAATTCTACAAAAATTAAAAATTAATAAAAAAAACGACCAACTTAAACTAATTACCCAGCGTTACGGGGAGAACATTTTAGGGAGCAGGACAAATTTAATATAATAAAATAAAGTTTTAATTTTTATGAAAAAATATTTTCCAACTTTTATTGTAATATTTGTTATTGTTTTGGCTGGAGTCTCTCTTTTTATTTTTTGGAGAATGCAGAGTTTTTCTCAGGAGGATATCGGCTTTGAAATAATCGGTCCAAGTGAAGTTGAGGTAGGATCTCCCGAGGATTTCGCTTTTTTGTGTACTAATAAGGGCCGTAAGGATTTGGAAAACGTTAAAATAACCATTGAATACTCAGATGGGGTTTTGGAAACAGAGACAAGTGTTCCGTTAACAACCACAATTCTAATGGATAATATCCCGGGAAAAGGAGAAAACAAAAAACAAGTTCGTTTAAGTATTTTTGGAAAAAAAGATGAAAAAAAATTCATCAAAGCAAAAATAGAATTTAATCCTAAAAAAAGTGAAAAAATATATTCACTCGAGGCAAAAAAAGACTTTTTGGTGATGGCCTCACCCTTTTTCGTGAGAATTGACACACCGACCCAGACAACTACCGGACAGGAAATAAATTTTTCAATTGAATATACGTCAAAATCAAAAAATTCCATTCCTAACTTTGCGATAAGAGCCATATATCCTCAGGGATTTCAATTTGATCAATCAATCCCGAATCCGGAATTAGGAAATAATGTTTGGGCCCTTGGCGATATTAGACCAAAAGACGAGGGGGAAATTCAAATAAGGGGGAATATTAGCGGGATAAAAGAAGAAAACAAAAGCTTCAAAGCCGAGCTTGGAATAATGATCGGAGATCAATTTCTTCCGGTTTATGAAGAATCAAAATCGCTTAAAGTTTTAGGATCTCTCTTGGCTGTTGAGCAACTGGTAAATGGAAGCTCTAATTATGCAGCTGATTACGGAGAAATGCTTAATTTTTCAGTGAAATATAAAAATAATACAAAAGAAAAACTAAGGGAAGTTTTTATTAATACTGAAATTAAATGTGAATATGCGATGGGGGAGGAATTGAGTGACTGTTTAAGCTGGAAGGAGTTAAAGGTTGTCGGCGGAGAATTTGACGGTTTTTCAAAAACTCTTTCCTGGAAGGCGTCTGGAGTTCCGGAGCTTCAAGAATTGGCTCCCGGAGAGGAGGGCGAGGTAAAATTTGTGGCAAAACTGATTAATGATTTGCCGGTGAAATCAGACACAGATAAAAAGATTATTTTAAAAATAACATCGAAAATTGATATGAATCCTCAGTTGATTCCGACATCTCTTTTCCAGTTTAAGATAAATAGTGAATCAACTTTAATAACAAAGGTTAACTCAAAACTTAATTTAAGCGTAAAAGGATATTATAATCATAAATCAATTCAAAATTCCGGGCCAATTCCGCCAAAGGTTGGACAGGTTACGACTTATGCGATTGTTTGGAACATCGGGAACTCATCAAATGATTTAAAAGAGGTTGTGGTTGAAGCAAGACTTCCCTCAAATATTACCTGGAAAGATAAGTTTTTTCCAAAGGACGCAAATATAAAATATCAGCCGTTTGTTGGGAATATAGTTTGGAAGATAGGAGACTTAAAGGCCGGTTCCGGAATATATTTATCATCAAAAGAAGTTGTTTTTCAGATTGCATTACAGCCGACAAAGAATTTAATTGACAGAGCAGTTAATCTTTTGGAAGATATAAAGGTTGAGGGAATTGATTCTTTCACCGGAGAAATTCTTAAATCATCAGTTGAAAAAATTAATACTGACATTCCTGATGAAAATATTATGAGAGATCAGGGAAAGGTAGTGTCATAAAAACAAAAGATATGGAAGAAAAATTAATGGAAAAAATAGTTTCATTATGCAAAAGACGTGGATTTGTTTTCCCGTCATCGGAAATTTACGGTGGAGTGTCCGCTCTTTGGGATTATGGTCCGCTAGGTTCTTTAATGAAGAATAATATAAAGAATTTTTGGATCAGGCGTTTTGTGCACGAGAAAGAGAACGTTGTTTTAATAGACGGAACTGTTTTAATGCATCCGAAGGTTTGGGAAGCTTCTGGGCATTTGAAAAATTTTACAGATCCGTTGATTGAGTGCAAAAATTGTCATTCAAGGTTTAGAATGGATCATCTTGAAAAAATGGAGTGCAAAAAATGTGGTAGTAAGGATTTTACGGAACAAAAAATGTTTAATCTGATGTTCAAAACCTTTCTGGGTCCAGTGGAAGATGGCGCGAGCCAGATCTATTTAAGGCCGGAAACCGCACAATCGATGTTTGTTGATTTCAAACAAGCTCAAGAATCATCTAGACAAAAAATTCCTTTTGGTATCGCTCAAGTTGGAAAATGTTTTCGTAATGAAATTACAACGGGAGATTTTACCTTTCGCTCAAGAGAGTTTGATATAGCTGAAATAGAGTTTTTTGTTAAACCTGGAGAAGATGAAAAATGGTTTGATTTTTGGCTTTTGGAGTGGGAAAGATTTTTTGTTGATTTGGGATTAAAAAAAGAAAATATGCGCAGACTTGAGCATAAAAAAGAAAAATTGGCGCATTATTCAAAAAGAACGGTTGATATAGAATATAAATTTCCATTTGGCTGGGCCGAACTTGCGGGCGTAGCGAACAGAACAGACTTTGATTTATCTCAACATTCTAAATTTTCAGGAAAAGATTTAAGCGTTTTTGATGAAGAAGAAAAGAAAAATTATACTCCATACGTGATTGAACCAACAATGGGGATTGATCGTCTTTTTCTCGCTTTAATATCTAACGCATACGAAGAAAAGAGCGGAGGAAGAACCGAAACAACCGAATCAACGAAAGAAATGGAAATCATTTTAGATTTATCGGAAAAAATTTCTCCGATAAAAATTGCGGTTTTTCCGTTACTAAAAAATAAAGACGAATTAGTAAAAAAGGCAAAAGAGATTTACGCGGTTTTAAAGCCTTATTTTTCGGTTCAATATGACGAGACAGGATCAATCGGGAGAAGATATCGAAGACAAGACGAGATCGGTACTCCGTTTTGCATAACAGTTGATTTCGACACATTAAATAATAATGAAATTACAATAAGAGACAGAAAAACAATGCAACAGGAGAGGGTGGGGGTAGATAATCTTGTTCAGTTTTTCAGACAAAAAATAGATTTATGATATTTCACAAAAAAACATTGGAAAACGGATTAAGACTCATAACGGTTCCTTTAAAAGACGCCAAAACGGTATCTATTTTAATTTTGGTTAAAACAGGAAGTCTTTATGAAAAAAAAGAGGAAAATGGGATTTCTCATTTTTTGGAGCACATACTTTTTAAAGGGACGGTAAAGAGGCCACGAACTATTGATATTTCAAGAGACTTAGATCAAATTGGTGCTAAATTCAATGCGTTTACGGGGAAAGAATACATGGGGTTCTATACCGTCGTTAACAGCCAGCACCTAGATATCGGCTTGGATGTTTTGTCCGATATGTTTTTAAATTCAAAAATGGAAACGATTGAAATTGAAAGGGAGAAAGGGGTGATAATTGAAGAAATAAAAATGATTTACGATACGCCGATGAGATACATTGAGGATCTTTGGGAAGAGTTGCTTTACGGAGATCAACCTGCCGGTTGGAGTATTGCCGGAACGAAGGAAAACATCCGTAAGTCCACAAGGCAAATGTTGAAAAATCATTACGCCACTCATTTTTTGTCTAAAAATACAGTTATTGTAATTGCGGGAGACGTCAACGAAGAAAAAATTCTGGAAAAAACGAAGAGGTATTTAAAAGGAATAAGCACAGGAGAACCGATGAAAATTCCTTCAATTAGAGAAGACCAATCAAAACCGAAAATATTATTGAATTTTAGAAAAACCGATCAAAGCCATTTTATTTTGGGAGTAAGAGCTTATAGTTTTTTTCATCCGGACAAATATTCTCTTGCTATTTTATCTGTAATTCTTGGAGGAAATATGAGCTCTCGTCTTTTTACTCACGTAAGAGAGAGAAGGGGATTGGCTTATTATGTCCACACATCAGTTGAGTCGTATAATGATAGGGGATATTTAGCGACAGCTGCCGGAGTTGACCATAAAAAATTAGAAGAAGCGATTAAGATAATTTTAAGAGAATATAAATCAATTGCGGGAAACGTCTCTCCTGACGAGCTAAACAAAGCCAAAGAATTTTTAAAAGGGAGAATGACCATCGAGCTTGAAGGGCCGGATGATTTTGCTTCTTTCGTGGGAGGAGAAGAAATCTCAACGGGAGAAATTTTAACCCCCGAACAGAAGTGTGATAAAATAAATAAAGTAACACTGAATGATGTAAAAAGAGTGGCAAAAGACATTTTTAAGGAAAATAACCTTAATTTTACCTTAATTGGCCCGTACAAAGACAAAAAAAGATTAGAGGAAATATTAAAGATGTAAAATATGATTAAATTAAGGACGATATTTTTTGGATGTTTGATAATTCTTGCTTTCATTCTTGCCTGGCAAATATGGAAGGTTTTTGCCGGTCTTTTTTTGGCGCTTATTCTTGCGACGTTAATTGACGGAGCCGCAGAATTTTTTAAAAAATTCAAAATTCCCAGGATTGTTTCTGTTATTTTTTTGTATTTAGCGATAGCAGTTTTATTTTATTTTTCTTTTTATTTTTTAATTCCCCCGGTAATACAGGAAGTAGAACAACTTTCAATAAATGTTCCAAACTATATTGAAAATTTTTCTCCGCAATTAGAGCAAATAAGAAGTTTCTGGGACCAATATAAAACCTCCGAAACATTGCAAAAATCTTTATTTGCTCTTGGAGAGAAAATGATTAGCATCACTTCAAATATAACCTCATTTGTTTCCGTGGCTTTCGGCGGAGTGATTACAACAATAGTTATTATTTTCATATCATTGTTGCTTTCACTTGAAGAAAAGGGGGTGGAAAAATTTTTAGGATTATTTGTCCCTGCTCAATCACAAAAGGACTTTACTAAACTATTAGTTCTTTTGCAAAAAAAAATTAGAGGGTGGTTTTTGGGAAGATTTTTTTCAGCTGTCGTTGTGGGTCTTCTTATCTATTTTGGATTATTTTTAATGGGGGTAAAGTATAAAGTTACTCTTGCGATAATTGCGGCTATTTTTGAATTTGTACCGATAATCGGATCTTGGTTTGCGGCGATAATTGGAGTTGTTTTAACCGCGCTTCAATCGTTGAAGTTTGGGTTTTTTTCATTAATTATGTACCTTGTTGTCCAGCAACTTGAAAGTAGCGTTTTGAGTCCATTTTTTATGAAAAGAACAACTGGAATTAATCCGGTATTAAGCATTATTGCCCTAATGATTGGTGCTGAACTCGGAGGGTTTCTTGGGGTTCTGATCGCTATTCCTCTTGCGGTTGTAATCTTGGAAATAGTTAATGATTCAAGAAAAAAACAAGACGCGGAAATTAAAGATTAAAAAAAGATAAATGGGAAATTTATATATAGTTGCGACACCGATAGGTAATTTGGAAGACGTTTCAAAAAGATCCCTCCGTATATTATCGGAGGTTGATTTAATTTTGTGTGAAGATACGCGACAGACCCAAAAGCTTTTAAATTTTTATGAGATTAAAACTTCGACATTAAGTTATCATCAGCACAGCAAATTAAAAAAAATTGAGCAAATTTTGGAATTATTAAAAATTGGGAAAAACTTGGCGCTAGTATGTGATGCCGGAACTCCGGGAATTTCCGATCCGGCGGGAAAACTTGTTTTGGAGGCTCGAAAGGCGGGAATAAACATTTCTCCGATTCCCGGGGCTTCTGCGCTTGCTTCTGCCGCTTCAATTTCCGGATTTCCAATGGATAAATTTTTGTTCCTTGGATTTCCGCCACAAAAAAATAAGAGAAATAAATTTTTTGAAAAAATAGTTGATTCCGAATATCCGGTGGTTTTTTATGAATCGACTTATAGAATAATTAAAAGTCTTCAGGATTTATTTTCTTGCGCTGAAAAAAAATCGGAGCAGGACAAAATAACGATTGTGGTCTGTCGCGAGCTTACAAAAAAATTTGAGACTGTTTATGTCGGAACGGTGGGGGAGGTGATTGAAAAATTAAAAAGCGGAGAAACAAGAGGAGAATTTGTCGTAGTAGTTAATAAATAATAAGAATGAAAATATCATTTCTTGGAACAAACGGTTGGTATGATACAAAAACAGGCAACACCGTTTGTACTCTCGTTGAAACGGAAAAGTATTTTTTTATTTTTGACGCAGGTACAGGTTTTTATAAAATAGACAGGTATATAAAAAATAGTAAAAAGCCGATTTATCTTTTTTTTAGCCACTATCATTTAGACCACATTATCGGATTACATAGCCTTGCAAAATTTAACTTTCCGGAGGGAATCAGAATCTTTGGCCAAATAGGAACAAAGAAAATTTTAAAAAAAATAGTAAATATTCCATATTCAAAAGCGTTTAAGGATTTGTCTTTCAAAATAGAAATAAATGATCTTTCCGAAGGTGTTCATAGAATTCCGTTTTCAGTAGAGTGCAGGTCTTTAGTCCACGTTTCTCCTTGTGTTGGATACCGGATAAATATTGATAAAAAAATTATTGCGTATTGTACCGATACGGGGCCTTGTAAAAATTTTAAGAAATTAGCAAAAAAAGCAGACGTATTAATTTCCGAATGCTCTTTAAGATCTGGCGAAGACGCCGGCGGATGGCCGCATTTAAACCCAGAGCAAGCGGCAAAAATAGCTAAGGAGAATGAAGTTAAAAAACTTATTTTAACCCACTTTGACTCATATAAATATCTTAATTTAGCTGAAAGAAAAAAATCTCAAAAAAAGGCAAGGGAAATATTTCCCGAGACGATTGTCACTTTTGATGATAAAAAAATTGAAATATAATAGAGGAAAGAAGGTATGCCTGAAAAATTTTATATAACAACAAGTATTGCTTATACAAACGCTCCGCCACATATTGGATATGCCTTGGAGTTGATTCAAGCGGATGTTTTAGCGCGATATCACAGACTCTTAGATGAGGATGTCTTCTTTTTGACGGGAACGGACGAACACGGAGCAAAAGTCGCCAGAAAAGCAGAGGAGTTGGGAAAAAGCCCAAAAGAATTTACGGATGAAATATCCGAGCGATTTAAAAACCTCACAAAGGTTTTAAATATTTCCAATAATGATTTTATAAGGACAACCGATCAAAAAAGACATTGGCCGAACGTTTATTCTGTTTGGAATAAATTAAAAGAAAAAGGAGACATATACAAGAAAAAGTATAAAGGACTTTATTGCGTCGGATGCGAAGCTTTTATTAAGGAAAAAGATTTAGTAGACGGCAAATGTCCAAACCATGATAAAGAGCCGGAAATAATAGAAGAAGAAAACTATTTTTTTAAACTTTCAAAACCTGAATACGTAAATCAAATAAAAAAGGAAATAGAGACAGACGAAATAAAAATCATACCCGAAGGAAGAAAAAATGAAATTTTAAGTTTTATTGATCAGGGTGTTGAGGATATAAGCATCTCAAGGTCAAAAGAAAATTTGAAATGGGGGGTGCCTGTTCCTGGTGACGAGAGTCAGATGATTTATATCTGGTTTGAGGCCTTAATCAATTATTTAATTGCAAAAGATAAGGGATATTGGCCGCCGGACGTTCAATGTATTGGAAAAGATATTTTCAGATTCCATTCTTTAATGTGGCCGATAATGCTTTTTGCGCTTGGACTTGAGCGAACAAAAAATATTTTCGTCCATGGGTTTTTAACTTCCGATGGAAAGAAAATGTCAAAATCATTAGGAAATGTTGTCGATCCGTTTGAGTTGGTTGAAAAATATGGGGCAGATGCCGTCAGGTATTTTCTTTTAAGAGAAATTTCTCCCACAGAAGATGGTGATTTTACCGAGGGAAAATTCAAGGAAAGATACAATGCGGATTTAGCAGGCGGATTAGGAAATCTTGTCGCTCGGGTGATTGTTCTTTCAAATAAATTAGAAATAAAAAATTCAAAGTCAAAAACTACAATTCAAAACTCAAAAGTGGAAAAAGAAATTAAAATGGCTTGCGAAAAGGCTTGGGAAAATTGGGCAAAATCCTTGGAAAGTTTTAAATTTAACGAAGCGTTGATTGCGGTTTGGGGCTTAGTTGGCTTTTGCGATAGATATATTGACAAAACACAACCATGGAAAAAAAGCGACAATCAAAAAGAAGTCATTGGTGATTTACTGTATGCTATTATGGAAATTTCCCAGATGCTCCAGACGTTTTTACCAGAAACTTCAGAAAAGATTATTGATCAATTTTGTTCTCTAAAAAGCGAGGCGCTATTTCCACGTTTATAAATTTTGATTTTTGAGATTTTAATTTTGAATTATGATAATAGATACTCATTCACACGTAAATTTTAACGCTTTCAAAGATGATTCTTTTGATGTTATGAAGCGGACTCTTGAGGGAGGGGTTTGGATGATAAACGTCGGGTCTCAATATGATACTTCGGAAAGAGCGGTTAGGATGGCTGAAAACTATCCGGAAGGGGTTTATGCTGCGATAGGACTTCATCCTGTGCATCTTGAGTCCGGGATTATAAAGGGAAAAATAGATAAAGAAGAAATTGAATTTAAAACAAGAGAAGAGGTTTTTGATTACGAAAAATATAAAAATTTAGCATTCAAGGATGGAGTAAGAAATAAAAAAGTAATAGCGATAGGGGAGGTAGGCTTTGATTATTGGTACAGCCCAAAAACAAAAATAAAAATAGCGGAATTTAAAGAAAAACAGAGACTCGCTTTTCTAAAACAATTGGACTTAGCAAAAGAACTTAACTTACCGGTTATTATCCATTGCCGTTTGGCGCACGAAGAGCTTTTGTATTCCTTAAGAGAAAAAATAAAAGAATGGGGAGGAAATTCAATTGGCGGAGTTAGCCATTGTTTTGTCGGAACGTTAGAGCAGGCCAAAGAATATGTTAGACTTGGATTTCATATAAGTTTTAATGGATTAATTTTTAAAAAAATCGCAGGACTTCCGGATTCGGAAGAAATAATAAAAGAGATTCCTTCAGACAGAATTTTAGCCGAAACAGATTGCCCCTATTTAACTCCACCTCAAAAAGAAGGCCAAAGGAACGAGCCTTTATTCATAAAATATACTATTGAAAAAATAGCTGAAATAAAAAACATTAAATTTGAAGAGGCGGCTGAAATTACAACAAGAAATGCCAGGCACTTATTTAAGATATAGGTTTAAAATTTAAGCGTAAAAAGAGGTATTTTAACTTGACAAATTTAAAAAAGTACAGTATAATACAGGTAATGAAAAGGATATCAAAGGAGACAATTCAATCACTGAAAATCTTTTTTATTCCTTGCGAGGAGAATAATTACGAGCCAAAGTCCTTGGACAGTCGTTTTCTGTTTGTCTTAGTAATGCTTCTCGTCTGTTTGAAGTTTTTAGTTCTCCCAATTTTTTCATTCTTTGGACAAAGTTTCTTCTACGCCTCAGTAAACAAGGAGGCTTTAATATCGTTAGTTAATGAAGAAAGAGTAAAAAATTCTTTAGCGCCTTTAAAAGAAAACCAAGTTTTAGACAGAACCGCAGAAATGAAAGCGCAGAATATGATTGATCTTGGATATTTTAGCCACAACAGTCCTAACGGCACTACTCCGTGGTATTGGTTTAAACAGGCAGGTTATGATTACAGAACAGCCGGGGAAAATTTAGCCATTGGATTTATTGAGTCAGGGGAAGTTTTTAACGCATGGGTAGCTTCTCCTTCCCACAAGGCGAATCTATTAAGTCCCAAATTTGAAGAGGTGGGGATAGCTATTATAAAGGGAATATTTCAAGGGCAAGAAACTACAATTGTGGTACAGTCTTTTGGTACTCCAAGAGTAAAAACCGTTCAAAAGGTTGAACAAACGCCGACTCCTACTCCAGAAAAGAAGAGTACTCCAATTCCAACTTCAGTTCCGACTCCAACAAAAATAGCGGCAACTCCGACTCCGGCTCCAAAACAAGTAGCAGTTTTGACTCCCACTCCGGTTTTAACCCCAAATTCAGCTTCTTCGCTGACGCCATTTTCTTCTGCATCACCGACTCCGACATCGACAGTTTTAGCAAAAACGGAAATAAAAGAAACAACATCACCGAAAATAACTTCCGGGCCTGCGCCGACTCCAAAGGAAAATCTTGAAGGAACGGTTGCGGGGGAAATTAAAGAAATCGGGTCACTGAAATTATTTTCCATAGAGGAAGAAACAAAAGCCATTGAAGGAAATATTATTTTCTCTTTCTGGAAGTTTATGGTTACAAACTATTATGACCTCATACAAAGGATTATCTTTTATGCTTTGATTTTTATAGTTGTAGCGCTTTTACTGAACATCTTCATTAAGATAGGCGTTCAAAGGCCTGCGTTGATTTTCAAAGCAGTATTTTTTATTGCTTTATTGATCGGCTTTTCGTTCTTGGATAAGGAATCGATTTTGCGCATAATTCCGCACGATCTTAATATTTTTTAAATGGAAGAAAATTCTAAGAAATCAAATCTCAAGAATGATTTTAGAAGATTCATAAGAATCTTCGTTTTTGTATTTGTTGTTGTTTTTATTATTGTCAACGGAGAAAAGGTTTTGGGAATGTTTAATTATGGAGCTGTCTACGGAAATTTATTTAAAGACTATCTTTCAAATAAAATTCAAGAAAATAGAATAGATAACAGCAATCCCTTCGCGGCATTGCCAAGCGTAAGTCCAACACCCACCCCAAGCACTTCTTCCCAACCGCAAAATTCAGGAGCTTCTTTACCAATTAGTCCGAACAAACCCACTCCAATAGTTTCAACAAAACCAGCAACAACTGCTGTTGTCGCAACTAGTTTTATAGAAATTCCAAAGTTAGGAATAAAAGTGCCGATAGTTTTCCAAAGCAGTACTAATAAAAAAATATTGGAACAAGCTTTAAAAAGGGGAGTGGTTCATTATCCGACCTCTTCTTTGCCGGGGCAAAATGGAGCCGTAATGATAGCTGGGCATAGTGCGCCGGCGGGATGGAAAAGAAATTATGACTGGGCTTTCAGCAGAATTAATGAGCTTTCCGCTGGGAGTGAAATTTTTATTTATTATAACAATCAAAAATTTCGTTATGTGGTTGTAAGAAATTTCCTTTTAAACCCCGGAGCTACTGTTCCGGTAAATACCAGTTTTTCGAAAT
>Ga0265297_10005431_pt1 | contig 19465 bp, 22 predicted proteins | sample Munlanlwell13791_FD_192502 | JGI IMG/M metagenome (GOLD analysis project Ga0265297, IMG submission 192502) | Leachate microbial communities from a municipal landfill in Southern Ontario, Canada - Leachate well 137-91 | ecosystem: Engineered > Solid waste > Landfill > Unclassified | place...
ATACGGAACTAATACTTTCTGTTCTGTTGGAACAGAAACAACTACCCCATCTTTCCCAACAGTTGGAGGAAGTTCTTCTTGGGTTTGTAGGGAAAATGGAGTTGATACTAACTGTAGTGCATCAAGAGTTGCTTCTTCCTGCATTAATGTATCTGGATTAAATTGTGCTGAAACATCTAGTGGAAGTGGAACTTATACAGTTGACGTATACACACTAACCGGAAGTACCACAACATCAACTACGTGGACAACGTTAGCAAACATTCCTCAAATTGAATATCTTGTTGTTGCTGGCGGCGGCGGAGGAGCTGGAGCGCGAAGTTCAACATATGATTGGGGCGGCGGAGGTGGCGGAGCCGGAGGATTATTAACAGGAACTTTAAATATTAGTTCTGGGACATCATATACTGTTGCCGTAGGTAAAGGTGGAGCTGGTGGTCCAGCTGGATTTAATCTTGGTGTTTCAGGAGAAAGTTCACAATTTGGAAGCATTTCAACTATTGGCGGCGGCGGCGGCGGAAAATCATATGGTGCTGGATTATCTGGTGGATCTGGCGGCGGCGGCGGCGGTGTTAATGGAGGTGGAGGTGCTGGAACCTCTGGCCAAGGAAACACTGGAGGCAATGGTTCTGGTGGGTCTCCATATGCTGGTGGAGGCGGTGGTGGTGCCGGATCAGTAGGAACTTCATGGCCTACTGGTGGTACTGGAGGAGCTGGTACTCAATCAAGTATAAGAGGGACTACTTCATATTACGCTGCTGGCGGCGGCGGAGGTGTTACAGGGACAAACACAATCCAAGCCGGAGGATCAAGTATTGGAGGTTCTGGAGGAAATGGTTCCACTCATACAACAGCAGGATCTGCCAATACAGGATCTGGAGGCGGAGGTGCTGGGGTGGCTAATTCTAGTGATAGTGAAGGATCTGCCGGAGGCTCAGGTATTGTTGTCATTCGATTTTTAACTCCATAATATCTGTATATATTTTTACTCCTTGCTTTTTATTAAAAAATAAACAATAATGTTGTAAAGAGTTTTATGACATTATTTGATAATACTAAAAATAAGCCTTTATCTGATAGGCTAAGGCCAGAAACATTTGATGATTTTTTAGGACAGACAACTATAATCGGAGAAGGAAAATTACTCAGGAAAGCCATTGAATCGGACAATCTTCCATCAATGATTTTTTGGGGACCTCCGGGAACTGGAAAAACAACTCTTGCAAGAATAATTGCCAAACAAACAAAATCAGATTTTGTAAAAACAAGTGCTGTTTCTATCGGTTTAAAAGACTTGAGGCTTATAATAGATAGAGCAAAAAGTAATCAATCGATAAATAAAAAAACAATTTTATTTATTGATGAAATTCATCGCTGGAACAAAACGCAACAAGATGCTTTATTGCCTCACTTAGAAAATGGATTAATTATTCTAATTGGCGCCACAACAGAAAACCCAAGTTTTGAAGTTAGAGGAGCTCTTCTTTCACGTTCTCGGGTTTTTGTTTTTGATCCATTGGATAAAGAAGATATTTGTGAAATACTAAAAAAGGCAATTAAGAACAAAGAAAAAGGATATGGAAATTATAAAGTAAAAATAACAAAGGATTTATTGATGTTAATCGGAAATGTTGCAAATGGAGATGCTAGAACAGCATTAAATATATTAGAATACACAGTCTCTCCGAATATTGATATTGATGATTTCAAGAAAGAAATAAAAATAACAAAAGACCTAATCAAAGAAGCTTTACAAAGAATAAATATTCTTTATGACAAGAACGGTGAAGAGCATTATAATATAATTTCTGCTCTACACAAATCTCTCAGAGGGTCAGACGAAAACGCCGCCTTATACTGGTTAGCAAGAATGGTAGAATCAGGCGAAGACCCATTGTACATAGCAAGAAGATTGGTAAGATTTGCTAGTGAAGATGTCGGACTTGCAAATTCTCAAGCATTACAACAAGCAGTAGCAGGATATCAGGCATGCCATTTTATCGGTTATCCAGAATGTAATGTTATTTTAGCGCAAGTCGTTGTGTATTTAGCAAAATGTAAAAAATCAAATGCTTTATATATAGCTTATAGTGATGCATCAAAGGACGTCCGAGAATTAGGCAATCTCCCAGTTCCACTTCACCTTAGGAATGCTCCGACCAAATTTATGAAAGATATCGGTTATGGCAAAGATTATAAATATAGTCCAGAATATGGTTATAAAGAAAATCAGGAATATATGCCTGACAAATTAAAAGGAAAGAAATATATCAAATTTAAAAAAGAAGAAAATTAATCCAATTTTACTATTTTAAAAGTAGTTCGCTTGTCATTGCGAGTCCGCCATCTGGCGAACGAAGCAATCTATTAATTAAATACGAAAAATATGTTAATCGACGACGTTACAATTAGAATAAAGGCAGGTAATGGAGGAGCAGGAGCTGTTGCATTCAATAAGGTTGTATGCAGTCTTGGTCCTACGGGAGGAGCTGGCGGAAGAGGCGGGAGTATTTTTGTTATTGGTGTTTCAGAGTTAGATGCTTTAAAACAATTCAGATTCAGAAAAGTTCTTGAAGCAGAAAATGGTGAAAATGGAAAGGGGCAATTTGTTGATGGTACTAGTGGAAAAGATATAACGATTAAATTTCCAATCGGGACAATTATTCATAACCTGACTACGAATATCGATATAGAAATAACAACTATTGGAGAAAAAATTTTAATTGCCAAGGGAGGAAAAGGTGGAAAAGGAAATTTCTTTTTCCGCTCATCAAGGAATACTACTCCAATGGAATCTCAACCAGGAATGCCAGGAGAAGAATTTGAATTAAGGCTAGAATTAAAAATGATGGCTGACATTGGTTTTGTTGGTTTGCCTAATGTAGGAAAATCAAGCTTGCTCAAAGAATTGACTAATGCTGATCCAAAAGTAGCAAACTATCCTTTTACTACTTTAGAACCAAGCCTTGGGGTTTATTATGACCTTATTTTAGCTGATATCCCAGGACTTATTGAAGGTGCATCATCGGGAAAAGGCTTGGGTATAAAATTTCTTCGTCACGTCGAAAGGACAAAAATATTATTTCATTTTATTACTTCTGATTCTCCCACTCCTGTATCAGATTATAAGATTATCAGGAAAGAATTAGGAAAATATAATAAGGCTTTACTAGAAAAGGATGAATATATATTTTTGAGCAAGAGCGATATGGCAGATAAGAAAGAAATAGATAAAAAAATTAAAGCTCTTAGCAAATACAACAAAAAAATAAAAGCATTTTCAATATATGATTACGATGCCATGGAAGAGCTTAAAAAAGTATTAAATAAGATTGGCGATGAAAAAATGAATACCAAAAAAAGAGAAGAAGCAGTAAAAAAGAAAAAAGAAAAAGATAAAGAAAAAGAATAAACACTCAAAGACTTGCGAAAACAAGTTTTTATGTCAGCCTTGGAGGCTGAGCCTCGACCGAGGCTGAACCTCGACCAAGGCTGAGCCTCCAATCTTCTATAATCATATTTTACTCTTTACATTTATTTAATAAATAGTTATATATAAGTTACTTTTGCTCCTTAACATTATTAGTGTTTTGTAGTAAAAGAAGGAGAGTATTAAAAATGGTTATATGTACTTTAGAAAAAATAGGAAGTGGAAAGGTTAGGGATATTTATGCAGTTACTCCTAATGTCCCCATAGCTTCATCCGAATTGATAGGCTTCGTTGCTACCGACAGAGTTTCTGTTAACGATAATATTGTCGGTGAAATTCCAGGAAGGGGGCGATTACTAAATTTGATTTCAAATTTCTGGAAAAAGAAAATTTCTCGCTATGGTATAATTGATAACGATTTATTTCCGAATATTGAAGTTGGAGGAATCAAAGACGATATTTCTATTGTAAAAAAAGCAATACCGATTCCAATTGAATTGATCGTGAGAAATATTCTCACAGGAAGCATATATAACGAATATCAAAGAAATGACAGCAAAACTGGAAAATACCTAGATATTGAATTACCAGCAGGGTTGAAAGAATGGGATTTCTTGCCAAAAGTATCAATAACTCCTACTACAAAAGCGGCTTTAGGAAAAAAAGATGAGCCAATTTGCTACAAAAACGTTGTTGATATAATCAATACGCTGATTATCGAAAATAAAAGTTTTTTTGGAAATACAATCCATGATATACCAGAAGATTATGCCGAAATGATTTATTCTGTTAGTCTTCAGATTTTCGATCTTGCCAATCAAGATTTACAAAAGAGAGGTATTATTTTAGTTGATACTAAATTTGAGTTTGGATTTATAAGAACCGAATTGGGGATTCGACTCATACTGATTGATGAAGTACTAACGCCGGATTCGTCACGCTTTATTCTTGAAAAAGAATATAACAACGGAATTATCAGTCATTTGAGTAAGCAAACTTTAAGAAATTGGATTTTAAAAAATCCTGGACAGTCCTTATCAGAAGAAATCAAAAAAATAGTATATCAAGAATATTATTCTATATATGAAAGGATAGTTAAAATTCCTTCATAATAATTTCAATAAGATAAATATTTCCCGTCATAATTTTTAAAACGGGATTTTTTATTTGCTTTTTATAAAAACCTAATAATTATTAATTTGCTTTTTTAAAGTAACGTGATAAAATAATTCTAACAAGAAAATATTTTTATTATAAAAATATTCTTTATTATTTAAATAAATATATAAATAAAATGATAACTAAAGAATTACTCGATTATATAGCCTATCAATTAGATCATGGAGTATCTTGGGAAGGGGTACGAAGAGATTTATCTAGTAGCGGATGGGCAATTAATGTATTAGATGATGCTTATTCGCAAATAATAGCAAAGAAAAAAGAAGCTAGTGCGGCTCAAGTTCCAAGTGCATTAATAGAAGTATCTCCAAAAGTAGAAAACCTTTCAGCAAATCCCGAGCAATCAAGAATTAATAATCCTGAAAAAGATTTGGTGTCAAATTCTGCAACATCAAATAATTCTTTTATTAAAAAGAATCCTTTATTATCAGGAGAAAACGGTATTTCTGTGCCAGGAATTCCTAAACAGGAAGAATCTAATAAAAAAGGAAAGTTTATTGGATTAATTATAGCAGCAATTATTATTCTAGTGCTTATTAGCGGTAGCGCTTTTGCCTATTTTAGTTATATCTATTCAGACAATGTCATACAAAAGATTTTTACAAATTCTCAAACAATAGAATCGGGAGAATTTACAGGACAGATTGCATTTGAATATTCACCATCTGAGAATGTCAAGCAAGAAATTTCAAATTCAACCGATATTCCTATTGGAATCAACACTATAAAAGGAGAGCTTGATATTAGCGGTAAATACAACTTTAAGGATGCAAACAATATTAAAATGGATCTTACCGTAAAAGTTGATTCAAAAACTGAAAATGATGCCAAATATGAATTAAATTCAGAATGGAAAGTAATCGATAATAATTTTTACGGAAAACTCAATAATCTTGTAGTCCCGCAAGAGCTTGACCAATATGTTTCACCTACAAAATCATTAATACTTTCAAAGTGGATAAAGCTTAACAATTCAAACCAGGAAGGAGAAAACATTTCAACTACATTGGTTAATATCAGGAAAGAAATCCAAAAAAATTCAAATGAATTGAATAAAAACCTTGCAAAAGCAGTAAATCTTCAATTCCAAGGATTTGAAACTTATGATAATGCTCTTTGTTCAAAATTCAAAGTAGTATTTGATAAACAAAAAACAAAAGATTTATTAATCAGTCTAGCTAAAGATAACGGTTCAACTGATGAGGAGATAAACGCAAACCTTAAAGACTATGACAAGACATACGAAGAATTTATTAAAAGCACCAATATAAATATTACAGTTGGAGTTTTTGACTCATTGATTCACAAGGCTTCATTTGAATTTATTGGATCTACAGAACAAGGTTCGGGTTCGCTAAATATTAATATTTCATCAAAAAAAGAAAACACAGATGTTAAAGTTGAAAATGTAAAAGAATCAACTGATTTAGAAAAAATATTTGGAGAACTGGTATCAGCAACAACAGCTTTAAATCAAACGATAGATGATTCAATAAAAACAGCTATGACCGAAGCAAAAGATATCGCAGAAACTTACAAATCACTTAAGGATACTTATATCAATTTTGATACATCCATTAATGGTGAAAAATTGATTAAAGAAAATATCAATTCATGGGGAGGGAATGCAGTAACAATATTTACCTCAAAAGAAAAATATTGCATAAGCAAGGATTTAATCAACGCAATCGGAACATCTTGGTGCCTTGATTCAAGTAATTTTATTGGGAATGGGACTTGTGATAAAACAAAAATAGCTTGTATTTCAGCAAGTACTTCAACTGATTCTACTCAAATAGTTACTCCTACCGGCACGATCACACCGACAATTATAGTACCAACAACAGAAAAATCAGAAATACAGGAATTGATTGATTCTTTAGGCTCATCATTGCAAACATATAATACTGCAAAGGGAACATATTTAGGATATATCAGTTCTGCTGATGGAATAAAGGCAGTCAAAAAAATAAATGAGCAAGAGGGGGATGCATTAGTAGTAGCCACTTCAAAAGCTAAATTCTGCCTTATGAAAAAAATTAACGACGAACCAACCTATTATTGCGTTGATAGTACGGGTTATTCAGGAAAATCAAACAGTTGTGCCAGCAAAAATATTTCTTGTGAATAAAATATTTAATTAAAGAATGAAAAATCCCTGCTAAGACAGGGATTTTTCTTTAAAAAATGCTCAATCTGTGCTAAATTGTATACAATGAAAACTAATTTCAAGAAACCAGAGCTAATGTCTCCTATCAAGAATTGGGCAAGCCTTGAGGCTTGCAAGAAATACTGCGATGCAGTTTATTTTGGTGTTGAAGACTTAAATTTAAGGGCTAAGTCAGACGCTATTAAAATTTTTGAAATGAAGTCATTTGCAGAAGAATGCCATAAAAACAAAATAAAGGCATATCTTACGATTAATTCAGTAATATATGATGTTGATATCAAAAGAGCAGAAAAACTTGTAGAGAAGGCTAAAATTTCGGGAATAGACGCAGTCATTATTTGGGATCCAGCTGTTATTGAAATAGCAAGAAAATGGAAGATGCCTTTTATTATTTCAACTCAGGCAAATGTCAGCAATATAGATACCATAAAATTTTATAAAAACTTAGGCGCTCAAAGAGTTGTCCTTGCGAGGGAATTATCGCTAGAACAGATTCGTAAGATTAAGAGAGAAATTAAAAATATAGAAATAGAAATATTTGTTCACGGAGCGATGTGCGTTGCAATTTCAGGCAGGTGTATTTTATCATCATATCTATTTGGAAAATCATCAAATTGCGGTTCTTGCGCTCAGCCCTGCCGAAAGGAATGGTTTTTAACTGATGAAAATGGAAATAGCTTTGCAACCGAAGGAAAATATTTTTTAAATGCTAAGGACTTATGTATGATTGAATTTATTCCTGAGCTCATTGAATCAGGAGTGGACTCTTTTAAAATTGAAGGAAGACGCAGGGATCCAAAATATATCGAAACAACAGCGAGATGCTATCGAGAAGCAATAGATTCATATTTTGATAAGACGTTTAGTGATGAAAAAGTTAAAAAATGGAAAAAAGAATTAATTAATGTTTACAATAGAGGATTTTCAACAGGTTTCTATTTTGGCGAGCCGGGAAAAGAAGGCATTAGTTATAATCAAGCCGATAATATTTCTAGATATAAAAAAGAATTAGTTGGAAATATAAAACACTGCTATCCAAAAGCAGGAGCTATTTCATTAGAATTAAAACATATTGGAATAAAAATTGGTGATAAGATTATTATCGAAGGAGCAAAAACATTTATAGAGCAAGAAATATCTTCAATAGAGGTAGAAAATAAAAAGGTTAAAAAAGCTCTCAAAGGACAAGAAGTAGCAATTTTAATCAACGGAACTGCTGCTAACGGAGATAAAGTTTTTATAATTAAAAAACGCTAAAATTTGTTTTCCATTCCAGTATCCTTGTCTATCTTTTCAACACCCTACTCGTCATTGCGAGGAGAGAAGTGACGAAGCAATCTATTCATTGTCATTGCGAGGAATGGAATGACGAAGCAATCTATTTGTTAAATTTTGAGTTTATAAATATATGGAATATTTAATCTTAGCATTTATTTTAATAGTATTTTCAATTATTCTTTATTTTTTTATCAAAAAAGCTGTCGAAGGAAGCATAAAGCAAAGTGGCGAATTAATGAAAGAAGAAAGGTCAAGATTAGTTGAGCAATTGGAGTTCAAAAAACAGTTAATTAATGAATCAAACCAAAGCACCAAAGAATCTGTTAAAGATGTCATCGAAAGAATGAGAACGGAATTAGATAAAACAAAAAGACAATTAGAAGATTCTGAAAAAGAAAGAATTGGACAATTCAATACATTAAAAACAATTCTCGAAGAGCACAAAAATCTAACTGGAGAATTAAAAGTTTCAACCGACAATCTAAAAAATGTTCTTTCTAATAATCAGATGAGAGGAAAATATGGAGAAGAAATTGCCGAAAACTTACTCCGGACAATTGGCTTTATTAAAGGAGAAAATTATATAGCTAATGAAAGCCAAGAAACGAATGCTAATCGTCCTGATTTTACTGTATTCTTGCCCGATAAAACAAAGGTAAATATCGATGTTAAATTTCCTTTTAAGGCTCTATTGAAATATAACGAAACAGAAGATAAAGAACTAAAAGAGAAATATCACAAAGAGTTTGCTCAAGATATAAAGCAAAAAATTAAAGAAGTTTGCTCAAGAGACTATATTAACCCTCAAGAAAATACTGTTGATTTTGTTATTCTTTTCGTACCGAACGAAATGATTTTTAGTTTTATTTACGATCAATTGCCAGATGTTTGGAATGATGCAATGGGTAAAAAAGTTGTTTTAGCTGGACCATTTAGTTTTACTGCAATTCTTAGGATGATTTTTCAATCTTATCGTAATTTTAAATATCAGGAAAATATTTATGATATTATCAAACTTATTAAAGTTTTCGAACAAGAATTTGAAAAATATAATATCGAAGTAGATAATTTGGGAAACAAAATTAGACAGACCACTGAGCAATATGAAAAAGTATCAACTACTAGGACAAGAAAATTAACAGGGGTAGTAGAAAAAATAAAAGGAGAAGCCGAAGAAAGCAAGTTATTAAACGAACCATTAGAGATAGAAATTAAAAAAGAAGATTCCTAAAATGCCATTCCAGCGTCCTTGTCTGTCATTCCAGCGAAAGCTGGAATCTCATAATACCTAATCAGTTACTAATTTACGAGCTTTAAAATGAATTTAGAAAATTTAGACGATATACTACGAAACGAAAAACCCTTCAGAAAACAACAGGTAATGCGTGCTATTTTTCGTGAATTAATTACAGATTGGGACGAAGCCACAAATCTTTCTTTGGAATTGAGAGAAAATTTAAAAAAAAATTGTTCACTTGATATTGATGCAAAAATATTCGAATCACAAGACAAGAATACTATCAAAGCATTAATTACTCTTCAAGATGGAAAGCAAATCGAAACAGTATTGATGCTTCATATAGGAAATCGCTCTACTGTCTGCGTTTCTTCTGAGGTCGGCTGTTCAATCGGCTGTCTATTCTGCGCTACTGGCAAAATGGGATTTTTTAGGAATTTAACTGTTTATGAGATTTTAGAGCAAGTACTATTTTTTGCCAGATATCTGAAATCAAAAGACAACAGGCAAATTACAAATGTTGTTTTTATGGGAATGGGTGAACCATTTTTAAATTATAATAATGTTTTGGATGCGATTAAAATTATAAACAATGGGCATTGTTTTAATATCGGAAGCCGTAAAATTTCTATTTCAACATCAGGAATAATAGAGGGAATAAAAAAATTAGCAAAAGAGGATATGCAAGTCAATCTATCAATATCTCTTCATGCTCCAAATAACCTCCTTAGAAGCCAAATAATGCCGATAAATAGTAAATATCCAATCGAAAAAATAATTGAGGTTGTAGATGATTATATTACCAAAACCTCTCGCAAAGTAATGTACGAATACATAATGCTAAAGGGAATAAACGATACCTTGGAATGCGCAGAAGAATTGGTAAAGTTATTCAGAAAAAAATCTCTTTGTATGATAAATCTTATTATTTATAATCCAACCGGTAATTTTGAACCGTCAGACAAAGAAACAGTCAAAAATTTCAAGAATTTTTTAGAAACACATGGTCTTTTTGTAACCCAAAGATACGAATTCGGTCAAACAATCAATGCCGCTTGCGGTCAGCTTGCCTCAAAGAATAAGTAAAAATATTTCGCGATGCCCTTTTGACGAGATCCGACCTCGATTGTCAAACGAAATTTCCCTCTGTCATTGCGGTTGATTCTTTAATAAGAATCAACGGCGGAGACTTGACTGAAGTCGAGCCCCGCCCTGAGGCGGATTCACCAGAATCCGACCGAATGGGTCCTATAAAATGGACGAAGCAATCTATTCCTTTGTCATTCCAGTCTGCCCGCCTATGGAGGGCGGAAGCTGGAATCTCATAAGATGCTTTTATTCATTTTTTTTAAAAAATAATATTCTATGTTAAAATAATATCAAGATTAATATCAAAAAAATAAATGGCAATAAACCAAAAACTAAAATATAAAAGAGTTATTTTAAAAATAAGCGGAGAAGTATTTGGCAAAGAAAATGGCAAAGGGGTTTCTATTTCTTCATATGTAAATATCGCTAAAAAAATAGCTAAGATTAAAAAAGAAAATAAAATAGATCTTGCTATAGTCGTTGGCGGAGGTAATATTTTTCGTGGACGAGAAAATGGAGAAGAGAAATTTAGCAAAGCAATTGCTGATAATATAGGGATGCTTGGAACAGTTATCAACGGATTAGGACTTCAAGAGGCGCTAGAAGGAATAGGAATACCAGCAAGGACAATGACTGCAATTCAAATGAATGAAATCGCCGAATCTTTTATTTTAAAAAGAGCATTAAGGCATTTTCAAAAAGACAGAATAGTTATTTTTGCAGGGGGGACTGGAAATCCATTTTTTACAACTGATTCTGCAGCCGCACTAAGGGCTTGTGAAATAAACGCTGATTTAATTTTAAAAGCCACGAATGTTGATGGTGTTTATGATAAAGACCCCCAGAAAAATAAAAATGCTAAAATGTATAAGAGAATAACTTATAAAGAAGCAATTGAAAAAAAATTAAATATTATGGATAGTACAGCTTTTGCTTTATGCTGGGATCAAGCAAAACCGATAATAGTTTTTAATATCGACAAAATTAGCAATATATCAAAAGCATTCAAAGGCGAGGAATTCGGCACACTCGTTTTTTAATTGTTTTATCATCTCATCCAAAAATAAAACCGCAAAAAGATAAGCGGTTTTTATTTTTAATAATTATTTAAACAAAAATATTCTAATTCTGGCCAGTCTTCTCTTTAAAAAAATTAATAATATTCTCATCTCCTTCATAGCATTTCGTTCCATCAAAAAGCAATGGAACACTAATCAAATCATACTTTATATTGCATATCTCAGCCTTGTCAACTAATTCATCGGTATTTGCTTTATTTTTAAAGACTTCCTTGCTTTCAAAAGAAATTTTCTCTGATATATTATTTTCTTTAATATACTTCTCGACATTTTCACAGTAAGAACATCCATCCCCATAATAGAAAATTATTTCGCTTTTATTTTCAATATTGTTTTTTGGGGATTCATTTTTTATTTTCCAAAAATAAATTCCAAAAATTATCAATCCTATGATTATCAATATTGATAATGTAATTACTATAATTTTCTTTTTCATATCATTTGCAAAAACAAAATTATTCAATACAGCAATCAATAGCTTTCTTAATTAAATCTTTCATTTTTCCCATAAATCCTTTCTTTTCAGTATCTTCTTTATTTAAAGCTCCTTCATCAATTTTTTTAACATCCTCAACGCTGATTACTTTCATATTAAGAGCCCAAAATAAGGAATATAAAGAATAAGCTTTATCAAATAATTCATAAGCGTCATCTTTTTTGCCCATACCGAGCTGTTTTGTTCCTACTTCCATCAACCTCATAGAAGCTGCAAGTAAATGTTTAGAGATACACCAAACTTCTCCTTCATAATCGATAATGATTTTTTGAAGTAATTGTTTTCTTATTTCTCTTACTTCCTTTATTAAATCGTAATATTCATTTTTTTCAGTCTTAGCTCCAGTAAAGAAAAAATGTTCTTCAATGCTTACCAGATTCATTATTGCAATACTGAGATCCTGATCAGAAGACAAGTCCATTTTATCTTGCTTTTTCATATTATCAACTTTTTCCACGAATTCGCTTATTTTTTTGTTTAAGTTTTCATTATCCATAGTATTTCTAAATTATCTTTTTATTAAGGTCTGGTTAAATAATAAAAAATTATCGAAAGTAAAATTAATGAACCAACCGGCATCACAACCTTTTGGAAAGGAAACATTGCTTTTCCATTATTATTAGTTTTTATTTCTTCATACCATTTTTGAGCGCTAAAAAATACTGCAGTACCAATTATTATACCAAAAAGTATTTTATCCATTCCAAAAATTTGATTATTTGCAAGCCCTACAACCTCAAGAGAATGTAATGGCCATATCACAAAAATATAAAATAAACTGAACGTAATTATTTCAAGGATTATTTTAGCTCTTTTCTTTAATTTTTTATTTTTCTTTTTAAGTATTTTTTCTATCCATTCCATTGACCATTGATAGGCAAGTAATGTAAGCGCACCAACCCATAATCCAGTAATAGTGTCATCAATACCATATTGTCTTGCAATATACGAACCAGCAACTACAGCTACGGTACATACTTGACAGACAACAGCAGAAGCTGTTTTAGCAGATAATAAGCTGAAGAAAAAAACAAAAACCCCGATAAATTTCTTGTATATATTATGCATACATAAATAAATTAATTTTCTTTACTATACATAATATACTATTAAGACGATTTTGAAAATGCCTTTACACCTAGTAAATATATTGTATAATCTATTTGACAAATATATTAATCCATGCGAAAATCTCGGTATCAAATGCATTCTATGCATTCGTGCTTCTCAATCGGATCAAAAATAAGGCGGTTGGGAGTAGGTCGGTAAAAATTTTAAAAAAGAAAAAAATGGAGAAGAAATTATTCGTAGGAAATTTACCCTACTCTGTAACCAGCGAAATGCTTGGTGAAACATTCGCTCCTGCTGGCTCAGTAGTTTCTGCTGCAGTTATCGTTGATAAATTTTCAAAGAGATCAAAAGGCTTTGGATTTGTCGAGATGTCTACAGAAGAAGAAGCTTCAAAAGCTAAGGATATGTTTGACCAAAGCGAGCTTGAAGGAAGGAAGATTTTCGTAAGCGAAGCTAGACCTATGGCAAATAGGGATGACTTCAGAAAATAGTCTGAAATTTATAAAAAGACCCATCACGGGTCTTTTTTATATATAACTTCATTCTTTTAAATAAAAAAAGAAAGCTTATACTTTCTATTATTCCCAACAAAGAGGAAAGGTTTCTTCGGGGCTCAGAAATCGCATTTTCTTTTTGACCGCTAGACTCAACTTTTTCAGGTAGATTTTTACTTTTTTAATGTTTTTCACTGGTATCACCTCAATATACTATTTTAATATAATAATACTATTGCTGTTATGTCAAGCCCAGAAGTTTTTCTAATTTTTTATTTGTGATACAATAAACACAAATAGAAAAAAGTTTGCCATTCCAGCTTGCCCGTCTATAGAGGGCGAAAGTAGGAATCTCATAAGATGTCCCATTCCTTTTGTCATTGCGAAGCTTTACAAAGTAAAGCTGTGGCAATCTATTCCCTTTGTCTTTAGCACTATCCTTGTCATTCCAACGAAAGTTGGAATCTAATAACAGAAATCTAAAAAAGTTAATTAAATTGCTAATATTTTATTTTTATATGTCTGGATACTACAAAAAATCATCAAATATATTTGACCCTAATTCAAAAAATCCATTTAAACTTAGTCGATCAAAAATAGACCTATTTATGGATTGTCCTCAATGTTTTTATTTGGATAGAAAATTGGGAGTTGGAAGGCCTCCAGGTTTTCCATTCAATCTTAATAGTGCTGTTGATACATTACTTAAGAAAGAATTTGACTTATATAGGGAAAAACAAGCTGCCCATCCGTTTATAGAAGAATTTGATATTGATGCAATTCCATTTGATCATCCGAAATTAAATATTTGGAGAGAAAACTTTAAAGGAATCGAATTTTTGCATGAAAAAACAAATCTCTTAATTACTGGAGCAGTTGATGATGTTTGGATAAATCCAGAAGAAGAATTGATTATTGTTGATTATAAGTCTACCTCTAAGACATCAGAAATCACTTTGGATGCTGATTGGCAAATCGGGTACAAGAGACAAATGGAAATTTATCAATGGTTGTTTAAAAAGAATGGCTTTAAGGTTTCAAATACCGGATATTTTGTGTATTGTAATGGCGATACTGGCTTGCCTCAATTCGATAAAAAACTGGAATTCATTATCAAAGTTATTCCTTATGCTGGCGATACTAGCTGGATAGATAAATCTTTAATAGAAATTAAAGAATGCTTAATGAGTAATAAGATTCCAGAAATGAATCCCGATTGTGATTATTGTAATTATCGTAAAAACGCAGTCATCGCCAAAATCAAACACGAAAAAAAATAAAAAAAGAGGATTATTATTAATCCTTTTTATTACTTTTTAATCTTCCATTCAGAAGGTTAAAATATCGCACTACAAGTTCTCGACAAAGAAGAGCCTGCCAATAAAAATCAATATTATGGCATAAAAATGTTTTTCTTTCTTCAAAAAAATAATCAATGCCGATAATGCAAGGATCACAGACAAGATGTGAATCTGTATTAAGATAAACATCTCCAATAGTAAATCCAGATACTACTATGCTGCGAAGTTCACTATTATAAAAAAGGATATCTTCAATTATGGTTTCGGTTTCGTTGCAGCAACCAAGCATTATGTTTTCAAAAGGACTAATTCTGCCTTTTGCCATTTGATTAATGATTTCCTTGATTTTTTTAACTTCAAAATATAAGCTAGGCGAAGCATTAAGGACAATCATATATTTCTTTGGAAGCGGACAAATGAATCCAAAACCTTCTGGAAGGAAATGGATTGGAACCATATCATTTGTTAGAGTAAAATCACTTAATTCAATTTTTACCATAATAAACTCCTATGTGTAGCAGGTAAAACATATAACAGACGAATCTTTTTGTCCAGCAAAACCTTTCAAGTGGATTTTTTTGTTTTATTTTTTTATGATATAATATTGCCAATGGAAGAAAAAACTAAACCATCATTCAGCAGGGAATTTCTCAAAAATAATATATTTACAGTTTCAGCCTACATAACTATTCTTAATGGAATTCTTACCCTTTGCGAAGCAAAAATAAAAGGGGAAGTAACCGAGGTTAAAAAAAGTAGCGCTGGTCACGTCTATTTTTCACTTAAAGACAAAAAAGATAATAGTGTCCTATCTTGTGTTATTTGGAATTTTGATTATCGAATGTGCAATGTAGAGTTAGAAGATGGATTAGAGATAATTGCATTCGGTTCTCCTGACATCTATGCTCCAAATGGAAGAATATCCTTTAAAGCAAAAACTATCCAACTAGTAGGCGAAGGTGAGCTTAAAAAAGCTTATGACAAATTAAAAAAGAAATTAGAAGATGAAGGAATATTTGACGAAGGAAGAAAAAGAGATATTCCATTTTTCCCAAAAAAAATAGGAATCATTACATCCAGATATGGAGCAGTTATCAACGATTTTCTAAGCAATATTGGACATTATGGATTCAAGATAAAACTTATTGATTCAAGAGTTGAAGGACAAGAAGCAATAAAGGATTTACTATCTGCCATTCAGATTATGTCCAAGCAAGATATCGACGTCTTAGTCATTATGAGAGGCGGAGGCTCATTAGAATCATTTATGGCCTTCAATAATGAAGTTTTAATAAGGGAAATAACGCGTTTTCCTGTACCTGTAATTGCTGCGTTAGGGCATGATAAAGATATTCCATTATTATCTTTAGCAGCGGACAAGATGACCTCTACTCCTACTGCCGCTGCAATGCTTTTAAATGCAAATTGGGACAAGGCCGAATCAAAATTATCAGAACATCAAGCTTTTATCATAAATTATTTTTCCAATATTATTAATGAAAATAACGCAAAAATAAACTCATCATTCTTAAAGATTAATAATTATTTTAATGAAGCATTAAATAATTATAAAATAGCAGAATTAAAAACAATAAATTCTATTTCTAATTCTTTTGAAAATTCATTTTTAAATTATAAAAAAGGACTAGATATTGCAAATAGAATCATCGCTCAAAACGACCCCAAAAGAAATTTAAAGTTAGGATACTGTATTACTCGGAGTAACAAACAGATAGTAAAAAGTATTAAATCAATAAAAAAAGGAGAAACAATAGAAACAGAATACTTTGATGGATTAATATCATCCGAAATAAAAAACATTTCTAAATAATATCAAAAATATGAAACCAACCAAAGGATTAAATCAAAATCTCTCAAGTATATCAAAAATCGTTGAGTGGTTTGAGTCTCAAGAAGAATTAGATATAGAAGAAGGTCTAAAAAAAGCCAAGGAAGCAGCCGAACTGATAAAAGAAACAAAGAAAATGCTTAAAGAAGCCGAAAACGAATTTGAAGAAATTAAAAAAACCCTCAAAAAAGATTAAAAATTAAGAGGTCGTAACCTCTGAAAGAGGTTTGATCTCTTAATTTTTAAAAACCATCACTGCTATTGTTTTTTTGTTTCCATTAGTCTATATTGAATTTAGTTCATTCAAAAAATGAACAAGGAAGTGTGACCATAGATACAGGAATCGATAGTCATAACATCCCAAGTAACGAACAAAAGATTGGAAGATGTTGTATTTGTGGAAAAAAAGACATTCCAATTACTATTCGGCGTATTTACAAAGAAATTGTTTTCGGCTCCTACAAGAAAGAGAGTGTTGATCTTGTATGTAGTGAATGCAGGCATCTCATGAATCACTCTATCAGAATGATGGAGAATGAAATTCTGCAAAAATTTGCTCCTACTTATGAGCTAATATGGAAGAATTTTATTTTAAGAAAACATTTCCCTCAAAATACACTCGAAAGTTTTGTCGAAGATCAAATTAAGAAAATTAGAATTAGTTCTTCGGCAATCAGTCCAGAAATTGATGATCAATGCTATGAAGAGGAAAAAGAGATAATAGGCACATGTCCATGCTGCAATAAGAAGAGGGTAAAACTAACCAAGCATCATCCTTTAAGAAAAAAGGTTTTTGGACCAAACAATGAAATCGTTTTTCTTTGTAGAGACTGTCATGATTTAGTTGAAAAAGTGGTGACGAGGTTTGAAAGAATAGTCCTCAGAAAATTTTCCCGATGCTATAGGGGAGTTTGGAAAGCCTATACAAACAATGGCGTCATTAGCGATATCGAAGCTAGAGAATTAGCTAGATATTTCTTCAGTGATTTAATGGCTAGGAAAGGCTTATTGAGTACAGAGGTAGAAATTAGTGAGAACGCAGTCGCAATAGAGGCAAATTAAATGCAACACCCGTTGCTATTTTTTTTATGAAAAGATATAATACATTCTATATTTAATAAATTACTTCTTATTCTTACAAGCAATTGTAACTATAAAATTACATATTAATAAATAATTAAAGAAATGAAAATTATTAATGATCAAGAATTTAAAACAATAGTTGAAAAAAGTGAGAAACCAATAGTAATAGATTTTTTTACTAATTGGTGTCCTCCATGCAAAATGCTAAGTCCAGTTATCGAAAAACTCGCCGAAGAATATAAAGATAAAATAGAATTTATTAAAATGGACCTTGACCAATGTCCTAATACAGGAAATGCTTTCGCAGTAGATAGAATTCCTACGGTAATTTTTTTAAGCAACGGAAAACCAAAATCATCTTTTGTCGGCTTTAAAGATGAAGCAGAAATAAAATTATGGCTCGAAAATAATCTCTCCAAATAATTATTTATCATCGTCATTCCTACATCCTGTCTGTCATTCCTTTGAAAAAAGGAATCTCTATGTCTCATTTGTCATTCCTTTGAAAAAAGGAATCTCATAAGATGTTCCTATTTCTCCTGTCATTCCAACTTGCCCGCCCATGAAAGGCGAAAGCAGAAATCTCATACATAAAATGTCCCATTTCTCTGTCATTGCGGTTGATTCTTTAATAAGAATCAACGGCGGAGACTTGACTGAAGTCGAGCCACGCCCTAAGGCGATTTCAACAGAAATCGACCGAATGGGTCCCATAAAATGGACGAAGCAATCTATTCCTTTGTCATTCCAACTTATCCGCCTCTGGAGGACGAAAACTGGAATCTCATAATTATAATTTAAATAAAATAATATGGAAAAAATAGAAGAAATTAGATTAAAATATGAAGAATATTCAAAAGAAAACAATATTTCATTAAATCCAAATGAAACAATAGTTAATGGAATCATTAATGGGTTATTGAATAATGAGCAAAAACATGGAGAAAAATATTGCCCTTGTCGTAAGGTAACAGGAGATAAAGAGATAGATAAAAAAATCATTTGTCCTTGCATTTATCATATGGATGAAATTGCCTCAATGGGACATTGCCACTGCAACCTCTTTGTCAAAAAAACTGCCTAGAGCATTTTTATTATAATAATTTAAAAATGGAAAATAATTTTGCATTTATAGATAGTCAAAATTTAAATCTAGGAGTATCAAAAGATATTTATGATAAAAAGGGGACACTATTATATTATGGCTGGAAATTAGATTTTAAAAAACTTAGAATATATTTAAAAGATAAATATTCTATTAATAAAGCATTTCTTTTTATAGGATATGTTCCGATAATCAGTCATTATATATAGATTTGCAAAAATGGGGATATATACTTATTTGGAAACCAACCTTAAAAAACCTAACGGAGAGGTCAAAGGAAATGTTGATGCTGAGTTGGTTTTGCACACAATGATAGAATATCCGAATTATGATAAGGCTGTAATAGTTTCGGGAGATGGTGATTTTTTTTGTTTAGCAAAATATCTTTTAGAAAAAGATAAATTAAAAATCATATTAGCTCCTAATGAAATTAATTATTCTTCATTATTTAATGGATTATATGAAAAAAATTTAACTATTTTAAATTTTATTAATCCCCTTAAAAATAAGCTTGAAAAGAGACCGTAAAATAAAAAAGCCCTCGTCGGGACCAACCCCTTAGAGACCTTTTTCATCGTGATAAACCCATATTATCATACATTTA
>Ga0265297_10005432_pt1 | contig 19464 bp, 13 predicted proteins | sample Munlanlwell13791_FD_192502 | JGI IMG/M metagenome (GOLD analysis project Ga0265297, IMG submission 192502) | Leachate microbial communities from a municipal landfill in Southern Ontario, Canada - Leachate well 137-91 | ecosystem: Engineered > Solid waste > Landfill > Unclassified | place...
CGGAGAGAAGCGGAGGTACCAATCTTTGATGAAGCGGAGCAGGAGGAGTCGCAGTGTCCACCCGTCATGACGAACGGATGTGATGGCACTTAACCGCCAGGTAAATGCCATTTGATGACCGGATCATTCCGGTTTACCGTAGGGGAGACTCTTCTTTCCTTTATCACAATATATGAAAGAAGTCTGTTGCAAACCGGATGTTTCCCTTCGCGGCAAGTGAAATCCCTGAAGATGGCGGGAATGTGCGGGTTTGAGATCATAATGTAATCTTAACCATAGAAATGAAAAAGTATATATTACATAATGTTAAACATTCTTTACATGGTGTGAACGTATCACAACGTTTGCACCGGTAAAAGATGACAGAGTGTAAAGCAGATGAACACCACACAACCCGTTCCGAAATCCATGTCAACCGGCTGGAACCCTGTACCAGGGATAGGAGACCCCGGTACAAAAACCATAATCTCACCCTCTCTCAACCCGGGTGGCAGAATTGGTACGGGTTTGGGGCACATGACTTCCTGCAACCTGCGACTTTGCACGGTGACAACTATCCATGTCCCGGCAACCTGCACAAAGATACCGCTCCCGGATCATCTTTACGCAACGTCGCGGTGTTTGGAGACAGTCCCCAGGATAAATGTAAAGGAGAACCAGGACAAAAAAATGATACGGGCAAAGTATTGACGAACATCGCCCGGCATACCAAAAGAAGTATCGATCTGACCCATGAACGACAGGCAATCCGTACAAGGAACGCTATACAAAAGAACTGCCGGGCATCGTGTCATAAACAATCCGACACGTGCAGAAAAATGGTACCGATGCGCGGTACCAGAGAGCAATGTGGCACAGGAACCCAAGCATAGAGGACCAATAAAACCCCAATTTTCCCATCATTTTTTGATCATTACCAAAATCATCAGACATTACATATGAGCAACGGGCATATTTTACCGGTAATCATTCACCCGAACACTGTGGACACAACACCTATGATCTGCGCTTCCGAACGTGCTTTTAAAAAAACCGACTTTCGAGGTTTTTGCAAATCCCGGATGAGTCAAAAATGGCACTCACGGACGGCATGATGACGGTATGAAAACAAAAACCGTTTCATATGAACCGCCCATGACCCGCAGATGGAACAAAAATTCAGGATGAGAACGGTTCACCGTCTCAAAGAAAATTCTTTCGAAAGGATATACAAATCCATACAAACCAATGAATCATAATGGAGGAATTATGCGAATTACAACCGCACTCGTGAGTTTAATATTCCTGGTACTGATGGTATCAACCGCATTCGCGGCGACGACCACAACCGACAGCACATCGACCAGTTCATCAACCACCGCACAGGACGCAGCAGCGCTCGTCTACGTGACGAACGTCACGATGGATCCCCCGGTGTTTTTTCCCTATGAAGAGGGAACTGTCTATGTAACCCTGAAAAATGCCGGAACCACCTCAGTGGGATTGAATAATGCCGAGATTCTGGATAACAAGGTCAACCTCGTTAACAAGAATGCCTGGAATTCTGTCAGTTATATTGGGGCAGGTTCGACATTGACCTACTCGTTCCAGGTCACGATCGATCCACCGGATGGCGTCTATTTCCCGCTCTTCTCGGTCGGAACGATCAGTGCCGGGAGTATCAGTTATCCCTTCGTCCTCAAAGTGGACTCGACCGAGTTGAAGGCATATGTCTCGGAAAAACCGGAGTCGTTCTCCCGCTCGATCGCTGAGACCGTCAACCTGACGATCGTCAATCCCCGTGAAGGAAGTGTCAGGAACATCCAAATCATCCCCACCGGAACCAGCATCGAAGTCACCCCGTCGCAGAAGTATATCAGCTCGCTCACCGGGCGGAGTTATATGGAAGTACCGTTCAGCATCAAGGCAAACCAGGAGACAAACGTCACCTTTCATATCACCTACCAGAACGGGGAGGTGACCCATACCCTCGAGGTCAACCTGCCCATCACGTTCAGCAACGATAAAACTGCTGCGGTACCGGTTGTCAACAATGTTGTCCTGACGACGAAAGGATCCTATTATGACCTCACCGGAGACATCACAAACACCGGTATCACGAACGCAAAAGGACTTCTCGTGACGGTGGGGTCACCCGCGACCGGTACGGGTACCTACCCGGAATACGCTATTGGCAGCCTTGCCGCAGATGACTCCGGGAGTTTTGACCTGACGTTCACCTGCCGTGATCTGTCATCCGTCCCGCTCGTGATGACCTGGAAGGATGCTAGCGGAAATACCTACAGTACCACCAAAGTGCTGGATCTCACATCATCATCAGGATCCGGAACAATCGGCGCATCTTCTGGCAGCGCCGGCACCAGTACAGGTGCCACAGGCAGTACCGCCAGAACAAACGGACAGAATATGGGCGGTATGGGTGGCGCGTCAAGCATCTTCGGTTTCAGCAGCAAAGGTGGCGGGATCACCGCATTTTACCCGGTGATCGCCGGCGCGATCGTCCTTGTTGTCGGTATCGTCCTCTGGAAGAAACGTAAATGGATCTCAACAAAATTGAAGAAGAAACAGTAGGGAGACCGGGTATGACAGAAATCCCACTCATCCGTCTGGCGGATGTGTCAAAAGTGTACCCACTGGAGAGCGGTGATTTCACTGCCCTCAACCATATCTCACTTGACATCATGGAAGGCGAATTCGTCGCGCTCATGGGACCGTCCGGTTCCGGTAAATCGACCATGATGAACCAGATTGGGATTCTCGATGTTCCCACGACCGGTGAACTGTATATTGCCGGCAAGAATGTGGCTCGCATGACAAAACTCGAACGGACGCATATGCGCAGGGATACGATCGGGTATATCTTCCAGAAATTCTACCTGATCCCACTCCTTACCGCATATGAGAATGTGGAATACCCGCTCATATTAAAATACAAAAAGCGGGACACCACCGGCAAAGCGGATGCGATATTAAACTCAGTCGGGATCGACCGGGTGATGAGCGCCCACCGCCCGACACAGTTATCCGGGGGTCAGCAACAGCGGGTGGCAATCGCCCGTGCGCTTGTGAACGATCCAAAAATTCTCCTCTGCGATGAACCGACCGGCAACCTCGACCGGAAGACCGGTTACCAGATCATGGAGATTCTCGTGGGGTTGTATGAAAAAGGAAAAACGGTCATCCTTGTCACGCACGATCCAAAGATCGCTGAGTATGCCAAACGGACGATCACCCTGGAAGACGGGAGGATTGTGGAATCATGAGAGATATCTTCTTCGATCTATCGGTCAGGAGTGTCCGCCTGAACTTTCTTCGCTCGATGCTTGCATCAATCGGCATCGTGATCGGGGTTGTCGCCATCTCATCCATGGGCATGCTGGGAACGAACATGCAGCTGCAGGTGAAGGATCAGCTGTCCACCGGGGCTGACACACTGGTGATCACGAACGATGCGGTACGATTTGGACCTCCTGGAAGCACAATTGACTCTTCATCAACCTCTACAGGCATAACAAAAACCCAACTGTTGAAGATCAAACAATCGGCAGGCACGGGAAATACCATTATCCCGATTTACCGGTCGAGTACTGAATTCACACTGGGATCGGTGAACGGCAGGGGCACGGTGTATGGATTGGCACCCAATGATGTGACGAGTTTTCTTACCCTCTCAAACGGGACAAACCTGGACGGCATGAATGATGCCCTTGTCGGTTCAACGATCGCCTCCAACTTCAATGTAAAAATTGGGAGCCGGATCCATATCGGGAAAGCAAATGGATCCGAGACCCGACCGGTGGTGCGGGTTGTCGGGATCATCGAAGAGCGGGGGACATCTTCGGACAATGTGAATACGGATAACGCGATTGTCGTATCACGGGACTGGTATACCGATCATTATGGCGGAGAAGATCAGTATACCCAGGTGAATGTCATCGTGAAGGATATCGATACGATAAGCGAAGTCAAGACCGCAATCGATGCGAAAGTCAATAAAGATCCGGATTCACCCGTGATACGGATCCAGGATGCAAGTTCCCGACTGTCCAGCATCACGTCGACCTTGAGCACGATGACGACGTTCATCCTCGCGATAGGAGCCATTTCGTTACTGGTCGCAGCAACAAGTATCTTCAATGTCATGATGATGTCGGTGAACGAGCGGGTGCAGGAGATCGGCATCCTGCTCTCAATCGGGACCGAGCAGGGCGAGGTGCGACGGATGTTCCTCTACGAGGCACTCATCCTTGGTATTCTCGGAGGGTGCATTGGGGGGATCTGTAGTCTTGTGATCGGGTATTCAGTCGTAGGTGCGATGATTGGATCCACCGCGTACTTCTTCCTGCCGGAGAGTATCATCTATATCCCTGCCGGTATGATCATCGGTATTGTGGTCTGCATCATCTCAGGATTGTACCCGGCATGGCGGGCATCCAATATGGACCCGATCGATGCATTGCGGAGCGAGTGAGGAAATACTGATCCAGATTATAATGCCTTTGGCATTCTCACCTTTTTTTTTAAAAAAAACACACATAGCCGTTTTCACGCCGTTTTTTGGCACCATCGATAGTCCATCCGGCGAAGGTTGGGAGGATCATCGGCAAGACCGGATTTATCCGTGTGACCCTGCCCGATATCTCCATGGGCGTTTTTGTTGGATACTTCTTCACTATGAGAATGCCTGCACACCTGCGAGGATGATTTATAAACCGGGATTTCTTCAGGTTCCGTGAAATGACTTTTAGGTGAAACCTGCTATGAATATCTACTATCCCTGGGCTCCTGTGGTATACCCGCCATGAACACTTGTGCCCACGAATAGGATCTTACGATGCCCCACTTACTCCGCTCCGGGAGGCTCTGCAACCACCCTGCGTTTCTCTCCCTCCCCGTTTTGTGCTCCTCCTCGCGTCTGTCTCAGAAAGCAGTAGAAACAATGCATCCATCCAGGGAGCGGGAGGTTAGATGTGCAACGGAGATTTTCGTCTTCCCGGAAGTTTCCAGAAGTGTGTTCATTGACATTCTATTTGAAAAATCTTTATTGAGCTGCCGCAAGGGTGTCTCTTCGGGAGCGGCGGAACACTCGTCTCTTCAGTATATGAAAATGAGATTCATTTCTACAATCGATATAACCCCGCACTTTCGTCGATACGGGAGCACTGCTCAATCCTATGCTCATCAGCCTACGGGACGTGCTCCTCCTCACTTCAGTACAGTGAAGCAGTAAAGAGGATGCACCCACCGTCACCGGAAGAAGTTCATGGGACGAGGATCTTTAGCGAGGATTTTTGGGCGGGGAAAAACTCGAAAAACTCCTCCAAATACATGGAGAAGAACCTTCCGAAGTATAGTCTGAAAAGCTGTCATCGATCCGCTGCGAGGCATCATTCTGGGACTCCGGAACTCTCTCCTCCCCCGGATTCAGGATATAAGAACATCAATCTGCACCCGGCACTTGCAGGAAAATTCCGAACACTTCAGTTCTTGAATGGAGTTCTTGGGATGAACTCATCAAGAAGAACTCGGGGAAATTCTCGTACACGTTCAGACATTTTACCAATGCCCCTTCACAACCAGAACATCCCAACGCGGCAAATCACCGGATCGTAAACATCTGGCGCTTTAAAATCGCTCACGGCTTGTCATACTATTTATACCATGACGGAAATTCTATAATATTAATGGTGTATATTCATGACTGAAGAATCAATAAATCCTGAACTGATTATGAAACAGAGTCTTGGTCTCTACCCATGGTGGGTTCTGCTCATCTGGGGCATTCTTGCGATCTTTATCGGCATGATGTTCTTTTCGACACCTGGCGTGACTACGTTGATATTCATCACGCTGCTCGGTGCCTTCTGGTTCGTGGGAGGTATATTTTCCCTCGCGAGTCTTGCCGTGGACCGGAGCCAGATGGGCTGGAAGATTGTGCTTGCAATCCTGAATATTATCGTCGGGATCATCATCCTCGCGTATCCCCTCTACAGTACCCTGTTTCTGCTGAGCTTCTTTGTCATCTTTGTCGGAGTCTGGGCGTGTATCACCGGATGTGTCCACCTGTACCAGGCATTTGCCAGTAAGGATGCCGGCAATGGACTTCTCGGCATTTTCAGTCTGATCTTCGGCATCCTGCTCCTCGCATTCCCGATCGAAACGGTTGTCATTCTGCCGTTCGTTGCCGGAGCCTTCTGCCTGATCATCGGTATTGCCGCAGTCGTTGTCTCGTTCACGGTAAAGAAGGCGAACGCAGCGCTCACCTGATACCTTTTTTTATCCATTTTTTCATCCTTCATTTCGAGCATTCAGTTTTGTACAGGTCTTTTATTTTTCGTCCTCACCGGCTGGCAGATGCACGCGGGCGATGAGTGAAACCCCCCAACGTCGGTTCTTCCTGCTGGTGACGACATCCCGGAAACCGTGTCGGTCCGGGGAAAACCAAAATCGAGTTCATGGCGGGTTTGTCACAGGAACCCATGGATACAAGTTATCCATAGCAGAAAAGCCTGAAACCAACCTCCCAAAAACCCGCTGCACGGAGGAGAAGAGAGAATTGTGCCGGCAGCGATCCGCCCGGAGTTATTTTCCTTTACCGTAGTGCAGGGTGAACAGCGTCATGTACTCATCCGCATAGCAGGCAGAATCGCACCGCAATGTAAATTCGGGTTCGAGTCCGGTCTTCAACAGTTCATTCCACTGGCTGCGGAGCATATGGTAATCCGAACGCACACCACGGGGTTTTGTCAGGAGCGAGACCACTTCCGTCATCAAAAACGAATCGATGCAATCCGTCACCACATCTACCGGCGCATCATGGGCGAAGACGAAATCCATGATACGCCCGTACGACTGGTACACGGAAAACGCAAGTTCCGGAGAATACAATTCAGGAGTATCATTGTTCGCGTCCATCTCGAAGAGCAGGAAATGATCGATCCAGGGTTTCAGCCGGGCGAGATTTGCTGCCTTATCCTCAGCCGGCATATGATGGTACGCGAGCGAACTCATCGCGATATCATAATGCAGGTCAATCGTCGCTGAACAATCCTGAATACTCGCATTTTCCCCACTGACCGGCACACCGGGGAACGCTGCTGCGACGGTCTTTTCTGCGAGATCGATCATCGCACGCGAAGGATCGATGAGATGAATCCCTGCTATATGGGAAATCTTCCCGGTTGCTTGCAGGTGCCGCAAGAGCATCACGGTCAGGGCACCATCCCCGCACCCGATATCCATGAACCGGACCGGGGCATCGAACGCCGGGAGTGTATGGGCACACTGGTGAATGAATTGCATACGCGCCTTTTTCATCACAGGCACGTTTGCGAAATGGACGAACGGGCGCGGATCAGAGAAGGCAACCGCAGGCGCAACCATCTTCCCGTCATGCCGCTCCAGAAAGCCCAAGAGAAATGTCGCAGAGAAGAGCCCCTCCTCTTCAGCGAGGGCTCCTGCATTGAGCCATTCGAGGGATTCGTGGGTCCGTCCGCGTGCCGCCATGGTCGTGCCAATGAAATAGCAGAAAGCCGCGAACAGGTTTGCACGAATCTTCACCTCGTACTGACCGGGTGCACAAGGACGATTTGTGATCTCGCTCGCGTACTGTTTCCAGTCCTGTTTTTCCACATCCGAAAGAAAAAGCATGGTTCACCAGGTTGATCTGAGTACATACTGGCTTGAACGTCCACAGTCATGAGCCTGCCGTTTCTGCTGCGAGCATTGGACACGACTGCGTTCCGTTGCCAGGCGGAAGACTGATCCGCTCATTTATATTCACATCACATCAAAGATCCGTGCTGCAAGCAGGCATACCCATGCATGAGACACATACCCTCCACCACACTGCCCGGTTCTCGGTCACGGGTCTTTCCCAGCGCTATCCGGAACCGGGGTCGGTACCTGATAAGAACGTCATATGGGTGATCATCTCAGGCACTGACGTCGCCATCACACCGGGCGATCCTCCCTGGCTATTCTCTGCGACAGATCCTGCTCGCGACGGATGTTCTGTTTTGAGCGTCCAATACCTCGGGCACCGGGGGGAGACGTTGTGTTACGCAGCAGAGTTGAACATCGGAAGTCCGCTTCCGGGAACAATGGAATGTTGTGGCGTGCGGGCACTCTTCCATAGATTGACGGATGAAGAACTCGCCATTGCAGCGTATGCGGTCCGGATCATCGACTTCACCCGGACGACCCGGTACTGCGGCAGGTGCGGTGCCAGGACCCGCCAGATCCGTACAGAACGGGCTGCATTCTGCACTGACTGCAACCTGATCACGTACCCCAGGACATCCCCTGCGATCATCGTCCTTGTCAGGGACGGCGCGAAGATCCTGCTCGCCCGCTCCCCACATTTCCCACCGGGAATGCACAGCCTCGTCGCCGGGTTTGTCGAGCCGGGCGAGACGCTGGAAGAGGCAGTCCACCGGGAAGTGAAAGAAGAGGTCGGCATCACAATCAAAAACCTCCGGTATGTCGCAAGTGAACCGTGGCCCTTCCCGAACTCGCTCATGTGCGGTTTTGTCGCAGACCATGATTCGGGAGAGATCACCATAGACAACGATGAGATCACCTCCGCTGGGTGGTTTGACCGGGACCATCTTCCGGTCCTGCCCTCGCAGATGAGCCTCTCACGGGCGCTCATCGATGCGTGGACCGCAGGAGAGATCCGCTCCGACCGGTGATGCCTGCGGGGTGCGACCGGCAATCCCAAAAAGTTCACCGGACACTCTGCCAGATCGCGAGACCGAACTCGAGGGCGATAAGAACGATAATCACCCATTCAAGGAAGTTGGAGTGCTGGATACGCACTTCATCGGAGAGCATTGAGTAATTCTCGCGGATCACGTCGATCTTCCGGCTCACGCTCTCGCTCCACTGGTTGCTCCGCTGCACTTTTAGTGCCATCGCATACAGCCGGGCATAATAGACATCCTCGGTCACCTTGATCAGGTTGTTGACCTTCTCGATGATCTCGGATACCTCCGCGTAGGTCTCCATGAGGTCCGCCATGATCGCATGGTAACGGCGGCTTCGCCGGAACTGGGACATGCGATCTGCATGTTCGATGTCCTCGTACATCTTCTCCATCTTCAGGGTCAGTTCCCGGTCATAATACCGGAGTTCGAGCACCTGCACATTTGCAAATTCGATGAGATCGAGGATATCCGTTGGGCTTCCCGGCTCGCAGAGGAGTGCCGAGTCCCAGCTGAGTACCGCAAGATCGTCAACGGAATAACTGAGGGAATTTTTGATGATCTCTTCCCGCATCTGCGAGGATATACGGGTCTTGTCCCCGATCATCATCGGCACCGGGTCGATAGAGTCGTCCCTGCGGTCTGTGACATAGATGGTATAATCCTCAAAGAATCCCGGATTGATGGCGAAGTTTTTGATATGCGGTTTGATGATCTCGCCCAGCGTCTTTAGGTACTGGACATAGTACTCGTCCAGCCCTTCCTGACCGGCGAAGAGGAACGCAATCTCCTCCAGTTCCGAATAATCCGCGTCCCGGTCTTCGTACACGAAACAGAAACTGATCGCCCCGATCGCGTACACGCGCGCCACCACGGAAAATTCGAATGGTCGCCCGTGCCGCTCCACCCGGATTGGGTGCATCTGGATGAGGAGCGGTGGCTCTTCGAGGACGATGGACTTGGGCTTGACCCGGAGAAAACTCGTGCGCGCCGTGAAATAATTCTGGGCGAGCGATCTCTCCAGCCAGTCAAGATCGATCTCCCTGCCGATATCATAGATGCGGTACAAGCGAATGGCGATCATGACAATAAACCCCCGAATATCCATGCGGCGTGTTCTGTGTGGGCGTGCATGGCAGGTAACTATGCGAAGAGTGAGTCCTTAAAAAGTAATAAAGAGATCGCTTGTGGCGGGTAGAACCGGGATCGGTGGATACAACCGGTGGAAGCGACGGAAACTATCTTCGCGGATCCGGCACTCGCAACACCAGCTGGGAATGTTTATTGCATTCCATCGTCAAATAGTAAGGGTGCCAGAGAAATTAATTACTGACAGCACTACGCCGCACCCGGAGACTATCGGTATTGCGCTGTTGACCGGCGACCCGAAAAAAGCGATCATCCGACTTTCAGGACCGATGATCGTCGCCATGCTCCTGATGTCGACCTACAATATCGTGAACGCTATCTGGGTCGCAGGGCTCGGTTCCGACGCCCTTGCCGCTGTCGGGTTCATCACTCCCCTTTTTCTGATCCTTGTCGGTCTTGGCGTCGGGATCGGCGCTGGTGTGACTTCCGCAATCGCCCGACGGATTGGCGCAGGGGACCGGGAAGGTGCCACCAGCACCGCCGTCCATGCACTCCTCATCACGTTCATCCTTTCCGTCATCCTCACCATCCCCCTATGCCTGCTGGCAGAACCGCTCGCACTCCTCTTCGGGGCGGGAGCCACAACTCATCTTGCCGCGGAATACGGAACGGTCGTCTTTGCCGGAACCGTGCTCATCCTGTTCTCAAATATTGCGTATTCGATCCTCAGGGCTGAAGGGGATTCAAAGAGGACGATGTATGTCATGTGCGCATCCTCCATCCTGAACATGATCCTGGATCCGATCCTGATCTACCAGATGGGCATGGGCATCTCCGGGGCGGCGTGGGGGATGGTAATCTCACTCTGCCTTGTCTGTCTCGTCCTCCTATACTGGTTCTTTGTGAAAAAGGACACTTACATCGCGCTCAGTGGGTGGAATTTCTCGTTTGACAGACAGAAAGTACGTGATATATTAGGGGTCGGACTCCCGGCAAGCATGGAATTTTTCCTGATGGCAATCATCTCGATCATCATCAACGCGATGCTGGTCCTTGTTGCCGGGACAGATGCGGTGGCGGTTTATACTGCCGGCTGGCGTGTGGTAATCTTTGCGATCATCCCGATGGCAGCCATCGGGACTGCGGTCGTGTCAGTTGCCGGTGCCGCGTATGGTGCCCGGCTGTTCAAAAAACTTCCGGTCATCCATACGTTCTCGGTCACGCTGGGAATCGTCATTGCGATCTGCACGAGTCTTGTCACCTGGCTTTTTTCCAATCAGATCGCCCTCATCTTCTCCTATTCCCCCGAGAGCATTCACCTTGCCCCGTCCATCGCGGCATTTCTCGGGATCATGTGCTTCTTCTACCCGTTCGTCCCGCCGGGTATCATGTCCGGCGCGCTTTTCCAGGGTGTGGGTAAAGGAGTGACATCACTCGTGATCAACGTTTTCCGGAACCTTGTCTTCATCGCGCTCTTCGCGTACCTCTTCGGGATCGTGTGGGGGATGGGGGAGCATGGCGTCTGGATCGGACTTGTCGTGGGAGATATCCTTGGCGGCACACTCGGATTTATCTGGGCACGGATCTACATCTCCCGGCTCATCGCGTTCCATTAAACGGGTGCCCGACGGTGCCGTGCGCTGACCCGGTGTCTGGCAGTCACCGGGAGATCACCACGTTCCCCGCAGCCGGGACTAAAAAACGATATCAGCAACCACACACTAACACTACAGGAAGAACGGGTTGCCTGACCGCGAACGGTGGGCGGTGTATCCAATCCTCCGGTTGATCTCACGTGAGATCCTGATAACCGATTCCATGGGGAGAACACGAACAGATGATCTTTGCTCCGGTAGATTTTGTACTCCATATCGATACGTCCCTCGCACAGATGTCCGGGGAACTGGGTCTGTTCATCTATGTCGTGTTATTCTTCATCATCTTTTGCGAGACGGGTCTTGTCGTCTTTCCCTTTCTGCCCGGGGACTCCCTCCTCTTTATTGCAGGTGCACTTGCCGGCACAGGTCACCTCTCCCTGCCCTTGTTACTCGCGGTGACAGCAATCGCCGCGATTGCCGGGGATACCGTCAACTTCTGGATCGGGCGGTACGCGGGGACAAAGATCGTGAACGGTCGGTTGAGCGCGTTTGTCAAAGGCGAATGGATCGACAAGACCCGGACTTTTTACGAAAAGTATGGCGGCGCAACCATCGTTGTCGCACGGTTTGTGCCGTACGTGCGGACGTTTGCACCGTTCCTCGCCGGGGTTGGCGAGATGCATTACACGTCGTTTCTTCTGTATAACGTGATCGGAGGACTGCTCTGGACCTGCGGGCTCATTCTCGGTGGATTTTTTATCGGGAACATCCCGATCGTTCAGGATCATATCTCCCTTCTGATGTGGCTCGTGCTCTTCCTCTGTATTATCGCGCTTGCAATGGTAGGGAAGACCGTTCTGTCTGTCGCGCTGCATAAGAAAGAACCGTAAAACCTCCGCTTCCGTCGGGAACCAGGTTCTCCGCGAATGCTCCATGTACATCATGAAAATCTCCCGCAAAGTGCCCTTTGAACATGAGTTCCCATCGAGGACCCGGTCGCCATCCGGCGCTTCGGCATAAAACGCGCATAGTTTTCCCATGAAAACCAGCACACCGTTTTCTACTGTACAGGTATTTGAGTCCGTGCGTCGATCATTGTTACAAAAGGCTGCATGTTGACTATCCCGGCGTTCATTCAACCCGTCATCGTTGTCGGTGCATCCCGACACGCTGCCTGACGAGAATTTCGAATACTAACAAGTGTTCATGGCGAGTTTGCCACAGGCGCTCATGGATATACGGTACCTATAGCAGGACGAGTGAACGATTTTCTTTGGTATCGGACCCATTGGATGTGAGGGTATAGTACATCAGAATTGAAGTTGAATTGATTCTGAATGCTGTGACCGGATCAGTGTGCAAGAAAAAAGGCGGTCAATAGGGGAGTCAAGGGCAGTCCGGACCTCATGCACAGGACAATCACCGTCTTAAAACCAGATGTTCAGGAGTGCAAGGATCGAAATAAATACCCGGATCGTATGATGACAACCGGAAATGATTCCGGCGACAACGCAGGTTCCTCTAGAGAACAGTTCGCTGTTTTCATGCCGTATAATTGAGCTATCCGGATCGTGCGGGGAGACAGGTAAGACCCCTCCGGAGACCATAAAACCCAAAAAACCCGCAGACTCTTCTCTTGTATTTCTGAGATCTCTGTCGTTCCATCAGCCGGTATATCGGATAAACATTTATATAACACAGGTGTAAAAAGATGTGTAATGACTTTATCGCGGCTGAATTCCTTCTTTGCCGCTCATGACAGCAGTGGATTGAGAACACACCACGCTGCGATCCACAGGGATTGCACGCGATGCAGCCCGAAGGTACGTGACGCACACTTCCGGGAGAATCTGATAAAACACGTATGCCAATCAGGATTAGTGCGTTGTTATTTCTGCTGGAGAACTAGGTGATGAATACTGATCCGCCAGGCACTGATGATGAGAGTATTGATGTGTTCGTGCTCTGTGGTACCTCTTCTGACGCCACACTGCTCGGGCAGAAACTTGTTCCTCATGGATACCGTGTAACATTTTTCGATGATCGCGATCAGCTGGAAGATACTATCCGCATGGGAAAACCCAATCTTCTTATCTGTGATGCGACATCACATGACCCTGATGGGTACGAGCTCTGCCGGGAACTCAAGGCGGACGAGGATCTCTGGCAGATCCCGGTACTCCTGATTACGGGTGTATCGAACCTTGCCGATCTCTTAAAGGTCCTGGATTCCAACGCGGACAATTTTATCACGCAGCCCTTTGACCTCTCGTACCTCCTTCCCCTCATCGAAGGGATGATCGCAGACCGGGTTGAACGCCCGGATCCGGATAAGCTCAAGACCAAGTTCAAGATCCTGCACGATGATCATGAGTACGTCATCATGGCAGATCGCCGGAAGTTGCTCGAATTTCTCCTCTCCTCCTACGAGCTGGCGGTCAACCGGGCACATGCTCTTCTCTACAAAGAGAGAGAGTATGAACATCTCGCACAGGATCTTGAACGGCAGGTAAAATCGCGGACACAAGCGCTTGCGGATGATGTCGAACGACTCGAAGGCACGGTGAAGGAACAGGCACGCACACTTGCCCAGAATACAAAAGAGATCCGCGAACAGGCAGTGCTGGAGAAGAACCTTCGCACACAGGTACAGGAGTATGAAACCGCCATCTCCCGCCACACCGCCAGCCTGACTGAGGTCAGAAGCGAACTGGATCAGGTGAAGGTGCGATATGCCGCAGCGGAAGAGAAGATTTCCGTACTCGTGCAGGAGAAAGACGGGATCGAACAGTCACTCACCCGCGACCTTGATGGACTCCGGACGGAACGGGACGGTATCAGCACCGAACTTGACACGACGAAACGGGAACTCCAGGAGGCACTAAACCAGATCCAATCCCACGAAGTCCGACATGCAGACCTGACCCGGGAGAAGGAAAAGTCCGAGAGTGCCGTGCGTTCCTATATGGTAGAGATTGCCGGATTACAACGAGCATACAAAGAACTCCAGGAACGGGCTGCTCTGGCAGAAAAGAACCTGCAGGATCTAACAGCAGCAAAGACGGAATCCGAAGAGCGTTTCCAACAGAAACTGGCTGCGTTGACCGGTGAACTGCAGCAGCGGGATGCTGAGCTGTCGGAACAGAGTGCAACCCTGGATACCAATGCACAGCAGCTCTCCGCCTACAAAGAGCAGGTTCGCTCACGGTTGCAGGAGATGGAGAAGAGAGAAGCAACACTCAACGCAGAAAAAGAGGGTCTGAAGGATCAGCGGGATGCCCTGCAGGAGAAGATCGATACGACCACCGCTGCCCTGGGTGCAGAACGGGAGAAGAATGCCGCTCTCGCAAAAGAGTATGAGAACGTCACGAGCGCGCATGAGCAGCTTGGAGAAAAACTCCATACGGTCATCCGCCAGGTAGCGATCGCCGAGACTGCCCTTGAAGAGGAGAAGCAGCTGCGCTTCGCTTCCGAGAAGAACGCAAAGGAGGCGTTGCAAGCCAAGGATATCGCAGTGCAGTCCCATGAAGCATTGCTTGCGAACCTGAATGACGACGTAAAATCCTACGCCGATAAACTTGCACGCGCGTGTAGTGAACGCGACAATGCCATCGCTACCACTCGGAAACTGGAGGATGATCTCAATGCGGTGGTTCTCGAGATGGCAGAAAAAGAGCAGGCGGTTATCACACTCACTCGCGACATGGACGAACTACGGGCGTTCCTTGCAACTGAACAACAGGAGCACAGGGAGATCGATGAGCGTCTCGAGACAGAGAAGGAATTACGCCTTGTCGCAGAAAAAACTGCATCTGAAGCGTTAAGCGCCAAAAACGCAGCAATTCAGGAGCACGAATCACACGTCGCGAACCTGAATGCTGACGTTAAAGATTACACAGACAAACTCGCGCTCGCGCTTCAGGAACAGGATTCGGCTACCGCCACCATCCGGAAACTGGAGGAGGAACTCAATGCGGTAGTTCTCGACCAGGCTGAAAAAGAGCAGGTGGTTATCACACTCACTCGCGACATAGACGAACTCCGGGCACTCCTTGCAAATGAACAACAGGAACACAGGGAGATCAATGAGCGTCTCGAGGCAGAGAAGGAATTGCGCCTTGTCGCGGAGAAGAATACTCTAGAAGTGTTAAGAGCCAAAGACGCAGCTGATCAGGCACACGAAGCATTGATTGCGAACCTGAATGCTGATATGCAAGCCCACGCAGACAAACTCGCGCTCGCGCTCCAGGAACGGGACTCGACTACCGCTACCATCAGGAAACTGGAGGATGAACTCAATGCGGTAGTTCTCGACCAGGCTGAAAAAGAGCAGGTGATTGTCTCACTCACACGCGACATGAACGAATTCCGGGCAATCCTCGCAACTGAACAACAGGAACACAGGGAGGTCGATGAGCGTCTCGAGGCGGAGACAGAACTGCGCCTCGTTGCGGAGAAGAATGCAACGGAAGCTGTGCTCGCGAAAGACGCAGCTGCCCAGGCGCACGAAGCACTGCTTGCGAACCTGAATGCAGAAATAAAAGCCAATGTGGACAAACTCGCGCTCGCATACGAGGAGCGGGACTCGGCTACCGCCACCATCCGGAAACTGGAAGAAGATCTCCATGCGGCGGGTCTCGACAAGGCAGAGAAAGAGGAGTCCGTAGTCACACTCACACGTGACATAGACGGACTACGGGTGCACCTTGCAACCGAACAGCAGGAACGGGAACGTTTACAAAAGAGACTGGAGAGAGAGACGGCACTCCGTCTCATCGCGGAGAAGAATGCAACAGAAGCGTTAACCACCAAAGATGCCGCAACTCAGGCACATGAAGCTCTGCTCGTGAACCTGCATGCAGAGATAACTGCCTACAAGGATAAACTCGCTCTTGCCTGCCAGGAGCGGGACTCTGCAACTGCTGCAATCCATACACTGGAGGAGGATCTCAATGCGGTGGTTCTCGACCAATCCGAGAAAAAGCAGGCGGTCATCACGCTCACTCGCGATATGGACGAACTCCGGGTACTCCTTGCGACAACACAGCAGGAGCGAACCGAAACCGCAGAGCGCCTGGAGGTGGAGCGCGCCGAAAAGATGGTACTCGAAGAGCGCCTCCGCTTACTCGCAGATGAGACGATGGAAAAAACCGATCATCTTGTATCCAGCGCTCAACAACTCAGCGAAACCCTCGAGCAGGAAGTAGCCCTACGGGAATCGATCGAACAGAAACTCGAAAAAACCACAGAAGAAACGTCTGCACAAAAAGAAGCATTCCAGGCTCTCACGCGGGATTTCACCGGGTTACAGACCGGGTACAACGAAGCGCAGGACAAACTGCGCGCGATGGGGGATCTTCTGGAAACGGAGAAGCAGGCAAAAGTCCTGATTGAACAGCGCCTGCATACGATCACTGAAGAGAAGGCGCACGAACATGATAGCCTGGTGACAAAACTTCAGGCACTTACAACCGCTCTTGAGGAGGGCGTTGCGCTCCAGAAGTCGCTGGGGTACCAACTCAAAACAGCCGAAGATGCCAGAAAACAAAGAGATGTGGAATGTGCAGCGCTGAAAAAAGAGTTAGACCAGGTACATGCGGTATTCGATATGAAAGCCGATGAATTACTGGAGGCACATGAACAACTCGCAGAGGTACGGGCAGCACTCCAGCGGCAAAAGACCCAGGTTGCACCCACCACCCCACCTGGTGCCGGAGATGCGGGTCTCGCACACGTGCCCGGGGTAAAAGACCGGGCACCGCCACGGGTGATCGAACCGGAACGGAGCATGCCACCGCGTACCGATCACGACCTGGTTCCACATCACCCGGTGCTTGTGCAGAAGAGACCCGCGACTTCTCCCGTAAATGCACCTGCTGAAAACCCCCCGACAGTCATCCGGAACCTGGAGGATCTCTTTGAGGATGATCCGGATATGGATATCAGCGAGCTTCCTGATGCGACGATTGAACCGGCACTCCTCACGGGCATGCCAAAAACCGACACCGGTCACGGACCTGTGACAGTGAGGGATGCCGGTGAACCTGAAACACAAACCAAAGCACAGGGCACATCCAGTGAAGAACCGGACACATCACCCGGTGCTGAAGCGCCGGAGACCCCCACAACCACGGAACCCACTCCTGCAATACCCGCACCTGGTACGGGTGATGGTTCTGAATTGGATGACGAAGATATCCCCCCGGATTCAAACGATATCACAGATACAGAACCGGAGGTGAACGTGACCGAGATCGGCACGCTGGACGAGTATGGCATCTCCACAGCCCAGGGCACCGCGCCGTTCAATCGCCGGCAATGGTTTGATCTCGTCAAATGGGCGCACTCGGAACCATCGCTCTCGCGGGATGACAAACTCAGGATCGTCAGGCTGGGTCGGTTGATCCAGACAGGCAGACGGCTCCGCCCGAAACAGGAAGAACAAGTGGCGGAACTCGTCTCGCTTGCCTACTCGCTGGGGTACAAACCCCGGTGAGGGATCTTTTTTTTCAGGGATTTTTTGGTACTATCCAAAGGGGAATTTCCCCTTTATTTCCGCGCAATCGTGATATAACCCGAATGGCACACGCTCGTGGACGGGCGCGTCCCCCGTTTCGACCGGGTCATCTCGCGCTCGATTAACTCGTGCGTGTGAACCTCACCAAATCGTTCCTGTGCGGCATCGACAACGATCGCCATCTGCTCCAAGAACGGCGTGTAACAGGCAAGATACCCCCCGGCGCGCAGGAGGGAATATGCATGTGCCACAAATTCGGGCGCAATCTGCATATCCAGATGGACGACGTCAAACGTACCGGTTGCCGTCAGCACATCCGCAGCAATCGCCTCGACATTGTCGAGTTTCGCTTCCCGGATATTCTTCTCTGCCAGCGCCGAAAAATCCGGGCGGACTTCATACGTCTTCACACTCGCGGCTATCCCGCCAAAAAAGATCGCGGCAATCCCGCTACCTGTACCCGCATCCAGCACCACATCCCGGTTACTCATCCCGGTATACGCGATGACGAGCCCGATATCCTTCGGGAGCATGGGCGCACCGGACCGTTTGCCGTGCGTGAAGAAATCCGTCGGACGAGGCACGCGTAACGTGAACTGCGCACCCGTGTGGGTGGTAAAGACCTCCCCTGCCTCAGCTCCGACAACCGGCATCAGGTCCAGTTGTCCCTTATCCGTGGAGAGTGTCCCGGCACCAGCCCGGACAAAAAACTCCCTGCCCTCACCCACCAAAAGAACGCGATCGCCTGGTTCGATCATGGCGCTGTCAGTTTCATGATGGCTTCAGCGATGTCGCCTTTGCACGCGATAAGCACTTCCTTTGCCTGGTCCAAAGGAACGTTTGCCTGCGACGCCACGAGGGTCACATCCTCCTCGGGAATCTTGGGTGCTGCCTCTTCAAACCGGCATTGCCCGTTGATCTGGTACGTGGTAACGCCCTGCATGGTCATCGCCTGGACATCGGCATTCCCGAAGATATAATTCCCGTACGGGGTCTTGATCACAATACTCTCTACGTCTTCAATCTGCTCGACCTGCATGCCGAGCTTCTTCATCATCGCCTTCATCTGGCGTGGGTTGATATTTCCCGGAAGCATCCTTCTCACTCCCCTGTCGTACTCTTACCGCTACTCCATAATTAAATGCAAGCATCTCATCACCCGAAATCTGGGCAGCTCCGCAGGCGACGAGCCGGTCGTTTGCGGTAACAACGATCACATCATCCCCCGCGCGGATGGTGGGATCTGCCGCGATCACGTGTTTTGCAAAGGCATTCTTTCCTTTGGCAACAAATTCTGCCACATCGTCCCGGATGACCACCCGGTAGCCGGGCGCGGGCAGGACTGCCTGTAACCGTCGTGCCCCGTCAATACCGAGCGTAAGACGCCCGTCAGAAGCCCGGACCGTGGCGAGGCGTGCCCCGTTGTACAACACCTGCCGGATACGCCCGGTGGTCGAGAAGATGAACGTGCACTTTTCAGGAAAGAGCCCAACCCCGCAGAGATGACCGAACTGGTAATCAGCGATGGTCTGGACTCTTCGCAGCAAACTGTTCT
>Ga0265297_10005433_pt1 | contig 19464 bp, 18 predicted proteins | sample Munlanlwell13791_FD_192502 | JGI IMG/M metagenome (GOLD analysis project Ga0265297, IMG submission 192502) | Leachate microbial communities from a municipal landfill in Southern Ontario, Canada - Leachate well 137-91 | ecosystem: Engineered > Solid waste > Landfill > Unclassified | place...
TGCGACCGCTTCAGTTTCTGCCGATGGTGGCGGCGGAGGTGGTGGGGGAACGTCTGCGCCATTGCCAGTAACTAATCTTGCTGCAAACTCAAGTTTAAATTCCATTGACCTTTCTTGGGATACTCCACAATCAAATGTACTTTCTCGATTTGAAGTACGTTGTTCTACTGCTCAACTTACAAATACAAATTTTGCATCAGCAACAATAAATCCAACAGCATCATTGCCCATACCAAGCACTAAGCAGGGCGTACGCGTTGATGGATTAAGTTCAGTAACGACATATTATTGTGGCGTTCGAACGGTGAGCGTGGTTGGAGAACTTTCTCCAATTGTATATATTTCTGCCACAACAACATCTGGCGGAGGAGGAGGTGGCGGAGGCGGTGGGGGTAGTTCCTATAGTGGCGGAGGTGGAGGATCCTCGATATCAATTAGCGGAACATCAATTCTTATAAATGATGGCGCAGAAAAAACAGATAGAATATTAGTCACCCTTTCACTTTCTGCAGTAAACGCAAGTGAAATGATGATTTCAAATTCTGATGATTTTTCTAATGCAAAATGGGAAACATACACAACACGAACACAGTGGGTTTTAACTTCTGGAAATGGAGGGAAAGTAGTGTATGCAAAATTCAGAAATAGTTCGATGGCATCGAGTCCAGTATCTGATTCAATTATTTTGGAAATTCCCATTCAGCAAATTATTGTGATTCCTCAATATCGGCCGATAAATGTTTCGAGGCCATACACCTCAATTATTTCTATTTCTCCTGAAGCGACATATATTCCAAGTGAAGAAAAAATAGTTGCCGTGCTTACTGCACATCCTGGAGAAGTAACAAAATATGGAGCTCATCTCGAAATGGATTATCCGACGGATTCATTGGAGTTCGATAAAATTGAGTATGGAGATGGATGGATCCCAGAATTTAATCCAACGTACAATTATGATAATCAAAAAGATGGACGTCTTATAAAAACTGCGGCACATGATGGATTTGATACTCCAATTCATTTTGCAACGGTGACGTTTAGAGTTAAAAAAACAGGATTGGGAACGCTTGATACAAATTCGTTTACTATGCTTCGCGAATTACCGGAATATAAAACTGGTTTATATCAAACGCAAGCAAGTATTTCAGTAATTGCATCAAATGTGGGAAAGACGCGTCTTATGTTTGCAAATCTTGTTTCTCTTACTACACAAGATAATACAATTGCAGTTATAAGTGCATTTATATTCTTATTCCTTTGTTATATTGCATATGTTATTTCAATGCATCGATCAGGAAAAAGAAAGCTTGTTTTTCCATTACCAATAAAAAATACGAAGTAAAACGTTGAGCGCGCGCAGTCCGTATAACCCCGTACCATAAAAGTGCGGGGTTAATCTTTATATATAAAATATGTTTTACTCTACTTTTGACTTACTTCCAATTACTCTTTATTCTGTTTGTATACCCCCCTAGAAGACAAGGATGGGGCGTTTCTCTTGTATATATGAACGATAAAATAAAAATAAAAGGTGCCAGAGAGCACAATTTAAAGAATATTGATTTAGAAATTCCACGTGGAAAAATGACTATTTTCACGGGTCTTTCTGGTTCTGGAAAATCATCGCTTGCGTTTGATACTATTTTTGCTGAGGGACAGCGAAGATATATAGAATCGCTTTCTGCATATGCGCGTCAATTTTTGGGAAAACTTGATAAGCCAGATGTGGATGAGATAGAGGGTTTGTCTCCCGCAATTTCAATCGACCAAAAGAGCCATTCAGCAAATCCACGATCAACGGTTGCAACCATTACGGAAATCTATGATTATCTTCGTGTTCTTTTTGCGCGCGCGGGAAAACCACACTGTCCTGAATGTGGACACCTCATTGAAAAACGAACAAGTGAGGAAATTGTTGATTTAGTAATTCAAATCGCGAAAGAAAATAAGTCAGGCAAGAATCTTGTTTTGCTCGCTCCTGTAGTGCGCGGCAGAAAGGGAGAATATTATCAAATGCTTTATGATTTTTTGAATGCAGGATTTTCAGAAGTTCGAGTTGATGGAAAGTTTTTCTCACTTCGAGACAAGATTGAACTTTCCCGATATAAACAACACACCATTGATTTGGTTATTGATAGAATTCCATCCACATTAGATTTTAAAAATAAAGATAATCGATTACGTCTTGCTGAGGCAATTGAGCAAGCATTGAAGTATGGGGGAGACGTTGTCACTGTTATCACAGGAACTGAAACATCATTATCAGCAAAATTCACATGTCCTAATGATGGATTTTCTTTCCCAGAAATTGAACCAAGACTTTTTTCTTTTAATAGTCCATTTGGTGCCTGTGAAACATGTAATGGATTGGGAACTGAAAGTATTTGGTCTGATAAACCATGTGAGACTTGTAGGGGAAAGAGATTAAAAAAAGAAGCACTTTCTGTTTTGATACAAGAAAAAAATATTGCAACAATAGTTGGATATTCAGTTGAAGAAGCAATTGCATTTTTTGAGAAAGTTGAGAAAACAAAAAATGTACGGTTTCGAGAAGTTGCCGAAGTTCCACTTCGTGAAATAAGAAATCGTCTCCAATTCTTACTTGATGTTGGATTAGACTATCTTACACTTGAACGTCGTGCGGGCACTCTTTCGGGGGGAGAGGCACAACGTATTCGTCTTGCTTCCCAAATTGGTTCTCGTCTCACGGGTGCATTGTATGTGCTTGATGAACCAACTATTGGGCTTCATCAGCGAGACAATGAAAAACTCATTGATACACTTAAAAGTTTACGTGATCTTGGAAACACCGTTATTGTAGTTGAACACGACGAAGATACTATTCGTGCAGGGGATTATCTAGTAGATATTGGTCCAGGTGCCGGTGTGCACGGTGGAGAGATTACTGCAATTGGTCCACTGCCAGCCATTTTAACTGATAAAAAACAATCATCACTTACGCTCGATTATTTGCGAGGAAAAGAATTCATCTCAATTCCAGAAAATCGAAGACGAGTGACACGAGATCATGATAATTTAAAATTACGTGGACTCACGGAAAATAATTTAAAAAATATTGATATAGATATTCCACTTCGGAGATTTACTGCGATAACAGGTGTTTCTGGTTCTGGAAAATCAACATTGTTATATGATGTGCTCTATAAGTTGCTTGCAAATAAATATAATGGTTCGAGTTATAAAGTGAATGGTTATAAGAGCGCATTTGGTTTTGAATATATAAATCGAGTTATTAATATTGACCAATCGCCAATTGGGAGGACTCCACGATCAAACCCCGCAACGTATGTGGGTGCGTGGACATTTATTCGTGACTTGTTTACTGCAACAGAAGATGCGCGCGTGCGTGGATACAAACCAGGAAGGTTCAGTTTCAATGTAAAAGGAGGGAGATGTGAAAACTGTGAAGGACATGGTGTTATTGCGATTGAAATGCACTTTTTACCTACCGTGTATGTAACGTGTGATGTATGTAAGGGAAAACGATTTGATAGAGAAACACTTGAGGTTGAATACAAGGGAAAAAATATATACGAAGTTCTTAAAATGACCATCGAAGAAGCGGTAAAGTTTTTTATTGATATTCCATGGCTGCATGATCGACTTGCAATTCTTGATGAGGTTGGTTTGGGTTATTTAGAGCTTGGACAATCTGCGACAACCCTTTCTGGAGGAGAAGCACAAAGAATAAAATTAGGCGCTGAATTAGGAAAAAGAGATACTCATAAAACAATTTATTTATTAGATGAACCAACAACAGGATTACATTTTGCGGACGTTCAGAAACTTCTTGAGGTATTACAACGATTGGTGGATCGAGGAAATACTGTTGTGGTAATTGAACACAATCTTGATGTTATAAAATCGGCTGACTGGGTTATTGATTTGGGCCCAGAAGGAGGAGAGCGAGGTGGGGAGATTGTTGTTGCGGGAACACCTGAGGATGTTGCAAGGAAAGGATTTTCGCATACGGGGCATTACTTAAAGAAGATTTTAAAATAAAAAATATCCATAAGTAGTGTTACAATATATTTGTAATGACTCACATTCAAAAGAAAAAAGTTGGGCTCGCATTAGGGGGAGGAGGAGCAAAAGGACTTGCTCATATTGGGGTTATTAAGGAACTTGAACGAATGGGAATTGAAATTTCCTTTATTTCTGGAACAAGTATGGGAGCATTGGTTGGTGGATATTATGCCGCAACAAAAGATGTTCAATGGTTAGAAGATTTTTTTCTCACTATTCAAAAAGATGATATTTTTTCGTCGGTTCATATGATGAGAAAAAAAGACGGAGAAATGTTTAAACATGGATTGTTGGAAAAGATAAAAGAAAGAATACGAGGAGTAAATATTGAAGATACAAAAATCCCTTTTGCTGCGGTGGCAACTGATGTTGAAACAGGAGAAGAAATTATTTTAAGGCAGGGCAATCTTCTTGATGCGATACAGGCATCCACTGCGCTTCCACTTGTTTTTGCTCCGACACGAATTGATGAAAGAGTTTTGATGGATGGGGGTTTTGTAAATCCAGTTCCTGCAAATATTGTTCGGGAAATGGGTGCTGAATTTGTAATTGCTGTTGATGTATCAAGCAAATGGATTAATCTTGAAAAAGAATCATTAAATCCAATGAAGGTGTATTCGATGATTCCACAAGCCCTCACTGTTATTGAGTATCAATTAGCTCGAACAATTTTAAAAACAGCTGATGTTGTTCTTAATCCTGATGTAATTAGTTATCATTGGAATGATTTTGAATTCGGAAGAGAATTAATGAAATTGGGAACAACTGAAGCAAAAATACGCATGAAAGACATCTGTAAGGGGATTGGCATCACTCCACCAAAAAAGAAAACAATAGAAACATTTGCCGATCTTATTTTCTACGGCATTGATGCTGAATAAACTTTAAAAATTAAACCCCATATCTATGGGGTTTAAAAATAAATTTTCTTTCCTGGAACTTCGTGGTGTTCTGCACAACGAGCTTCATATGATTCTTTTCCTCCAACAAGGACGATTTCAGAATCATAGTGAGCTGGCTTTCCATCAATAATTCTTTGAGGATAGTGTGCGGGTTTACCACATATGGTACACAACGAATGAAGTATATGGAGATTACTTGAATTTTCGATGAGGGCAGTGAGTTTTGTTGATGTCTCGAATGGTTCTCCTCGAAAATTTAATCGAAGCCCTGCAGCAATAACGTCATATGATTCTCGAAGAAGAAAATCAATTATTTGAAACAACGATGGGTTAAAGAATTGAATTTCGTCGATAGCAATTAGGGTAAACCGAGAACCATGTTCTGTTTCTTCATTTCTTATTACATTAATCATTCTTTCTGGATTTTTTGTTGACACATCGTATGCGGGGAATTTAAACGTTTCATTAGAACTTTTTATAAATCCTGTTCCGCTTCGATGATCGATTTCTGGCTTTATGACAAAAATTTTTGACTTTCCGTACGTTCTTTGATTGTCTAAAAGTTGTACAAGCCGTGTTGTTTTCCCAGCAAACATATTGCCGAGAATAAGAGTAAAATTTCCTCGTCTACTCATTATTTGTTCCTTATGTTGTTATAAAAGTTCTTCTATAGATAACCAAAAAATATGAGAGCGTGCAAAGGTGACAAACTATGTGTAGAATGGCGATATATGGTTAATAGTGCGGACAGAAAACGTTTGTATAAAGATATTTCCGAAAATCCTGGAGTTTATATTATGCGGGATTCTCATGGAGGAATACTGTATATAGGAAAAGCGGGGAATTTGAAACGGAGGGTCTCCAGCTATTTTTTGCGTCCGAATAATATCCGTATTGAAACAATGGTTTCCCAGATTCAATCAATAGAGACACGGGAGACCGATTCTGCACTCGAAGCACTTATTTTAGAGGCTGAGTTAATAAAAAAATATCAACCACCATTTAATATCCGAGAAAAAGATGACACAAGTTTTTTATTTGTTGTGGTAACAAAAGAGCAATTCCCACGCGTATTGTTGGTTCGGGGAAAAGATTTAAATATGGTGAATGGTTTTGTGTTTGGTCCGTATGTTTCGTCTTCGAGTATTCGCGAAGCACTTCGAATTTTACGAAAAATTTTTCCATGGCATATTCACGATCCAGAAAAGATAGGGACGTACAAGAAACCATGTTTTGAATATGAAATTGGATTGTGCCCAGGAACATGCATCAGTGTTGCAGACGTGGTTCAGTACAAGAAGACAATAAAAAAACTCGTTCTATTTTTTAAGGGCAAAAAAGACATCATTTTGAATGAGCTCGAACAGGAAATGAAGACGGCAAGCAAAAAAACGGAATATGAATTGGCAAATAAATTAAAGAAACAAATATTTGCGCTTACCCATATTCGTGATACAGCGCTTATTTCAGATGACTGTGTAAAAGGGGAAGAAAAAAAACAAGGACACAGGATTGAGTGTTATGATATCTCAAATATATCAGGAACTTCTCCTGTGGGGAGTATGGTTGTTCTCTCTGACGAGCGTGGAGATTGGGCGCCACAAAAAAATGAATACAAAAAATTCAAGATAAAAACAATTGATATTCCCAACGATGTTGGAATGTTAAAAGAGATGCTTTCAAGAAGATTTTTACATAAAGAATGGAATTTTCCCGACATTGTTCTTGTTGATGGTGGTGTGGGACAGGTGAATGGGGCGAAGGAAATCCTTAAAAAAATGGGTATAAAAATTCCCGTGCTTGGAATTGCGAAGGGGAGCGAACGAAAAAGAAACGACATAATTGGGGTGGTACCAAGTTGGGTGACGTTAAAAGCGCTTATTACTGCGCGCGATGAGGCCCACAGATTTGCGATTCAGTATCACAAAAAAGTGAGGAAACAAGGGATGTTTTTGTAATAAGGTTTTTTTATTTCAAAAATGATAGGATGAATGTATATATGGTGCGAAAAATTATACATTTTTTTGATAAGCTTGAAGATCACGTTCGGGGAGCATTGAGTCATTTTCCCATTCTTTATGCGTTTGTTGGGGGAATTGGTGTTGTGCTTTTTTGGAAAGGCGTTTGGGAGACAACGGAGCTTTTTCCGTCGTTATTTGGCCCCGCATCAGTGCTTTTGAGTGTTATCATTTTGTTGATGACTGGTGTGTTTGTTTCCTCGTTTATTGGAAATGAAATTCTTATCTCTGGACTTAAGTCACAAAAGAAAATTGCGGAAAAGACTGAGGAAGAAGTGAAAGTAGAAGAGAGTGATGTTACACGATTGCGAAAAAAGATTGAAAAAATTGAAACTGATATTGGTGAAATAAAAGAATTATTAGGGAAAAATCATGAAGGAAAAAATTAATATAACAAAAGCTATTATATTGTCTTTCATTATTATCCTCATTGTAGTTGTGGGGTATATTGCGGTTGTGCGATATGAAATGCGAATCCGCATTGAACGAGAAACAAACGAGAAAATTTCTAAAAGTAAAAATACTCCAAGTGACGATCTTATAGGGGGAGTGGGGGACACTATGCAGGTTTTTGTCTTTTTTCAAAATAAGAAGTTAGCAAACGACCCTGATTTTATTAATTGCGACAGAGTGTTTCCTGTTGCACGCACTATAGAACGCGTGCCTGGGGTTGCACACCAAGCATTACAAGAATTATTACTTGGACCAACAGAGGGAGAACGTGGTGCGGGATATACATCGGCAATTTCACAAGAAATTGGTTTACATATAAACTCGGTTATTTTAGATCAAGGAATACTCACAATTACATTTAACCGACCGCCATTTATGGGTGGTTCGTGTGCTCTTGCTGGCGTTGTTTCCCAAATAAAAACAACCGCAAAACAATTTCCATCTGTAAAAGAAGTTACTATATTGGTTGATGGAAATGAAGAATGGGCGAATCCATAAACATATGCAGAAACCGATCATAGGTGCTCATATCTCAACTGCTGGTGGACTTTATACATTGTTTGGACGCGCCGAGAAACTTGGAATAAATGCCGTACAGATTTTTGGTTCGTCTCCGCGATCATGGCGCGCGAAAATGCCCAGCGAGGAAGATTTAATATTGTTCTCTGAAGCACGAAAAAAGACTGAGGTAGAGAGTATTTTTCTTCACGCTGCATATTTGGTTAATATCGCAAGTGCAAATGAGGAAATTTATACCTATTCAAAACAAAGTTTAATAGACCATCTTTCTATTGCCGAATTGATTGGGGCAGAGGGGGTCATTTTTCATATTGGTTCTTCCAAGGGAATAACAAAAAAGGAAGCAATACAAAAAGAAATTGATGCTATAAAAGAAATTCTTAAAAAGGTGGATGGAAAATCGAAACTTATTATGGAAAACACCGCAGGAGGTGGCGAAAAGATCGGAGAAACGTTTGAAGAATTTGCAGAACTGTTTAATGGAGCGAAAACAGAACGATTGGGAATTTGTTTTGATACAGCACATGCATTTGAAGCAGGATGGTTAACACAATATTCAAAAAAAGAGATTGATAGCTTCTTTTCTCAGTTTGATAGAGAAATTGGTATAAAAAATATTCTTGCATTTCACATTAATGATTCAATGACGGATGCGGGGTCACATCATGACAGGCATGAAAATATTGGAGAGGGGAAAATAGGAATTTCTGGTTTCAAAAATTTGGCAAATGAGAAAAGAATAACTGAAATTCCATGGCTACTCGAGGTTCCCGGGTTTGACGGTTCTGGTCCTGATAAAAAGAATGTAGAGATACTAAAGAAATTATTATTATGAAAATAATAAACAAAACAAAGAATATTGTTTTGCATAGTAATACAAAAATTGCAAAAACGAAGAAGGAAAAGATGCGGGGACTTTTGGATGCTCTAGAAACTGATGCAATGCTTTTTGACACTCGTTGGGGAATTCATACGTTTGGTATGAAATTTCCCATTGACTGTGCAATTTGTGATGATTCTGGACTTATTCAAATAATCAAAAAAGATATAAAACCAAGTAAAATGTTTTTTTGGAATCCAAAATATAAGAGAGTTTTCGAACTCCCTGCGGGGACATTAGAGAGGACACAAACGGAGATTGGGGATTACATACATTGCGAGGATTGATGTGGTACAATGTATCGGATGAATAATAAGAAAACAACATTAATAATCGCTGCGGTTATTATTGTGATTCTTGGTGGCGTTTTTTACTACACTCGCACGCCAGAAACGCAACCAATAAATCAGGATGCAGCACAAAAGTCAGATCAACAACCAACAAATATAGTTATGCAAACATTACCAGATGGATTACAAATCAGTGACGTCGTTGTGGGAACAGGAGCTGAGGCGGTGGCGGGGAAAACAGTAACCGTTCATTACACAGGAACATTCACTGATGGAACGAAATTTGATAGTTCGCTTGATAGGGGGAAGCCATTTCCATTTAAACTTGGTGCCGGAATGGTTATTAAGGGATGGGATGAGGGTGTTGCAGGAATGAAGGTGGGGGGAAAGCGAAAACTTATTATTCCTTCAGATCTTGGATATGGACCAAATGGATATCCTGGAGCAATTCCTCCAAATGCGACCCTCTTGTTTGATGTAGAGCTTCTTGGGGTAGAATAACGCTCATAGCTTTTCTATTTTTAGGAACTAAAATGTCCCGCCAATCCATGGATTGGCGGGACAACTTTATTAGTGATTATTTGTTTTTGTTGGTATGCTTGTGATAGGATAACTGCAGAAAATTAATAAAAATTGGAGAAAATTATGAAAGAAATTGAAATGAAATTCGAAGTAAAAAGTTTTACAAAAGTCAGAGAACGACTTTTTCAAATTGGTGCAAAACTTCTTTGGAGGGGGATTGAATCTACTCAGTATTTTGATTACCCAGACGGATCACTTAGGAAAAAGAAGTTATCACTGCGAATACGAGAATGGAAGGGACATTCAATTTTAGTTACATGCAAACACGACTTAAAACATGGCAAAAATGCAAAGCGAAGAGAAGAGTTTCAATTTGAGACAAATGATAAAAAACAAGTTGAAGCAACGTTTTTACTCTTGGGGCTTGTTCCAACCCTCTTTTACAAAAAAAGAAGAGAACATTGGGAAGTTGAAAAGCATGTTCATGTTGAACTTGATGAGTTGGAAATAAAAAAGAAATTTGTAGAAATTGAAGGATCTCAAGTAAAAATAAAAACGCTCGCAAAAGTGCTTGATATTCAAGATCGCCCACAATCATTTCTTTCATATCCTGAAATTTTAAGAAAAAAATAAATCATCCCACCAGTTCATGGACTGGTGGGATTTTTATACTTGTGATTTTGTACGGTAGGTGGTTTAGTGAGTGGGTATGGATTTTTTTACTATCACAGGACGTGATAAGAATACAAAGGCACGCACAGGTATTTTGAGAACTCAGCATGGTGGGATTGCTGAGACGCCCTCATATGTTGTTGTTGGCACTCGTGCAAAAATAAAAACGCTTTCTTCAGAAGATATAAAAGATTCAAAAACGCAGATAATTATTTCAAATACATATCATTTGTTTCGTGAGCTTGGATCGTCTATTGAATCATTTGAGGGGCTTCATAAGCGTCTCGGCTTTGATGGGGTTGTTATGACCGATTCGGGAGGATTTCAAGTTTTTTCTCTTGGTTTTTCTCGTGAGCACAATGTTTCTAAAGTTGGTTTTTTTTCACATAAAAAAAATAGTTTTATTCAAGATTTTCTTCTCGCACTACGAGCAAAATTCGGTTTACGAAATAAAAAAAATTCGGTACGAATTACCAATAATGGGGCATGGTTTATAGATGAGTCATATGGAGATAAGGAACCAATTTCACTTACTCCAGAGAGCTCAATTCACATTCAGGAACAATTAGGGGCTGATATTATTCTTGCGTTTGATGAGTGCACATCTCCCAAACATGGATATTGGTATACAAAATGGGCAATGAATCGCACCCATCGTTGGGCTAAAAGATGTATAGAGGCAAAAAAGAATAAAAACCAATTCCTCTATGGAATTGTTCAGGGGGGCGACTATGAGGTTTTGCGGAATAAAAGCGCGGAAGTTATTGGAGATATGCCTTTTGATGGATTTGCAATTGGTGGATCGTTTGGAAAAGACGATATGAGAAAAGTTATTGATTGGAGTATTCCGCATTTACCAGAAGGAAAGCCACGACATCTCTTGGGGGTTGGAAGAATTGAAGATATTTTAGATGGCGTGGAACGAGGAATTGATACATTTGATTGTGTTATCCCCACACGAGAGGGAAGACACGGGGGAATATGGACAATGAAAGGACGATATGATGTTACTAAAATGAAACTTATGGATGTTGATGAGCCATTGGAAATCGGTTGTGCATGCCCAACGTGTTCAGAAGGGATTACAAAAGGCATGTTGTGTAAACTATTTCGTGAAAAAAATATGGAAGCAGGACGATATGCAACGCTTCATAACGTTTTTTTCTTTAATGCATTTATGGAGCGTGTTCGAGAAGCGATAAAAAATGGAGCATTTTCTGAATTCAAAAAACAAACACTTTCAGATCTGCACTTGGTCTAGTTTTCTAACGGGATGAATCAATATTTTTATAAATTACCAAAAGAATTAATTGCACAAAAACCCGTAGAACCAAGAGATAGTGCACGGTTATTTGTGTATAACACAAAAACAAATGAAGTTCATTTTGATATATTTAAAAATTGTTCAAAATATATTCCAGAAAAAAGTACGCTTGTTATAAATACTACAAAAGTTGTTCCTGCGCGTGTTTATATGCAGAAAGAAACTGGGGGGAAAATAGAAGTACTTTTTCTTATTAATGAATATGAGGGTGGCGATTCTATTAAATGTATTGTGGACAGGAAATTGAACGTTGGTCAAAAACTTTTTTTCCCCAATCGTTTCATGTGTTTAGTGTCCCAGCAAGAAAATCAATTATTTACATTACAACTTTTTTTTGAAAATACATTACTCATTCCAACCCTTGAACAGTTTGGAATTACACCAATTCCAAAATATATTACCGAAAACAAATTAGAAGAGGAAAACTTACGTAGTCGATATCAAAGTATTTTTGCAAAAACTCCAGCATCTATTGCGGCTCCAACCGCATCTCTTCATTTTACCGATGCTGTATTCTCCTCTTTATTTGAGAAAGGTGTTAAAACTGCAGATATTACCCTGCACGTAGGAATGGGAACATTTGCTCCAGTTAGGGAAGAACAACTTGAAAGTGGAACACTTCACAAAGAATGGTACACAATTCCTGACGAAACAAAGAAAATTTTGGATAGATCAGATCAGGGGTATATTATCCCTGTTGGTACTACCGCAATGCGGGCTATTGAGTCATATACAAAAACTCAAATGCAAAATGGAGCAACTAATTTGTTTATAAAGAAACCATTTGAATTTAAGGTTGCCTCTGGGCTTGTAACAAATTTTCACGTTCCAGAATCATCATTGATGTATCTCGTTGATGCATTTCTTACCCACAAACGTGCAGAGAAATCTATTCTCGACTTGTATAAAATTGCAATAGAAGAACGATTTAGATTTTATTCGTTCGGTGATGCAATGCTTATCTTGTAGTAGTACAATTGAAGTATGATGAGGTGGAAAGTTTTTATATTTGGGTTATTTTTTCTTTCTTCGGCTGTTTTTGTATGTGCAGAAGGGAAGCCAAAACTTTCACTTTCAACAAATGTTCCCTTGCAAGGAGACGTTGTGAGAGTAACACTCGAAAATTCTGGAATAAAAAAAGCAACATTCAAAAATAAAGCAATTTCCTTTTTCCCTTATAACGGAAATCTTGTAGCATTTATTCCTATATCGGGTGCCGAAGCAATTTCTTCTGGGGTGTTAAGAATGACCCTTTCTAACGGTTCGCTTGCAACAAGAACAATTTGGGTACAACCAAGAAAATTTGTGCGCGTTTCACTTGGTATTCCTTCGGGTTCGACGCTTACCACAGCGACGTTAATTGATCAGTTGCAAAAGGAAAAAATAATTCTTGATGCCATTGTTAAGAAAAAAACTGATGCGGTATATTTTGGAAATGCTTTTCAATTTCCACTTTCGATAAAAGCAAATATTGCGAGCCCGTTTGGAGAAATACGAAAAACAGGTTCTTCAATCATTCGCCATTGGGGAATTGATTATGTAGCACCCAAGGGAACCAATGTATCGTCGATTTCTGGGGGAATGGTTGTAAAATCTTATTTGGATACAACCTATGGAAACACCGTCATAGTTGATCACGGACAGGGCATCTTTTCAATGTATATGCATCTTGATGAACGATTAAAACAAGAGGGTGAATCGGTTGTGCGTGGTGAAGTTATTGGGCGCGTTGGAAACACAGGATATTCATTTGGCCCACATCTGCACCTCTCTTTAAAAGTTGATGGGATTTCAGTGGATCCACAAAAATTCATTGAATTAATGAAATAATTATTTACTTTCATCTGTCTCTGGTATACACTAGTTTCGTATGAAACATGAGCGGAACCGCTTAAAAATTTTCTTGTCGTGCATTGTTATTTTTTCTGTCGTTGCCGGTGTTTTTTCTTATGAACCGGTTTGGCAAAAAATAAATGGATGGAGACCATGGAATTTAGGTCTTGATCTTGCTGGGGGAACGCTACTTACCTACGAAATAGATCTTTCACAGGTAAAGAGTGCTGATCGAGACACTGTCTCGCGCGGTCTTCGCGACGTTATTGAAAAACGAGTAAATCTTTTTGGTGTAAGCGAGCCGAAGGTATACGGTGAAACTGTTGGGGAATCAAATCGTCTTGTGGTTGAACTTGCGGGCATAAAAGATGTTGATAGGGCAGTAAAAATGATCGGAGAAACACCGTTTCTTGAGTTTCGTGAAGTTGAGGAAACAAAACTTCCGAACGGTTCAAGTACCGTTGCTTTTGTTCCCACGGTTTTAAACGGCCGCTATGTAACGCGCGCTGCACTGGGGCGAGATCAACAAACAAGTGCAATCGAAATTGATTTCTCTTTAAATGAGGAGGGGGCGGCCTATTTTGAACAAGTAACAGGAAAAAATATTGGAAAACCAATTTGTCTGTTCCTTGATGGTCAACCAATTATTCCTGATGACATTAATGATAGTTGTCCGCGTGTGCAAGCAAAAATATCTGGGGGAAATGCACGTATAACGGGACAATTCTCTGTCGACCGAGCAAAACAGATCGTTGAACGATTTAATGCAGGAGCGCTTCCCGCACCTATTAAGCTCATCAATCAGCAAACTATTGGATCTGATTTTGGTAATGATTCTCTCAATAAAGCAATTTTTGCGGGAGGGCTGGGAACGCTTGTTATTATGTTGTTTATGATGGGATACTATCGCAAACTTGGTGTTTTCGCTTCTGTTGCACTTCTGTTCTACATTGCGCTTACACTTGGTCTCTTTAAATTACTTGGGGTGACCATGACTCTTTCTGGTATTGCTGGATTTATTCTTTCAATTGGTATGGCAGTGGATGCAAATATTCTTGTGTTTGAGCGAACTAAGGAAGAGTTTAAAAAGGGACTTACTCATTCTGTTGCAATTAATGAAGGATTTCATAGGGCGTGGACATCAATTCGTGATTCAAATATCTCAACCATGATTACGTCTGGCGTGCTTTATTTCTTCACCTCTGGTTTTGTGCAAGGATTTGCACTCACGTTGTTTATTGGGGTCGTTATTAGTATGTTCAGCGCGATTACGACGACGCGTATGATGTTAAAATTATTTGTTAAATAAGCATATGAAGAACTTTAATCTTATAAAGTACAGAAATTATTTCCTCGGATTTTCGGGGATCATGGTCGTGCTCGCATTTGTTCTTGTTGGGGTTGTTGGGTTAAAACCAGGGATCGATCTTCGTGGGGGAATGCAGTGGGAAATTCAATTTTCTGACAAAGCAATTTCCGAAGATGTAGTACGTGCAGCACTTCGAACGGTGAAACAAGAAGGTGAACAGTCAGTTCGAAAAACAGAACAGGGAACATTTATTATTCGATTGCCAAACATTTCACAGGAAGAGCGCGATTCATATAAAAATGCATTAAGTGCGGTTAATACATATTCTGAATTAAGTTTTTCTGATATCAGTCCTACCATTGGTGACGAACTTCGTAGGCGTGCAATCATGGCAATTATTCTCGTATTGTTTGGTATTTCATTTTATATTGCATATGCATTTAGAAAAGTTTCAAAACCAATTTCTTCATGGAAATATGGTTTTGCGACACTAATTTCACTATTTCACGATGTTGCAATTCCAACAGGACTTCTTGCGCTTTTAGGTTTATGGAAAGGAGTAGAAATTGATACAAATTTTATTGTCGCGCTTCTCGTGGTTATGGGCTTTTCGGTTCATGACACTATCGTTGTGTTTGATCGAATTCGTGAGAATCTTATAGTTCGTCGCGGGAAGGAGGAATTTGCTGAAATTATTAATATCAGTGTTCGAGAGACTTTTGCTCGATCAATTAATACCACATTAACCCTTATTATTGTTTTGGTGGCGTTGCTCATATTTGGTCCGTCATCACTGTATTATTTTGTGCTTATTATTCTTGTGGGAACCATATTTGGCACCTATTCTTCGATATTTCTCGCAAGTCCATTGCTGTATCTTTGGGCTCGCCACGGGGTAAAGTAGGGGGTTGGGGGCTCTTGACTTGACACTGGGAATAGGGTATATTAACATAACAAAGGTAGACAATATTTACGCATTATGGTCCAAAACATAGATCAATTTATCAATTCCTTATTCGAGGAGTTCAACCCTAAGCAAAAGAAAGTAGCTTTTGGTCGCTTTGGTTTGAAGAACGGAAAACGTCTTACGCTCCAAGAGATTGGTGACGAACTTAATATTACTCGAGAACGGGTGCGCCAAATTGAAGAGCAATTACTCTCCAAGCTCCGTGATCGCGTGCGCAAGGATGCTAAAGAACTAATTGAGGCAGCAACAAAACGTCTCGATTCGTTACATGGAGTTGAACGTGATGATGCGTTTATTTCTGCAATGAAGGAGAAGATTCAGGGGACCGACGTAAAATATATTTCAGAGAAACTTCGATTTGTTTTTCTTGCTGCTGGTATTCCACAGTATGCAAAGGAAGATGATTCAACAAATGCATATTGGTTTACTTCAAAAGAATCAAAAGAGAATTTTAATTCATTTGTAAAACGAATGACCCAATTCTTTAAGAGTGGAGACCGCAATCAAATTCTTCGAGAGAAATCATATCTTGCAGAGTGTAGGGGATGTGAGCATTTGCTTTCTATTCCAAAACATTTTGGAATCAATGTATTCGGTGATCTTGGACTTAAAGATTGGCCAGAGATTGAACCGAAAACAATTCGTGATAAAGCATATCTTGTTTTGAAAAAGCATGGACAGCCATTACACTTTGAATCAGTTGCAAAGAACATAAATGAATTTGGTCTTGATAAGAAAAAAGCACACACACAGACTGTTCATAATGAATTAATTAAAGATAATCGTTTTGTGCTCGTTGGCCGCGGGATTTACGGATTAAAAGAACATGGATTTGAGGTGGGAACCGTTCGCGAAGTTATCACCACATTGCTTAAAAAGCATGGGCCATTATCCTCGAACGAGGTGGTTACCTTGGTGAACAAACAACGTTTTCTTAAGGAAAATACCATTCTTTTAAGTTTACAAAACCGAAAATATTTCACTCGACTTGAGAGTGGAAAATATCACACAAAGCAAGCATAAAAGATAACAATCAGAAAAAAATCCCTCGCCATTGGTGGGGGATTTTTCTTAGTAATTTATAAAAACCGCTCTTGATGGTACAATATAACTAATGTTGAATGAAGTTTCGGGACATTTTGGAGAAACTATAACTGAATTATTGGGAAAGGCAGAAATTTGGATATTTTTGACTTTGGTTGGCGTTTCTGTTGCAGTTCCTTTCGTTGCACCTCAAGAGGTTGTAAATATTTTTGTTCGCTTTCTTGAACTCACGTGGCCTATTTGGATTTTCTTTTTTCTCTTTGAATTGGTAAAACCAATCTATTTATTCATTAAACAGGAGCAATTTAAAGAAAAGGAAATGAATTCAGAAAAAAATGTTCTGATTGAATTGCGCGTTCCCCGAGAACTTGATAAGGGTCCACAAGCAATGGAACAAATTCTTCTCGCTTTTCATGGAATGATGGGAGTACCTTCTGATTGGAATAAAATTTGGCTAGATGGAGAAGTTCAACCATGGTTTTCTCTTGAGTTAGTAAGCATTGGTGGTGAGGTACATTTTTATATTCGTGCTCCTAAAAAAAATAAGAGTCTCATTGAAGCCGTTGTTCTTTCTAGTTATTCAGACATAGAAGTCACAGAGGTTGAAGATTATATCTCCTTATTACCAGAGACAACAGCTGATATGTATGCAGAAGAAAAAGATATTTGGGGAACCGAAATAAAGCTTGCAAAGGATCCACTGTATCCAATTCGAACATACACTGCATTTGGGGCGTCGGAAGAAACAAAAGTTGCGCTTGATCCAACCTCTTCTTTTTTGGAAGTTTTAGGAAAATTAAAACCTGGGGAATTTGCTGGAGTTCAAATTCTTATACAATCTGCGGGAAAAGATTGGGGTAAAAAATGGATAGAGGAACTCGACAAGATTCGAACTCCAAAAATGGTAGGGGACAAGGTCCAGCTCACCGATCCAAAGGAAACAACAACAGTTATTGATTCTGTTGCACGGAATCTTGCGAAATCAGCATTTAGCACACTTATTCGTGTATTATATGTTGGTCCAACCACAACATATAAAGATGGATCTGGTTTTGTTCGTGGAGGAATAACAAGTGCATTTAACCAATACAGTTCCCCAACGCTCAATGGATTTAAAGCGAATGGAGCTGTCGGAACCAGTGTAGACAAATGGAAGCGTCCCTATGTTTTAAATGATGTTCGTTTGGAAATGAAAAAACAAAGAATTCTTTGGAATTATCGGGGGCGCGTTTTAGCTCCGAAGACTTTTGTGGAGAAATATTTTACTTCATTTTTTACGAATGGAAACAATTCTGAAATGTTTGAGCTTGCCTTGGATGGTGTGGCGACAATTTTCCATCCGCCAACTTCAGTGGTTCTTATAACGCCACATATGCGTCGTGTTGAGAGTAAGAAAGCGGGGCCGCCAATTGGACTACCAATATTTGGAGAAGAGTCAAACTTAGAGAAATTTGGAGGTTAATACTATGGCAAGCATTGATAACATCGTTACATCAGTTTGGAGTTCGATTACCACACTTTTTTCGTTGCCGTGGGAGGCATATTTAGTTAATGCTCGCGTTATTTTTATTGTACTTGATGCTGCACTTCTTGTTTTATTTATTATTCTCGTCTTAAAAGCACGCACGTTCGCGCCCCCACTTTCTAAAAAATATACTCGACCATCACTTTCTGGACTCTTAAAACACAAAGGACTCACAAGTAAATATGTTTCAATGTGGAAAAAAATTATAGAAGAGTCAGAAAAGGCGCCACCACACTCATATACAACAGCAATTGTGAATGCAGATATTTTAATTGATGAATTATTGCAAGATGCTGGATTTGAAGGGAAGGACATGGGTGAACGATTGGGAAAATTGAATGGTCTTGGTCTTAAAACACTCGATGATATTTGGAGGGCACATCGACTAAGAAATAAAATTGTTCACACTTCAAATTTTGAAGCATCAAAAGCTGCAAAAAATGAAGCCCTTCGAGTGTATGAGGAATTCCTAAAGGAAATAAAAGTAATTGAGTAATGGTAAAAGAAGGCAAAATACAAAATATAAAATATGCTCCTCCTCCGCCAGAACTTCCTGTTTTAGGAAAAGTTCTTCCGGAGGATACGTCTTTTATTGGACGCACTAACTATGTTGCGGGGTTTGAAGAAAAAAAATTTGTGTTTGGAATTAAAAGAAGTGACAGGCGAAGACACCTTTATGTTATTGGGAAGAGTGGGGTGGGAAAGTCAAAATTGCTTGAATTACTTATTCGACAAGACATTGCCTATGGAAAGGGTGTTTGCATTATTGATCCGCACGGAGATGTAATTGACGCTATTTTAGATTTTATTCCAGAAAATCGCGTGAATGATGTTTGTATTATCGATCCATCGGACGCAGAATTTCCTGTCTCATTTAATCCACTCGCAAATATTGATCCACTTTTTAAGCATCAACTTGCCCAAGGACTTATTGAGGTTATGAAGAAGCAGTTTGGAGCAAATTGGACACCTCGTCTTGAGCACGTGTTTCGATTCACTGTACTTGCACTTTTGGATTATCCAGACGCAACTATGCGCGGTATGGTTTCGATACTTACAAACAAAGGTTATCGGGATGCCGTTATAGAACATATCAAAGACGACATGGTAAAACGCTTTTGGTCTATTGAATTTCTTGATTGGTCAGGACCAATCAAGA
>Ga0265297_10005434_pt1 | contig 19461 bp, 15 predicted proteins | sample Munlanlwell13791_FD_192502 | JGI IMG/M metagenome (GOLD analysis project Ga0265297, IMG submission 192502) | Leachate microbial communities from a municipal landfill in Southern Ontario, Canada - Leachate well 137-91 | ecosystem: Engineered > Solid waste > Landfill > Unclassified | place...
ATGGCAGAATGATTGTCATATTTTTCTCTAGGATAAATTCTATATTCGGCAAAAAGATTTGCCAGTTTGTTTATTTCTTTCATCTTTGATAAATTTGTCGAATAATATACCTTAAGCGACATTAATCTGTGCTACTGCCTTAAATCTTTATAATATTTTGGATTATCACCAATAAAGTATATTAAATAAAACTTAACCAATACTGCAATAAAACTGTTTTGCCAATTCAATATAGGACGCACTAATTTTCTTTCGTTTAAATTTTCGATTTTAATTAATCCAAGACTTACTAGCTTGTCATCTTTTTCTTCTCTTGACGATTCTATATGCCCATTGCCGGTAGCAATGCAAATATGCCTAATTTGTTTATATTGAAGAGATTTTTGTGGATTTGAATGCCAAATATTCATAAACCTATCTGCTAAATGATCGCCATAGCTATTACCAAGGGTTTCTCGGTTATGTTTTAAAATTTGACCAATTGTTTTAAATGATCTAAAAAATATAATAATCGCAGCAATTAGTGCGATAATAAATTCCCACGCAAGATTATCTATTATCCATTCTCCTAACGTTATTATATTTTTATCAATCATATTTTTATTTAATTAATTTTATTACCGATAAAAAAATTAGTATATTTTTGTTCTATTGTTCCCGTTTTCTCTTTACTGAGAAATAAAATAGTAAGCTCTCCGTTCTTATTAATCGCAAATTTTTCTATAGGAAAAGGGAGGGCATTCTTAACGATATAAAAGTAATAATAAGTTCCACCTATTAAAAAACTATAACCTATTTTTCTATTTTCTTTAGTAATTACTATCGGTGACTGAATAAATTTATTTAAAAGCAATGATTGATTCGGCAAACATACTATGCAAGGAAAATCATCTGGCTCGCCTGGATTGCTATTTAAAAGCATTTTTCTTAAAGACTCCTCTTCTTCTAAGCCAAGTTTAACATTTTTAAAAAATTCTCTATTTGAAATACTGGCTCTCCACAATAAAGAAAGGAGAAAAAGTTTGAATTTAGAATAATCCAGTCCTTTTATTTCGGCGTGTTTTAAATTATTATTTTCATCAATAAATTTTGTAGCTGATATCCCCTTTATTTTTGTTTGGTAATTTATGATTTTACTTGCATAACTTTCATAATTTCCAATAATAGCATTATCACAATCTTTACAAAGAATATTATTTTCGAATTCACCAGTGTGGACCCTTCTAGCTTTTTCTATTTGATTACCATCAATAGACATCATAGAATTGTCTATTCCTTTTATTGATTTATACATAAAATCAGGAATCAGGTGGGATTCTTTAATTAACTCTTTTTCTTCTAGGCATAATTTGCATTTCATTGTTATTTTATTATTTTACCTATATTTTCTAGTGACATTTTGCAGGGCGGAGTAGAAATATCCATAACCGAGAAAGCTCCATCCATTTTATTGGTATTTTTATCGATGGGAATTATTACGGCTTTATCTTGGTAACTACCAAGCATTATATGTGTTTTATTTTTTTCGATAGAAGAACAATCGGAAGATAAGACGTAGAAAGTAGTTTGATTCTTTGCTAATAAAATACCAAAATTTTGGAAATTGATTAAGGTAATGCCTAATAAAATCCATGTTAGGACTAAAATAGCTGTTTTATATCTATAGTCTAACCAAGAAAGAAAGAATAAAAACACAATAATTAAACCCAAAACGATCCACATCCATAATTTTATTGCGGCGAAGACAGCGAATCCTAATTGGAAGAAGTAAATAATATTTTGCGGAACAGAGTTTTCAACAAAATTACTAGGAATGTTAAAGTATGAACTAAAACCAAGCTGTGTTAACACGCTGGCAATTGTTACATAAACTGGTATTAATGTTAGATAAAGCTTGTTCATAAATTATCGTTATTATAGAATAAATATAATATTTTGACAATCATGTTGACAAATTATTAAGCTGGAATATAATGACAATAGATACGAAAAGTATCTGAAAATTTAATAGAGCTTAAGGGCTCACGAAATCGCTGTTTTACGGAATAGGCGCTATCGTGAGCCCTTTTTTTGTTTAGCTAAACGGTCGACAAGATAATAAATTAATAATAAAAGCATGAATAACATAAATATCAAAACAGATTTAGTGGATATAAATAAACTAATTCCCAGCGTTTATAATCCAAGGCGATTAACTGAAAGCCAAGAAAAGCACCTTACCGAGAGTATAAAACGCTTCGGTCTAGTTGATCCTATTCTCGTTAATAAACATCCTAGCCGAGAATATATAGTGATAGGTGGACATATGAGGTTAAGAGTAGCCAAAAAACTTGGATATAAAGAGGTTCCAGTCATCTTTCTTGATCTCGAGGAAAACAGAGAGCGTGAGCTCAATGTGAGGCTTAATGCCAATACCGGAGAGTTTGATTACGAGCTTCTTAAGAATTTTGGAGAAGAATTTTTAGTTGATGTGGGGTTTACTAGTGAAGACCTTGATCAAATATTCGAAATTGACGATACTCCGGAGGAATTTGATCTCGAGAAGGAGTTGAGGAAATTAGATATTAAAAAAATTGAGGTTCAAAAAGGCGACACATATCAACTCGGAGATAATCGCCTCCTCTGCGGAGATTCGACCATAGAAAAAGATATAATTAAACTCATGAATGGAGAAAAGGCTGACATGTGTTTTACGGATCCACCCTATATCCTAGATTATCTTCATGGAAAAAACAGAAACGGCAAACCAACTGAAGGTTTTGGATTAAAAAAGAACCGCAAGTATCTAGGAACAGATTTTATCCCGAATAATTTTTCTGATTTATGGATGTCTAATGTTGCAAAGATACAGAAGCCAGACTTTTCTATTATCGTATTTGAACATCCTAAAAATCTTCGTACCATATGGAATGCTCTTGAAGCTCATTGGAGATATAGAAACACCATAACCTGGCATGTTCCGAATCGGGTTCAAGGATTCTCAGCTAAGTATAAGTTTTTCAACAAGGCGGACATCGCCCTGGTCGGAACTTCTGGAGATGTAAAGCTGAATTTGGAAAAAGAATCAGAAGAACTGTTCCAGAACGAATATGAAAATGCTCTTTTCGCCACATCGGGAAAGCCATATTGGGAAGGTTATGCAAAAGGTAGGAAGTTTTGTCCTAGCGATTTCATTGAACACATTGCTGCTGATGAGAAATCTTCAGATCAAGGAATAATTTTTGGGACCAAACCTCTTGAGCTACTTATTCCCTACATTAAGGTTTTGACGAAACGTAATGACTTGATTATTGAGCCGTTCGGTGGTTCTGGATCGACATTGATCGCATCCACCAAAATGAAGAGGCGTTGCTTCCTTATGGAAAAGTCTCCTGTCTATGCTGAGGTCATTATGAAGCGCTGGGAGAATTTAACAGGGTTAAAAAGAAAAAAACTATGATCAAAGAAAAAGAAATCTCTATAACTAAGCAAGCCGTAATTAAAGAGCAAATCATTGAGCAACTTAAAAAGGCTCCAATCATCCAGGTCGCTTGCCAGAAGGCACAGATATCAAGAGCTAGTTTTTATAGGTGGAAACGAGCCGACACGGAATTTTTATCGGATGTTGCCAAGGCAATGCACGAAGGTCGGAAGCTTATCAATGATTACGCTGAATCGCAAGTTATAAAGGCGATTCAAGACGGCAATATGACAGCGGCGTTCTATTGGCTGAATCACAACCATAAGAACTATAGGAGCCGCGTCGAAGTAACGGGAAGAATAAAATCAAATGGCTCTCTGACCCCAGAACAACAAGAAAGAATAATGAGAGCTCTTGAAATGGCCTCCCTAGTAAAAAATAATCATCTTAATATCGGCGTTTCCGAAAAAAATAAGAACGCCGAACAAAAAAATGGACTTTAATAAAATCATCAATAATAAAAAAGAAAGAATCGCAATAGCCAGAGAAAATCACTTTTTATTTTTTAATCTGTATCTTAATCACTACATTGGTTATCCTTTTGCAGATTTTCATCATCAGCTGTTCGGGATAACTGAAGACGAGTCGGTAAAAACAGCCCTTGTTATGGCCTTCAGATCGTCAGCTAAGTCGACAATCTTAACTCTCTCCTACCCTATTTGGGCAATCCTGGGAAAACAACAAAAGAAATTTATAGTCATTCTCGGAGAAACCCAGAGACAGGCTAGACAGCAATTGGCTAATATCAGGCTCGAACTCTCTGGAAACGAGCTCTTAAAAGAGGATCTAGGACCATTCAAGGAGTTAACTGATGAATGGGGTAACTATTCCCTAGTTATTCCTAAGTACGGAGCAAGGATAACCGCAGCTTCAATGGAGCAGAGCATTAGGGGTATAAGACACGGGCAGTATCGTCCGGATTTAATACTCTGCGACGATATAGAAAATTTACAGTCGGTTAAGACCAAGGAAGGCAGGAATAAGATTCATCAGTGGATTTCTGGAGAGGTCATTCCTGCCGGAGACAAAGATACGAGAATTATTTTTGTTGGCAATCTTCTCCATGAAGATTCATTGCTAATGAGAATGAAAGACAGGATAGAAAGCGGAGAAATGGACGGCAAGATTGTTTTTGTTCCATTAATTGACGATCAAGGTAGAATTGCTTGGCCGGGAAAATATAAAAACATGGCCGAGATTGAACGGGAAAGAAAAAAAATAGCCAATGAGACCTCTTGGCAAAGAGAGTTTTTATTGAGAATAATGTCGGATGAAGAAAAAGTCATCTATAAAGATTGGATACATTATTTTGACATTTTACCTCAATGCGACGAAAAACCATGGAAGCATCCAGACTTCAGATTTTGTGCTACGGGAATAGACTTGGCTATTTCTAAAGAGGAGTATTCTGATTATACCGCAATGGTTTCGGCCTATGTATTTGGATACAACGAAAATTTTAAAATCTACATACTTCCAGATACGGTTAATGCTAGATTAAACTTTCCTCAAACAATCGAGCAAATCAGGGCGATGGTAAACTCTCGATTGAAGCATCAATACAAGTTGTTCATTGAGGATGTTGGATATCAAAGAGCATTGATAGAATATCTAAAGACAGAGCTGAAATCTAGCAATCTTGAAGTAGAAGGTTTCTCTCCTAAATCAGACAAGAGAGAAAGATTGGCTATTGTTAGTCATGCTATACAAAATGGAACAATTGTATTCCATAAAGACATCTCTTCGACGTTAATAAGCCAATTGGTTAACTTCGGAAAAGAAAGGCATGATGATTTAGCAGATGCTTTTTCCTCTCTATGCATAAAAATATTAGGCATGGATCATGAGGATCATACCCCACGCATTAGATATCTTGGGGGACCAGACTTAAATTTTTGGAGATGATGCTCAATCGGAACACAACGATTCGCAAGGTGTTCCATCGGAATCTCCATCAAGTTTGATCACTCCGCAGGTATTAAGAAAGTATTTAGCTTCTTCGCAAGAAGTCATCTGCGAGCAGGTCGCCTTGGTTCCGCAGGCTCCGAAAGTGGTTGATGATTGTGATGTGGTAGTCGTTTGGGCTTGTGTGGCAGCCTTCAATTCCCCATTGCAAGTGCTTGGGCTCCATAATCCTTTATTATTGGCCTTGGCGTAGACTTGGGCCGCCTTAAACTCTACCTGATACTTATATGGGGTACTATAAGTATATTCGTAAGCATAACCTTCTTTGATCATATATAGGTTGAAATTAGTTCCGTCTTCTAGAAAGACATATCGCAAGAGTCTGCTATATTTATCTAGTTCTCCTTGAGTAGAATCGGCTTCAAGCGATACCTTTTTACCAGTGAGTAATTCCTTTGCCTTATCCGAGGCTTCTTTTCCGAAGCACTGGACTACTGTTCTTGGATCAACTGTTTCCGGAGTATTAATCCCTATAAGTCTTAGTCTTTTTGTTTTTCCATTGATACTGACGTCTATTGTGTCGCCATCGACAACTTTTATAACATTATACAGGGTAACGCTTTGGGTATTTGCTGGCGCTTCGCTTTTTGTCGCAACAGGCACGGCGGTTGCAGCCGTGCTTTGGATGGCAGTCGAGGCGCTATCGGCGGTGCTTGGTTCTTGATTGCTTTCTGTAGGGGTGTTTACCGTGCTATTCGTCGTTTCCTGGGTACTTGGAGTATTTTCTTGGTTCGTTATCTCAGTAACAGACTCTTTTGCAACTGGCGGAGCAGTAAAGGCGGCGATTATAAAAAACACGAAAGCTCCTCCGCCGAAAATGAGCAAAGCCATTTTACGAGATTTCATCTTTACCAATGACGGATTAATCAGTCCAGCGATCAGGGCGACAAAAGAAAAGAAAAATATTAAGAGAAAAATATATTCTATCATCTTTTTATTCTTAATAGAGAGCTAGTTGCTCCATTTGATAATTTTTAATCCTTTACCATCCGTAAAAGTTCCTGATGCTATGCTAATCCAGTCGATTAAGGCCCAAATTGATGTTATAAGCATTCCGACGACTGTTAACGAAATGACGAGCATTAAAGTTCCTGTTCCCTTTTTCCCAACATAGAATCGGTGTGCACCGAATGGCCAAAGGAACAAAGCGAATAGTAATGTTGGTAATCTTAATTTTTCTGATATTTCATTTTCCATAATATATTTAAATTATTAATTAATAAGTAATTTTACAACTTAGAGTTAGTCTAACTATAGATTACGCCGACCGATAATCTTGTCCCGTGGCGTTTTATATACAAAAAGCCCACCACAGGTAGTGACCGAAGTCACTCATACCAGTTTCCTGATATGGCCGACAATGACACCCCATGATGGGTTGTTTATTCATTGTCGGACTGTTAGCCATGCCCTTGAAATTCAAAGGTTTAGGCCATTGCTATTAAATTGTGATTACATAATAGCTCAAAAGCTGAAATTTGTGTAGTCTTTCAGTCTCCAGTTTGTCTACATCTAGGGTCTGGACTTCCTTGGACTCTTGCGACATCTTGTCTATAGAATACCAATATGGAACAAACAACAATAACAAAAAATAGCAATCAATCCCCTGTTCTCGACATTAAAATAAAGTATTGCCTATACGCTAGAAAGTCAACCGAATCAGAAGACAGACAGGCTCTTTCAATAGAATCTCAGATAAAAGAAATGCTAACCTTAGCCGAAAGAGAAGGTTTGGATATTGTCGAGATCAAAAGAGAATCGCATTCTTCAAAAGAAGTCGGACAAAGAGTGATTTTTAATGAGATGATTAAAGAGATTCGTGAATGTAAATACAACGGTGTCTTAACATGGGCTCCAGATAGATTAAGTAGAAATGCTGGAGACTTAGGATCAATAGTAGATTTGATGGATCAGAGGCTTCTTATTGAGATAAGAACATATGGACAAAAGTTCACCAATAACCCAAACGAGAAGTTTCTTTTAATGATATTAGGATCGCAAGCAAAACTTGAAAATGACAATAAAGCGGTCAATGTGAAGCGAGGATTGAGAACACGCTGTGAAATGGGTTGGAGGCCCGGAGTCGCTCCCACAGGCTATTTAAACGAGAAATACGTGGATAAGAAATGCCAAGTAAGGATTGATCCGAGACGAGCTCCGATTGTTAAGCAAATGTTTGAAAGAGTAGCCTATAATCATGATAGCGGAAGAAAGATATATCATTGGTTAAAGAATGAGATCAACTTCACAACTAAAACTGGTAAACATTTATCTTTAAGTAATATTTATAGAATTTTAAAAAAATCTTATTATTATGGTTCATTTGAATATCCAGAAGGAAGTAATAATTGGTATGAAGGAAAGCATGTACCATTAATCAGTAAGGAATTATTTGATCAAGTGCAAAATCAATTAACAATTGAAAATCTAACAAGGGAAAGCAATAAAGAATTTGCTTTTACTAAGATGTTTAATTGCGGTTTATGCGGTTCCGGAATTACTGCTGAAGAGAAATTTAAAAAGCTTAAAGACGGAACAGTAAATAGATATATCTATTATGGCTGCACCAGAAGTCGAGATCTGCACTGTAAGTGCGGATACATGCGAGAGGAAGAATTAATAAAACAACTTTCAAAATTAATAGATGACCTGGATATTAATCAGATAGGAATAAAGCAGAAACTAGATAGAGAAATGGAAAGATATAATATTTTCAGATATAAGATATTGGGCATAAAAGAAGAAGATGAAAGAAATGAAGATAAAATGGACTATAGAAAATACGCCAAGTATATTTTATCCCAAGGGTCAGTTTACGAAAAAAGAGAATTGCTGTCTTGTATTAATGGGAAAATATCTATAGCAAAGGGGAAGATATTAATAGGAAATTAATCTTTTGAGATAATTGATAATTCCTAATCTATGTGTAATATATATCCATAAAACTTATCGTGAACTTGAAATTTGTATTTTTCAAAAATATGAATAAGTACCCGTTCCTGTAGGTATTCTATTTGCTTGTCTTGATTGCCGGCATCCAGTAACCACTGCGGAGGTTTTCCTAGAAATTCATTAACCAAATCAGAATTCGGTATAAATTCCTGAACATTAATCAAGAAAGCGTTATAAGCCAAATCTGGTTTGTCTTTATCGTCTAATGGAGAATACTGTATGAATTTGCCGATCTTAGATTTATCAAGAAGATAAATATATGAATGTTCAGCCTTCGGCGTGAATAATTGATAGACAGGAATTAGCTTATTTTGGAATTTATAAACACCATCGATCATTTGATTGGAAAGCTCTTTGGGAAACTCTCTGTGCCATTTCGGTATCCAATTGGAATTTGATCGTTCAAAAAATTTCCATATTGCATGGTTTGTAGCAATAAGCACGATATTGGATGTTTTAATGTTAGATAGGGTGCTTTCAAAATTATCCTTTGTTATCTCTGTAGTCTTGTTGCCAATTTCTTCCAATACCTGATCGTTTTCGCCATAAGCCATACTTCTACCAAAACCAAAAGCTTCATCAATTCCGACATAATGAACGTGCCACGACACATCATCACCAAAAAAGGCTGCCTTATCAAACAATGTATTGACTCCCAACTTTTTTATTTCCAGTCCTGCCTTTTTTGTAGTTTTATCTGTATAAAGATTGAGACTTTTCAGCAACTCTTTAACAGGGTGACTTTGCGTATAGTTTTCAAGAAAAGATTTTTTGAATTTTTCAATCTTATCTTTTGAAATATTCGCCTCCCGCTTTCTTTTCAAATCATCTTGTTCTTGTTGTTCATGAGCTTTTTTGAATAAACCCTTTAACGCAGAACACTTTTTGATTGCCTCATCGTCCAAAACAAACTTCCAATTGTCCGGATCCTTTTCAATATCATCAATGGTTTTCATTGCATCCCTTGTTCCTTCGGCAAGGAAAGCCAAATCTCTATTGTGAGGTAGATTAGTTTTTTCTATTTCTTCGTCCTTTTTTGATCGCAACAAAGATAATGATTTAATGACAAAAAACTGTTCGAGTTTTTCGAGTACGTTTATTGTATGGACACCCTCGTCTGGCCTTGATTCCCAGAAGTCCCACCCCCAATAATCCTCTGTCTTGAAATCATGCGATTGTAAAAAGACTTCGGTAAATTCTTCAATCTTTGTAGGCAACTTACTTTGCACGGCGTCATAAAACTTTTTAATTTCCTGGTCTTTATTGATCTTTAAAATTGATAATATCCAACTTGCAACCCCAAAGAACATCTCTTGTCGCTTACCAGCTAAGAAATCATAAACTTTCTCTGCGTCAGTGTCAGAGAAATTGGAATACGGCCTATCTAGGCGATTAAAAAGGTCCGAAGCCACTGACAAGAATTTTTCAAAATTGGCAAGGTCTTTTTTATCAAATGATGACTTTAGTAATTCTTGAAATGTCTTGAGTATTTGGATGTAGTAATCCTTAAAGTCTTGCTCTGGATAATCTTCATCTTTTAATTTTGACTCAAGGTGATAAGTAGAAAGTTCCTTCAAATACCGCCACGTTCGATCAAACATTATATCTGCCTCTTTTGTTTTGCCTTTTTCGGAAAGTTCAAAAGCCTTTTCATAAAGTACTCTAGAAAAATATATGAATTCTTGGAAGATGAGGTGATCCTTGCTCTCAATGGCTTGTTGAACCAACAAAATTGGCAGATACGCAACGTCTCGAATGATATTTATATCCTCAGAGTTTATACCCCTCTCAAAGATTTCCCATATGTCTTTTGAAAGCCAATCTAAAGGTTTTAATTTATCAAAGAAAGAACCCCTTTCTTGTTTGGCCTGTTCAGCTGAAAAACAACCACCGTGATATAAACTGAAATATTTAAAGAACTCGTTTACCAATTCAACATACAGCCTGATTATTTTCTCCAGCTCGCCGGTCTGCTGATTGTTGATAGCTGATATACACTTATCTTTCAATTTTGAAACTTCGATACGGGCTTCAACTTCAGAATCATCTTTTTTAATAACAAATATATCTTGAGAAATTTTAGCCAACCTCTTTATCCCTATTCGATCCGCAACATCTTTCTTTATTTCAAATAAAGTTTCGCCAGACTCAATTTTGTGACCCAGTAATGGTCTTAGATAACAGATCGGTTCTCGTTTGGCTCTGGGAGTATTAGCGTTCGTATCTTCGGTACTCGCCGTCGGAACATTTTCATTTATAACTCTACTTAATGCTGACACTAACCTTTCAAGCTCGTTTAATTTAATATCTAAAATCATTCCACTTTTCTGTGATTTGATTGTGACGATCTCTTTTTTGTTACCCCAAAAGCCAAACGGGTTAACATTTAATATTCCGCTATTTTCGTATTTTTTATAAATAAAATTATTACCAATTCTCTCCGTAATCTCTCTGTCTAAAATTCTAATAAAATTCTTCTTAGTGACGCTTAGCAAAACTTCTTTCTTTGCCTCCTCCATTTTATGTTCTTTCACTAAAATATCTATCACACTGCCCAGTGAAAACATAGTCCATCCGGCAATAAGAATAACGGGGATAAACCCCAAGATGTTTGTTTCTCCTATAAAGAAAAAGAAGGCCATCACTTCTGCCATAAGCAGAGGGAAAAACCAACTTTTATATAACAGCACTCTTGATTTTTCTGAGTCACTTTTATCCGTTAGACTTTGAGCGACAAAAAAGGCCAATCCGATTAAAACTGCCCCAATGCCGGTGTGGATTGCAACGGGATCAAAACTTCCATTTATATTTGGTATTGAATGAAATAGCTGGGCAAGACTATGGACTATTTGCTTATAAAAGTAAACGTGTGAGAGAATAGGGTCTGTTGGTGAAATTATGAATTTAAAAATGTATTTTGGGTGTGATAAAGCCCAAAAAAATAACATTGCAAAAAATATTCTCAAGAAAGATGATATTGAGGGCATCCACAATGGAGCGTATCCTTTGTTGATAACGGATTTTAACTGTTTATCAATCTTTTTCTCTTTATTGGCCACATCCAATAACGATCGGTCCTTCTTCTTAAAAAGGCTTTTTATTTTTGCTATGACATTTTTATAAAAAAATATTTTCATAATCAATACAACTAATACTTCCACTCCTCGTACGACAAAATGAAGCTGTTCAGTTCTTCTTTTATGCCTTTCCATTTCGGAATGTATTTTGCCATTAGGGCGACAAATTTGTCGCTGTGTTTTTTCTCAATCAAATGCAACAGCTCGTGGACTACGACATACTCCACGCAAGCGATCGGCTTTTTGGCCAGCTCTAAATTTATCAAGACTCGAGCTCGCTTGTGATTACATGTACCCCAACGAGTCTTCATCTGCTTGATACCCCAGAATTTAACCTCTACGCCCATTTTCTTCTGCCATTTAGTAATCAGATCACCAACGACCACATGCAATTCTTTGCGATACCAATCCATCATCACTTCTCGACGTTTAATCGCCGGACTCTTTGGTCGAACCTGCAAAATAATCTTGTTTTTACCTTTCAGAGTAACGATAGGTGCTTCATCTTTATAAACCACCTCAAGGCGATAGCGTTTGCCAAAAAAGTAATGGCTCTCTCCGGATGAATAGTCTCGTTTAGTCTGCCTTTCCTGACCGGTAAATTTAGCTTGCTGTTTCTTTATCCACGGCAATCTCAAAGCCAAGAGCGTGCGAATAGCGTCGTCTTTCATGTTGGCTGGTGCAGTCACTCGCACCCAGCCGTTGGGAGGCAAAACCGAAAGGTGCAAGTTCTTGATCGGCTTGCGGACGACCAATGCCTCAACACTGCCAAGTTGTAGATAAGAATTAGTACTCATTTTGATTCTTAATAATCTCAAAGAGGTTTTTCAACTCCTCGTCCGTTATTTCGGGCAAAGCATTTTTGATCTCAATCTTAATGGCTCGCTCTTTCAAACGATTGCCACGCCAGTCGGCCTGTCGTGAAGCGATCACGGCTTCATGCACCGCCACGGCCTTATTTACATCTTGTCCGAGGTTGTCATAAATGGCTCGCTTGGCGGAGGTGTTTATTTCCGCACCAACTGACTCGTCCATCGGGTTTTTAACTTTCTTAGACAAAGCCACGATCTGCTTCAGATATTCTTTGTACTCAACATCGGCCTGTTTGCGTTTCTTGACCAACTCATCCAAGAGTTCGGACATTCGCAAATAATACTTCGGGTTAGTCGGCATCTCATCAATGATCAGCTTGCGGACGTTGTTCTCAATCGTTTCGGCAACCGCTTCCTGACTTTGCTTAATAGCATCCGGCAAGTCATTCAAAGCGTCTTCGCCTTTCTTCACGATCAAGTCCACCAAAGTCATATCATCAAACGCCGACAACTTCTCGCTCTCAGTGGCCGAGATGTAACGGTCAATCAAAACTCGCATTGCCGGTTCGTATTTCTTCAAATCAATATAGTCACCGCTGGCAAGTTTAACTTCCATTCGCACTTGCTCGTAATGTCTAACCTCTCGCTCAATCGCTTGTGCCTGATCTTTGGTATAACCAGCCTCAGCCATATCATTAGCCAAGTCGGCATAAGCACGAAGCAAATGGCTAACTGATTTATAAAGCTTCACTCGTTTGATTTCGTTTTCTTTGAGAGAGTATGGATTTTCAACATCACCGCAGAAATAGCGGATATACATGGCCGAATCTTTAGGCGGAGATACTGGTTCGCAAAGTGCCTTTACAATTTCCATTGCCTCATCCAAATCCTTTTTGCCTTCGTCCATACGATCCTTCAAAAGTCCCATCACATCTTCCTTATCAAAGCCCTCAAGAGCACCGGCAGTATAATCACCGACAGCTTTCTCCAGTTTTTTGAACAGGTCCCGATAGTCCACGATATAGCCGTACTCTTTGTCCTCGCCATCCAATCGGTTCACACGGCAAATAGCTTGGAACAGACCGTGATCCTGCATGTTTTTATCAATGTAGAGATAAGTAGCCGGTGGTGCGTCAAAGCCGGTGAGTAGTTTGTCCACCACAATCAATAGTTGCATCTGACCCGGAGTCTCAATAAATTTCTTTTTGATTTCTTTCTCGAAGTCTTCCGTGCTTTTGCCGTTTAGCATTTTCTGGTAGACCGCATATTCACGAGTATCAGTGGACAAAGCACCGGGTTCGTAAGAAGTTACCACGGCACACTTGGTAAAGCCCATCGTTTGGAAAATTTCATAATACTGACAAGCTTCATAGATGCTGCTGGCCACGAGCATGGCGTTACCACGACCACTGGCTAAGCGATCCTTTTTATAGAAGTCGTCTAAGATATCAAAAACCACTTTCTCCAATCGTGATCGAGATGAGAGCAAACTTTGCATCGTACCCCAGCGTCGCTTAAGTTCAGCCTTAGCAACATCAGTTAGCCCTTGAGTGCGTTCCTCAAACCATTCGTCAATCTTATCTTGAGAGCTGATATTTTGATCAACTCGGCGAGCCTCATAACGCAAATCCAAAACTACTTTATCGGCTACGGCTTCGTTATATTTATAGGTATGAATATATGGTCCAAATGCACCGATGCTGTTTGATTTATCAACCTTCAGAAGCGGTGTGCCGGTAAAACCAAGGAATGTTGCCGTTGGCAAAAGTTCCTTCATGGCTTCGTGCAGCTTGCCAGTGTGTGACCTGTGACATTCATCCACGAACACAAATAGATTGCCTTTAGCCGAGAAATCTTTTGGGAGGTTCTTCTTTATCTCAGAAAGATAATCATCAACATTAAGCTCGCCGGTCCCATTTACTCGGCCGAATTTATGCACCAGTGAACAAAGCAACCACTTGTCTTTTTTATTTAATTCATCCAATAGGTCTCTGGCACTTGGTGCTCGGTATATTTCTTCGTTAACGCCATCAAAAACTTGTTTGATTTGCTGATCAAGTTCAGTACGATCTGTAAGTAACAGCACTCGGGCATCATTGATATTCTCCCGAATCCATTTGGCCAGCCAGACCATCGTCAAACTCTTTCCGCTTCCTTGCGTATGCCAAATAATTCCGCCCTCGTGACGGTTTACATAATCCTGAGCGGCCTTAACACCGAAATACTGATTGTGCCTACAAGTTTTTTTTATACCGCTATCAAAAACAATAAAGTCGTGGATGATTTCCAAGAGTCGCTTCTTATCACAAATCTGCAAAATAGCTCGGTCCAATCGAGACTCACTGCCAAGACCTGTCTCTTTCCAAGACAAGTAATACTGTTCGGGAGTTTCGGTCGTAGCGTAACGCAAACCTTCGGTGTCGTTGCCGGCCATTACTAACTGAATCGTGCCGAAAAATGTTTTAATAAATTCTTCTTTTTGATTACCGATGTTTTGGCGGATACCTTCAGATACCGACACAATGCTTCGCTTGAGCTCAATCACGCCAACAGCGATGCCGTTCACATACAACACAATATCAGGCCGTTTGGTGCGATTGCCTTTGATCGTCACTTCCTCAGCAATAGCAAAATGATTATTCTCCGGATGTTCCCAGTCAATAAATTCAACATCCTGTTTATGCTCTCCCAGTTTTTCTCGTTCTTTGGCACTGTAGCGAAGTAAGCTATAAGTTTCTTTATTCAGATCATACAGACTCATCTGCGGGCGATTGGTGCATTTCTTTAATTTCTCAATCGCTTTGACGATCAAAGTCTCGCTGTGGCCGGATCGCAAAAGGAAAGAGCGCAAATAGACCTCTTCAACATTATTATTTTCCTCTCGTTCCTCAAAGTTGCCGAGATAATCATAGCCAAGCCGATCACGAAACAAAGCCACAATACGATCTTGCGTTTTGCGTTCCAGTTGGCCGACTTTAGTTGTGTTTAGTGTGTCCATATTGTTATTTTGTAAGTAATCTTATTTTGCCTGTTAAAAGTGTTTGCATCATTCCTTGTTTAATATTTTGATATTTAGTGAGTTGCGATTCCAGTTTTTCAATTTCGGTGTCCATGTCGGAGAGAATGGTTGCAATGGCTGATTGTTCCTTCAAATCAATTGGAACTTTACACTCATAACTCAAAATGTCATTTTTACCAATATTCATTTGAGCCCCACCCTGTGAATTAATAATCATCTGCTTTAAAAACTTTTTGTCTTTTAATAAATAAAACAAGAAAGCTTTATCAACATTTAGCGGAACAATTTTCCCGACTCTCTGGTTAAGTAAACATCTCGGTTGGCTGACAAGACAAATTCTTCCAACATTTCCCGTCATCGATATTAAAAGGTCACCAACCTTAAGCTTTTGATGATCTTGGATGTCGCTAGGTAAATCACAAATTTTATTACATTCATTAATATCCATATAACCATTTTGCACATTTGCAATAGTTACTATCAAAAATTCACCACGTTTTTCATAGGTGCTACTCTTAAATGAGTAACCATTCTTTAAATCAGCAATTTCTCCCAAATTTTTTGTTTGCCATTTCCCATCAAAGCCAACTAAGCGATTAACGCCAGTAAGTATTTTTTGAGTTGTGCCCTGTCTTATTTTCTTCTTCTTTTCTATCAGTTTTTCCAGCTGTCCAATCAAAACATCGGCATCAGATAAAACATTAGTAATAGCTGATTGTTCTAGTAAAGACGGCCGAGGTATCTGTATTAACTTTAAATTGGACTTAGAAACACCGTACACTTTTAATCCCGTAGCAAGTCTATCCATGCTTGCTTTTACAAGTGGGTTATAACGAATATATCCCCTAAATCCTTTTACAAAAAAATCTCCTTTTCCGCGTAGTAAAAAAGTGTGCAAACCAGAAATCGCTTTCTTAGAATCATTATTCTTAACTTCAACGCTTTTACAAACACCCTCGTAATCTTCTGATGCATCAGCAACAATAAGGTCACCGTCATTAATGAGATCGTAGTTTTTTACTTGATCGTCATCTATCGCTGGTAAATCTTCTCTCAAGTCCACAAAATGATTCCACCTTGTATGAATATCTCCGTAATGGATATAACTGTCTGCCCATTATTATTTAATTGTTTTCGTGAATATTGTGCTGTGCGTAAAAAATCAAAAGCCTGACCATAAGTTACGACATCCCAATCCGCCGGGATCACGCCGATCTCGGTTTGTTTGTATCCTGATGGAATTTTTTGCGTTACAGTCGTCATAATTATTTCAATTTAAATCCCATCTTAGCGAGATGATTTTCAACCTTTTTGGTAAGTGTTTCCACCTCGCTCGTAACTTCCGCCATCGGTTCGGCATAACGCTCGGCCAATTCTTTGACACGGCCGGTAAGAGTCTGGGAGAGACGATCTATTTCGCCTAAAACTCGGGCAGACAATTCGTCCATCCATTTATTCTCAACCACCAAAGTCTTGATTTCTTCTTCAATAAAAGTCGGATATTTAACCAGCACTTTTTTCTCCAAATCTTTCTCGGCGTCTTTAGTCGCTTTCTTAGTGTCAGCTTCTTTTTCAAACAAAGCTGAATACTTTTCAAGCACGACAAGTTCGTCGGCATCGTCTGTACTGTTTTTGATTTCTTTGATCCGTTTGAGCACGCTGACTTTGCTGATTTTATCGTTATCAATTACCTCGGAAAGCAAACCCTCCTCACCGCCGTGCTCATCTTTAAGCGAGTCCATATCAACGCCAATCTGTTCAAGTGTAGCGTTTAATTCATCAAGAGCTTTTTGCTCTTTAGCAAAATAAGTTTTGATAGCCAAGGATATCGGAATAAGGCGACCTTCAAGACCGACAAGTCCATCGATATCTTTCTTCTTGCCTTTGTTTTCTTTCTGTAAGCGAATTATTTCCTTGCCGGCTTTCCAACCGTCAATGGTAATAATATGCGTGTCGTCCTGCATCACTTCCTCCCAGTAGGCCATCAGGTGCTGATAGATATCGTACTTATCAACCAGTTTGAGATTGGCACAAGCAGACAGCAAATCGCTGGCAATTTTATAAATGACAGCTTTGGGGTGATTGGTGTTATCAATAGTCTTGAGAAAATCAGTTGACGCTTTTTGCCATTTTGCAAAAGTGTTCAGGGTTTGTTTTCTAAAAGTTTCAAACTCCGGATGAGTTAGAATTGTCTTTTTTATTTCGTCCGAGGCAATAAGCAGTTCGCTGTAACCTTTTCGGCCGTTGGCTTTGAAAAGAGATTTTTCAAGCGTTGGACAAATATCCCAGTAAGCGGACAAAGCGGAAATGTCAGCGTCCGGGATACCGCCCTTGAGATGAGCTTCAATGTCCTGAATATCTTCCAACTCTTGTGTATCGATGTAGCGTGGGAGATTGAGGTTATATTCGTTTTTCTTTATTTCCTCATTTGCAACGAAGCGAGAAAACTTAGCGGTTTCCAGTTTGCCATTCCAAGTGTCCACGATCTTGCGAATATCCTGCTCACGCAGACGATTTTTGTTGCCGTCTTTAACAAAACCTTTGGAGGCATCAATCATAAAGATACCTTTGCGATCACTGGCTCCAGCTTTATCTAAAACAATAATACAAGCCGGAATGCCGGTGCCATAGAAAAGGTTAGCCGGTAAGCCGATGATGCCTTTAATATATCCTCGTTCAATAATATTTTTACGAATTTCCGCTTCGGCATTGCCACGAAACAAAACACCGTGAGGCAAAATAACCGCACCGGTCCCAGTGCTCTTGAGCGACTTTAAAATATGCAAAAGAAAAGCGAAGTCGCCATTTTTCTTGGGAGGAATGCCGAAGCCGTCAAAACGGCCGTATTGATCGTGATCCGGATCAAAACCGTTACGCCAAGACTTATAAGAAAAAGGCGGATTGGCCACGACATAGTCAAAAGTTTTGAGAGCACTGTGCTCAGTGAAAAGCGGAGTAGAAAGCGTGCTCTGACCTTTTTTAATTTCGGCCTCGGGTTTGCCATGAAGCCACATATTAAGAGTTGCCAGTCCAGCGGTAGCGTTATCGAGTTCTTGTCCGTAGATTGTAATTTTTTGTGCTTCCTCGGCGACTTTCAAAAGAAGCGAACCGGAACCGCAGGTCGGATCGTAAACGGTATGCATACCGGTATCGGCTTTGTTGGCTTCAATCACTTTAGCCATAATGCGAGAAACTTCGGCCGGAGTATAAAATTGTCCTTTGCTTTTACCAGATTCAACAGCGAAGTGCTTCATTAAATACTCGTAAGCATCGCCTAGGAGATCATCACCCTCGGCACGATTCTTGCTGAAATCTAAATCGGGATTTTCAAAGATAGCGATAAGATTGGAAAGACGGTCCTGCATGTCTTTGCCTTTGCCAAGTTTGTCCTCGTCATTAAAATCAACGGCATCAATGACACCTTGCAAACCATTGGCTTCGGCCAGCTTATTCAAAACTTTATTGATGCCATCACCGATATCAGGTTTGCCTTTGAGTTTTATCAAATCAGAAAAACTGCCACCGGCCGGAATATCCACGAGTTGATTAGCTTTGCCGGCATATTTATCCGAGACATAGCGAACGAATAAAAGCACGAGGACATAATCCTTGTACTGGGAGGCATCCATACCGCCACGGAGTTCGTTGCATCCTTGCCAGATAGAACTATAGAGTTGTGATTTTTTGATTGCCATAAATTGATGTTAGCATTTTTTACAAATTAAAACACCTCAAAAAGAGGTGCTATAAAACTAACTATTAAATTTAACATTGTTTGTTTACGCATATGGGTCTCTCGATACTAAATGTAGCGTGCAGGGGCGGAAGGATTCGAACCCTCAAGACCTCTTTTGGAGAGAGGCAGTTTACCATTGAGCTTACGCCCCTAAAATAAAAGGGAGAATCCCCCTTTATCTCTTAACTTCTTTAAAGGTTGTGCGTTTCTTGCACTCTTTGCAGAACTTCATCATTTCAAGCTTCTCCTCCACGGCTTTCGTCTTGTTGGTGAAGTATGACGTCTTCTTGCAGACAGTGCAGACGATCTTGCTCCTTTTTTTCTTTTTTGTCGCCATATTTGTTATTTATTATTCTTCTCTGAGCCGATGGTGAGAATCGGACCCACGACCTTCCCCTTACCAAGGGGATGTTCTGCCACTGAACTACATCGGCATCCGG
>Ga0265297_10005435_pt1 | contig 19460 bp, 16 predicted proteins | sample Munlanlwell13791_FD_192502 | JGI IMG/M metagenome (GOLD analysis project Ga0265297, IMG submission 192502) | Leachate microbial communities from a municipal landfill in Southern Ontario, Canada - Leachate well 137-91 | ecosystem: Engineered > Solid waste > Landfill > Unclassified | place...
CTGATATTACAAAAAAGGCTTTTGTTATCAATCAAGGGGATGGTTTAATGACCATTGCCACCCGTTTAGAAAAATATCACTTCATAAACAATCGCTATGTTTTTGTTATCTACAGCCGTCTATCCGGACTAAATACCAAAATCAAAGCCGGAACCTTTTATTTGACCACTGCAGAAAAATTGCCAGATATAACCTTAAAACTCACTAAAGGCGGTAGTACTGACTATTGGTTAAAAATCATTCCCGGTACCAGAACCGAAGAATTTTCACCAAGTCCCGAATTTACTACGGCTGCTATTGGCTTGGAGGGAAAGCTTTTTCCAGACAGTTATTTAATTCCCAGATATTTTTCTCCTCCAGAGATTATCAGCCTGATAACCAAAAATTTTGATGAAAAAATAATCCAAGCTTCGTCTGATTCAACCACCACTCTTACTGAAACACAAAGTTTGATTGTTGCCTCACTCCTCGAGCGTGAAGCTAAAACCTTAGCTGATAAAAAGATTATCGCCGGAATCATTATTAACCGGCTTAATTCCGATATGCCCCTTCAAATTGATGCAACGATCCAATATGCCAAGGACTCTTTGGTCAGTCCTAAAGAATATTGGAAACCGATTTACAAGACGGATCTCAATGTTGTTTCCCCCTACAATACCTACAAAAATAAAGGCTTACCTCCGGCACCAATTTGTAATCCGGGATTAAATTCTCTTACTGCTGCTTATCATCCCACCGATACTGATTATGTTTATTATGTCAATGATAGCCAAAGTATTATTCATTACGCCAAAAATTTAGACGACCATAACGCTAACGTAGAAAAATATTTAAAATGAGAAATTCAAAACTAATAAAAAGAAATATACTTTTTGACAAATATGGCAAAAAATTCATTGTTGATGATTTAGAATTGTCAGATGGTACCACTAATTTTTGGGCTTACGTTACTTCTCCTCCCGGATCTATTATTGTCGCTGTTGATAAGGATAAAAATATAATTTTAGTCCGTCAGTATCGTTATACTCTCAATGATTTTACTTATGAATGCCCCGCCGGAGCAATTGATAAGAATGAAAGTTTTTTGGAAACTGCTCAAAGGGAACTATTAGAAGAAACTGGGTATAAATCTGATAATTTTATTAATCTTGGTGTTTATAATGACCTTCCGAATGAGACAAATCATAGTTGTCAAATATTTTTGGCCACCAATTGCCAATATATTTCACCCCCGACTCTCGATCCATTTTCTGAAAAATATTATGAAATGACCACCGAATTACATCCATTCTTAGATGTTTTCAAATCACTTGGTTCAAAATCGTCATTAATTAAAAGTTCTGAACATACTGCCGCTATTTTTCTCGCCCACCGCCATCTCTTTGAACACAATTTACTTTGATTTTTTATTTACCAAATCGTTCAAAATATTCCATCTTCTCTTTTTCTCGCTCATAGGAATTTCATCTTTATATAGTTTTGCTGATACCGTCCCACGTCTGGGGGAATATTTGTTTAGATATGCGATTTCAAATCCAACTTTTTTACAGACATCAACCGTGTTTTGAAATGCAGCCCCATCTTCACCTGGAAATCCAATAATTATATCAGTCGAAAATCTAACATTAGAAACTTTGCTTTTAATTTTTTCTACCAAATTTAAATATTCCTGTTTGGTATAACCACGATTCATATTTTTTAAAACTTTATCGTCACCAGCCTGAAAAGGGAGATGTAATAACCGATCAATATTAGAATATTTAGCAATAGTATTTATTAATTCATCTGAAAAGTCCCACGGGTTACTGCTGATAAAAGAAACTTTTTTTAATTTCCTTTTTGCTACCTCTTCCAATAATTTTGGAAAAAGACTTTTTATTCTTTTTTTGCCCATATTTACCGACGCCTCGTCGCTAAAGTCTGCACCGTACGAATTCACATTTTGTCCAATCAACACCACTTCTTCAAATCCTTTTTCAATTGCTTCGTCAACTTCTTTTAAAATATCCTCCATCTTACGCGAAATTTCCTTACCTCGTGAATAGGGGACAATGCAATATGAACAATAATTATTACATCCCGAGCTTATGGTTATTAGTGCCGCTCTTTTTTTATCGCGCAGTGGTTCTAAATCAAAGCTAATCTCTTTAATTGGTAACATTTGATCTATTCCCTTAATAGTATTTTTAGCAATTGGCACCAAACATCCAGTTAAAACTATTTTTCGTTTCGCTAAAGCTTTAGCGTAAAGAGATTCCCATTTTCTGATTTTATCTATTAGTCCATAAATCCTATTTTCAGCTGATTCTCGGATCACGCAGCTATTGATAATTACTTTATCAGCATCTTTCCAGTCATCGACAAAAATATCGCCATTTTCGGCAAAAAAAGCTTTTATCCTCTCTGAATCAGATTCGTTTTGGGCACAACCAAATGTTTTTATATATATCTTTTCCATGTCGATGTATTTATATCATAGTTGCACCACCTTCTAAAAAATGAGAATATTATTTATGACAGATACACCACAAGAGCCAAATTATCAGGATATTTTAACTAAGTATGCTGATAGCCTAAAATCAACTGAAGTTCCCCCGATTCCCGAACCCGAATCTCAAGTTGATCCCCAAACCCAACTTGATTCCACTCCCAGTGAACCCCAACTAGAAAATGAACCTATTGTTCCTCCTACCATACTTGAACCAGATCTAGAAGCCCAGATTGAACCGGAAGCTGAACCTCAAACTGCAGTTATGACGGACGCCAACCCTAGCATAGAAACCCAAACTCCTTCGGATATCGAATCAACTCCGGTAACCCCGATTGTTTTCGAAGCCGAAGAACAAGTAACTACTCCCCCTGAGACGAATGACCCTGTAGACAAACCACTAGAAGTCCTTTCAGATGCCCTAATTATCCATCAACCTGACGTTCAGGTTCCTCCTTCGATGCAAGACATACCAACTGCTCCAGTTTCCAATCCTTCAGAAAATCCTACCGACACCTTTGTTCCTCCATCTCCACATCCAATTGAAATTGCTCCTGATTTTATCCCTCCAAAAGAAAATCATTTTTTCAAATATTTATTTTTCTTTTCTTTGTTCATATTTGTAGCAGTTGCCGGAATGATTGTTTGGACATTCATAAATTCCCAAAAATCGACTACAAATAATAAAGATACTCCCGCGACAACAATTTCACCGACCATTGCTTCAGATAAAATTTGTGAAATTAATGGAGAAAAATATACTGTTGGTCAGAAATTTCCGGCCACAGACGGATGTAATATTTGTACCTGTAGTGCCGATTTGACGATTGCTTGCACCGAAAAGTCCTGTGATTCTACGAATTCTGCTACTGAAGCACCTTCAGAAACACCTTCGGAAGCACCCACTGAGGCTCTCACACCTACTGAAACCCAACTATAGGCGATGGAAAAATCTAATTTTTTTCAAATAGATAAATCAATAGTTATTCTTTTATTTTTGGTTGTTGTATTAATAACTTCTATTTTTTTGTTGGTAAACTATCGCCGTGAGCTGATTCTTTCGCACAATGCCGATGAAACTATCGCTGCCATTCCCTCTCGCCAATCCTTACCTTCAAACCAAAAAGTATCTCCTATTCCCACTATTGATCCCTATATTGACTGGAAAATATATGAAGATGAAGAAAATGGATTTACCTTTAAATATCCATCAGATTTGTATGTTACCCTCAACCCAAACCGTGATGGAAAAATTCTATTAATTATTTCTGATGATAATCGGGAAACTCTCGGTCCAATTGGATGGAGGGGAATTTTTGTTTCAATTTTACCCAATTCTTCAAACTATAATTCAAAAACTTTTATTCAATGGGAAGTTAAAAATGATCCATATAATGCCAGTGTCACTATCAAAAAAGTTCCGATTGTCGGGCTTGATGCTTCAATAACTCAAGGGGAGGTTATTAGCGGAATTAGCGAACCTATGTCTAGAATTTATATTTCAAAAGACAATCGTGTCTTTCGTTTTACCCCAAACCATCATACTTATTATGATATTCTCAACAAAATTATTCCCACATTTAACTATTTATAATTTATGAAACAATCCACCCTTATTTTGATAATTATTTTAGCATTTTTTTTCACCTTTACTCTGGTTCTTTTATATCTGAATCTAAATTTAAACAAAAACATTCCCAGTACTGTCACTCAAGAAATAGGTATTACTTCTACCACTATTCCAACAACTGATCCCACCATCAATTGGAAAACATATACTCATGATAAATGCGGAAATTGGCCGACAAATCAAACTGTCAGTTTTGTTTATAAACTTCCTCAGGAAATGACAGAAATCATTAGTAACAAATTTAGTTGTTGTACTGATTACACCTATTCATCAGCAGATTTATCAATTACCTTTACCTGTGGCGACGGTTTTGGTGGTGGTTGCGATGGAGATACTCCAACCATTCAAGACGTTTTTAAAACAGCAAATTCAACCATAAGCGGTTGTCTTAAAAAATACTCTAACAAAATTGGTTTACATGATACTTATATCATTCCAACCTCAAGCGATAAACTTGACCATCCAGGAATAAGTATTACAGCTCAAGGTACTGATAGTACAAAAAATATTCAACTAATTAATCAAATCATCTCTACCTTTAAATTCACTGACAATGCGACTTCATTTTCCTCGGAAGACTCAAGTCAAGGTTGGTATTGGGGAGCTGAAAATCAAAAAAAGATAAACACCCCTGCAGATTGGGTATTTACCGAAGCCGGTCGTAGTTCTTGTTGGCATGCTCCCAACAGTAACTGTGACTTTTTTCCATTACCCGACTAGCCCCCTTGTCATATGTATAGTATGAGTATATAATTCCCACATTCGGCGAGCGGTTGGAACATAACTCGTCATTTAATCTTTATAAGTTAAATTTGTCGATGCCATCCGCAAAAAGAACTAGCTGGGGGAAGAAATATCCCCAAATTCCTGTACTTGATTTACTTGCTGTCCAAAAAGAATCCTGGGTAAAATTTTTAAAAACTGATCTTGAAGAAACCGTCCGTGTCATCTCTCCAATCTCCGACTACACCGGAAATAACTGGCTCCTAGAACTAGGTGAGTTATTTTTCGATAAAATTACTGTTACTCCAGAAACTGCCAGACTTAAGGGTCTAAATTATACTGTTCCTGTCTATACCAAAGCCAAATTAACCAACAAAAGAACCGGTTTAGTCCGTGAAGAAGATGTCTTTTTACTAAATCTTCCCACTATGACTCCCGAGGCTACTTTTATTGTTAACGGTATTGAAAGGGGAGTCATTAATCAACTTGTTCGTTCTCCTGGTGTTTATTTTACGGGTGAAGTTGATCCGGCTACCGGCAAAACTTTATGTAATGCGGAGATTCGTCCTGTCCGTGGTTCTTGGCTCGAATTTTTCATTGGAAAAAAGGATGTTATATTTGCTCGTATTGACCGTAAAAAGAAAGTTCCAGCCACCGTTGTTCTTCGGGCCGCTTGTGGACTTTTAGATAAACAATTAGTTGGCGAGTTCGGAGATTATATCAACGCCACCATTTCTGCTGATCCCACCAAAAGCCAAGAAGAAGCTTATCTTGAATTTTATCGAAAGCTTCGACCTGGTGAACCAGTTGTTTTGGAAAATGCTGAAAAATTCTTTAAAGATCGTTTTTTTGATCTTCATACCTATGAATTAGGTCAAGTTGGACGTTACAAAATCAATAAAAAATTCGGTTTTAATTTCTCTGATGCCAACAAAGACAATTGGGTTATCAAAAAAGAAGACTTAATTGCTACTATCCGTCAATTAATAAAATTACAAAAAGGTGAATCCAAACATTTTGATGATATTGATTCTCTAGCCAATCGCCGTCTTCGTCGTTGTGGTGAAATTGTGGCCCAAGTTGCTCTTCGACCGGCCATGGCTCGTTTTGAAAGAATGGTCAAAGAGAGAATGAGTTTAATTTCCACCAAGGAAAAGCCAACTCCCTCTCAAATGATTAATCCCCAACCACTAATATCTTCTTTAAATACTTTCTTTAGAAGTAATCAGTTATCTGCCATTTTGGATCAAACCAATCCATTAGCTGAATTAGATTTACTACGTCGGGTTACTGTTGTTGGTGTTGGTGGTTTAACCCGTGAGAGAGCTGCTTTCTCTATTCGTGATGTTCATTCTTCTCAATATGGACGTATTTGTACAGTTCGTTCTCCAGAAGGTCCAAATATTGGTTTAGTCAGTTATTTGGCCCTATATTCTTCGGTCGATAAATATGGTTTTATCGAAGCACCTTTTAGAAAAGTTGTTAAAGCCGGTAAGAACTATACTTTCTCTGACGATGTTATTTATATGGATGCTGATGACGAATATGATCATCGAATCACCCATTTAGGTGTCAAAATTGAGGGAAATATTATTTCTCAAAAATGGGTACCTATCCGTTATCAGGGAGAATTTGCTGAAGGTCCTATTGATCAGGTTGAATTTATTGACATGATCCCCAGTGAAATTGTTGGTGCATCCGCTTCTTTAATTCCTTTTATTGATCATGACGATGCTACTCGTGCCTTAATGGGCTCTCATATGCAGACTCAAGCTGTACCTTTGATTCAACCGGAAGTTCCAATTGTCGGAACTGGTATGGAATCCACTGTCGCTTCAGCTATGAACCGTTGTGTTTTAGCTACTGCAGCCGGTACAGTTACCTTTGCGGATGCTAGTCAGGTTATTGTGGATGACACTGTTTATTCTTTGACCAAATTTAAAAGAACTTCACCCTATGGTACTTGTTACAACCAGAGAGTTTTAGTCAATGTTGGTGACAAAGTTAAAAAAGGCGATGTTTTAATTGATGGTCCTTCAACCGCCGACGGCGAACTCTCCATTGGTAGAAATCTTTTAGTTGCCTATGCCTCCATTGATGGTTTAGGTTATGAAGACTCTTTCTTAATTTCTGACCGTTTGGTCAAACAGGATGTTTTAACTAACATTCAAATTTTTGAATACAAAGCCGATGTCGTTGAAACCAAGCTTGGTACTGAAGAATTGACAAAAGATATTCCCAATGTTTCTGAAGCAGAATTAGCTAAATTAACCGACGACGGTATTGTTATGATAGGTGCCACTGTTGGCCCCAATGACATTCTTGTTGGTAAGGTTGAACCTCGTGGTGAAAAAGAACTTAGCGCCGAAGAAAGACTTTTACGCGCTATTTTTGGAGAAAAAGCCCGAGAAGTTAAAGACACTTCTCTTCGGGTTCCAAATGGTGAAGGTGGAGTTGTCATAAAAGTCGATGTTATGGGCAAAGATGAGGGTGATGAATTAGATCCAGGTGTTAATAAGGTTGTTAAAGTCTATGTCGCTCAAATTCGTCGCATTCAGGAAGGCGATAAAATTGCCGGACGTCATGGAAACAAAGGTGTCATTTGTCGGATTATGCCAGAATATGATATGCCCCATTTAGCCGACGGAACTCCAGTTGATTTGGTTATGTCACCTCTTTCAGTTATTGCCCGTATGAATTTAGGACAAATTCTTGAAGCTACCCTTGCTTCTGCTGGTTACCATCTTAATAAAAAATATGCTGTTCCGGTTTTTGAAAAATACAGCGAAGACCAAATTGGTAAAGAATTAATTGAAGCCGGACTCAATCCTACCGGAAAAATGAAACTTTATGACGGTCGTACCGGTGATGCCTATGATCAAGAAGTAGTCGTTGGCGTTGGTTATATCCTAAAATTAGTCCACATGGTCGATGATAAGGTTCATGCCCGTTCTACCGGCCCTTACTCCTTAGTCACTCAACAGCCTCTTGGAGGAAAAGCCCGTATGGGTGGCCAAAGACTTGGGGAAATGGAAGTTTGGGCTCTAGAAGCTCACCAAGCTGCTCACATTTTACAGGAAATGTTAACCATTAAATCTGATGATATTGAAGGTCGGACTCATGCATTTCAAGCCATCATTAAAGGTCAGGCAATTCCTGAACCAGCTATTCCAGAGTCATTCAAGGTTTTGACCAAAGAATTGGCTGGATTAGCTCTTGATATTTCTCCCGTCGGCATGAAACCAATTGTGGAAGAAGTCGATGAAGAAGTTGACAAAGAAGCTATTACAGACACAAAAGTTGATGATTCAAAGGAGGAAAACTAATGTTTAAATTTAAAAATATGCTAGATTTCACCGGTATCGAGATTAAGCTCGCATCTCCGGAGGAAATTTTATCCTGGTCAACCGGTGAAGTTTTAAAACCGGAAACCATCAATTATCGTTCATGGCGTCCTGAAAAAGATGGTCTTTTTTGCGAAAAAATCTTCGGACCATCTCGTGATTATGAATGTTATTGTGGTAAATACAAAAAAATCCGATTCAAAGGTGTAATTTGTGATAAATGTGGTGTTGAAGTTACTACTTCCAAAGTCCGTCGTGAACGTATGGGTCACATTGCGCTTGCCGCTCCCATCGCTCATTTGTGGTATTTAAGAAACACTCCGTCTCCATTGGGTGTTATCCTTGATGTTCCTCAAAAAGAATTGGAAGCTGTCGTTTATTTTACAAAATATTTAGTCACTGCTGTTGATAATGACCAAAGAAAAGAAGCTCTTAACAATTTAGCTGTCAATTCCGAAAATCGTCAAAAACAGATTGATGTTGATTCTACCGCTGCCATTGAGAGGTATAAAGCTCAAACCGCCAAAGAAAAGAAAGAACTTGACAATAAAATCAAAAATAAAGATCAACTTTTAATTGCCAAAGAAGAACGAGAGGTTCGTCTAAAACAAGATATTCAAAAAATTGAAAACAAAGCCTCATCTGAAAAAAATCGGATTGAATCTTTAATTAAATTTCTAGAAGATAAAATCAAAAGTATGGAAGTTCTCTCCGTCTTAACTGACGAAGAAGAATTTTATTTGGCGCAATTTAAGGCAGATATTTTCTACAAAGCCAAAATGGGTGCCGAAGCCTTACTTGAAGTTTTAAAAGATATTGATCTTCCTGAAACTGTCAAAAATCTTAAAAAGGAATTAGCCAAAACCTCTTCTAAACTTAAGAAAAAGAAAATCATGTACAAGATTCGTATTTTAAATGGCATGATTGAAAACAGTATCAATCCTTCTTGGATGATATTGCAATATGTTCCGGTTATTCCACCAGATCTTCGTCCCATGGTTCAACTTACCGGTGGGCGTTTTGCTACTTCTGATTTAAACGATCTTTATCGTCGTTTAATCAATCGTAATAATCGTCTTAAAAAACTTATCAAATTAGGTGCTCCGGAAATCATTTTACGTAATGAAAAACGCATGCTCCAAGAGTCTGTTGATATTCTTATCGATGCTCAAAAGTCGGCCAAAAACAAACGTAAAAGTAGTAAACGTCTACCTCGTTCTTTATCCGATTTACTTCGTGGTAAGAAAGGTCGTTTCCGACGTAACCTTCTTGGTAAACGTGTTGATTACTCCGGTCGTTCAGTCATTGTTGTTGGTCCGGAATTAAAACTCAATCAAGTCGGTCTTCCAAAAGAAATTGCTCTTGAGATGTATCGCCCTTTTGTTTTGAAAGAATTAATGGATAGTGGTCTGGCTGCTAACATTAAATCTGCTAAAAACTTAATCGATCATCGGGTTAATGAGGTCTACGATATTTTGGAAAAAGTTACCAAAAATACTTATGTCCTTCTAAATCGTGCTCCCACTCTGCACAAGCTTTCTATTCAAGCCTTTAAACCTGTTTTAACCGATGGATTGGCCATTAGGCTTCATCCTTGTGTATGTAAAGGTTTCAATGCTGACTTCGACGGAGACCAAATGGGTGTTCATTTACCCCTTTCTGCTGCTGCTCAAAAAGAAGCCAAGATGTTAATGTTACCTTCTCGTAACTTACTTAAACCATCTGATGGTGCTCCTGTGTCCATTCCTTCCCAGGAAATGGCCGTTGGTTGTTACTATATTACTTCTGTTTGTACTGAAGATATCGCCAAAGAGACTCAGGAAGGATTTAAGGGTTTACCCATAATGGGTGACAGTGAGGAACTCACTTTAGCCTATCAGTCCAGAAAAATTGGTCTTAGAGAATTAGTGGTTGTTAGAATGGACAACAAACTGGTTAAAACTACCTATGGTCGCATTTGGTTTAACTCTATTCTTCCAAAAGAATTTGAATTCTTAAATGTTCCCATGGCTGGTTCCAAAGCATTGAATGATCTTATTGTTAAGTCGATTGAAATTGCCGGTCGTCTCAAAACTGTTAGATTAATTGATTCTCTAAAAGATATTGGTTTTGCCGGATTTACACTTTCTGGACTCTCATTGGCTATGCCTGATATGGGATATTTAGCCGAAAAAGAAAGTATTATTGCTGCTGCTGATAAACGAGTTGTAGAAATCGAAGATAACTACAAAATGGGTCTTATTAGTAATGATGAGAAAAAACGTCTCAGTCAATCGGTTTGGATGGAGATCACCGAGTCTATCGCTGAAAAAACTTGGGATACTCTTGACATTGATTCTCCCATTCGGATTGTTTCTGCTGCCGGTATCAAACGTGCTTCTAAGGATCAAATTAAACAGCTTTCCGGTATGCGTGGATTGATGGTTGATCCTACCGGTAAAATTGTTCAACTTCCTACTAAAAGCAATTTCCGCGAAGGTTTATCTGTTTTTGAATATATTACTGGTGCTCGTGGTACCCGTAAAGGTTTGGCAGATACCGCTTTGCGTACTGCTGATGCTGGTTATCTGACTCGACGTTTGGTTGATACTTCTCATGTTGCTATCACCCGAGAAGATGATTGTGGTACTACTCGTTTCTGGACTATTGATAGAAATGAAAAAGGCCGTGAGAAATTCTTTGGACGTCGTCTTTTAGGTCGCGTCTTAGCCAATGACGTTATCGATCCAGCCACCAAAAAGGTTGTCTGTAAAAAGGGTGATCTGGTTGATAATCACATGCAATCTCTAATCGAGGCTACAGAAGTTAAAACGGTAGATGTTCGTTCGCCGTTGACATGTAAATCAAAAGTAGGTCTCTGTCGTAAATGTTATGGTTGGGATCTTTCTACTCGACAAATGGTTGGATTTGGTGTTCCTGTCGGTGTGGTCGCTGCTCAATCTGTTGGTGAACCTGGTACTCAGCTTACTCTTCGTACTAAGCACACTGGTGGTGTACTTGGTGTTGATGTGACCCAGGGTTTACCTCGTATCCAAGAACTTTTTGAAGTCAGAATGCCAAAATTACCTTCACCTCTTGCTGAGATTGACGGAAAAGTCAAAATCAAAGAAAATGTTGACGGTTACGAAATCAAATTAACTGGTAAGGACAAAAATGGTGCTGCCAAAACTATTAATTATCTACTTCCATCCAATGTTACTCTTTTGGTTGGTGATGGTGATTTAGTTGGACAAGGTACACAAATTTGTTCCGGTCCTATCGATGTTCGTGAAATTCTTGAAGTTTCAGGACTTGAGGCTGCCCAACGCTATCTCATTAACTCTATTCAAGGAGTTTATGAATCTCAGGGTATTGGTATTCACGACAAACACATTGAAGTAATTGTTCGTGAAATGAGTGATAAGCTCAAAATTGAAGATCCCGGCGATACCAATTTCCTTTATGGTCAAATTGTTACTCGACCTGTTTACGAAGAGGCCAATAACAAAGTTAAAGAAAACGATAAAGAAGGTAAATCTGCCAAAGGTCACAAAGTCCTTTTAGGTTTAATTCAATCTTCTTTAACCACTGGTTCTTGGCTTTCTGCCGCTTCTTTCCAACAAACCACCGGAGTTTTGACCGAAGCTTCCTTGCTTGCTGAAGTTGATAACTTGATAGGTTTGAAAGAAAATGTTATTATCGGACGTCTGATTCCTGTTGGAAAGGATCAGGAAATCAAATAATTATGCCTACTTTTAATCAACTCATCAGTAAATGTCGAAAAGTTCGACGTCTAAAATTAAGAACCGGAGCTCTTCGGAACAACTTCAATAGTATCAAAAGTACTAGTATCGACAGTTATAATCCTCAGAAAAAGGGTGTTGTAACTGTGGTTAAAACCATGACTCCTAAAAAGCCACATTCCGCTTTGCGTAAAGTAGCTAGAATTAGGTTAAGTAATCGTGCTACTGTCACTGCCTATATTCCTGGTGTTGGACACAATTTAGCCGAACACGGTATTGTCTCTATTCGTGGCGGTCGTGTTCGAGATCTTCCGGGTGTTCGTTATCATGTTATTCGCGGAAAATACGACGCTGGTGCTGTTGTCGGTCGTCAACAATCCCGCAGCAAGTACGGTGCTAAACGTACCGTTAAAACTTCAGCCTAAAAATATATGTCAAGAAAAGGTCAAATTAAAATCAGAGAAGTTCTACCAGATACTGAATACAAAAGTATCGTTGTTACCAAGCTCATCAACCGGGTTATGTATGCCGGTAATAAAAATGCCGCTCAAAAACAGGTTTATGATGCGTTGCAACTTTTTAAAAAAGAAAGTAAAAGTGAAGATATTATTACCACTTTGGAACAAGCTCTCGATAACCTCAAACCAAAAGTCGAAGTTCGTCCCCGTCGTATTGGTGGAGCTGTGTATCAGGTTCCAACTCCAGTCCGTGGTAGTCGTCAATATTCCCTTGCTATTCGTTGGTTAGTGCTTTCCGCTCGTAAGAGACCCAACAAACAATATCATTCTTTTGCTCTGAAATTAGCTGCTGAACTCATAGCAACTCTCAACAATGAAGGTGCTTCCATTGCCAAGCGTCAGGAGATTGAAAGAATGGCTGAGGCCAACAAGGCTTTCGCCCATTTGCGTTGGTAAGATCTTTAGGTGGTAATTTAGAAACCCAAACCCCGCGCAGGCGGGGTTTTTGTTGTTCTCTCAATGTGCTAACATAATTTATGTCATTATTCTCAAAATCAAAAGTTGTCCTCTGGCCAAAAGACGATAGTTTGGAAATTTACTTAGATCAAAGTGATAACAACACCTTTTCTTTCGAAACAGACCTTTGGCAAGAGCAAAACGATGAAAATTTAGCCAATTTGGCTAATTTTTTTAAACAAAACAAAATTTCTGAGGTCAATGTACTTTTAAATGACACTTATGTAATAACCAAAACTTTTATCTATGATTCCGTTGTAACCAAGCTTGATCCCAACGAAGTTATTACTTTAGCCAAAGATTCCATCGATTTTAAGATATCTCCCGAATCAGTTACTTTTGATCTTGAATCTGAAAATAATCGGACTTTGGTTAGAACTAGAATTTTTAATCAGGATAAATTTCAAGTATTAACCGGAAATCTTCAAAAATTAGGTCTAAAGGTACTCGATTTTGAAACTGTTTCTTCGTCAGTTATCAAACTTTATACAAACTTTGACGCTGGTCAATATTTTTTCTTTTATCCCATAAATAATCATGACTATGTTGCCATTCTTTCCAATAAAGGCCACGTATATTTAACTTCCATCATCAAAAAAGCTCTTCCCGAGTTAAAAAAACTTTTAAACTACGCTTCTGCCTATTTTTCCAACAAAGAACCTGTTCAATATTTACCAGGAACCAATTATAATGAAGTTGAAATTTGTCAAAGTTTTCATAAAGCTTCTAATTTACCCCTTCCGGTTCTTTCTTTTTTCGTTGGAAATTCAAAGCCTGCTATAATAAAGCCAGTGTCTGTTCCAACGCCTACCCCAACAACACCTGTTTCATCAATTATCGATTCAACTCCAAAACCATTACCAACTATGGAAAACAATAAAAAAAGTCTTCTCCCTATTATTGCTGTTTTTATCATTACCGCCATTGTAGCCTCAGTTATTGTTTGGTTTATTCTTAATCAAAACAAAAATACTGAGAATAACACTCCAGGTGGTGAAAATCAGGTTGAAGATATAACCAATGCCCCTATTATTACTCAAGAACCCACTCCCACTCTTGTTGAGATTAGTAAAACCTTAAAAATTCAAGTTTTAAACGCTACTGAGATTAACGGTCAGGCGGCCACCATCAAAACCGAACTGACAAAGCTTGGTTTCACCAGTGTTGCCACCGGCAACAGTAAGGAAACTGCCACCAGTAATCAAATACAACTTAAAAGTACTATTGCTCCTGATTATTTCTTACAAAATATTACTGAGTTTGCTAGCGCTACTACTTCTGAACTTGCCGCGACTTCAACCTATGATGTTGTCTTTATCATCGGTGTTGATTTAAAAACTGGTAGTACTGCTTCTCCCGCAGCCACCGCTGCTCCCACTACGGTCAGTACTCCCTCGGCCTCTCCAACAATTAGTAATTAATTTCCCAAAAAAATATGAAAATTTTGGTCACCGGCGGTTGTGGATTTATCGGTAGTAATTTCATTCATTATTGGTTGGCTCGACATCCCACAGATACCATTGTTAATTTTGATAAATTAACCTATGCTGCTAATCCGGAATCTTTAGCTGATCTCAAAGACAACTTTCATTATCAATTTATTGAGGCTGATATTTGCGATGAAAATGCCGTTGACAATGTTTTGGCAGATGGAGTAGAACTAATTATCCATTTTGCGGCCGAATCTCATGTCGATCGGTCGATTGATGATCCCTTACTTTTTGTCAAAACCAACGTTTTAGGAACTTATACACTTCTCAATTCTGCCAAAAAACATGGAAACATCCGATTTCATCATGTTTCCACAGATGAGGTTTTTGGTGCTTTACCTCTCGATACTGATGAAAAATTTACCGAAGATACTCATTATGATCCCCGTAGTCCCTATTCTGCCTCAAAAGCTTCTTCTGATCATTTCGTCCGCTCTTTTTTCCATACTTTCAATCTTCCTGTAACTATTAGCAATTGTTCCAATAATTATGGTGGTTTTCAATCTCCGGAAAAATTTATCCCGAGAATGATTACCAACCTTATGGATGGTAAAAAAATTCCAGTTTATGGAGATGGTCTTTACGTTCGTGACTGGCTTTATGTTGATGATCATTGTTCTGCTATTGAAGCCATAATTTTAAAAGGTAAAATAGGTGAATCTTACAACATCGGTGGTTTGATCAAGGACTATTCTAATCTTGAAGTTGCCAAAAATATTCTCGAGCTTATGGGCAAGGATGAATCCGAATTGGAGTATGTTGCTGATCGTCCCGGTCATGATCGCCGTTATGCCGTTTCTTGGGAAAAAATTAAAAACGAACTAAATTGGTCCCCGAGTTTTAGTTTTGAAGAAGGGATAAAAAGAACCATTAATTGGTATCAGCAAAATGAGACTTGGTGGCGGGAAGCCAAAACAGAAGCCGAAGCTTTTTATGTTCGTCTAAATACTTCCAGAAATAAATAATTTGTTATACTGAGCTATATGATGAAATTTACTCCACTCTCCATTCCCGGGCTTGTTTTAATTGAACCACAGGTTTTTGGTGACGATCGTGGTTTTTTCATGGAAACCTATAGTAAGAAGGAATTTGCTGATGCCGGCATTACTGTTGATTTCGTTCAAGATAATCATTCTCGTTCTACTCAAGGTGTCCTTCGCGGTCTTCATTTCCAAAAACCTCCCTTTGCTCAAGCCAAACTTGTTCGTGTCACTCAGGGTGAGGTTCTCGACGTTGCAGTTGATATTCGCCCCGATTCTCTGACTTTTGGTAAGTGGGATTCCGCTCATCTTACAGCCGAAAACAAGAAAATGTTTTATTTACCTCCCGGTTTTGCTCACGGTTTTTATGTTTTAACTGAAACTGCAGATTTTCAATATAAATGTAGTAATTTTTATAATAAAGAGTCTGAGGGTGGACTTCTATGGAATGATTCAGATATCAATATTGCTTGGATGGCTGCCAATCCCGTTCTTTCGGAAAAAGACAAAGCTTGGCCAAGTTTGAAAAGTATTGAGGCCGAGCTAAAAGCTCTTAAATGGTAATCAAAAAATTTTTTAATTTACAATTTTAAATTAAATATGAAAGTTATAGGTACAGGTTTAACTGGTTTAGTTGGTTCACGTATTATTGAATTAAACCCCGATGTTGAATTTATAAATATTTCTATTGAAACTGGTGTCAGTATTCTTGACCCGGTTGCTCTTGAAAAGGTATTTACCGATAATCCCGATATTGACGCAGTTCTTCATCTAGCGGCTTTTACAGACACCAATGCTGCCTGGGCCGAGAAAGGGGATACCAGTGGTCTCTGTTATCAACTTAATGTTGCAGGTACTCAAAATATTGTTAATCTATGTCAAAAATATGGCAAATATTTAATCCATATTTCCACGGATTATGTTTTTGACGGTAATAAAATTGGTCCCTATGTTGAGGACGATCCAACATCTGCCATTGAGTGGTATGGAGAAACCAAAGCCATCGCTGAAAAAGTTGTTTCCGATTCCACTATTCCCGCATCTATTGTTCGTTTAGCTTTTCCTTATAGGGCAAATTTCGATGCTAAGGTTGACATTATCCGTAAAATTAAGTCAAAAATCCAAGCTGGTGATACTTTAAATCTTTTTGATGATCAAATCACTACCCCAACTTTTATTGACGATATTGCCGTCGGATTAAAAGTATTTTTTGAAAAAAAGCCTATTGGCATATATCATTTAGTTGGTTCTTCTTCTCAATCCCCATTTGAAATGGCAAAAGCCGTCGCCTCTGTCTTTCGTTTGGACGATTCCAAAATCATTCCTTCAAAACTTAGTGAATATCTAAAAACCGAAAACGCTCGACCTTTTGCTCCCAATGCCGCACTAAGTAACGAAAAGATCAAATCCTTGGATATCAAAATGAAAACTTTGCGCGAAGGACTGGAAGAAATGAGACAACAGATGATATAATATAGTCATGTCTTCTACAAAAGAGCTGAAAAATTATCGTCGTCAGGTTTATTGTCACCCCGACCGATTTATTCAGAGATGGACTGACGCTGTTATGACTGAAAACCGTGATAGCCCCGATAGAGATTACATGGGAATTGATCACCTAAATCAACATTTTTCCCCTCTAGGTTTACCCACTCCTTTTATTGATCAGAACAATTTGCCCGAGAATACATCATTACCCGAATCATCAGTCGAAATAAGATCAAAATATGAAGATTTCTGTCGGCTAACTGATCGAGATATTGAAAATTGGGGTCCAGAAGAAATTCAATCAGTCGTTGTTTCTTTGGTTATGGCATATCAAAGAGCTGATGTTTTAGACAATCTTCCTGCTGGTCACGATCTTGGTCATTATTGGCGTGATATTATCAATGCCGTCAGGATTTATGATTCCGTAAAAGACCAGGCAGCTAGTCGAGCCGATCTTTTGGCTGGTATTATTGGTGGTCTGTTTCACGACACCGGATTGGCTTTAACTGAACGTTACCAAGATGGAAAAAGAGCTATTGCTCATGCTGAAACCAGTGCATTGAAGTTTTGGGATCTTTCAGCCGGTATTATTCCTGACTCTTTACGACAGATCATAACCTATGGTATTTCGGCCCACACCCACGTCCTTAAAGATAAAAATGTCCCCTCTGGATTTACAGTCAAACCTTATTGGGATGAATTATGGGAAGATCCGGAAGGAAAATTATACGGTCTTGCCTGGCGTTTACCCAGAATGACCGATCGTCTGGATTGTAATGGAGCCTCATTTGTTTTTAGAAATATTGTTTCTAAAGAGGATCCCAAGAATGAGAGTGGTATCGATTATTCCGGGCAAAGTGACCATCCTTTAAGTAAAATTTATCCTCAAATTTTGAAACCCATATTACGTCCTACTGAAGAAATTGACCGAGATGGCGGTTTTACTGCATTAGAACATCCCCGAAATTTTGCCAAATCTAATGACGGTACCACTCCATATAGTCACGATGATTATCGCTATAGTGGTTATCAACGTCTCATGGCTCAACGTGTTTACGAAACTAATTCGATTCTTGATGTTGAATCGGATTCTGCCTTGGTTGTTACTCAAGAGTTAAAACGTGATACCTACAAAGATTTTGTCACTCTCGCCAGAAAAGTCATGTGTTTGACTCCAAATGATTCAAAATATGCCGAAGTTTTCATCCGACTTGAGAAACATTGGCAGACAGTTGTTGATTCCAATGACGATTATGTTCGTCGCTGGGCGGCAATTATTCCCCAAATGGAAAAGCTTTATAATTCCTGGATGGAAAGTGTTGCTGATTCAAGACAATCTTCTGAACTAAAATCTTTGATTTCTCTGGCCTTAGAAAAATTAAATCCTTAATTGAATTTTTCTAATTCTTTTATTATCTTGTCGCAATTATCTGACAAAGCTTGATTAATTTTTTCCTCTGCTTCCAATATATTTGAAACAGTTTTCAATTTATCTATTCCCATTTCTTTATTATCTTCAAAATTTTTTAAATTTTCTTTAATCAAACTCATTGAAGCTTCTGATAATTGAGATTTGACAACCAAACCCCATAATTGTTTTTTGTTCATATTAGGCGGTTACCGAGTCTAAGGTACCATTCATAGCCATTCTTATAACTTCATTGGCATCTCGTTGCATTTGGGCTTTATGTTTATATTCATTTCTTTTTTCGTTTAATTTTTCAATATTTTCCAAAATCATCATTTTTAATTCTATTTTTTGAGGATCATTAGCAATTATTTTCATTTTTTCTATTTCCCATCTCATCTTTAATTCACAAACTTTATTGGCAATGTTATAAATATTTTCTGACCTATTTCTGAAACCCTCAGCAATTTTTTCAGCCGAGGACATTCCCACATTTTTATCTTTGCTTAAATTTTCTTTAATATTGTCAATGGTGTCACTAAGTTTTTCTTTCATTCTACTTAATCCAAACTTTATTTTTTCCCATTTATTAGCAAAATACTCTTTTGGGCTATCTTTAAAATCTTGAAACTCGCTTTTTACAGTAATGCCAATATTTTTGGCTGCATCACCAATTTTTCTACCTATGACCATGCCTGACAATTCAGTATTTGCCACCACTTGGCCAAATTTATTATCCAAATCAAAACGTGAGGAAACCCATTGTTTTGCTTGTTCGAATTTTGCTTTTATTTTTTCCATCATATTTTTTATTAAAAATCGATAATTTTTATCGACTTTTTAGTAAAAAGTATTATATCAAACAATATCAAATTGTTAAAACACATAGCCCCCCAAAGAAAAAAAATGATCAAATTTCGATCACTCTTTTCCTTCGGGGAAGCGGACTATATGTCGGTGTACCCAAAATTGGTGATTTTTTTGACGCTATGTCAAATCATCACCCACTTCGGGCTTAAAGATCTGTTTCTTTATTTTTCGGCTAGCACAGCTAGTCGAAGTTGTTCCAATGCCTGGTCCACGCTGGGTGTTTTTGGAGGCATGTTTTTATGCATCCAGTTTTTGAACAACAACCAGCCGGTCAACGCGAAGCCATCAATACCGAAACCATAGTGCTCAAGTGGATTGAAATCATCCATTTCCACGAAAACCA
>Ga0265297_10005436_pt1 | contig 19460 bp, 20 predicted proteins | sample Munlanlwell13791_FD_192502 | JGI IMG/M metagenome (GOLD analysis project Ga0265297, IMG submission 192502) | Leachate microbial communities from a municipal landfill in Southern Ontario, Canada - Leachate well 137-91 | ecosystem: Engineered > Solid waste > Landfill > Unclassified | place...
TATACCAGCCCTCATGGCGGCCAGCATATGAATGCTTGCGCTAATAATTCTGATACTGACAGCTTAACCGATACGCAGGAATATCCTTATACGGTTGGTGATGCACGCTATACTGCGGAAATCCAAGCGATCCAACAGATGAATCTGACGGTGAATGGCCAACCGGTTAATCGTCGAGTGGCTTTAGACCCAACGGTTGTTGACAGTGACGGTGATGGTCTGCAAGATGGTGATGAGACTAGCGGCACGACCAAGGGCGTGAAGACTTTCCCAGATGACGCCGATACTGACGATGACAGTTTAAACGATCTTAATGACCCTGATCCGCTCAATGCTAACGACTTGAACGATATGGATGGTGATGGCTTGCCGGATAGCTGGGAAGTGACCTATTGGGGGTCGATCGAAGCTCAAGACGGCACGGGCGACCCTGATAGTGATGGTTTAACCAATTTGCAAGAATATCAACACAGTACCAACCCGACTAATCCTGACACCGACGCTGATGGTCTGCAAGATGGCGACGAAGTTAATGGTACCACCAAGGGTGAGGCCACTAATCCGACCGATGCGGATAGCGATGACGACGGATTAAATGATCTAGAAGATCCACACCCGAATCTGGCTGGCGATAATGATAATTTGCCCAGAGAATGGGAAGATCAATATAATCAGGCGGGAGTTTGCCCATTAGATTGGCGGATGACCGACACTGATGGTAATGGTACAGGTGATAATGCAGAAGACTATGACAATGATGGCTTCAATAACACACAGGAATATGCCAATGGCACCAATCCGTGCGTGCCAGACAGCGACGATAATGATAATGACGGCTTAGTAAACACATTTGAAGAAAACTATGCGCAGGATCCAGCTAACCCGGGTGTTACTATGTTAGACCAAAATAATCCGGACAGCGATGGCGATGGTATTGGTGACGCTGATGAGGATTTTGATAACGACAGCTTGACCAATTTGGAGGAACAGCAAAATGGCACTAGCCCTTATCTGTCTGATACAGACGGTGATGGTTTGAGCGATGCTGGTGAGCTGGACGGCAGCGAGCAGAGCTGGAGCCAACCGTCTAACCCTGCTTTGGCTGACAGCGACAGTGATGGTCTAGACGACCCAGATGATCCGCACCCACTTCTGGCTGGCGATAATGACCAACTGCCACAGTCTTGGGAAGATCAATACAATAGTCCGGTAACTTGCCCGCTTGACTGGCGGATGACTGATACCGATGAGGATGGCACCAATGATGATGCGGAGGATTATGATGGTGACGGCTATACCAATCTACAAGAGTATGCCAATCTTACTGCACCGTGTATATCTGATACTGGTGACCAAGACGGCGATGGCCTGACTGACCAATGGGAAGATCTCTATCGCTTCAACCCAGAGGGCGGCGCGCTGATGCTTGACAAGGCTAACCCAGATACAGATGGTAATGGTACGCCTGATGGCGAAGAAAACTTTGACGGCGATGATTTCGACAATGCTACCGAGCAGGAGATGGGCACTAATCCTTATGTTTGGGATGCCAATGAATCTCTGCGGGTAGTAGAAACCAATGTGCTTTCCAACACAGTTGTTGAGCTGGTATTCAATCGTCGAGTAGTTTTGCCGGAGCTAAACCCAGAAGCCGCTTTCAGTATTGCCGGAGGGCTAGAAATAGAGAAAGTGGCCGTAGACGCTACTGACCCAGAGGGCAGGGTGCTGATTATCGTGACAGCTTCTCAAGAGATTGATGCTGCTTATATCATCAGTATTGCTGACAGCGTAAAGACAACTACCGATTTAGCTTACAATGCTGGTGATATCAACTTTGTCGGTGTTGGCTTTGTCCCGGGCGACTATAACAAGGACGGCTTGGTCAACTATCTGGACTTCATTCTCTTTAGTCAGGACTACGAATAAAATATATAATTTAAACCAATAGAAAAATGAAAAAAATCTTTTCATTAGCTGCGGCTATCGCTCTTGCTCTGGCTCTTGGCAGTATGTCAGTCAGTTTGGCCGCTACTACGGATGCGATCTTGGGCATGAGCCCGACATCTGGCACTTATACCGCCGGCCAAAATATCACCTTGACGGTTTCGGTCCAAAACCCCAGCGCTCAAGAAATTAGCGCCGTGAAAGCTTTGATTGCTTATCCAAGCAATAAATTAAGCGGTGTCAGCGTGAATCCTGGCTCCGAATTTCAAAGCGACGCTTTGCAAGAGCCCGGGACGGGAAATTTCTTTTATCCGGCAGAGAATATGATTAAGGTCAGCTATGCTAAGACTAACGGAGCTAAGATTACCGCCCAAAGCTTTGTTTTGGCCACAGTTACTTTGAAAGTTGACTCTACTGCTACCAATGATGCAGCTTCTCTGTCTTTTAACAGCGGCAGCATGATTTCGGTGATTGAAGGCGGCAGCCCAGTCAATATTTTAGTTAATCCAGCTGCTACGGCTTCTTACACTCTGAACCCCGGTGGTGGCGGAGGTGGTGGGGGAGCTGGTCAGCCGGGTATTGAGCCGGAAGATATTGAAGATATAGAGGAACCAGATGTACCAGATGTACCAGATATGCCAGAAGATGTTGAAGAGCCAGCGACTCCTCCACCTTTCCCGGGGATGCCGGAAGATATAGAGATGCCCGAAATAGGCTGGGATGAGCCATTTGTTGCTGAACAAAATACTACCGAGCCTACACCGGAGTTGGTTTCCACGTTGCCAGAGGCAGCGCCAGCACCAGTACTAGCACCAGCAACCAATACTAATTTGCCAATGCCGCAAACCGGACCAGCTACCGATATTTTGTTTATCCTGATGCCGAGCTTAGCCGCTTTCTTTGCTATCAAGAGAAAATAATCATATCCAAAATGTTAGATACTCCAAAAACATTACCGCTCTCTGAGCTGTTCGAAAGGCTAAAAAAGCAAAGGGAAATATCTCCTGAGGATATGAAGGGCTTTATTGAGAGATTGAAAGCAGAAGAAATCAAAGATCTTGCGTTGGAAAGCAATGTAATCAACTTTTTGTATAGCAAAGTAAACGACCCTGTCCTAAAAGAAATTGTTTTTGCGTTTCTGAAAGATAGGGGACTGATGACGGCTGATTCTGTTAGTAGGATAGCAGCTACTGTGAATGAAACATCTGCCCGGGTAAGAAACACAATCGGCAAACAGCAAGGGGATCGAGAAGTCGCTGCTTAATCGTTCAATACAAAACAACTTAAAAGCCGAACAAACTACCAATTCGGCTTTTTTATTGATCCGCATTGTAGAGGAGGATGATCATCCTCCTCTACGCCTGTTGTATGATGATTTTCACAAAAAATTTGGCTTGCTGACGCTAAACACTTTCTTTATTATGAAATAAACTTGACAGCAAGGGAACTAGCTGCTATACTCCAATCAGAAATTAGAGAACAGAAAATACTTCCTTAACATACCGTTTCAAAAAGGGCGCCGACTTGCAAAAATACTTCTGGCACGGCGCTCTTTTTGACGACATAAATAATCAGCTCTTATATTCTTCGTGGGTTTGGTTTTGTAATCTGAACCATTGTGGTTGATTGGGTTTTTCGCGGCGCAGCTGATACGATTTTTAATCGTAGAAAAGGCTAGTTTTTATATTCGACTAATTTCTTATCCTGGATAACCTGAATTTTAACCGGGATATTCTCTACGGTGTGGTTAGCGGTGAAATTAAAAGCCCCATCTATTGTTTCAAACTGATTTCTTTCTATATAGGTGCTGATATCATTGTCGCTGGCGATGGCTGTAGCCAAGACATAAACAGCATCGTAACTTCTGTCGGCTGATTTGGCGGGCTCTATGCCATATCTGGCCCTAAAATTATCAGCAAACTGCTTTAGTTGCACCTCCCAATTGATTAGGGTAATGCCGTTTATTAACTCATTGCTTACCCGATCATTGTTGAGCAGATCAAGCGCTATGGGGTGGCTGATGACTTTTGGCGTGAAATTTAGCTCTTTAGACCTTGTCAGAAAACTGATCAGGTCGGTGTCGAGCATATCGAGAAAAACTGTATCAACACCTTTGTCTTTCAACTTAAGGATAGTGGTGCGAAAATCGTTGCCGCCAATGTCATTATATGTCTCATCAAAAATCTCTCCTCCTTGTTTTTCCATAATACTTTTGAGGGTTTTAGTGATTTGCTGGCCGAAATCAGAAGCAAACCGGACAACCCCCAGTTTCTTAACATTCTCTTTGGTTATATAGCTTTCGCTTAAGCTAAGGACCTTATCAAAGTCCGGCATCATAGTGAAAGTGTTTTTATTCATCTCAAAACTGCCATCAATCCTGAAATTAGTCGGGGTAATAAAAGTAATATTGCTGTCTAGCGCCAATGGCAAAAGAGGCTGGGCAGTGAAGTCCCACATGCCCCCTATGATCCCATCAACCTTATCCACATCTACTAATTTCCGAAAAGCTGTCACGGCGTTTTTGGAGTCCGTGCTATCGTCTTCAAATATAATCTTCAGATTTCTTCCTTTAACACCTCCGGAGCTATTGATCTCTTCTGCTGCCAGATTTATGGCTTTGCGCGCAAATTCTCCATAGCCAGCAGCATCACCGGTTAAAGAAAGGATGGCACCAATCTTGATATCGCTTTTGATGTCGGCTTTTGGCTTTTGCCAGCTACAGCCGCCTAAGAGAAGCAGCAGCAGACAAAAGGCGGATATTTTTTTCATGTATTTTGGGTTATTGGTTGTTTTGTGGGCTCAGATTCTGTTTCTGTAACCAACTTCTCAGTCTCAAATATCCTCCAGAGAATACACATCGAAAGCCACCTCTTCATATGGATGGACGGCTTTCATTTTCTCTATAACCTCTTCCAAGATTTTTTGCGGTACAACCACTTCGATTCTCTCTTCCTCTACTTCTTCATGTTCCCCGGCCTTACCTATCGAAGGATTTGATTTTTCATTGCCACGAAAACGACCCGTCCCACGAGACGAAAACGAACAAAAGTCGTAGTTGCCTATCTGCCCTGCCCCTGCTTCGCCCAGCGCTTGGCGAACGATATCCGCATGAGAGAGCGGAACAAAAACAACGAGTTTTACTTTTTTGGTTCCCATTGTTTTCTGTTTGTTATTTCATCAGCCTCTCAAACTCATCTCTATCCAACATTTCTTTCTCCATCAATTTCTTCACTACCTTGTTAAGTTTAACTTTGTTCTTCTTGATCAGTTGTTCGGCTTTTTTGGCAGCGGCGTCAATAATACTTTTTATCTCATGATCGATTTTCTTGGCAGTTTCTTCCGAATAATTCTTGTCGTTCATCGGCACGAAGAAAGGATTGGGGCGGTCATCTTCATAGATCACTGGCCCTAATTTCTCTGACATGCCATATTCGGCCACCATCCGTCTGGCTATCTCCGTGGCTCGCTGCAGGTCATTAGACGCGCCGGTAGTCACTTCACCGTAGACGATTTTTTCGGCGATGAAACCGCCCAGTAGGGAAATTATCTCATCGATAAATTTAGAATATGAGCGCAGGTATTCGTCGCGTTCTGGCAAAAACCAGGTGACGCCCAGAGCCATACCGCGCGAGATAATGCTGACCTTATGGACAGGATCGCAATTGGGGAGCATATATGCGGTGATGGCGTGGCCGGCCTCATGATATGCGGTGATTTCTTTCTCTTTCTCTGATAACATCCGGGATTTCTTGGTGGCGCCCATCATCACTTTTTCGATAGCGTCCTCAATGTCCTGATTTGGGATTTGTCCGTGCTGGCGCTTGGCAGCAAAAATAGCTGATTCATTGAGGATATTGGCCAGGTCAGCACCAGAGAATCCGGGAGTCTGCTTGGCGATGGTAAAGAAATCAACATTTTTATCAAAATCTTTGCCGCGAGCGTGTACTTTCAGAATAGCTTCTCGCTCTGAGATGTTTGGCAGCGAAATTAATATTCTTCTGTCAAAGCGGCCGGGCCGCAAGAGGGCTGGGTCGAGTACATCTGGCCTATTGGTAGCGGCGATGACAATCACATTGGTTTTGGTATCAAAGCCGTCCATCTCTACTAGTATCTGGTTGAGTGTCTGCTCATTGTGATTCATCACATTTTTGGCGCCGCGGTTGCGGCCAATCGCGTCCAGCTCATCGATGAAAATAATTGCCGGTGCTGCTTTCTTAGCTTTTTCGAATAGGCCCCTCGCGCGGGAAGCACCGACACCGACAAACATTTCTTCGAACTCAGAGCCGGACATATTGAAAAACGGCACATGGGCTTCGCCAGCGATGGCTTTGGCTAGTAAGGTTTTTCCTGTACCAGGAGGGCCAAACAGAAGTACGCCTCTGGGAATGCGGGCGCCCATGCTGGTGTATTTTTTGGGCTGCTTGAGGAAGTCAACAATTTCCACCAAGTCTTCCTTGGCCTCATCAACGCCAGCGACATCGGTAAATTTTACCGTAGAAGTTGACCCCTTGTTTTCTTTTTGTCCTTGCACGGCAGTGAAGGGGTTGGCAGACCCGCGCATCGAGCGGAATATCAGCACAAAGAAGATGATGATAATCAAGAATGGCAAAAGACTGCTAAGAAGCCCCCACCAGAATTTAGAGCCTTCGGTATTGATCACTTCCACTTCCGCTTTAGTGAGGTCTAGGCCGAGGTCTTTGATATTGGCAGATGCTTCCTTGCGCGATTCGGCTTTGCCGCCGTCTTTATAGATCAGGGTTAGCTTCTGGTCTCGGATTTCCAGCTTCTGGACTTTATCCTGATTAAAATCCTCGATTGCTTGACTTAAAGGTATAGTAACAATTGGCTTAACTTGATTTTGGATCTTGTCGTAATTGGCTAGGTAAAAAACCGATAAGATCAAAACGATAATAAACAGAACTGCAAAGCTGCGAACAGATGAGCCGACTGGCTTTTTGGGCTTAGTTTTTGGCATGAGAAGTAATTAAAAGCAACTTATTACCTTATTATTTTATCTTTTGTCGGCAAAAAGAGCAACAATGCTTGGGTAACTGGCGACTGGTTACGGGAATAACCAGTCTTTATACCGTTACCCGTGACCCGTAACCTGTTGCCAGTTTCACTGTTTACTGTACACTACTATATCGTTCTTTTCTTTGCCAGATGGCGTTGCTAGCTGCTATAATAGCTACATTATTTGACTGACTGTCTATGGCTCTGACACATGAGCAGGTTAAACATATCGCTTCTTTGGCTCGTTTGGATTTGAGCGCGGCGGAAGTAGAGAAATTTACTACCGATCTTTCTAATATCTTGGCTTATATGGAACAGCTTAGCGAAGTGGATACCAAAGATGTCGAACCGACAGCGCAGGTGACTGGTCTGGTCAATATCTCGCGTACAGACGAGATCGAGAAGCGGGCTGATCCGGATTTACTTCTGAAACAGAGCCCTAATCCGATCGAGAGACATTCGATCAAAGTAAAACCGATATTTGGTGACAATAACCATACTTAAATGGATTTATACGAATTAACGATCAGTCAGGCGCACGAGAAGCTAGTGAACAAAGAGATTTCGGCTAAGCAGCTGGCTGAAAGTGTTTTTGAGCGCATTGATCAGGTGGAGGACAAAGTTGGAGCCTATATTACCCTGACCAAGGAGCAAGCACTGAAGCAGGCGGAAGCTGTCGATAAAAAAATTGCTGGTGGTGAACAGATTGGCATGTTAGCAGGCATTCCCGGGGGCATCAAAGATTTATTATGCACAGAAGGTGTCCAGACAACCGCAGGTTCCAAAATCCTCGAAGGTTTTGTACCGCCTTATGACGCTACTGCTGTCAAAAAGCTCAAAGAAGCTGGTTTTGTTTTAATCGGCAAACAGAATGAAGATCAGTATGGCATGGGCAGCTCCACCGAAAACTCCGCTTACAAGAAAACTGCCAATCCATGGGATTTGCAGAGGGTGCCGGGCGGTTCTTCCGGCGGGGGAGCAGCTGGGTTGAAAGCAGGCGAGTGTTTATTTTCTATTGGCACCGACACTGGCGGATCGATTCGCCAACCATCGGCTTTCTGTGGCACTACCGGTCTCAAAGTGACGTATGGTCGGGTGTCGCGCAGTGGGGTAGTGGCTTACGCTTCTTCGCTGGATACAATCGGTCCAATCGCCAGAAATGCTTATGATGCTGCTTTGATTTTGCAAGTGCTAGCCGGAGCAGACCCACATGACAGCACAACACCGCCAGTAGCTGTGCCGAATTATACGGCAGACATCGACAAAAGCATTAAGGGGTTAAAAATCGGCCTGCCCAAAGAATGTTTTGTTGAAGGTTTGGACAAGCAGATCGAGAAAATTATTATGCAAGGTGTAGATATTCTGAGAAAGCAAGGCGCAGAAATTAGAGAAGTTAGCCTGCCACATGTGAAATACGCTTTGGCTGCTTATTATATTATCGTGATGTCAGAAGCCAGCGCTAATCTGGCCAGATACGATGGGATTAAATTTGGGCATCAGAGCAAAGACGGCAAGGATTTGTTGGAGCAGTATAAAAAGAGCCGAGCCGAAGGATTCGGCGAAGAAGCAAAGCGCCGGATCATGCTGGGTACTTACGCCTTATCGGCTGGCTATTACGACGCTTATTATCTGCAGGCACAGAAGGTGCGCACTCTGGTCAAACAGGATTTTGAGAAAGCGCTGGAAGAGGTCGACATTATGATTACGCCAGTGACGCCAGATGTAGCTTTCAAATTTGGCGCCAATAGCGACGATCCTGTGCAAATGTATTTGGAGGATGTCTTCACCATCTCTATCAATATGGCTGGTGTTCCAGCTCTGTCTTTACCTGCTGGGTTCAAAGACGGCCTGCCTGTGGGGATGCAGATTATCAGCAAGCAGTTTAGCGAAGACCTGCTTTTGCGGGTTGGCCATCGGTTTCAGCAGGAAACCGACCATCATCTAAAAACCCCTAAACTATGATGGATTTGCGTTACGCCTTGCTGGCTTTAGTAGTAATTTCGTTGGTTATATATTCTCTAGCTTTGGTGTTGGTAATCAGTAGGCGTCGCAGGAGAAAGCTATCAGGGCCGTATAAAAAATTTGTTCATGAGCAGTGGTATAAGATTGAGCAGATAAGCGACAAGAGTCGGGTGATCATGGAAGCAGATAAATTGCTGGACGATATTCTCTCCAAGAAAGGTAAGCAGGGCAATCTGGGGGATAAGCTGAAGCGTTCCGAAGGATTATTCCCCAATATCGATGCCGTTTGGGAGGCGCACAAAGTGCGCAACAAGCTGGCTCATGAGGTAGATTACAAATTGTCCGACCAAGAAGCCGATCGCGTTATCAAGATATTCAAAGAAAATATATTTTACCTAATCGGTTAGAGTCTAGATGCGTTTAATTTCCTGTTTGTTAACGTAGAAAAGGATGATCATCCTTTTCTACAAAAGGAGCTGCTAATATACGGAATAATTTAGGACTTAAGATTATAAAATAAATGACCATTGATTTATCACAAAAAGGTTCATTAAAAAGATTTTATATTCCTGGTGTCGTTTATTTCGTCACCGCCGTGACAAAAAACCGCGTACCCTATTTTCAAGAAAAGATTTTACGAAATGTATTTTTAGCCGAGTTGAATCTATGCAGCAAATTGAAGGAATTTGAATTGTATGGTTATACGGTTCAGAAAGATCATGTACATTTGTTGATTAAGGTTGGGGAGAAATACAATATCTCGCAGATTATGCATTTCTTGAAAAGGAATTTGTCCCGTAATATCAACAGAATCATGGATTCTAAGATGTCAGAGGTTCCTGCTTTCAACGTAGCCAAGGATGATCATCCTTGGCTACAAGATGGAGCAGCAGGCAATAGGAGGGATACAAAAAACAAAAATGATCATCCTCCGCTACGCGAGGAGATTGCAGATATTGAGGAGAAAATCAAAAACCTTCAAAAACAATTCCACCAAAAATACCCGCAAAACCCATTCTCTAAATTTTTCTGGCAACCATCTTTCTATGACCATGGTATCCGTAACGAAAAAGATTTCCTTAAACATTGGGAATATATCCAATATAATTGCCTAAAACATAAAAGCCATGTCCAAAAAATCATTTAACATCAAAGAGGTAAAAATCCGCCCCGTTCGAGCGGATGATTATAAAGATATCCATGAAATTATGTCTAATCCGGAAGTCGCCTTGGATTTAGGCACATTGCCTTGGGTTAAAGAAGATGAGATCAAAAACAACATCGAAAAATCCAAATCCACTGAGCGGATTCATCTGGTCGCTGAGTACGGAGGCAAGGTTATCGGTTTTGCTTCATCTTATTACGATCAAGACTTTAGCCGCTTCTTGACGGCCGATGTGGCAGTGGCTGTCCATCGGGATTACCAAAATAGTGGCGTAGGTTCATGTCTGATGGAAAAACTAATTCAATATATCAAGGACTTCACTGCCATTTTGAGGCTGGAGTTAGGGGTTTTCGCGGACAATGAAAACGCAATTAAACTTTACAAGAAATTTGGCTTCAGGCAGTACGGCAGAGACAAGATGGTAGGCCTTTATAAAGGCAAAATGGAAGACCATATTTTTATGTCCTTACACATTGACCGCAAATTATAATGTCAGATAAACCTTACATCATCATCGTCGGCATGGAGATCCATGCCCAGTGCAACACCAAGACCAAGATGTTTTGCGGCTGCGACAACGAGTCTTTCGGTGTGGACCCCAATACCAATATCTGCGAGGTCTGCGCTGCTTTCCCTGGCACCTTGCCTGTGGCCAATGAAGAAGCGATCAAAAAAACTATTGCCACGGCGCTGGCTTTCAAATGCCAGATTGCCGAGCAGTTTAAGTTTGACCGCAAAAACTACTTCTACCCCGATCTGCCAGCCGGTTATCAGATCTCCCAGTACGATATGCCGATCGGTATCGGCGGGCAGGTTGATATATTATTAGATGGCGAGAAGAAAACTATCAATTTGACCAGAATCCATCTGGAATGCGACGCCGGCAAACTGATTCACACAGCTGGTGGTAGCCTGGTCGATTTTAATCGGGCCGGCACGCCATTGATGGAAATTGTTTCCGAACCGGATATGACGAGCGCAGTCGAGGCTAAGGTCTACTGTCAAGAGATCCAGAATCTGGTGCGGGTCGTCGATAGCTCCAACGCTAATATCGAGAGGGGAGAAATGCGCTTGGAAGCCAATGTAAATATCAAGTTTACTCACGAAGGCAAAGAAGTGCGGACACCAATCACCGAGATCAAAAATATGAGTTCTTTTCGCATGGTGGAGAAAGCCATTGAATACGAAGCTGCCCGTCACTATGACGAGTGGTTGGCGGGCGGGGAAATCTGCAACCGCAAATCCAAGGAAACTCGTGGCTGGGATGACGCCAAAAATGTGACGGTATTCCAGCGCAGTAAAGAAGAAGCGCATGATTACCGCTATTTCCCAGAGCCAGACCTGCCGCCTTTTCGCCCAAATCGTGATTTGGTAGAAGAGTTAAAGGCGCACCTGCCGGAACTGCCAGTGGACAAGAAAATGCGTTATATGCAGGATTTTGGTTTGAGCTTTTATGATGCCGACCTGATTGTCAATAATCCGCAGCTAACAGATTTTTTTGAGGAAGTAGCCAAAGAAAGCGGTGACAGTAAAAAATCAGCTAACTGGCTAACCTCGGTGGTGCTGGCCGATCAGTCTGATCTTAAAAAAATTAAGCCACAGATTCTCGGAGCATTGATTAAAATGATCAATGAAGGTAAAATATCTAATAGTGTGGCTAAGGATCGGGTTTATCCGCTGATGCGGGACGGCCGGGATCCACAAGAAATCGTGGAGAAGGAAGGTTTGGCGCAGGTCAGCGACGAGAGTGAGCTAAAAACCATCGTTCAGAAAATCATCGATGCTAATCCGGGACCGGTTGCTGAGATTAAGGAAGGTAAAGAAAAAGCAATCAGTTTCCTAGTCGGGCAGATTATGCGGCAGACGGGCGGCAAAGCCAATCCGCAGATGATCAACAATCTTATTAAAGAGCTAATTAGATAAGGATAAGAAGGATGTGAAAGAAATGAAAGATAAAAGCAGCCCACAGGTCACCATCTCTGGGTAGGTGCGAATTTATTCGCACTTCTGAAAATATATGGGTAGGCCAGAGCCCTTGCTCTGGCATCTCCATTAGCAAGTAACTAATCGGTTAATATGGAACTAAAAGATTTATTGAGTTTTATTGCTGAAGAAGAAGAAAGACTAAGGCAGCGTTATGCCAGCAGCGATGAGGAAAAGCGGATATTGCGCCGAACAGTTAAACTAATGGAAGAGCTGGGGGAGCTCAGTAATGATATCATGAAAGCGCTTTCTCTCCAGCGCGGAGAGAAGCTGAAAGGCTTTACAAAAGAGGATTTGGCGGAAGAATTCGCTGATGTGCTGATTGTTGCTTTGATTCTGGCCAAGACGCTGGATGTAGATATAGAAGAAGCTTTAGAGAAGAAAATGAGAAAGATTGAAGCTAGATACACTAGTAAATAATACATAATTAATAATAAATAGTGTTTCCGTACATCAAGGTTAAATAGAAGCATTGCTGCCAACTCGTTCCCTAGAAATTCTTTTTATTTACTATTTATTATTTACTATTAACTATCTTCCCATGTTCATCACTCCTCTCGGTATCCTCTATGTCGTCTTGGCTGTCTGTGTCTTGGCACTGACGATCACCCTGATCGTGCTGCTTGTTAATGTCAATCGGGTGGTCAAAGACATCGCCGATACAACCGACAAAATAAACGGACTGGTTACCAAAATTGATGACTTTATCGTCAAGCCGATCAAGCTGGCTTCCGGCATCCTCGATAAAGTGATGCCGATTATCCGCTATTTTACCGACAAAAAATAATGTTCTTCCGTCGCGAAAATCGTGAACAGAAAAAAAGTCGCAAAAGAGACCTTCTTTTGACTGGCTTAGTGGTCGGCGGGGCGGTCGGTTCGGTTTTGGGTTTGGCACTAGCACCTAAGTCTGGCAAAGAAAATCGCGAAGCTGCCAAAGAGAAAGGTGAAGAGATTCTAGAGAAACATCGCGGCACTTTGTTTGAGGTCGTCGCGCTTATTTTCCGGATAATCAGATTTGTTTTTCGTCTGTTTGGTAGGGTATATGGTGCCGCCAAAAACAAAATGGAGGAGAGGATCGATTAATTTAGGGATATATGCAAAAAGAAATTTTGGATCTGACCAAAAAATTAGTGGCTATTGCCTCTGTCAGCGGCGATGAAAAACGGGCTGATGAAGTTTTGAGTTTGGTCAAAAAATATCTCGGCAGCGGCTTTGTTTACCGCGAATTTAAGTCTGCTGGTTTTCCGTCCCTTTTAATTAAGCCAAAAGCAGTTAACCCGCGGTTTATGCTGGTCGGCCATATTGATGTAGTACCGGCTTCTCCAGAGATGTTTAAGCTGTCTCAGAAAGGCGACAAGCTTTTTGGTCGCGGCGCTGGCGACATGAAGGGGGCGGTGGCGGCCAGCTTAGTTTTCTTGAAAAAAACCAAGGCGCCTTTTTGGTTACTTCTGACTTCTGACGAAGAGTTGGGCAGCGAAAACGGTACCAAGTATTTTTTGCAAAGAGTACAGATAAAACCTCAGTTTGTAATCATTCCTGATGGTGATGGCGGTCTTAATAAAATGATTACCAGACACAAGGGCGTTTTAGTTCTTAAGATCACTTTTCACGGCAAGGCGGCACATAGCGCCTATCTCTGGGAAGGCGGCAATGCTTTGATCAAAATGGGCAGAGCGATCGTCGATTTGGATAAAAAGCTTTTCTCGCAATACAGAAAAGATGCTTGGCATATTACCTATGCGCCGACCAAGGCAGAAAGCGGCGATGCGCTTAATAAGATTCCAGATTGCGCCAGCCTTTATCTCAACATCAGGCGTACAGAAAAAGAAAGTGTCTCTTCAATTGTCAGAGAGATCAAAAAAATAGTGTCGCCAGCCAAAGTAGAGATTTTAGATGAAGGGGGACTTTTCTTTACAGATCCTAAAAACAAGTATTTCCAACATCTCCAGAAATCAACAGAGGAAGTGACTGGCAGAAAATGTGAGATTACTTTTGAGCATGGGGCTACCGATGCTCGACTTTTTTCCGAAAAGAAAATCCCCGCAGTGATGGCGGCGCCAAAGGGTGGTAAATTGCATGCACCGGGGGAGTGGGTTAGTCTGAAGTCGCTGGAAAAGCTTTATCAGACACTGGTAGATTTCACCGCTTAAGGCAAAATAGCTCCGCCACCCAATACTTTGTCTCCCTGATAAAACACCGCGTGCTGGCCGGGCGCTGGTGCCCTTTGAGCGCGAACAAAAACAACCTGCGCTTTATCTTTGTCGACAGTTAGCCAAGCGGCAGCCGGCCAATGGCGGTGGCGGATGCGCACACTGACTTTGGCTTTTCCCTGCGGTGGCTTCCCGCTGACAAAGCTCAAGTCGCCAACAGTAATTTCTTTTTGGTAGAGTTGTTTGTCGGTGCCGACGAGCAGCTGGTTTTTCTTGATGTCTAGCGCTTGCACATAATACGGATCTTTTAGCCCGCCGATCTCAATACCGCGGCGCTGGCCGATGGTGTAGAGCAGCAGGCCCTTATGTCGGCCAACTCTTTGGCCATCAGTCGTGATGATATTGCCGCGCCGGAAGCTTTCTTTGGGCAGGTAACGCTTCAAAAAATCTGCTGGTTCGCGCTCGGGAATAAAGCAAATCCCTTGGCTTTCCGGTTTTTCTTGGACCATGTCTAGCCCTAGCCTTCTAGCTAGGCTTTTTGTCTCGCTTTTACGATAATCGCCCAGCGGCAAGATCAGCCGGCTTAATTGATCTTGATTTAGCTGGTACAGGAAATAAGACTGGTCTTTTATTTTGTCTTTGCCCGTATGGATAGTAAATTTGTCTCCTACCTTTTTTACTTTGGCATAATGGCCAGAGGCGATATGCCGACAATTAAGTTTTTTCATCAGGTCACCAACAACGCCAAACTTAATTTTCTGGTTGCAGACAACACAGGGGTTAGGGGTCAGCCCACGCCTATAAGCCGCCAAAAAATAATCAACCACCGCTTTTTTAAATGGCGCTTTCACATTGTAGCTATAAAAGGGGATTCCTAACTGATCAGCAACCTGCCGAGCGGCGATTAAGCTGGCAGCATGACAGCACTTATTGGTCGGTGAAGGTTTTTGACTGCCTGTCGGCATAGGATCAGACCAAAAATGCAGATATACACCCACTAGATCATGCCCCTGACGCCTTAGTAAGGCGGCGGCTACCGAGCTATCGATGCCGCCAGACATGAGAACCAGTATTTTCTTCTTGATTTTTTGCATGAATTGATTAAGGATAAGGATGCTGCTTGTAGAGTCCCTCCTTGAGGGCACGGCGGCTTATCGGCAACGCTCGGGGGGCTGAAAGAGGCCTCCCGAGCATCTTCTAATGGCAGATAAACGACTTCAAATGTACTTGGTATTTCTGACAAAGGCTTTTTATCTCTTTTTCCAGCTGATCAAAATAAACCTGTTTGTTTTTCTTATCCAAGAAAGTCTTTTGATAGTAGGGGATCAGCTTAGGAAAGTGTTTTTGGAAGGTGGTCATCAGGCTCTCGAAATTCGGCTTACGGCTATTTAGAACTTCTACATACAAGTAGTCAACTTTGCCAGCTAGGCTTTTAATCATCTCTTCGCTGCCAACCAATTTCGGCAGCACCGGCCCAAAGAATCCGTAAGTGGCGATACCTGCTTTCTTTAGCTCAGCTAGCGCTCTTAGTCTTTCGGCCGGTGAGGAAGCGGCTGGCTCGATTTTCTGCTGAATTTGCGGGTCGAGTGTGGTGAGGGTGATGCCTACCTCAATATTTGGGAATTGTTTGAGAATGTCCAAGTCGCGCAAGACCAGAGACGACTTAGTGAGGATGGATACTGGGTAGGGATAGTCTTTGAGAATGTTTAAACACTGGCGGGTAAGCTGATATTTTTTCTCAATAGGCTGATAAGGGTCGGTGACAGATGAGAGAAGAATAACCGGCAACGAAGGTGATGTTGTGGCGGATCGTTTTCTCTCGAGCTTGGCTATTTCTTTTCGCAGTAAATCCGGCGCGTTAGTCTTGGCCACCACGAATTGCCCCCACTCCTCTTTGACGCCGCTATATTTGCTCATGAAGCGGGCATAGCAATACGCACACCCGTGTCCGCAGCCCAAATAGGGGTTGATCACGAAGTCGCAATCGGGCAGATTGCTCTTGATCAGGATGGATTTGGCGGCCTGCTCTTTGATTTCCATTAGACGGTCTTCTGAATGCTCTCAGCCATTTTCAGCAAAGCCTCTTTTAAATTACTGGGGCCGGTTAGCCGAAAGGTGGTGCCACTGTCGCGCTCAATGTAATAAACTAAATTGTCTCCATCGGCGGTCTGTTTGACCTGATGATCGCCAATAGCTGACTGCTCGCCATTGAAGGCGAAGAAGCCGCCGTTGAGTAAGTCAAAGCTAACCACACCGTCATCGACATTCTCGATTTCTTGGGTGCCAAATTCAGCGTGATATTTAGTATCTTTTGCTGCGCCAAAACCTCTGTACCACCAGCCCTTGGGATAGCCGATCATGTAGCCGTTGATTTTATTTTCATAAGTATCCAGCCCGCGATCGAGATTTACTTGAATAGCAGTAGAAGGAGTTTCTTCGCTGTCTTCCTTATCTTCGTTTGGTTCAGTGACCTCCACGACTTTTACCTCTTCGTTCTTGTTTTCTTCATCCGTCTTTTTGACCTCTTCGGTTTTGGCTGGGGCGGTGATTTTAGAAGTATCAGTCAGCCCCTTGAGCTTGTTCTTTAGCTGCTGGTTTTCTTCTTGTAGGACGGCGATTTCACTCTTTTGAGATTTGACTTGTGAGCTCAGGCCACCGTTTCGCAGATTGCCGAAAAACATATAGATAAGTAAAATCAGCAGGATGATAGCGAAAATTTTGTAGAAGTTTGGTTTCATGGGATATGGGTTAGATTATTATTTAATTAAGCACAAGCTTATTATCAACGATTTTTACAGCGTGAAGTTCTGGGTTTATTTCGCCGTTTGGCTGGATTTCCATGGTTCCATTGGCGCCATCGAAGGTTTTTAATTGCAGAATCTTCTCTACTAATTTTTCGCCAGACATTTTCTCTCCCTTAGTAGCTTCGGCGATGAGCTTAGCCATGTCGTAGCCCAAGGCGACAGCAAAGGGCGGATCTTCGTGGTACTTTTCCTGATATTTCTTTGTCAATTCTTGGCCACTAAGACCAAGACTAAACGACAAAGCATTAGTATATATGTTGATAGGCTTAACTATAGAATCTCCTCTGCTCTGCTTGTCAGACAAAACTGCTGATACCTCTAGAATATCTTCTTGTATCTGCATTTCTTGGATTTGGCGAACTAAGCCCAGTGTTTCGGCTGGTGAGCCAAGAGCAAACAGCAACGCATCGGGTTTCTTGGCCGAAAACTTAGCCAACTGAGTCTTGAAATCAGTGGTGCCAACTTCTACTGGCTCGGAAAGAGCGACTTCTATATTATTATTTTTGGCAAAATCAACAATTAGACTATTCACAGATGAGCCGTATTCATCGTTAACATAAATGACAGCTATTTCTTTGTAGCCGTTTTTTTGTACCAGACTTTGAAATTGGGGGCCAGCAAATTGTTTGGCTGTATAAGACAGGCGGAAAGCATATGGGCTAAGGTCGGCGATATCATTGCCGGCTGCCAATGTTACAATCATCGGTATTTTATCTCGCTCGGCTAAGGACGCAAGTGGGACACCAGTGCGGCTAAAAGTAGCAAACACAGCGTCTATCTTATCAACGCTTTTCAGTTTTTCATATGCAGATATGGCGACGGTTGGCGAAGCCTGATTGTCCTCGTAGACGAAATCTATATTTTGAAAAGATACATCTTCTTCTGCTATCTCGATTCCTCTTTTTAATGATTGCCCCCAAATTATAGCTGGGCCAGAGAGAGGTAAAAGAACGCCAATCTTGAGCTTCTCTTTGGTTTCTTCTTGATTGTCTTTTGGCTTTTGTAAGCCGCAGCTGCTGGAAAAGAATAAAGCGGAAACGATGATAAGGGCGGCTAGTTTTTTCATGTTTTTAGATCAGTTAGATTATAGATTATTTAACTAATACGGGTTCATCGTTTACTATTTTAGCGGCGTAAAGTGTTGGGTTGATTTCGCCATTCGGCTGGATATCTACTCTGCCGTTTAAGCTGTCAAATGTCTTTAGCTCAAGGATTTTATTTACGAGATCTTTGCCAGACATTTTTTCTCCATTGGTAGCTTTGGCTATGAGTTTGATCGTGTCATATCCAAATGGTGCCACGAAATAAGGTTTTTCTTTGTATATATCCTGATATTTCTTAATGAAATCTTGGCCAGTGGTTTCTAGCGTAGAGGAGAGAGCGAGGGTATAGATGTTGGTGTCTTTTATCCCTGTCAGCATTTCTCCTCTGCTCTTTTTGTCAGCCAAAGTCAGAGATGCTTCTACAAGATCACTTTTGACATCTAATTCATGGAACTGTTTGACCAGGTTCAAAATTGCAGCAGGAGAGCTTAGCGTAAAGAGTAGGGCATCTGGTTTCTTGCCGATGAACTTGGTCAGCTGTGTCCTGAAATCAGTGGCAGCGAAATCCACAGGCTCTGACATAGACATCTCTATTCCTTTTTCTTTGGTGAAATCGGCCAATAATCCATTGACCGATGTGCCATAATCATCATTCGTATAAATAAACCCAATATTTTTATAGCCGTTGTTAATTAGCAAGTTCTTAAATTGGGTGTCAACAATTCGTTCTGCGGTGTGGGAAAAACGAATAATATAAGGGCTTTTCCCAGTAAAGCCACCTCCTGCAGAAATGATGGCAACAAGAGGCATACTGTCTCGCTCGCTCAGTGAGAGGAGTGGCGATGTTGCGACACTGAGGGCCGAAACAACAACATTTACTTTATCGATGTCTTTTAGTTTTTGGTAAGCGGATACGGACACTGATGATTGGGCCTGGCTATCTTCATATATTATATCCACATCTATTCCTTCTTTCTGCAATTCTTCTTTGGCTATCTCCATTCCTTGTTTGGCTTCTTTCCCTGCCAGAGAAGCAGAGCCAGTCAGGGGCAGTATGGCCCCGATTTTCAATCTAGATTTTTCTTGATTGTCTTTTGGCTTTTGCTGGCCGCAGCTGCTGGAAAAGAACAAAACAAAGGCCAGGACGAAAGCGGAGATCTTGTAGAAGTTTGGTTTCATGGATATGGGTTAGATATTTGTGGATATTATACAGTAAACAGAATGATAATAAAACGTCGATGGTATTTTTATAGTTTTTTGGGAATACATCATTTTAATGATCTAGGTTGACAGATCGGTATGGAAAATTCGCGAGTTTCTGGCTAGTATAAGCGAAAGTAGACAAAAAGACCTGAAAAAAATTCTGTCATACGGTTTTTTCTGGTGTCTTTTGCTC
>Ga0265297_10005437_pt1 | contig 19457 bp, 15 predicted proteins | sample Munlanlwell13791_FD_192502 | JGI IMG/M metagenome (GOLD analysis project Ga0265297, IMG submission 192502) | Leachate microbial communities from a municipal landfill in Southern Ontario, Canada - Leachate well 137-91 | ecosystem: Engineered > Solid waste > Landfill > Unclassified | place...
CTGCTGCAGTTCGCGGTGATGTTGAAAATGGCGGTTACTTACTGATAGAGCACTCTGATGCGACCGTAACGATTATGGCTTCCGGTTCGGAGGTCGGCTTGGCAATTGAAAGTGCTGAGCTTCTCTCATCGCGCGGCATTACGGCCAATATTGTGAGTGTTCCGTGTTTTGATTTGTTGTTGGAACAGCCTCAAAGTTATATCGATTCGATTATCAAACCGGGAACCAAGCGTCTTGCAATTGAAGCAGCTCGAGGATTGGAATGGTATCGATTTGCCGATACGGTTGTTGCTATGGATGGATTTGGTGCCAGTGCTCCGGCGGATAAATTGTTTGAAAAATTTGGATTCACTGCGGAAGCAATCGCATCTAAAATTTAATGCAAGATTCTGCTGAATATTTAGAGAAAAAGCGCTTTTTTGATTCACTGATTACCCTTTACGGTCGTAATGTTGCGGTCGAAGTATTGCGGGATGATGAAGTGCAGATTCATAAGCTTCACCTCTCTAAAAGCAACCGAACCGATGATACGATCGAAGAAATCATGGCCTTGGCAGAGATGCGCGGTGTGGAGATCAAATATCATACCAAAGAATCTTTGTCACGCATTTCGAAAAATAGTGCTCAGGATCAGGGTGTTGCGATCGATGTAGTATCACGTAATTACCGCAGTGCTTCCAATATTGAAACCGATTTGCCGAGTGCCTTTCGTCTTTTAGCCCTTGATGGGATCAATAACCCCCAAAATTTGGGGATGATTGTCCGATCCGCCGCTGCGAGTAAAATCGACGGAATTATTTTGCCGCGTCGCAACAGCACTAAACTTTCACCCTTGGTGATGAAAGCGTCTGCGGGAACCCTGTTTAAAATCCCCATCTATTATTGTGAAGATTTGTCAGATATATTAGGATTAAGAGATACAGCGATTATTACCCTCTCTTCGCACGCTAAAGAAGATATTCATACGCTGAAGATTCCGTCTCGCGCTATTTTTGTACTGGGGAATGAATCTGAGGGGGTAAGCGATGCCGTGATGCGCGCTTCGACTCACAGTGTATCCATAGAAATGCATCGAGGAGTGGAATCGCTCAATGTCGCCGTGACGGCAGGGATTGTTAGTTTTCTACCATAAGGTTATACGGTCGTCGGATATCTTCGACCACTTCACCGACGCTCATGTGTCGGCTTTTTCGTAAAAACTCTCTCCCCTGAAAAAAGATAAGTACCGTCGGAATGGTAAAAACGGTAAAATGGGATGCGATTTCAGGAGTTTCAGAGATATCAATGCTCTCAATAACAAAGGTTGGGAATTCGTCTATAATAGCTTCAGTGAGTTTTGGTCTGAGTGCATGACACACATTGCAGGTCGGTGCGCTAAAATAGAGCATCACCGCATCTTTGGATTGTAAAGTTTGATTGATTGTCTCTAGTGTTTGCATAAAGGAATTATAGTGAAGTTTTTCCGTGCCTATGTTGAAGTAACCAATGTGTGCGGTTTATCATGCACGTTTTGTCCACCGAAAACTCAACCGATGGTATCGATGGAATTGTCGTTTTTTGAAACGGTTCTTCAGGAACTTCGCGCTTACACCGATGAGATTGCATTACATGTGATGGGTGATCCGATGGTATTGTCAAATTTGAGAGATTATTTAGACATTGCTCAAAAATTAAATTTTAAAGTGATGATAACCACTAGTGGATTTTATTTGGACCCATTACGGCGTGAAGCACTTTTTCACCCCTCAATCCGGCAGGTGAATATTTCATTGAACAGTTTTAATAAAAATAGTGTTTCCAGAACCTTCGAATCTTATATGGAACCGATTTTAGCGTTGTGTGATGAAAAACTCTCAACACAAAGCGATTTTTTTATCAATTTACGACTTTGGAATTTGGATGAACAAGGGAGTGAAAAAGAGTTTAATAAAAAACTTTTTGCTCTTTTGGAAGGCCACTTCGCCCTTGAGGGAGGGACGATTATGTCTCATATCAGCGGTGACCGTCAATCAATCCGACTTGCTTCCAAAATATTGCTCCATTTTGATCACTATTTTGAGTGGCCAAGTTTAAATAACACGATGCTCAATAGTGAGGGGTATTGTCACGGTTTGAGCAAACAAATTGCTATTTTGGCAGACGGTCGAGTCGTACCGTGTTGTTTGGATGGAGAAGGGATTATTGATCTCGGTAACCTTCATGCGACAAATTTGGGTAAAATTCTGACATCGAAACGCTCTCTTGCAATAAAAGAGGGTTTTGCCAATGGGCAATGCAGCGAAGAGCTGTGTCAAAAATGCAGTTACAAAGAGCGATTTAGGAAAGGACACCCCAATGATTAAATGTTATGTCCGCAATGAAAACGCAATCGCGTTTATCGATACGATGTCAGAGCTTGATGGAGAGGTGATCGATAAAGTCATCTGGATCGATATGCTGATGCCGACGTATGATGAGATTATTTTTATCGAGAATACGTTCAATATTAAATTTCCGACCAAACAAGAGACGGAAGAGATTGAAATCAGTTCGCGTTATTGGGAAGAGAACGATCGTATTGAAATAAACAGCTACTTTTTGGTGACTTCCGCGCCCCATTCGCACAATGAAACCGTATCGTTTATCCTCTATCGGGATCTTTTAATTTCGATCCGTTATACAACGCTCTATACGTTTGATGAATTTAATCGGAAGTTTTTTGCGACTCCGAAACAGTTTGAGACAGGGTATGATATTTTTTGCCAGATTTTGGATATTCGGATCGATGCCGATGCCGATATCATTGAAAAACTATCAAAAGACATTACCCGTGTCCGCAAACATGTCTTGACCGATTATACGAATGAAGACGAAGAGATATTGGAACGTATTTCGTCGTTAGAAGATTTGAATATGCAAATACGGGAGAATCTCAACGATAAACAGCGTATTCTGAGTGCATTTTTAAAGTCAAGTAAATATAAGCACTCTCTCAAACATGATGTTACCGTTATGCTTAAAGATATTAAGTCGTTGATTGACTATACCGATTTTAATTTTGAGCGGCTTGATTATCTTCAAAATATCTTCGTCGGTGTTTTGAGTATTGAACAAAATAAAGTAATCAAGATGTTTACAATCGTAAATGTCGTATTTCTCCCTCCCACCTTGATTGCAAGTATTTATGGAATGAACTTTGATCTATTGCCTGAGTTGCATTGGGAATACGGGTATCTGCTCTCTATCGCAATGATGATTACTTCATCGATTTTGCCGGTTTATATTTTCAAACGAAAAGGGTGGATTTAACCATCCCTCCATTAATCGGATAAAATGTGGTACTATTTTATTAAAAGCTATTCATAGCTAAATTATAAAGGATTGAATTTTGGACAGGCGGATACGCTACTTTATCGAAGATTATTGGGATATTTTTATCGGCTTTGCATCAATTGCACTTGCTTTTATGTTTAATGCACAGCATGAAGGTTCACTTTCAACACTCTTTGCCGCAATCGGGATTGCAGCACTTTCTTTAACGGTTGCCGAAGTGGCCGATATCCTCTCTGAGCGTCTTCATGAACCTTATGGCAGTTTTGTCCTAACTTTCAGTGCGGTTGCTGTTGAGATTATTCTCCTATACGTTATCTTATTGGAGGTACGTCACTCTCCTGATGTGTTAGAGACGGTCAAAGGGGGAATCATTTCTGCAGTCATCGTTGACTTGAATGTACTTTTAGGTCTTGCGGTTTTTTTGGGGGGACTAGCATTTACCCAGCAACAGCATAATAAAGAAACATCGAGTGCTTATACCACCGTTTTGTTTGTTGCCTCCAGTGCCCTTTTGGTTCCGGGACTTCTTAGTCATACCGAACACGGAACTGAATCACTAACTCATGTAAGTCATTTAATCGCAGGGGTACTGCTCCTTTTTTATATCATCATTTTTATTTTCCAGACCCGTACGCATACTCACTTTTTCAAAGCGACGGCTCGAAGCCGCTTTTTTCGTCTAAAACGAAAACTTCAAGAAGAGGAAGACGCAGAAATTGATGAAAGTGATTCAAGCGATTATGTTTTTGAGCATCTGAGTACCCCGATTAACTTCATTGCCATATTTGGCTTTATTGCCGTTATTGCCTTCGGTGCGGAACTTTTTGCTGGAAATGGGGTTGTTCTTGCACGGGAATATGGGATATCAGCCGGTCTTGCCGGATTGGTTATCGCGATTATCAGTGTGAGTCCAGAGATATTTACGGCAGTGCGTGCGGCGCGGAACGATCAGATTCAGCGCGTTGTTAACATCGCTATGGGGGCCTCAACAGTTTCGATTATACTTACCGTACCGATTTTGATGATGTTGGCATACTTCTCCGGAATAAATCTCACACTTGATTTTAATCCGCTTCAAATCGGGGCATTACTACTAACTATTTTATTAGTTTGGAAAACGACCGATGAGGGTGAGACGAACTATTTTGAAGGGGCATCACATATGATGTTCTTTCTCAGCTACGCTATTATCGCCGCCTATTACTGATGATTATCCTTTTTTCACCGAGTGAAGGAAAACGGGAGGGGGGAGTTCTCCCTCCGCTCAATCAAGAAAGCCTTATGTTCCCGGATCTTTATTCAAAACGGCTCGAAGTGATTGAGCAGTATGAAAATCTTACGAAAAGCGGAAGTGACGAACAGCTCTATGCGCTATTCGGAATCAAAGATCCCAAAGAACATCAACGTTATAGAAGCTCATTCGCATCCGTTCCGACTATGAAAGCGATCGAGCGTTATGACGGAGTAGCGTATGATTATTTGAATTATTCAGCACTCTCTACAGATGCACAGCGCTATATCGATAGTATGACAATACTCTTTTCTAATCTTTTTGGTCCAATCCGTGCGGATGATGCACTGCCCGACTATAAACTCAAACAAGGCTCTTCGATTGGAGCTTTTATACCCGAGAAACATTATAAAGAGCATTTTAGCTCTGCATTGGATGAAATGATCGGTGATCAGGAGATACTTGATCTACGCGCAGGGTTTTACGATAAGTTCTATTCACCGAGTAAACCGAGTGTCACTCTCAAATTTCTCAAAGAGGGAAAAGTCATAAGCCATTGGGCGAAGGCATATCGGGGAATCGTACTGCGTGAAGCGGCAAAGCATCAAATATCGACGATAAACGGGTTATTGGCAATGAATATCGAGGGTTTACTTGTACGCGAAATCATAGAGACGAAAAAGAAAAAAGAGGTCGTTTATTCGATTGTTTGATTTTCTTTCAAATAGGCTTGACTTTTTAGAAAAGAGTGTATATAATTTCGGCTCCATTTCACCAATGCCGGCATAGCTCAGTTGGCTAGAGCAATTGATTTGTAATCAATAGGCCCGGGGTTCAAATCCTCGTGCCGGCACCATTGAATGAAATCGGAAACGCATTACATTTATCAGTGTTAGACCAGATTATGGCCGTGGTGAGATACTCAAGTGGCCAACGAGGGCAGACTGTAAATCTGCTGATTTTTATCTTCGAAGGTTCGAATCCTTCTCTCACCACCATCTGCGGGAATAGCTCAGTTGGCTAGAGCGTCAGCCTTCCAAGCTGAATGTCGCGAGTTCGAGTCTCGTTTCCCGCTCCACTGGGAGCTGAAGTACATTTCGCAATACTACTTCATCATTACCATAAAACCGTAAAATAGTTTTTAAGCTTCCAATACAAATGTATCATTATGCTCACGTGGCTCAGGGGTAGAGCACTTCCTTGGTAAGGAAGAGGTCGGCGGTTCAAATCCGCTCGTGAGCTCCAGTAATATTTTTGTAATATTTGAAGCTTGAAAGCTATTTCAGCTGTTTTTTTGGTATAATTCCAATTTCATTTACAATTTCAGTCGGAGGACACAATGGCAAAAGAAAAGTTTACGCGTAATAAACCACACGTTAACATCGGTACAATCGGTCACGTTGACCACGGTAAAACTACGTTGACAGCAGCGATCACAGCGGTTCTTGCTACAAAAACTGGTGCAAAATTTATGGACTACGATCAAATCGACAACGCTCCTGAAGAGCGCGAGCGCGGTATTACGATCGCTACTTCACACGTTGAGTACGAAACTGATAAACGTCACTATGCGCACGTTGACTGTCCTGGACACGCCGACTACGTTAAAAACATGATTACCGGTGCTGCTCAAATGGACGGTGCTATTCTTGTTGTTTCTGCAGCAGACGGCCCGATGCCACAAACACGTGAGCACATCCTTCTTTCTCGTCAAGTAGGTGTTCCATATATCGTTGTTTTCATGAACAAAGAAGATATGGTTGATGATGAAGAACTTCTTGAGCTTGTTGAGATGGAAATCCGTGAGCTTCTAGATATGTATGATTTCCCAGGTGATGACACTCCAATCGTTGCAGGTTCTGCGCTTAAAGCTCTTGAAGAAGCTAAAGCTGGAATTATCGGTGACTGGGCTGCTAAAATCATTAAATTGATGGATGCGGTTGATGAATATATCCCTGAGCCTACTCGTGAAACTGAAAAAGATTTCTTGATGCCGGTAGAGGACGTTTTCTCAATTTCTGGACGTGGTACGGTTGTAACTGGTCGTATTGAGCGTGGTACAATCAAAATCGGTGAAACGATCGAGATCGTTGGTATCCGTGATACACAAACAACAACTGTAACCGGTGTTGAGATGTTCCGTAAAGAGATGGAAATGGGTGAAGCAGGCGATAACTGCGGAATCTTGCTTCGTGGTACTAAGAAAGAAGATGTTGAGCGTGGTCAAGTTCTTTGTAAACCTAAATCAATCACTCCTCACACAAAATTTGAGGCTGAGATTTACGTATTGAGCAAAGAAGAGGGTGGACGTCATACTCCATTCTTCAACGGCTACCGCCCACAATTCTATGTTCGTACAACTGACTGTACAGGTGCTATCACCTTGCAAGAAGGTACTGAAATGGTTATGCCTGGTGATAACGTGAAAATCAATGCTGAATTGATTCACCCAATCGCTATGGAAGAGGGTACTCGCTTCGCTATCCGCGAAGGTGGACGTACTGTCGGTGCAGGTGTTGTTTCTAAAATCCTTGCATAATTTTATCCGGCCCTAGGGTCGGAACATAAGGTCAAACATGCGTGAAATTATCCATTTGGGTTGTGAGAAGTGTACACGTCGTAACTATCACACAACTAAAAATAAAAAAACTCATACTGAGAAATTCTCAGTTCGTAAATTTTGCAAATTCTGCCGTGAACACACCATTCACAAAGAAGCAAAACTTTAATTGCGTTCCCTCTTTCGAGAGGGTTTTATAGGTCAGTAGCTCCAATGGTAGAGCGCCGGATTCCAAATCCGATGGTTGCGGGTTCGAATCCCCCCTGGCCTGCCACCCATTTTTGACGAATGATGCTTTAGAGCTTTATTCGTTGGAAATGTCCGAAGGATGAAATGATGAAAAATAGCGTAAACCACTATATCCGTAATGCCAAATTGGAACTTGCAAAAGTCATTTTTCCGACGAAACCGCAAGTAAAACAGGCATTTATTGCTGTTTTGATTGTTGTAACGTTCGTCGTTTTGTTTTTAGCGTTGGTCGATTTTATTATGTCGTCTACCGTTTCGGCAATTTTGAGTTAAGGAAAAAGCATGGCACATCGTTGGTACTCGATTCAAACTTATGCCGGTAGTGAGCGTAGCGTCAAAGCCGCTATCGAAAATATTATCGCTGAAAACAATTTGCAAGATGTCATTACTGAAGTCATCGTACCGACTGAAGATGTTATCGAAGTAAAAAACGGCAAGAAAAAGATTACCGAGCGTTCATTGTATTCGGGTTATGTATTCGCCAACATGGATCTGTCGGTCGATCTTCAGCACCGCATCCAATCACTGCCGCGTGTGGCCGGTTTTATCGGTGAATCCAATAAGCCGACACCGCTTAGTGAAAACGATATTGCGGTTATTCTGGATCGCGTGACGAACCGTTCGGCTCCGAAACCGAAAGTCTTTTTCGATAACGGCGAGATGGTCCGTATCGTAGACGGTCCGTTTGCAAACTTTACCGGTACAGTGGATGAGTACGATCTTGAGCATGGGACATTAAAGCTTAATGTCTCTATTTTCGGACGTAGTACTCCGGTGGACATTTCGTACACTCAAGTCGAAAAAATAATTTAATCTCAAAAAAAGGAAGCACAAATGGCAAAGAAAATTACGGGCTACATCAAGTTGCAAGTACAAGCCGGCGCTGCTAATCCAGCCCCTCCGGTTGGACCAGCACTCGGTCAACGTGGTGTTAACATCATGGAATTTTGTAAGGCGTTCAACGAGCGTACAAAAGATAAGGCAGGTTTCAAACTCCCTGTTGTTATTACTGTATATGCGGATAAAACGTTCTCATTCATCACAAAACAGCCTCCGGCATCTGCTCTCATTATGAAAGCGGCTGGTCTTAAAAAAGGGACTGATAATCCGATGAAAAACAAAGTGGGTAAAATCACTAAAGCTCAATTGATGGAAATCGTTAAGCAAAAAATTCAAGACATGAACACAGATGACGTCGATGCTGCTGCGGCAACAATCGCCGGTTCTGCACGTTCAATGGGTGTTGATATCGTAGACTAAGTTCTACACTACTCTTCGACCGCAAAGAGGCTAAACCTTGCGGCAGATTCTAATATTGGAGAATTCAAATGGCTGGAAAACGCTATAAACAATTAAGTGAAAAAATTGATATGTCAAAAAGCTACTCTGTAGCGGATGCTGCTGCATTCGTAAAAGAGCTAAAATCTGCAAAATTTGACGAAACTGTCGAAATCGCATTAAACCTCGGTGTTGACCCTCGTCACGCTGACCAAATGATCCGTGGTGCCGTTGTGCTTCCTCACGGTACGGGTAAAGTGGTTCGTGTTGCGGTTTTCGCAAAAGGTGCAAAAGCTGATGAAGCTAAAGCAGCCGGTGCAGATATCGTCGGAAGCGATGATTTGGTTGAGCAGATCAAAGCGGGTAACATCAACTTCGATATCGTTGTTGCTGCACCGGATTGTATGGGTCTTGTCGGTCAAGTAGGACGTATCCTCGGGCCAAAAGGGATGATGCCGAATCCTAAAACAGGAACTGTAACTGCGGATATCGCAAAAGCGGTTAGCAATGTTAAAGGCGGACAAGTAAACTTCCGTGTTGACAAAAAAGGGAACATCCATGCCGGTATCGGTAAAGTGAGTTTCGATACAGACAAAATCGCTGAAAATATCAAAGCGTTTGTCGGGGCTATCAACCGTGCAAAACCGTCGACTGCTAAAGGTCGCTATATTAAAAATGCTGCTCTTTCTTTGACTATGAGCCCGGCGATCAAATTCGAAACACAAGAACTTTTGGATATCCGTTAATCAGCGGACACCTGATTTTTATCTTATGGACTTAAGACAGTAGGGGGCTTACGCCTTAATCGGAGTCACTCCGCCCCGCTTGAAGTTATGTCTGGAAAGGAGAAACTATGAATAAATCACAGAAATCTGAGATTGTTAGCACTTTGACTACAGAGTTTAAATCTTCTGCAGCGGTTATTATGTGTGACTATCGCGGTTTGGCAGTGTCTGAACTCGAAGCACTTCGTAAAATTGCTCGTGAAAAAGATGCAAAAGTACAAGTTGTAAAAAATACACTTGCTACCATCGCTTTGAACAATGCAGAGATGTCTGGTATCGAAATTAAAGATACCAACATTTTTATCTGGGGAAGTGACGCTATCGCTGCTTCTAAAACAGCGGTTGATTTTGCAAAAGCGAATGATAAATTTGTTATTCGCACGGCATACATCGACGGTCAAGTTGCGGATGAGAAAAAAGTACGTGCGTTCGCTACCCTTCCGGGACGCGAAGAGTTGCTTGGAATGCTCGCATCTGTATGGATGGGACCGGTTCGCAACTTTACAATCGGACTCGATGCGCTTAAACGCAAAAAAGAAGAAGAAGCGGCGTAATTGCTGCTTTGAAAAATCGCTGATTAAAATGTCGGCATAAAATAAAAATTCTAATAGGAGAATTACAATGGCTGTTACAAAACAAGACGTTCTTGAGTTTATCTCAAACCTTTCTGTCCTCGAGCTTTCTGAGCTTGTAAAAGAATTCGAAGAAAAATTCGGAGTATCTGCTCAACCGGTAGCGGTTGCTGGTGGTGCTGTTGCTGCTGTTGCTGCAGAAGAAGAAAAAACTGAATTCGACGTTATCTTGAAAGACGGTGGTGACAAAAAAATCAACGTTATTAAAGTAGTACGTGCAATGACAGGTCTTGGTCTTAAAGAGGCTAAAGATGCTGTTGAAGGCGCTCCGACAACTATCAAAGAAGGTATCTCTAAACAAGATGCTGAAGCAGCGAAAAAAGAGCTTGAAGAAGCTGGCGCTGTCGTCGAAATCAAATAATCATCATGATTGGAGGCATCTTCGCCTCCACCTCCCACAGGGCACTTTACGAAGCGGATTTTAGCTTCTTCGTAAAGTGCCCATACGTCGTTATAGGGTCGGGGACGCTCGACTTATAGACTTTGCACTTATCCCTATGGGATCAAAAACTTCGACTGAGGTAGCCTATGTTAAACACTCTTCACTCCGGAAACCGCTTACGCGTAGATTTCGCGAAAACTCCCCAGCAAATTGAAGTACCGAATTTGTTACAACTTCAACAAAGTTCTTACGAATCATTTTTGATGTTGGATCAAAAAGATCGTACTAAAAGCGGTATCGAGCGCGTTTTCCAATCGGTATTCCCGATTCATGATTCTCAAAACCGTCTTTCTCTTGAATATCTCGGCTCAGAAGTAGGCCGTCCAAAGTACACCGTACGTGAATGTATGGAACGCGGATTGACCTATTCGGTATCATTGCGTATGAAAACACGCCTTATGATTTGGGACCGTGATGAAAATACCAAAGAGAAAACCGGTGTAAAAGACATCAAAGAACAAACAATCTTTATCCGTGACATCCCTTTGATGACCGATCGTACGTCGTTCGTTATCAACGGTGTCGAGCGTGTCGTTGTTAATCAGCTTCACCGTTCACCGGGGGTTATCTTCAAAGAAGAAGAATCAACCACTGCCGGAAGCAAAATGATTTTTACGGGTCAGATTATCCCTGACCGCGGTTCATGGCTCTATTTTGAGTACGATCCGAAAGACATCCTTTACATGCGTATCAATAAACGCCGTAAAGTTCCTGTTACGATCATGTTCCGTGCACTCGGATACAGCAAACAAGACATTCTAAAAATGTTCTATCCGTTGCAAAAGATCCGTGTCGAAGAGAATAAATATTTGATGGATTTCGATCCGGAACAATTCGCGGGACGACTCGGTTATGATCTTATCGACTCTGAGGGCAAACTGCTTGTTGCGGCTGGAAAACGCCTTTCGACTAAAAAAGCGGAGAAATTGATCTCTGAGGGTGTTAAAGCAATCCAGTACCCGATTGAAACATTGATCGAGCGCCATTTGGCTGAACCGATTATTGACGCTGAGACCGGCGAAGTCATGTTTGATACGATGACACAATTGGATGAGACTAAGCTCAAAAAAATGGTTGAAGCGGGTGTCAAAGAGTTCGTTATCGCGAATGACCTTGCAGAAGGGTATGACAGTGCTATTATTAATGCATTCATTGCGGATGCCGATTCTTTGAAATTGCTTCGTCAAACCGAAATCATCGAAGATGAAAATGATCTTGCGGCGATCCGTATTTACAAAGTAATGCGTCCGGGCGAACCTGTAACGAAAGAAGCGGCAAAAGTATTCGTTAATCAATTGTTCTTCGATCCTGAACGTTATGACTTAACTCGTGTCGGCCGTATGAAAATGAATCACAAACTCGGACTTAACATTCCTGAGTATGTAACCGTATTGACCAATGAAGATATCATTAATACCGTTAAATACGTTGTTAAAGTTAAAAACGGCCAAGGTCACATCGATGACCGTGACCATCTTGGAAATCGTCGTATCCGTTCAATCGGTGAGCTACTTGGTAACGAATTACACAACGGTCTTGTCAAGATGCAAAAAGCGATCAAAGACAAACTCTCGACAATGAGCGGACCGACTACTGAATTGATGCCTCACGATTTGATCAACTCTAAAATGATCACCTCTACCATTATGGAGTTCTTCAGCGGCGGACAGTTGTCACAATTTATGGACCAAACGAACCCGTTGTCGGAAGTTACCCATAAACGTCGTCTCTCAGCTCTCGGGGAAGGCGGTCTTGTAAAAGAGCGTGCCGGATTTGAAGTGCGTGACGTTCACCCGACTCATTACGGCCGTATCTGTCCGATTGAGACTCCGGAGGGACAAAACATCGGTTTGATCAATACGCTGGCGACCTATTCAAAAGTTAATGAGCACGGATTTATCGAAGCTCCGTATAATGTTGTTAAAGACGGTGTTGTTACGGATGAAGTTGTTTATTTGACGGCTACTCAAGAAGAAGGAAAGGTTATCGCTGCGGCATCAAGCCGTATTGATGACAAAGGTAATTTCCTTGATGATTTGGTTGAAACACGACAAGACGGCGAATACCCGCTTGTTTCACCAAAAGATTGTGAACTTCGTGATTTGACTCCGCATATGGTTGTCGGTGTCGCGGCAAGCTTGATCCCATTCTTGGAACACGATGACGCGAACCGTGCATTGATGGGATCGAACATGCAGCGTCAAGCGGTACCGTTATTGCGTCCGGAAGCGCCTATGGTCGGAACGGGGGTTGAAAAACTCGTAGCCCGTGATTCATGGGAATGCGTCAAAGCAGAACGAAGCGGTATTGTAGAAAAAGTTGATTCTAAGCATATTTATATCATGGGTGAAGATGAAGACGGAACGTTTATCGATTACTATCCGTTGCAAAAAAATCTTCGTACCAATCAAAATACGACGTTCCTTCAAAAACCGATTGTCAAACAAGGGCAAATGGTAACCAAAGGGCAAATCATCGCTGATGGTCCGAATATGGATAAAGGTGAATTGGCACTCGGTATTAATGCACTTGTAGCGTTCATGCCGTGGAACGGTTATAACTTCGAGGATGCTATCGTTATGTCTGAGCGTATGATCCGCGAAGATGCATTTACCTCAGTTCATATCTATGAGAAAGAGGCGGAAGCGCGCGAACTCAAACACGGGGTTGAAGAGATCACACGTGATATCCCGAACGTTCGCGATGATGAGCTTTCCCATCTTGATGACAGCGGTATCGTAAAAATCGGTACCTATGTTAAAGGGGGGATGATCCTTGTCGGTAAAGTTTCTCCGAAAGGTGAAGTGAAACCGACTCCTGAAGAACGTTTGTTGCGTGCTATCTTCGGTGAAAAAGCGGGTCACGTCGTTAATAAATCACTCTACTGTACGCCGAGTATGGAAGGGGTAGTCGTTGACGTTAAAGTATTCACGAAAAAAGGGTATGACAAAGATCCTCGTACATTAGAGCTTGAAAAACAAGAGCGTGACGAACTTGAGCGTGAACATTACGACCGACTGCTGATGATCGACAAAGAAGAGATGCTCCGAATCATATCATTGCTCACCAAACATCCGTTGCTCAGCGATGTCAGCATCAACGGTAACGAGTACAAAGCAGGCGAAAACGTTAAAGGCGATGATCTTAAAGAGGTTAACCGCTTTGCGATGAATAACGTCGTTAAAGCATTCAGCGACGATATTCAAGAGAAATACAACCAAACGAAAAACCATTTCCAAAAAGAGAAGAAAAAATTCCGTGACGAACACGAAGAGAAACTCTCTATCTTGGAAAAAGACGACATCCTTCCAAACGGTGTTGTTAAGTTTGTAAAGGTTTATATCGCAACAAAACGTAAACTCAAAGTCGGGGATAAAATGGCGGGGCGCCACGGGAATAAAGGTATCGTCTCTACGATCGTTCCTCAAGTTGACATGCCGTACATGGCGAACGGCCGTTCTGTCGATGTTTGTCTCAATCCGCTCGGGGTTCCGTCTCGTATGAACATCGGGCAAATCCTTGAGATGCACCTCGGTATGGTCGGTAAAGAACTCGGGTTCCAAATCCAAGATATTTTCGAAGCGAAACAAAAAGAGTTCATCTCTGAATTGCGTGAGAAAATGATCACTTTTGCTGACGTAGCGGGTCTTATGAACGCTGCTAAATTACTGGGTGAAATGGATGATCAAACACTTCTTGGGTATGCTCAAGACTGGTCAAAAGGGGTTAAATTCGCGACACCTATTTTCGAAGGGGTTACCGAAGCTGAGTTTGCAAAACTTTTCGAGTTGGCAAAACTTGATACAGACGGAAAAATGGAGCTGTACGACGGTAAAACCGGCGATAAAATGAAAGAGCGCGTTAACGTCGGTTACATGTACATGCTTAAACTCCATCACTTGGTTGATGAGAAAGTGCATGCCCGTTCAACCGGACCATACTCACTTGTTACCCAACAACCGGTCGGCGGTAAAGCCCTCTTCGGCGGACAACGTTTCGGGGAGATGGAAGTATGGGCACTTGAAGCCTACGGTGCTTCTGCCGTCCTTAAAGAGATGTTGACGATTAAATCGGATGATGTCGACGGACGTGTTCGTGCATACAAAGCGATTACTAAAGGGGAGAGTGTACCAGCATCAGGTATCCCTGAAACACTCTTCGTATTAACCAAAGAGCTCCAATCATTGGCGCTTGATATTGAGATTTTTGACGAGGTGGATGACAATGAGTAAATTAGTACCGGTTGCCGTAACGGAAGAAAATCGCCCAGTCGATATTAAACAAATCCAATTTCGACTCGCGTCTCCTGAGAGAGTTCTTTCATGGAGCCACGGTGAAGTTAAAAAACCAGAAACCATCAACTACCGTACCCTTAAACCGGAACGTGACGGATTGTTTTGTGCCAAAATTTTTGGACCGGTTCGTGACTACGAATGTTTGTGCGGAAAATACAAAAAAATGCGCTATAAAGGCGTTATTTGTGAAAAATGTGGGGTTGAAGTAACCTCGGCAAAAGTTCGCCGTACCCGTATGGGGCATATTGATCTCGTTACTCCGGTAGCACATATCTGGTATGTCAGCTCACTTCCGAGCCGTATCGGTACGTTGCTCGGCGTGAAAATGAAAGACCTTGAACGCGTATTGTATTACGAAGCATATATCGTTAAAAACGGCGGAGAAGCATACTATGACGGTGAACAAACGTCGTCAGTACTTAAATACGACGTATTGAACGAAGAACAATACCGCACTCTCGTACAACGCTACGGAGATAGTGGTTTCTCAGCTGAAATGGGCGGGTCTGCGGTTCGCGAATTGCTCGATGAACTCGACTTGGTTGATCTTTTCTCAGCTTTGAAAGAAGAAGTAGCGGGGACAAACTCTGAAGCAAAACGTAAAACGATCGTTAAACGTTTGAAAGTTATTGAGTCGTTCTTGAACTCAGGGAACAATCCTGCATGGATGATGTTGACTGCATTGCCGGTTCTCCCTCCTGAACTTCGCCCGTTGGTGAGCTTAGATGGCGGAAAATTTGCGGTATCGGATGTCAATGACCTTTATCGCCGTGTAATCAACCGTAACCAACGTTTGAAACGTCTTATCGAACTTGAAGCGCCTGAAATTATCGTACGTAACGAAAAACGTATGCTCCAAGAAGCGGTAGATGCGTTGTTCGACAACGGCCGTCGTGCAAACGCCGTTAAAGGGGCTAACAAGCGTCCGTTGAAATCGCTTTCCGAGATTATCAAAGGTAAACAAGGACGTTTCCGTCAAAACCTTCTCGGTAAGCGTGTTGACTTCTCGGGACGTTCCGTTATCGTTGTCGGGCCTAACCTTCAAATGGATCAGTGCGGATTGCCGAAACAAATGGCATTGGAGCTTTTCAAACCTCATTTGATCGCAAAGCTCGAAGACAAAGGGTATGCGACCACCGTGAAAGCGGCGAAAAAAATGATCGAAGAGAAAACCAACGAAGTTTGGGAGTGTCTTGCTGAGATCGTTGAGGGGTATCCGGTCATGCTTAACCGTGCTCCTACGTTGCATAAACTTTCGATTCAAGCGTTTCACCCGAAACTGATCGACGGTAAAGCGATCCAATTGCATCCGCTCGTTTGTGCCGCCTTCAATGCGGACTTCGACGGTGACCAAATGGCGGTTCACGTTCCATTGAGTGCTGAAGCGATTGCAGAGTGTAAAGTATTGATGCTCTCTTCTATGAACATCTTGCTTCCTGCATCGGGTAAAGCGATTGCAACCCCTTCACAAGATATGGTCTTGGGTCTTTATTATTTGACACTCGGCAAAAATGATGTAAAAGGGTCAAACAAGCTTTTCAGCAATGTTGATGAGATCATGATTGCGCTTGAACACAATGCACTTGATTTGCATGCGAAAGTACGTACCCGTGTTGACGGACGTGTTATCCACACAACGGCGGGACGTATGATTCTTCAATCGATCCTTCCGGCATTTGTTCCTGCGGAACTGTGGAATGTCGTAATGAAAAAGAAAAACATCTCCGCGCTGGTTGACTATGTCAATAAACACGGCGGCATTGCGGTAACAGCAGGATTCTTGGATGATTTGAAAAATCTCGGTTTCCGTTATGCGACAAAATCAGGGGTATCGATCTCTATTGCTGACATCATTATCCCTGAAATGAAAGCGGGATTGATTGTTGCCTCTAAAAACCGTGTTAAAGAGATTCAGAAACAGTTTGAAGCGGGTCTTTTGACGGAGCAAGAGCGCTATAACAAAATCATTGACGTTTGGACGGATACGAATAACACCGTTGCGGGCGGAATGATGGATTTAATCAAAAACGATAAAGATGGATTCAACTCTATCTTTATGATGGCGGACTCTGGAGCGCGGGGATCTGCGGCTCAGATTCGTCAGCTTGCCGGTATGCGTGGTTTGATGGCGAAACCGGACGGTTCGATCATCGAAACGCCGATTATTTCGAACTTTAAAGAGGGTCTAAACGTCCTCGAGTACTTTATTTCGACCCACGGTGCCCGTAAAGGTCTTGCGGATACCGCACTTAAAACAGCGAATGCGGGTTATTTGACCCGTAAACTTGTTGACGTTGCGCAAAACGTGAAAATCGTTGAGCACGATTGCGGTACTCATGAGGGGATCGAATTGACCGATATCTCTGTCGGTAATGAATTGATTGAACCGTTAGAAGACCGTATTTACGGCCGTGTTTTGGCGGAAGATGCGATTGATCCGATCACGAATGAGATCCTCTATTCAGAGGGAACATTGATCGATGAGATCAAAGCCTCTAAAATTATCGAAGCCGGTATCCGTGCGGTACAAATCCGTACTCCGACAACATGTAAATCTGAGGGCGGCGTTTGTGCTCTTTGTTACGGTTTGAATCTCGGAAGCGGCGGAATCGTTAAACCGGGTGAAGCGGTCGGTATTATCGCCGCTCAGTCGATCGGTGAGCCGGGTACACAGTTGACACTTAGGACGTTCCACGTCGGGGGAACGGCGTCAAGCACACGTGAAGAGCGCCAAGTTGTAGCAACCAAAGAAGGTTTCATCCGTTACTACAACATGAAAACCTACCTTTCAAAAGAGGGAAAACAAATCGTTGCGAACCGTCGTAATGCCGCGATTTTATTGGTTGAACCGAAGATCAAAGCTCCGTTTAACGGAAGCGTAGAGATTCAAACGATCCATGACGAAGTTATCGTAAGCGTTAAAGGCGAGAGCCAAACCGTTCGCTATACACTTCGTAAAAATGAAGTGGCAAAACCGAATGAACTTGCCGGTGTCAGCGGTAAAATCGAAGGTAAATTCTATCTTCCGTATGAGAGCGGCACAGTCGTGAAAGCGGACGAATCCATCGTCGAAACGATTAAAGACGGATGGAATGTTCCGAACCGTATCCCATACGCGTCTGAGATTCAAGTGAAAGACGGTGCGCCGATTACTCAAAAGATTTTGGCAAAAGAGAAAGGTGTTGTTAAATACTACCTTCTTAAAGGTGATTATCTTGAGCGTCACCACGAGATTACCAAAGGATACAGTGTAGAAGAGAAAGGTCTCTTCGCTGTTGTCGCCGACGGTGAAGATCGTGAAGCGATTCGTCACTATATTGCACGTGGATCTGTAATCGAAATCAATGATAATGAAGCGGTAAAAGCGGATTCAATCATTGCAAAACCGGTCAAAGAAGAGTCGATTGTCATCGCAGAATGGGATCCGTACTCGAATCCTATCATCTCTGAGACCGACGGTGTCATCACATTTGAAGACATTATTCCGGGTGTTACCGCGTCAGAGCAGTTTGACGAATTGACCGGAAAAACACGTTTGATGATCAACGAATACGTTGCTCCGGAATTCAAACCGGCAATCGTCCTAGCGGCGAACGACGGAACGATCATCCGTTATGCGGTTGAGCCGAAAACAGCGATTTTTGCACAGGACCGCTCGGAAGTTAAAGTTGCCGATATCTTGGCAAGAACGCCGAAAGCACTTCAAAAATCGCGCGATATCACCGGGGGTCTTCCACGGGTTTCTGAGCTTTTCGAAGCGCGTAAACCAAAAGAGATCGCTCTTATCGCAGAACTTGACGGGGTTGTCAGCTTCGGTAAACCGCTTCGCGGTAAAGAACGTATCTTGATCACTTCAGAAAATGGAATGGTTAAAGAGTACTTTGTTGATAAAAACCTTGTAGCACTAGTTCATCCGGGTGAGTTTGTTCATGCCGGCGAGCGTTTGACCGACGGTGTTATCAGCTCACACGAGATTTTGAGAATCTTGGGTGTTAAAGCGTTGTATAACTACCTTGTCAGTGAAGTACAACAAGTTTACCGCCGTCAAGGGGTTAACATTGCCGACAAACACATCGAGGTAATCTTTACTCAGATGTTGCGTCAGATCAAAATCCTCCGCTCAGGGGATACGAAATTCATCGAGGGCGATGTCGTTTCTAAAGCACAGTTTAAAATCGAGAACGAAAAAATTCTTCGTCTCGGCGGAGAGCCTGCGATTGCTGAACCGTACCTCGTCGGTATTACCCGTGCTGCGGTCAGTGCAGACTCGATCATCTCTGCGGCGTCGTTCCAAGACACCACAAAAGTCTTGACCGAAGCGGCAGTTTCTGCGAAAATCGACGACTTGACCGATCTTAAAGAGAACGTCATTATCGGTCGTACAATTCCGGTCGGTACCGGTATCTACAAAGACCGTAAAATGGTTTTTGGAGACTAAGGTCACCTTTCTCTCTCTTCCCGCATTTGCGGGAACATATTTTTTCTCCTCTCTTACAACTTCCTTAAAATAAGCTCAAATTAATCAAAAATTAGCTATTATTGCGCGTTTATTAGTCCCTCGTCTTGAGGAGATTATATATTCTACTGGAACAATTCAACAAAGGAGATTGTGTGCCAACAATCAACCAACTTATTCGTAAAGAGCGACAAGCGGTAGTGAAAAAATCAAAATC
>Ga0265297_10005438_pt1 | contig 19455 bp, 17 predicted proteins | sample Munlanlwell13791_FD_192502 | JGI IMG/M metagenome (GOLD analysis project Ga0265297, IMG submission 192502) | Leachate microbial communities from a municipal landfill in Southern Ontario, Canada - Leachate well 137-91 | ecosystem: Engineered > Solid waste > Landfill > Unclassified | place...
CGGTTCATTTTCGATCCCTCTGGTTAAAATTTCTTCAATTTTATCCATGATGCAATTGTAAAATTTCCTATGTTATAATGCAATAATGAACCGTTGGCAAGAAATTTGGCAACAAAAGAACTCCCATCATCAATATCATTCACGTTCGCCTCATCGACAAAAAAATAAAAGTAAATTTTTAGCCAGGCTCAGTTTTTTTTGTTTTATCGGTCTGATTGTTTTGGCGTTTTTAGCGGTAGGTTTGTTTGCTTTTTATGCCAAAGACTTGCCACAACCTGATAAAATTATTCGCCGTGATGGTTTTTCCACCAAAATTTATGACCGCAACGGTGATCTTTTATATGATATTTTTTCCAATCAGAGAAGAACTCCGGTAAAACTGGAAGATATTCCTGAACATCTTCGTCATGCCACTGTAGCTATTGAAGACAAGAATTTTTACAAACACCAGGGTTTTGATCCTTTGGGAATGGTGAGGGGTCTTTCCAGGATTTTCACCCGCGGCTATGCTCAGGGCGGATCTACCTTAACCCAGCAATTAGTTAAAAACGCCCTGTTGACAAACCAAAGAGCTGTTACCAGAAAGCTCAAAGAATTTATCTTGGCGGTACAAATTGAAAAACGTTATTCCAAAGATGAAATTTTACAAATGTATTTGAATGAAGTTCCCTATGGCGGAACGGCTTGGGGAGTGGCTGAGGCTTCAGAAACTTATTTTGGCAAAAATGTTTCAGATTTGAATTTGGTTGAATCGGCAGTTTTAGCCGGTCTTCCCCAAATGCCGAGTGTTTATTCCCCTTTTAGCGATACTCCCAAAGCTTACGTTCCCAGAGCCGAGCAGGTTTTAAGAAGAATGAGAGAAGACGGGTATATCACTCGTGAACAAGAAGAAGAAGCCGGTAAACAGCTTGACGGGCTTGAATTTGCCACCGAAGGATCCAACTTCAAAGCCCCTCATTTTATTATGTATGTCAAAAAACAACTTGAGGATCTCTACGGTCAGCAGACGGTTGAAGGTGGCGGTCTGCGGGTTTACACAACCTTGGATTTAAAGGTGCAGGAAGAAGCCCAAGCGGCGGTGACTGATGAGATTGCCAAGCTGGAAAGCGTTCATATTACCAACGGCGCGTCTTTAGTTATGGATCCCAATAACGGAGAGATCCTGGCGATGGTCGGCTCCAAAAATTATAACGATCCTAATTATGACGGCAAAGTTAATGTGAACTTGTCTTTACGCCAGCCGGGTTCGGCCATCAAGCCGGTAACTTATCTTGCCGCTTTGGAAAAAGGCTATACGGCTTCAACCTTAATAATGGATACCCCAACGACTTTTCCTGGCGGGGTTGGTCAACCGGATTACAAACCGGTCAACTATGACGGCAAGTTTAACGGGCCGATGCAACTAAGATATGCCCTGGGGAATTCAATTAATATTCCGGCCGTAAAGATTTTGGCCATAGTCGGTTTGAAAGAAATGCTGCAAACAGCCTACAACCTTGGTTTTGCCAGTCTTGAACCCTCGGCAGATAATCTTAAGCGCTTTGGCCTTTCGGTTACCTTGGGAGGCGGTGATGTCCGGCTGATAGACTTGGTGAAGTCTTATTCGGCTTTTGCCAACGGCGGTTTGAAGGTTGAACCGGTTTCTATTCTCAAAGTTACCGATAAAGATGATAAAATTCTTTTTGAACATAAAAACGTCTCCGGAAAAAAAGTCATCACTCCCCAGCAGGCCTTTTTGATCTCTCATATTTTGTCTGACAACAGCGCCCGCTTGATAACCTTTGGCCAAACCAGCGCTTTGGTTGTCCCGGGAAGAACCGTGGCCGTTAAAACCGGAACTACCAATGATAAAAGGGATAACTGGACGATTGGCTGGACACCTCAAGTGATTGTGGGTGTTTGGGTCGGCAACAACGATAACAGTCCGATGAAACAGGTTGCCTCCGGAGTTTCCGGGGCGACTCCCATTTGGCGAAAAATTATTCAAGCTGCTTTAGTTGGAAAACCAAGCTTAGGTTTTAATGTTCCAGATGGGATTGTCAGTGCTGAAGTTGATTCCGTCTCCGGCTATCGGGCTCATGACGGCTATGCTTCCCGGACCGAATATTTTGTAAAAGGGACCGAGCCGGTTGGCGATGATCCGGTTCACACCAAACTTAAACTTTGCCGAGGCCAGGAGAAATTAGCCACCATTGCTCAGGTGGCCAGAGGTGATTATGAAGAAAAAGAATACTTTGTTTTTCAGGAAGAAGATCCGGTCTCCGCAAATAATTATTGGCAGAAAGGCATCGATGAATGGTTGGCTGGTCAGTCTGACTCGCGCTACCATCCTCCCCGCGACTATTGCGGTTCCCAGGATGAAATGAACGTCTCAATTGACGAACCTCAAAACCGATCTCAGATTGACAGTAATGAAATTAAAGTGTCCGGGAAAGTTACTTCCAGCAAAGAAATTAAAAAGATTGAGATCCTAATCAACAACGAAGTTAAAGAAACAATTGAAAACAGCAAAAAATTCGAAAAGGTTTTTAACCTTGATGACGGCCCTTACAAAATTAAGGTCCAGGCTTTTGACGAGAGCGGAAATCAGGGAAGCAGAGAATATGAAATCGGAGTCAATGTCCCCTGGAATACTGTTGTGTCCTCCCCCACCTCAACCCCGTAAATTATTTTTTGCCTTTTATCTTGGCTTTAAATTTTTCCTCAACTGTCTTGATAATTTTTTCTCTTAGCTTTTCTACCCCCTGGTCATTTAAAGTTTTATTTTTGTCCTGGTAAACAACTCTTAAAGTTCGGGTATCTTCAAACGAGTCGATCAAATCAGCACTTTTAATAATCAAATCGATCTCTTTAATGGCGGTAATGATTTCTCCAAGATAGGTTCTTGGCGGAAGGACAAAGGAAAAATCTTCAATGACCGGTGGATACTTGGGAATGGATTGATATTTTTTCTGGCTGGAAGCGTACTTTGTTAATTCTTTAAAATCTAAATCAAAAATGAAGACTTTTCCCTTAAGACCAAATCTGGTTAAAATTTCTTTTTTAATTTCGCCAAAAATACCCAGACTGTTATTCTTCAAAATTATTTCGGCCAGTTTGGCTCCGTTAAAGGTTTTTCCATAAAAAGTTTTTTGCAGATTGTAGGGTTTAATTTCATAATGCTCAATGCCAAGTTCATCCAGGATTGCTTCAACAATCCCCTTTCCTTTTCGGAAGTCTTCATTGGTCAAAAGACCGGTTAACATGGGATTTTCTTCAGGCAATTCATGTTCGCCTTGAGGCGAATAAATATTGCTTAATTCAAAAATTTTTAAACCTTCGTCTTGGTTTTTAGCAGCGGTTTCCAAAAGTGAAGGAATTAAGGAAAGGCGTAAATAAAGCCAATCATCGGATAAGGCATTATTGATTTTTAAACAATCTTCCGGTTTGATCTCAAACTTTTTTAAAGATTCTTCGCTGGTCATGGAATAATTGATTGTTTCGGTAAAACCCCAAAACTTAAGAGCTTCTTTAGTATCATTGGCCCATTCAATGGATCCGCTGTTTTCGGTGGGATTGAAAGCCAGAGGCGGAAGACGTGAAGGAAGACGATGATAGCCGTAAATTCTGGCAAACTCTTCTATCAGATCTTCGGAAATATTAATATCACCATATCGCCAATGAGGAACGACAAATTCTTTTTCTTCCTTTTTTGAGTTTTTAATTTTAAAACCTAAAGACTGTAAAACTTTTTCAACTTCCTGAGACAAAATTTCAATCCCCATAATTTTTTCTACCAGCGATAATTTTAAAACAACGCTTTTTTCCTTCGGCGGCTGGGGGTAAAAATCAAACAAGCGGCTGGCAATTTTTGCCTTGGCCGTTTGCTTAAGCATTTTCACTGCTTCCCCCATGGCTAAAAGAACACCTTCCGAATCAACTCCTTTTTCAAATCTGGAGGCGGCGTCAGTCCGGAAAGAAAGTTTTTGGCAAGTCTGACGAATTTTAACCGGATCGTAAGTTTGGATAAAAAGAAGGACTCTTTCTGTTTGCTGGTCAACTTCGGAATTAGCTCCGCCCATAATACCGCAAAGATCAATAATTCTTTCCTGCCCGTCCTCAATAATAATTGTTCCGTCCGGCAAAGATCTTGTTTGGCCGTCCAGAGTGGTGATTTTTTCACCTCCGGCGCTTTCCCTCAAAATCATTTTAGCCCCTTTGATTTTATCGTAATCAAAAGTATGCATCGGTTGGCCTAGTTCCAACATTAAATAATTGGAAATATCAACCACATTATTAATGGCCCGGATGCCGCACTTTTCCAATCTTTCCTGAACGACTTTGGGCGAAGGTTTGATGACAACTTGGTCAAAAATCAGAGCGGTAAAACGCGGGCAAAACGAACTTTGACTGATTTTAACTTCCAGCGGCAATGATTTTTCGGAACTTAAATCTTTCTTTGCCGGCGTTTTTAATTCCTTAAGCTTGGCTTTGTAACCAAATTTGGGAAGAATCGCCGACAATTCTCGGGCAATGCCGTAAACCGAAAGACAGTCAGGACGATTGGTGGTGATTTCAATGTCATAAAGCCAGTCATTGCCGCTAGAAATAATTTTTTCCACCGATTGACTTGATAAAGAAAGACACTCCCCGATCTTTTGCGGGTTTGCGTCTGTTTCTAAAAATTCTTTTAACCAGGAATAGGGAACAATAATATTCATCTTAAAATTGTTTTAAAAATCTTAAATCACTGCCGAATAAAAGTCGGATATCATCAATCTTGTATTTCATCATTAAAACCCTCTCTACCCCCCAACCGAAAGCAAAGCCAGTATATTTTTTCGGGTCAAAGCCGCCGTTTTTCAAAACTGTCGGATGAACCATGCCGGCCCCGCCCAGCTCCATCCAGCCTTGTTTACAGACTTTGCAGCCCCGGCCGCCACAGACGATACAGCTGACATCAACTTCAAAGGAAGGCTCGGTAAATTGAAAATGAAAAGGCCTGATTCTGGCTTCTCTTTGGGGACCGAAATATTGTTTGACAAAGAAATCCAGTGTTCCTTTAAGATGAGTGATGTTAATTCCTTCATCAACAACCAGTCCTTCAAACTGGTAAAACATGGGGGCATGGGAAGCATCAATCTGGCGGCGATAGCATTTGCCGATACTTAACATCCTGACTGGCGGTTTGCCCAATCTGGCCATTTCTCTTAGCTGGCTTGAAGAAGTATGAGGAGTTAAAACCGCCTGTCCGTATTTGGGGTGGGAAAGCTTTTTGATAAAAAAAGTTTCCCATTCGTCTCTGGCCGGATGGTTGTTCGGCATGTTTAACCCCTCAAAGGCGTACCAGTCCCACTCAACTTCCGGATAAATTACTTTTTCAAAGCCGATCTTTTGAAAAATATCGGAAATCTCTTTAATTGCGGTGGTGGTTAAATGAAGATGTCCCTGTGGCGGTTTTTCTCCGGGGATACTGATATCAAACCATCCTTCCCTGTCAATTTGCCGGTGAAAATTATTTTTTTGGGAGACAATTGCCTCTTCAATAATTTTTTTAGTTTCATTGATAAGCTCGCCGAAAGTTTTTTTCTGGTCAGACGGAAGACTGGGAATGATTTTAATCAGTTGAGTAACTTCTCCCTGCCGGCCAAGAAACTCAATCCTTATTTCTTCCAATTCTTTTTCAGATTTGGCTTCTAAAATGGTTGAGATAGCCTGGTTTTTAAGATTCTGTAGACGCTGAATATCCATGTTTTGATTATATACTAAAAAAGCTCCCCTTGGGGAGCCCTAAATGTGCAAAATCCAACCTCCCCTTCAGGCAGCCGGAGACGAAAATAAAAAATACGTCATATGCTGCAGGGTAATGGTTGGAACTTGCATTGTTTTTTATAATAACAAAAACAAAATTCTTGTCAAGAAGAGATTTTAAGCTTTTTTAATCTTTTTGATTAAGTCGGCAAAAGCTTGGGTGTCGGAGACGGCCATGTCCGCTAAAATTTTCCGGTCTAAATCAATATTATTTTTCTTTAGCTGGTTGATAAATCTTGAATAGGAAATTTCGTATGGCTTTAAGGCGCCGTTGATTCTTAAAATCCACAATTTCCTGATTTCTCTTTTCTTTTGTTTGCGTCCGGCGAAAGCGTATTGTCCGGCATGTAGTAAAGCCTCTTTGGAAACCTTGTAAAGACGGCCTTTGGTCATGCGGAAACCCTTGGTCTTTTCCAAGACTTTTAGATGTCGATGTTTTCTGGTGGATCCGGTTTTAATTCTCATTTGTTTTTATTAAATATTTTTGGGAAAGCAGTTCATTTACCCAATAATTTTTTGATTTTTCGGCTGAATCCCGGGGCAAGCTTCTGGGGGACCTTTTGTGCTCTTAACTGGCCTTTTGACTTTTTCCTTTTAAGGTGACGGTGGTGCGAGCCACGAAAAAGGACTTTCCCGTTTTTAGTGACTTTAAATCTTTTTGCAATTGATTTTCTAATTTTTAGTTTGTTCTTCTTCATTTTTTTCTTTTTTGATGCCTTTGATCTTCACAGGCGAAAGAATCAATTCTATCTGCTTTCCAAGTAACTTTGGCTCGGTTTCGACTTTGCCAAAGGCGCTTATCCTCTCAACCGCTTTTTTGATCAGCTGGTAGCCTAAATCCTTTTTGGTAACCTGTCTCCCTTTAAACCTTAAATTAATTTTGACTTTATGGCCTTCTTTCAAAAATTTCTCGGCATGATTTAAACGAAAATTTAAATCATTGTCGGCCATAAACAAACCGAGTCTGATTTCCTTAAGCTCGGTTCTCTTGGTTCTCTTTTTCTCTTCCTGTTCTTTCTTGGCTTCCTGATATTTAAATTTTTTAAAATCAATAATCTTGCAAACCGGCGGGACGGCGTTCGGGGCAACTTCCACCAAATCCATTTTTGCTTCTGCGGCTTTTTGTAAAGCCTCAGAAAGAGTCATAACATCCATCTGTCTCCCCTCTTCATCGACAACTCGCACTTTTTCAGCCCTAATATATTGATTAATGCGGTAAAATTTATTGAATTTCTTACTCAATTATAATTGATTTTATCAAAATTGGCTCTTTTTATCAATATCGTCTTTAATTTTCTTTATAAAATCTTCCGTTTTCATCAAACCTAAAACTTTTTCCCCTCTTTGCCTGACATTAACCGCTTTTTGGGCAATTTCCTTATCGCCGACAACCAAAAGATAGGGAATTTTCTGCAACTCCGCATCTCTGATTTTGGCCGAAGTTGTCTCGCCGCGATCATCCAGTTCAACTCTAATTCCGGCTTGACTTAATTTCCCCAAAATTTCCTGGCCATATTCATTCTGTTTCTCGGTAATGGGAATAATCGTTGCTTGAACTGGAGAGATCCAGACCGGAAAGGCACCGGCGACATGCTCAATTAAAATTCCCATAAATCTTTCCAATGATCCGTAAATCACTCGGTGGATAACGACCGGCGTTTTCTCCTGACCGTCTTTATCGGTATATTTAATTCCAAACTTCTTGGGGATTTGAAAATCAAGCTGGATAGTTCCCATCTGCCATTCCCTTCCCAAAGAATCTTTCATCAGAATATCAATTTTCGGTCCGTAAAAAGCGCCGTCGCCTTCTAAAACGGTATAAGGCTTATTGCTTTTTTCAAGAATTTCTTTTAATTCCGCCTCGGCCTTGTCCCATGACTTTTGGTCGCCCATAAATTTTTCCGGACGAGTTCCCAGCCGGAAAGAATAACCAAGATCAAAAATTGAATAGAAAAGCTCGGTGATTTTTAAAATTTCCTGGTATTCAGACTTTACCTGCTCTTCGGTGACAAAAATATGGGCGTCGTCCTGGGCAAATTCCCTGACGCGCAAAAGACCGTTTAATGTTCCGGACAATTCATTTCGGTGAAGAGTATCGGTATCCGAAAGTCTTAAAGGCAAATCACGGTAGCTGCGGATTTTTGAAGCAAAAACAACCATCGCATTAGGGCAATTCATGGGTTTTAAAGCGTAAACTTCATCTTCGCTTTTGGTCAAGAACATATGCTCTTGGTAATGGTCCCAATGCCCGGATTTAACGTAAAGCTCCTTTTTATTCAACAAGGGTGATTTGATTTCCTGATAGCCTCTTTGCTGATGTTCCTGACGCCAAAATGAAACAAGCTCGTTTAAAATAATTAATCCTTTCGGCAGCCAGTAAGGCATGCCGGGGGCAGTTTCATGAAACAAAAATAGCTCCAGCTGCGGTCCCAATTTGCGATGATCTCTTTTTTTAATTTCCACCAATAGGTCTAAATGTTCTTTTAACTCTTTTTCACTTTCAAAACAGGTCCCGTAAATCCGGGTCAGCATTTTATTTTTCTCGCTCCCCCGCCAATAAGCGCCGGCCAAAGACAAAAGCTGGAAAGCGCCGATATCTTTGGTATCTTCCGTATGGGGCCCGGCACACAAATCAACAAAATCGCCGGTTTGATATAAAGAAACTTTTTTGTGGCCCTCTTTGGCCAAATCTTCAATCAATTCCAATTTGTAGGGTTGGTCTTTAAAGATTTTTTTGGCTTCTTCAATAGAAATTTCTTTTTTGTCAAAAGACAGCTTTTCCCCGATGATCTTTTTCATCAAACCGCTGATTTTTTCCAGATCTTTTTCTTCGATCGGCTTTGCAAATTCAAAATCATAATAAAAGCCGTTTTCGATTGACGGTCCGATCGCCAATTTTGTTTGAGGATAAAGTTTGACCACTGCTGAGGCCAAAACATGGCTGCAACTGTGTCTGAGGATATCAAGATGAGAATTTTTGTCTTTGTTCATAATTTAATATTAAACTTTTTTAAAAATAATTTCCTGGTGGGCACTAGAGGACTCGAACCTCTGGCCTTTTCGATGTGAACGAAACGCTCTTACCAGCTGAGCTAAGTGCCCTTTCCTGTTTAAATTTTACTAGAGTGGGAATCCTAAAGCAAGATTAACCGACGGAAGTTGCAACTTGGCGGTCAGCCGAAAACATAAACTTGGTTCCTGATTTTTTAACCCCGGACCAGTAGCCGCGCTTCTTGGCTGATTTTTGGTTAAAGACTTCCAGCCAGCTTGAAGCCTCGTCAACCCTTTTCCGAAGCAGCACAACGGCCTCTTTCAATTTTTCCAAGAAATTAAGATGATAAATACCGGCCTGTTCAGGGATATTCTCAACCGCCTTTTCAATTTCCTGGTCAAGATTTTTAACCGATGAGGCCAAACCTTTGATTTCCGCCTGAAGATTTTTAATCTGATTTTGGCTTTCTTGATTTTTTTGATTGAAGATAACTTGCTCCTGATAGCGATTCTGCCAAAGCCTTTCCGAGTGTTTTTTTAAATTGGATTTTTCTTCCTCTTCCCCAAAATTTGACCGAAAATCCAACTCCCTAATTTTTTCAGTAAGACTGTCGCTTCGGTTGCTTATTCTTTGTTTGGGATGATTATTAGATGCCATTTTTCCCTAGGCAGATTTGGGGTTAATATACTATAGCTTGCTTAGGTTGTCAATGACTTGGCGCTTGCGCAAAAGTTGTCTGACATATGCCCTTTGTTCTTGACTATCAAAAGATTTTTTTAATTCCTGGTCCGGAATAGCTTCGATCATTTTGTCTATGTCTTCCTCTTTAACCTCAACTTTTTCCTGATTGGCAATTTCCGATAAAATCAATTCCAATTTAAGAGTCTGTTCCGCCTGGTCTTGATATTCTTTTTTAACAGTTTCCGTAGTTTTGCCGGCCGAAGCCAAATATTGCTCCACCGTTAGACCCAGTCTGGCGGTTTGATCAATTAAACGGGAAAGCATGCGGTTAACTTCTTCCTGCAAAAGAATGGCCGGAAGCTTTATCTTGGTGTTTTCCAAAAGGGTTTGGAAAATTTTTTCCAATCTCTGGTTTTCATCTTCCTTGGCCGGCTCTTTGTCTTTGCCCGGAACCCATATTTTTTCCGAGGAAAGAGCTTTTTTAACAGCCTCTTTGTAATCCCTCAGTTCAATTTTCGGCAACTCGCAGGTGGTGGCCTTAACCTGCCAGTCTTTTTTATCCTCAAGAGAAATGACGGTGATTTGCGGATTGACGACTGGCCTTAAATCATGCTCTTTGACGGCTTCCAAATAGACTTTGGGCAAGATGTCTTTTAAAACTTCTTCATAAATTTCCTGCTTGCCTAATTTTTCCTCAACGATTTTTAAAGGGGCTTTTCCTTTTCGGAATCCCTTGATGGTGGCTTTTTCGGCCAAATTTTTTAAAGATTCTTGGTAGGTTTCAGTGATCATCTTCCAGGGGATGGTGATGGTCAGCTCCAAGGTGCTGTCTTCAAGCCGGTTTAAGGCGGAGATCATCGGTGGCCTCCAAAACTGCGTACCTTGGTGTTTAGGGCCGGATTACGGCGAAAAACTTCCCGGCGGAAACGGTCCGGAGTCCGGTAGGTTAATTTTTGATCTGGTTTTTCCTCCGGAAGATGAGATTGATTTTTAGTATCCATTGTTGAAAATTATATCATAGAGTTTAGCCTTCGGAAAGCCCGATTTTCTTTGGAAAACAGAAGGATTATTTTTTGCTTTTAGTTTTTCCTTTGCGGACGAAGATCTTTTGCCAAAGCTTGTCTTCTTTTTGGAAGAATAAAAGATAGACAATTTCCAAAATACCCAAAAGGTTGATGACCAGCAAAGCGCCAAACCAGATCTTCTGGTCATTTTTGGCGGCCCGCCATAGAGCCCAGCCTTTCCAAAACAAGGTCCAGGCGATAAGTAAAAAAGTTTCTAAAGGCTGGGAGAAGAATTGGTTAAATTGCTCCATTTTTTATGGGTTGTTAATTTCCGCTTCGATATCGGTGATTTCTTTGTCGATATTTCCCAAATCCGTGTTTTCCAAATCCGCCTCAATGCTGGCAACCTCATCCGATTCACTTTGCGACTCTAAGGCTGCGGTTTGGGTGTCCGTTTCTTCTTCGACAGCTTGCGGAATCACTTCTTCAGCCGGAGCAGAGGTTTGGTTTAAAAGACTAAGGCTTTTTTGATTGTAAAACCATAAACCGGCGACAACACCGATCAGAATCACCGCCAGAATGACGAAAAGATACCAGAATTTTTCAAAAAAGTTTGTTTTTTCTTCCATTTTTTACTCCGTTGTGGCCGAAGGTGTAGAGCTGTTCCCTACTCTCAGGCCTTTAATATCTCCGATAACTTTAACCAGCATTTGATGAACTTCAACTAAAGCTTCCCGGACAGCAGTCACGGATTCTTTGATTTGAGTGAAGCTGTCTTTGGGGGTTTCGCTCTCAATGAGCTTCTCTGCTTCTGTTTTGATGCTTTCCAGCTGAGCAGCTGTCTGATCAAGCTTTGTTTTGGCGGTGGCGACATCTTTTTTAATAAGGCTAAGATCAGCGCTGCTGTCCTGCTGTTCGATTTTTAATAATCGTGATTCAATTCGGTCGATCAAAAGATATAAACGGTTGACAGCGGCGGTTATCCGGCGAATAACCCGGCTGAAATGATTTTGGATGGTGACTTTTTTTCTTTCGGTTAGCCTGGCCTGTATAGTGGCTGTTCTTTCCTGGATATTTTCCCTGGCTTCTTCTCGAACGGTTTCTCTATCCCCTGTTTGAGCTCCCTGAGTGGCTTCATTTCTGGCTTCTTCTCTGGCTGAGATGACACTTGGCTTTGTCTGGATCGCTAAGGCAGGAACAGCCATGACAAAAAGAAAAATGAAGCTGAAGATGGAAAAGATAATCTTTTTCATTCTTTTATAATAGTAAGCTATTGACAAAAACCTTGTCAAGTCTTTCTTACTTAAAATATTTTTTTCCTTTTAATTTTTCCGGCAGTAAACTTTCCTTGCTGTATTTTTCATAGCCGTGGTCATAGCCAATATCTTTCATTAGTTTTGTCACGGGGTTTCTTAAATTTAAAGGAATGGGAAGGTTGCCAAATCTTTTAACATCTTCCTGAGCGGCCCGCAAACCATCATAAGCGGCTCTGTTTTTCGGCGCTTTGCTCAAATAAACCACACCATGGGCCAGATTGATCGTGCATTCCGGATAACCGATAGTTTCTACTGCCCTAAAAACTTCGTTGGCCACCACTAAAGCTGTTGGTTGAGCCATCCCAATATCTTCCGAAGCAAAAATGACCATCCTTCTGGCAATAAACAAGGGATCCTCCCCTGCTTCAACCATTTTAGCCAGATAATAAAGGGCGGCATTCTCGTCGGAAGCTCTCATGCTTTTGATAAAAGCGCTGACGGTGTTGTAATGCTCTTCGCCTTTTCGGTCATATAAAAGATACTCTTTCTGGACCGCCTGTTGCAGGGTTTCAAGATCAAGATAAGGATTTTTTGGCTGATTTTTTTGGCTGCTGATGATAATTTTGCCTAACTCTAAAATATTTAAGGCCGTTCGGGCATCGCCATTACTTGCCTGGATTAAAAATTCTTTAGCATCGGCCTTTATTTTGATATTGAGTTGAATTATTCCTCGTTCAATAATTTTACTCAATTCTTTTTCTCCAAGCTGATTCAAAACAAAAACCCGGCAGCGGGAAAGCAAAGGGCCGATAACTTCAAACGAAGGGTTTTCGGTGGTGGCGCCGATCAAAATAATTGTCCCTTTCTCTACATGCGGCAGAAAAGCATCTTGTTGGGCTTTGTTGAAACGATGGATTTCGTCCAAAAAGAAAATGGTTTTTTGCCGATAAACCAAAAGACGCTCGCCGGCTTCTTTAACAATCTGGCGGACATCAGCCAGTGTAGTGGTGACGGCTGAAGCATGGACAAAGTGGCTTTTAGTGGCTTTGGCGATTAAATTCGCCAGCGTTGTTTTGCCGGAACCCGGCGGCCCCCAGAAAATCATGGAGACCAGCTGGTCCGATTTCATTAAATTGCGGATAACCCCGTTTGGCCCGACCAGATGCTCCTGGCCGACAAAATCGCCCAGCTTTTCCGGACGCAGACGATCAGCCAAAGGAACTAAGGATTCCATATTTTGATTTTATACCCGAAGAAAAACCAAATCAAGAAGATCTTTAATTTTTTTCAAACTCTATTTTCCATTCCAATACAGGCGGATTAAGACCGCTTTCCTTAATATCGGTTTTCTGGATTTTTTCGTCCAGCGCTTTTATCTCCTCTTCGCTTTTAAGAATCGCCGAGTCTGTAGCATAAGATGAAGGAGAGGTAATTTCTTCCTTAAACTCCGGTATCGGGGTGGGGGTCGGCTGGCCGATTTTACCTGTGGAGTTGTCTTTTGGGTTGAAGCTCATAAAAACCGCGGTGGCGATCAACAAAACCAAAACTGCCCCAAAAACAGAAGCAAAAATAATCAAAGGCTTCTTGAAAGCCATTTTCGGCTTGATTTCTTTTCCTTCCTCCTGTCGGGGAAGATTTTCAAAATCCTGGTTAAGAATGGTTCTAATCCGCACTTTTAATCTCCCTTATAACTTCCCTCAAATAAGAGTTGGCGTCTTTTAAATACTGGTGTGATTCCTCAAAAGTAAATTGGGCCTTATTATAATCTTCAGCTTTTTTAGAATTGTTTACCTTGATTTTACTTAAAGCCTGCTGGGCGGCAAATTGTTTTTCCTGGCTTCTGGTTAAACGGTTTTCCGCCTCGAGCAGCCACCTTTCGGCCAAGGCCGTGTTTTTATCCCCTTTTAATCTGATTTCCCCGACCTTATCTTTTAATTCTTTAATCTTTTGATTGATTTCTTCCCGTAAGGCCGTTTCCTTGCTGGCGATGATGGCTCCCAGGGTTCCGTAGACTAAAACTTCGGTTTTCTGGTACTGGTCTTTGCCGTCTTGGGCGGAACTGACCAAATCTTCAAGGGTCCCGGCACTGTTGGCTTCTTCCTGATGTTTGGCAAACCAGGCAATTTCACTGTCCAATTTTAAATACAAGACGTTTTGTTCATAATCGGAAATGCCTGAAGTTTCCGCCAGTTTCAGTCTTAAGGCTGTTAAATAAGTTTTAACCACTTCGTCCTGATTTCTTAGCATTTGTCTGGTTTTTTCCAAGGCCTCGGTTTTACTGGTTAAGGTTTCGTATTTTAAATAAGCCTCTTTGGCGACAACATATTCGTTAAAAGACTGACGGTAGAGATTGTAATTATAAAGGTAGTCCGAATTGGCCCGGTCAAAATTAAATTCCTGGGCCCTGACCGTTAAAGATCCAAAAACAACCAAAAGGGAAAAAACAAAAAGAAGAAGAATGATTTTGGACAGTTTTATTCTCACAACATCAGTTTAGCAAAAAAGAAAGATTCAATTCAAGTTATTCGTATCTTAAGGCTTGGATCGGATTAAGCCGGGCGGCTCTGGCGGCCGGCAGAACGCCGAAAGTAATACCGATGATGACGGAAACAAAAAAGGCCAGCAAAACCGACCACGCGGTGACCGCGGCCGGGAAAAACTGGTTAATAATCATAGAAAAGCCGGTTCCTAAAAGGATACCGATAATTCCTCCGCCGGCCGATAAAACAATTGATTCGATTAAAAACTGGGTCATGATGATTTTTCGGGTGGCGCCGATGGCTTTACGCAAACCGATTTCCTTGGTTCTTTCGGTAACGGAAACCAACATGATATTCATAATTCCAATCCCCCCGACAATTAAAGAAATCGCGGCGATGCCGGCCAAGGCCAAGGTTAAAGTTCCTAAAATTTGGGTGACCATGGATAAAAGGCTTTTCGTGTCAACCACCGAAAACTCATCATCCTTTAGAGTTTTTAATAAAATCTCTTCAGTTTGTTTTTTGGCCAGTTCGACCTGGTCTTTATCCTTGGCTTGGACCCAAAAAGCCATGACGTTTTCCATTTCAAAAGTTGACAGGGCGGTGGTTGCCGGAATAAAAATCTGATTATCCATATCAGAGCCGCCTAAAGCCCCTTTCTTCTCCAAAACGCCGATAACGGTAAATTTATTGTCGGAAATAGTGACTTTCTTGCCGGTCGGATCTTCCTGGCCAAAAAGTTTGTCGGCCACCGTGTACCCGAGAGCCACGACTTTTTTGGCGGCCGCTTCCTGAGAAGCAGTAAAAAAACTACCGTAAACCGGATATTGGTTTCTGATTTCCGGATATTCATAACTGACGCCGGCCGCTTGAGTAATCCGGCTTTTACCTTTATAAGTGATTGTTGCGTTGTTTTCCGTATAAGCCATGACCGCTTTGATCGCCGATCCCTGTCGAAGCTCTCGGGCCTGGTTTACGGTCAGTTTGGAAGCCATCATCCCTGCCCCCTGCATAGCGCCGGACCCTGAATTGACGTCAAACTCCCCAGGCATCACCATTAAAAGATTAGACCCCAGCCCTTCAAGCTGGCCGGTGATGTAGGTTTTTAGACCGGAACCAATGGAAACCAGCAGGATAACGGACATGACACCAATAATTACGCCCAGCATGGTTAAAGAGGAGCGCATTTTATTGGCTTTTAAGGTAACTAAAGCCAGTCTTAGGGTTTCAAACAATTTGCCCATCATAGATTTTAACTATCCTTTTGGCTGTTTTGGCGATTTCCAAATCGTGAGTAATTAGGACGATCGTATTGCCTTCTTTGTTCAATTTGTGAAAAATTTCTAAAATCTGAGCTCCGGTTTTGGAATCCAAATTACCGGTGGGCTCGTCGGCCAGAATCAATGAAGGGCGATTGATTAAAGCCCGGGCAATGGCGACCCGCTGTTGTTCCCCGCCGGAAAGCTGATTGGGAAAATGTTCAACTCTTTTTTCCAAGCCCATTTCAATCAGCATTTCCAAAGAGCGTTTTTTTCTTTCCTCATCCGGAACACCAGCATAAATCAAAGGCAATTCCACGTTGGCTAAGGCTGAGGTTCTGGGAATAAGATTAAAAGTCTGGAAGACAAAACCGATTTTCCGATTGCGGATTTCCGCCAGTTTTGACTCATCAAGGCGGGAAACGTCTTTGCCTTCCAGAAGAATTTTTCCGGAAGTCGGCGTGTCCAACAAACCCATTAAATTCATTAAAGTGGATTTACCTGAGCCGGACGGCCCGACAATGGCGATAAACTCGTTTTTTTTAATTTCCAGACTGACGTGATTTAAAACCTTAACGGCAAAAGAATCAACTTGGTAAGCTTTACTGACTTTTTCTAAATGAAGAAGATTATTGTTTTTCACTGGTAATGACCTGCTGGCCTTCCTGCAAACCTTCGATAATTTCGGTTTCGGTTTCCCCTTCCATGCCGATTTTAACCTCAACTTCCTTGATCTTGCCGTTCTGAAGAATTTTAACAAAAGCCTGGTCTTTCTTTTGGAATAAAGCCTGATTGGGGACAACCAAAACATTTTCTTTTTCCGTCAAAACAATTTCCACATCCCCGTTCATCCCGACTTTAAACTGCAGGCTTTCGTTTTCAGGAAGACCAATTTCAATCGGAAAAGCTGTTCCGCCGCCTCTGGTGGTTATGGCCGCGAAACTGACTTTTTTAACCGTCCCTTGAAATTCCTGATCCGGATGGGCATCCAGAGTGATAATTGCCTTTTGCCCTTCTTTGATATTGGCGATATCGACTTCATCGATATTGGCGACAAATTTCATGCCGGCCGGATCGGCAACGGTAAAAACGGCTGTGGCCGGAGTAATGTTAACGCCGGCAATCGGCTCGTCAATATGGGTGACAATCCCCTCGATGGGCGAAACCAAAGTGGAAAGTTTGATGGCCAAATCTTTGATTTCCACATCCGCCACTGCTTTGTCCAGATCAAACTGGTTTTTCTCCAAAACCCTTCTGATAGTACTGTCAATAATTTCGTTTTGATAAGTAATCTGACTGTCTTCGTCAAAATCCCAGCGTTCTTTATTGTAATCGCGCAAAGCTTTTAAAAGATTTTTTTCCAGCTCTCTTTTGTCCAGAGAGGCAAGCGCCTGCCATTTTTTGACCTGGTCCCCTTCTTTAACCCCGACCCAGGATAGCAATCCTGAAGTTTGGAATTTTAAATCAACCTGGTTTTCGGCTTCAATCGAGCCTGAAGCTGAAACCGTGGAGCGCAGACTGGTTTTTTTAACTTCGACAGTTTGGGGTTTGTTTTTTTCAGCTGTTGCCTTGACTCTGAAAGGAACGGTAACTGCCAAAATCAAAAAAAGCGCCGCCAGAAAGATGGTTAAGATTTTATGTCTTTTGATAAAGGAAATAATTTTTTTCATTTGTTTTAGCCAAAAACAACTCTCCAATTATAGCAAAAAATGCCGAAGATAGAAACCCTTTTTAAAAAGAAGAGATATTTAAAACAAGGTTCTGCCGATGCAGGTTCTTATTTTTTCTTCTTGGCGTAATACCAGATTAAGGCAATAACGACCACGGCGATGATGATAACCGTTACGGTGTTGCCCATAAACCTTCCCCACCCCCTTTCTGAAAAACTTAATCTATAAAGAATTAAACGCCTTCACCCATAATTCAGTTTATGATTTCCGGGAAAGTTTTGTCAAGAAGCTTAGAAGATAAGTGCCGGAGAGAGGATTTGAACCTCCAAGGGTTTCCCCACAGGATCCTAAATCCTGCGCGTCTGCCAGTTTCGCCACTCCGGCGGAAAGATGAATCTATTTTACCAAATTTGAAGAATAAATTGAATTTTAGTGGATTTCCGATTTTCTTTCTTTCATAAAGGAACTCCAGCTTTCAATGAAGTTGATGATGGCAAAAAACGGCATATCGATTAAAGCGGTGAAAAAGACGCTGACGACATTATACTTTTTCCATTTAGTGGCCAGCCACTGGCCGACTTTCCCCACCGGGATGGAAAGAAAATCAACGGAAAACTCCAAAAAGCTGGTTCGTTCTTCAACCGCCAGTTCCTTGGCTCTTTGACGAACCACCATCGCCCCAAAAATCATGACGGCGGCTAAAAGCGTGTTGATGGCTATCGAAGTCGGCGGTAACTTAATGGCATGAAGAATCCAGACAATGCCGCCTAAAGTGATGACCAAGCCCAGAAGATAAAGAAAGACAATAAAAATTGTGGTGATCAGCATCCTTCCGTGTTTGACTCTGATTTCATAGATTTCCTCTCCCTGTTGCCGGTAGATAATATTTTGGATTTCTTCAATAACTTTGTCGAGATTGGTTTTTCCCGGCATTTTGTAAGCAGAAACCAAACCCAGCATAATCAAAGTCGGAACAACGATATCGGCCACCATCGACCAGGGGTTGATACGACCGTAAAGTAGTTTGGCTAATGGGACTTCCACGATAAATAGGGAAAAAAGATTGGCGATCATAACTGACAACGAAGAGTAAAGGCCCATATGCAAAAGCCGTGTTTTTAAAGTTTTATAACGGGTGTCATAGGCTTCAGTGATTGCCTGGTTTAAGGTTTCCTTATTGCCCAACCTTATGTTGATTTCTTCAGGCTTTTTCTTGAATTGGTCCAGAATGTCACCCATGATCAGCCATAAAGTATTGTACTTCTCGCCTATTTTGAAAAACTCGCCGGACCATTTATAATCCAGCTGCTCTTGGATTTTCTGCCGAATTTTTAAAATATCTTTGGCGGCTTGCGGATATTCTGAAGCCGGCATGTTAACCCATTCCGGATGCTGCCAGCGCAGCAAGCGGTAACTGATGATCGGTGCATCCAAGTGGAATAAAGTCCGGTGAACCGAAATATAAATCTGAACTCTTTTTTCCGAGTCGGAGATGCTGCCTTCGGGCTTGATACGAATTCTTTCTTCCATAACTTGGGACATGGAATTGATCAGCGCGTTTTCCTTAAGGGGCGTGGCCAGCGTTTCCTCAATTTCACAGGCGGCGATTTCCAACAGCCAATTGTAAAACTGGACTTTAAGCTTCATGTCAGAGGAACTTCGGTTTTCGGCCGAAGAGATATTTTTTAGAATATAAATATATTTTTCCAGAATATTTTGAACATCCTTGATTTTAGTTTGAGGAATATGATTGTTTGGCAAGTGTCCGCCGCGGATGGATTCCAGAACCAAAGCCCTGGCAATCGGTTCCGGCTTGAGATTGGCGACAATCCCCATTCCGGAGATTTCGGTGATCAGACGTCTTTTGAGTTTTCGTTCAATGGCTGTCCGGCGGACCAGCTGTTCTTCTTTCCAATTAATCACCCGCAGTAGTTTTTCGTAAAAAACCGCGACTTTAGAGGCAATATCGTCAACGTGGATGTAAGTGACTTCGCCTTTAGGTTTAAGGCTTTCGTAATAAGCCTGGTAGTCTTTGATAAGTCCTTGGCCGATTTGGGAAAATTCAGATAATTCCGCTGGCTTTTTTTCCTCTGCCACCTGGAGTTTGTTTTCAGAATTTTCAAAAATAGTGTTGACTTCGTCTTGTCCGGTCATGATTTTTAACAATAGTTTAGTATAAACCGCGGTTATTAGATAGTCAAAGCCAAAGAAGCAATTTTCTGACTGCCTTGAAAGTCTTCAATTTCCTTCATAAAATGATTGACTTTTCCGGCCCAAGTTGAAGAAGGAGGGGCATAAACCGGTCCGATTTTATGAGGATTGT